>Ga0100377_1000257_pt1 | contig 43813 bp, 29 predicted proteins | sample CryGeymeta201501_FD_83664 | JGI IMG/M metagenome (GOLD analysis project Ga0100377, IMG submission 83664) | Groundwater microbial communities from Crystal Geyser aquifers in Utah, USA - Crystal Geyser metaG 2015-01 | ecosystem: Environmental > Aquatic > Deep subsurface > Groundwater | place: USA... | reverse complement strand
GCGCGGGCGCCCTGTCCGCGTGTGATGCTCGACGGGCCACCGGCCCGCCTGCGCTCACCCGCGACCATGGCGCCCACACATCGACGCGCACCTGACCCCGACTGAGACTCACGACGCTCTAGTAGGTTCTGAGGAACGGTGCTATGGGCAAGACATCGCTCGAACCATTGAAGCTGGCCACCCGACGCCTCGGCCACTTCTCCCGACGCGTGTTGGCCAACTTCCGACGCCACAAGGGCCTGCTGCTCGCGGGCTCGGTGGCCTACAACACCCTCCTGTCCATTGTGCCCCTGTTCGCCGTGGTGCTCGTCGCCCTGTCCCACTTCGTCGATGAGCAGGCGCTGCTGGAGACGATCAACTCGGAGATCAGCCTGCTGGCCCCTGCCCAGGCGGACACGCTGACCCAGGAGATCTCGCTCTTCCTCACCAACCGCGACGTGCTCGGCGGTCTGGGTCTGTTGGTGCTGTTGTTCTTCAGCTCGCTGGCCTTCCGCATCCTCGGCGACGCCATGGAGGTCATCTTCGGCAAGCCGCGCCCCACCGACGCGCGCCACCCGTGGATGTCGGCCTTCATCCCCTATCTCTACATCCTCGTCCTCGGGCTCGGCATCGGCTTGATCACGATCTTCCGCGGCATCCTCGACGGCATCTCCGAGCAGCGGCTCGCCGTGCTGGGCCTTGAGCTCTCAGGCTCGTCGGTCCCGACGGTCGCGATCTACGTGATCGGGCTCGTCAGCCTGCTCTTCATGCTCACGTCGATCTACATGGTCCTGCCGCCCAAGAAGATCTCGTTCAAGCGCGCCCTGGCCGGAGGGACGATCGCGACGTTGCTCTGGGAGGTCACCCGCCACACGGCCGTCTGGTACTTCTCCACCATCTCGCTCGTCAACGTCGTCTACGGCTCGCTCGCCACGGTCATCATCCTGCTGCTCATGGCCGAGATCGGCGCCATCATCATCCTGCTCGGCGCCGAGGTGATCGCCGAGCTCGAGCGCGCCAGCGACGCAGGCCGGGCCTGGTACGAGGTCCCCACCCGCCTCGCCCCCGCCATGTCCCACCCCTCCCCCTACGACGACGACGCCGACGACGACGACGACGACGAGCCCCCGAACGACGAAGAGCCCCCGAAGGCCGACGACCCCGCGGCCTTCGACAAGGACGCCGCGTAGGGCCGACGCCCTCAGCGCGCCCGACGCCTCGACACCGGCCGCCCGACCCGCTCGACGCTGATCCGACCATCCACCGCGATCACGCCCTTGTCCGGACCGAGCACCTTGAGCGGGTTCAGGTCGAGCTCGACCAGCTCCGGCACGTCCCGCAGGAGCTGATCCAGCCGCAGGATGGCCTCCCGTAGCGCCGGGATGTCCGCTGCCGCCGCGCCGCGGTAGCCCTTGAGCAGCTCCACCCCCCGCAGCTCCTCCACCATCTCCTCGGCGTCGATGTCGCACAGAGGATGCACCCGCAGCGCGACGTCCTTGAGCAGCTCCACATGCACGCCGCCGAGCCCCACCATGACCACCGGGCCGAACGCCGGGTCGAGCGAGGCCCCGAGGATCACCTCGATGCCCTCCGGGATCATCTCCTGCACCACGACGCCGGCCATCTCCTCCCCACGGCCGACCATCTCGAGCCGATGGGCGATGCCCGAGTAGGCGTCAAAGACCTCCTCAGTGGACCGCAGGTTCAGCCGCACGCCCTTGACGTCGGTCTTGTGCGTGATCGTGTTGCTGTCCAGCTTCACCGCGACCGGGAAGCCGAACGTCGAGGCCGCCTCGGCCGCAGCCTCCGCCGACCGCGCCTCCATGCTCCGCGCGTACCGGATGCCGTACGCCTGCAGCACCGTCTGCACCTCGCCGGCCCCCAACCACTGCGGCCCCGCGCCGCGCGCCAGCGCCGCCTCGATGACCTGGCGCGCCGCGACCGCGTCGACGTCGTCAAAGACCACGGTCGTGCCCTCAGGGCGATGCAGCCACTGGCCGTACCGCGTGGCCTGCGCCAACGAGATGGCCGCCGTCTCGGGGAACGCGTAGCTCACGATGCTCCCCTCCTTCAGGCTCCGCAGCGACTCCGGGATCCCGTGCGTGCCGAGGAAGTTGCAGAGCACCGGTTTGGCGCTGCCGCTCGCCCCCCGCAGAATCGCGTTGGCGACCTCCAGCGGGTGCGTGACGATCGGCGGCACGAAGATGACCAGCAGGCTGTCCACCTCCGGGTCGGCCAGCAGCAGACGCACCGCCCGCTCATAGTTCTCCGGCGAGGCCGAAGCGATCATGTCGACGGGGTTGCCGACGGAGGCTTCGGGGGGAAGGAAGGTGAGCAGAGCCTCGCGGGTGTGCTCGGACAGCGGCGGCAGCACGAGCCCGTGGGTCTCGCAGGCGTCCGCCGCCAGGATGCCGGGACCGCCCGCGTTGGTCAGGATCGCCACCCGGTTGCCCTGCGGCACCGGCTGATGGGCCAGCAACATGGCCGTGTTGAACAGCTGCTCCAGCGTGTCCACCCGGATCACCCCGGTCTGCCAGAACAGCGCGTCCGCCGCCACGTCCACCCCCGCCAGCGACCCCGTGTGCGACGTCGCCGCCCGACGCCCCGCCACCGACCGACCGCTCTTGACCGCGATGATCGGCTTCCGACGCGCCACCCTGCGCGCTATCCTGTTGAATTTACGGGGGTTTCCGAAGCTCTCCAGGTACAGCAGGATGATGTCCGTCTGCGGATCGTGCTCCCAGTACTCCAGCATGTCGTTGGCCGACACGTCCGCCTTGTTCCCCACCGACACGAACGTCGAGACCCCAAGCCCCAGCTCGTGCCCGTAGTCCAGGATCGCCACGCCCAGCGCCCCGCTCTGGGTCAGGAACCCCAGGCGACCATGCCGCGGGTACGTCGGCGCGAAGGTCGCGTCGAGGCAGATCTCCGGGTCGGCGTTGATCACCCCCAGGCAGTTCGGTCCCACCACGCGCAGCTGATGCTTCCGCGCAATCTCCACCAGCTTCGCCTCGCGCTCTGCGCCCTCCCCGCCCCCCTCCTTGAACCCCGCGGTGATCACCACCAGGCTCTTGACCCCCACCTACGCGCACTCCTCCACCACCGCGATGACATACTCGGCCGGCACCGCGATCACCGCGAGGTCCACCACCTCCGGCAGCTCCCGCACCGACGCATACGCCCGCACCGAATGGACGGCGTGCGCGGTCGGATTGACCGGATACGCCGCCCCCGTAAACCCACACCGAAGCAGGTTCTGGAAGATCTCGTTGCCGATGGTGCCCCGCTTGCGGCTCGCGCCGACCACGGCGACGCTGCGAGGACGAAACAGAGAGTCAAGCGATGATGTCATGAGGCCTCCTGGCGCGGGTATCGCGACACGCGTGCGGAGTACCCCCAAACGCCGCCCGTGGCAAGTCCACTCGCCACAAACGAACGGGCAGCTCCCAGGGGGCGAGCGACTACGGACGCGGGGAAGCCGCCGCCTGAAGCCCCACCATCGGCTCCCGCAGCCGCGCCATCGCCTCTCTGCCGATGGTCGGAAAGTCCGGCCGATACGCGTGCCCGGCCCCGCGCATGTCCAGCTGCACGACGCGCAGGCCAGCCTCCTCCAGCGTCGGCGCGACCTCGGCGGCGCGGTGGATCCGCCAGACGACGCTCATGAACAACCCCACCCCCTCGATGCCGGCCTCGCGGAGCGCCGTGATGCGCTCGGCGTCGAGGTGCCGCACGGTGCCCTCCACCACCACCAGCCAGGTGAACAGGCCGGGGCTCTGGGCGGCCACCCACGGGGCCAGGTTCGCCCCGAGCGAAAAGCCCGCCAGCGTCCGGCCGTCGGAGGCCACCTGGCCGGGATAGCGACGCTCCAGGGCCACGATCGCGGCCTCGACCTCCTCGCGCAGGCGAAAGGCATCCGGATACGTCCATCGGTCCTCCCCCGGACGCCGCTCCGACGGCTCACCGCGCGGACACAGCACCCAGCTCTCATCGCCCACCGCCCGACGCCACAGCGCGCACTCGTCCTCCGGGTGGCAGTCGCGCCCGTGCAGCACCACCACGACTGGCCGCGGCCACGGTCCGGGCGCCGACGGCCCCACGAAGGACGCCGGGTGGTAGCCCGGCACCGCGAGCGGGCGGGGGATGCGCGGCATGAACGTGTCGGGCACGAATGGGGGGCCCGCGTCCACGAGGGGCTCGACCGTCTCGGCCAGCGCTGCGGGGACGGCCTCGAGGCGCGGCGCAGGCTCGACCGGCCGGGGCAGCGCGGCCGCTGCCTGCGGCGCAGGCGTCGGGGCGGGCGTCACCGGGGCTGGAGGGCGCGCCTCGGGCGGTGGTGGGTCCGAGGTGCAGCCAGACCCCATCGTCAAGAGGCAAAGCGACAGGAGTCCGGTCGCCGCGCGTCGCTTCTGCTCCATTCACCCCTCCTGCGGCCCCCCTGCACAGCCGCGTCGGTCCAGTGTAGCCGTCGACGCGCGCGGAGCCAGCATCGCCGCCTCCAGGGCCGTGGCGCGCGTCTCGTGACGCTCAGCGCAAACGCGTGGCGACCAGCAGGCCCACCAGCGCCAGCAGCGCCAGCAGCGGCGGGCCCTCAACCCGGCCGCCCACCGCGCTGCAGGTGCAGCAGGTGTCGTCCGGGAGGTTGTACGCGCCATTGTTGTCGGCGTCGGCGCGGAAGCCGTCGGCGCCGGGCAGCACGTCGTTGGCGGAGGACTCGGTCACGTCGTCCGGCACGTCCGGGGGGACCGTCGTGTCGGGCTCGTCTGGCACGTCTGGCGGCTCGATGACGTCCTCCGGCGCGACATCCTCGCCCACGTCCGCCCCCACCTCCTCCCCGATATCCGGTGGCCCCACGTCCTCGCCGAGGTCGGTGGAGACGATGGTGACCGTCGTCGTGGCCTCGCGTGCGTTGCGGTTGCTGTCGGTCACCACGAGCCGCACCGTGTACTCGCCGTTCGGCAGCGGCGCCTCGGTGCTGTCGAGCCCCGACCAGTCCTGCAACAGCTCGAGCCCGCGCTGGTCGGTCGAGCGGGTCCACGTCGCGACGAGGGCTTGATCCGGCGAGGAGATGGTGAGGGCCCAGAGGGCGAGCGTGGTGGTGGGGGTGGCGGTGGCCTGGGCCTTGAGGGTCGTGTGCTCGCCGCGGGAGGGCGCGAACGGGTCGGGCGTGGCGGTCAGGAACAGGATGTCTGGCGGACCGGGCGTGATCAGCACGCCGTCGGACACGGCCACCTCGGAGGCGCCCACCTCCTCGTCGAAGGCGATCACCTGGACCACATATCGGACCCCTGGCACCAGGTTGAGCCCCGTCCGGACGACCTCGGTGACGTCTCCAGCGTCGGTCCACGGGACCACCATGTTCCCATTCTCCGAGACGATCGTGTACAGGTAGCGACGCGCCCCCTCCACCGGCGCCCACGCCATCCCGAGCGCGTTCCACCGGTCCGACACATCGATGTCGACGCCCGCGTCCACGATCGCGTCCGCGTCGTCGATGGCCACCTCGCGCACCACCCGGGGCGGCGACAGCTCCGCCTGGTCGACCATCACGATCCGCGCGTTCGAGGTCGACACCAGCACCTCGAGCAGGCCATCCCTGTCGATGTCCACCGGCGTCGGTGCCTCCACGGGCGTGCGGAAGTTCACCGCCCAGTCGAGCACCGCCCCCGGCGCGTCGATCGCCAGCAGGAAGCCCTGCGCTGTCCCCACCAGCCACTCGTCCCGGCCGTCGCCGTCGATGTCTGCGGCGCTGATCGCCGACACGCCCACCGGCGTCGTGCACGTCTCGACCGTCGCCGGCGCGTCCAGCAGCCGGACGACGCCGCCGTCCAGGCAGTAGCGCTGCAGGACGTCGCCCGTGGCCCCGTCGTAGACCGTCACGTCGGCGTAGATGCCGGGGATGGCGACGTCGGGATAGCCGTCGGCGTTGGCGTCGGCAAAGCCGGGCTGCGCCAGGAGCTGCCCCGCCGTGGACGGCGTCGCCGGGACCGTCCACGCGGTCGCCCCGGTCAGCGGATCGACCATCGCCTTGCCGTTGTGCGTCGCGTTGACGAACAGCTCGAGGTTCGCGTCACCGTCCACCTGCACCTGCGCGCTCGGACGAGGCGCGCTCTCCGACGCCGGCAGTCGATGGGTCGTCCCGATCCGCGCCAGGGTGCGCCCGCTCAGCACCTCCCAGGTCACCCAGTGCAGCACGATGAGGTCGTCCTTGCCGTCCCCATCGACATCGTCGATCCGGAAGATGGCCTGGTTCGGGTAGCGACCGGCGTCGGCAGGCGTCGCCCGGACGTTCACCGCCGCCGTGGCGCCGTTCACCACCCGCACCTGCGCCGTCAGGTCCACCGTGCCGTTCAAGAAGGCCAGGTCCACCGAGTCGTCCCCCACGAAGTCGCCGGAGACCGAGGCGTGCGGCGCCTGATTCGCCTCGGGCAGCCGGACCTCCCACAAGGGCTGCCCGTCACGGTCCAGCAGCGCCACAAACGGCGCCCCGTCCTCCGCGCTGCTCGCCCAGAGCAGCTCGAGCCGACCGTCGCCGTCCTGGTCGAACATCGCGAACCGCGAGCCACCGTAGCCCCGACGCTCCAGCCGCCGCACCGGCGGCGTCAGCAGGTTCGCTCCCGCCGCGTCGGCCACCACGAGGTTGTTGCCCGAGCCGGCGAAGATCACCTCGCTCCGACCCGCCCCCAGATCCCCCGCCACGATGCTCGACACCCCGCTGAACACCGCCGCCTCACCGATCGGTGAGAACCCCGCGTCGAAGATCGCCGCCACCCCCTCCGAGCTGTTCAGCGCGAACCACGCCCCCACCGCCTCGCTCTGCCCATCCCCGAGGTAGCCGTAGTCGTGGAGCGGACTCAGCGACGCCTCCGCCAGCGACGCGACCGCCCCGTTCGCCCCGAACTCCAGCAGCGACAGCCGCACCGACGCGGCCCCAGGCCCGTCCCGCCGCAGCATCAGCAGGTGCGCCTGCCCGTCGCCGTCGTGATCGAAGCCGACCAGATGACTGCCGTTGTCGTAGTGCTCCCGGTCCGCCTCGGCCCGGTCCACCCCATAGATCGCCCGCGCCTGCGACAGCTCCCAGCTCACCGACAGCGCCCCGCTCGCCGATCGCGTCCTCACCCGGATGGTGCCCCACTGCGGCAGCGCATAGGCCCCCCGCGCCAGCACCTCGGTGACGAGCTCCTCGTCCCCGTCCAGATCCACATCGAAGGTCCCGAGCAGCCGCTCGTTGGCCAGCGCCGCGATCACCGCCCCCGTGGCGCCGTCGAGCACCAGCGTCGTCCACACGCCCGGCGCGTTGACCCCGTCATCGAGGCTGTCCGACTGCTCCTCCACGTCGTCGTACACGCTGGCGACAACCTCCCGCGGCGCCTGCCCGTCCAGGTCCACCCCCATCCGCGAGGCCGTGAACACCGTGGTGCCCATGTCCCTGAGACGAAAGTGGTATTGCCACTGCGGCCCCCCCTCCACGAGGTCGAACACCGACACCGTGTTCGCCAGCCCGTTGTCGTCGCTGAAGATCAGCTCGTCCTGCGGGTCTCCGTCGATGTTGGCCGCCTGCATCTGGCCATAGCAGTACTCCCCATGCGCCGAGGGCCCCGTCGCCAGCAACGTCGCCCCCGTCCGCACATCGATGAACGTGACCTCGCAATAGCTCTGGCTCACCGTCCCCAGCTCCGCCGCCACCCCGTCTCCATCGAAGTCCCCGAGCACGAACCGCGAGATGCGGCTCGGCAGCGTCGGCGCCGTGTTCGACCACCGCTGCGTCGCAAAGTCGAAGCCATCGCTGAAATCGATCAACCGGATCGAAGGCTCCGGTCCATAGCCGATCAACAGCTCCGGCTCCGCATCGCCGTCCACGTTGATCGGGATCACCGACGCCTGCACCAACACACGGTCCGGGTTCGGGTGCTCAAAGGTCCACAGCGGCAGCCCCGTCCGACCGTCGAACAGCACCACCACCCTCCCCACCCCCAGCAGCTCCTCGCTCCCATCCCCGTTGAAGTCCCACAGCCCATGCAGCAGCGATGCGCCCGCCGGCGGCGTATCCCACCCCAACGCCCCATCGAGCCGCCGCGCCAGCACCACCCCCCGCGTCGCCGCGGTCGCCTCCGGCAGCCCGTCACCATCGAGGTCCGCCGCCACGATCGACCCGCTCCCCACCGACCCCCCGATCGCCAGCTCCCACCCCAGCGCCGGCCTCGTGATCGCCCCCTGCCCCTCCGCATGTCGCGAACGCTCCCCGTCCCCGTCCGGCGTCGTCCACCCTCCCTGCGCCCGCGCCGAACCGCTCACGACAAGGCACACCCCCAACGCGACCGCCGCCGCAGTCCACACCGCGCCGCGCCGCTCCGCGCTCCATCCAGATTGTCGCATGGGAGATTCTCCTCGAAACCGCCGGTTGCACCCAGGCCGCAGCTCCAGATGATAGCAGACCTGTCGAACGGCGCCACGCAACTTCGGGGGAGCCCACCTCACCGCGCCCCCAGCCCGATCCGCACCCGCGCCCCCCGCGCGGTCAGCACCACCAGCGCGTCATCCGCCGCCGAGAAGGCCACCGCCACAGCCACGTCCTGCCGCCCCCCCAACCCCACCGTCGCCAGCACGCTCGGCGGCTCCAGCCCCACCACGACGACCTCGCCGCTTCCCCCGGCCACAGCGGCCCAGCGGTGAAGGTGGGCGACCGCCAGCGCCGACACCGGACGCTGAAGGCTCACCGGCAGCCGCCGAACCTCCCCGGTCTCGACCTCCACTGCCCACAGCCCCCCGTCCTCACCGCCGAACAGCACCTCCCCACCCCGCGCCGCCGCCACCTGCGTGACCCGCCCCGGACGGGCCAGCTCCACCACCGTGCCCGCCTCCACCCCGAGCGGCCACAGGCGCACGTGCGTGTGCAGCGCATCGACCATCCACGCCCCGCCCGCGTCGAACACCGGCTCCTGGACGGCGTAGAGCGTCTGCGACCGCCACCGGCGCGCGCCGAGCGCCGCCTCCGGCGCCGCCAGCACCGGCGCCACCAGGGACCCCCGCGCCGCCCCTGACACGAGGTCGAAGCGGTGATACCGCCCCGCGTCCTCCCAGGCCTCGAACAACACCGTGCCCGTCTCCGGCCACAGCAGCGCCGTCCCCTCCCCAGGGGCCTCGTGCGCCGCCACCACCGACCCCGTCGCCACCTCCCACACCCCGAAGGTCGGCCGCGCCCCGTCGAGCCACGCCATCACCCGACGCCCGTCCGCCCCGTACCGCGCCTGCGACTCGCCGTGCAGCCGGCGCGACAGCTCCACGCAGCGACCGTCGACGCCCTCCAGCAGCAGCTCGCCGGGCGCCCGCTGTGACAGGGCCGAGTCCCCGGTCGGCGACAGGGCCATCCAAGTCGGCGGCGCAGGGGCCAACCGGGGCGCCCAGGTCGTGACGTCGTAGACCCCGAGCCGATTCGGCGCGTGAACCAGCGCGAGCCCGCCGCGCGGCGCCGTATACGCCAGCGTCCCCGACGCCAGCGCCACCACCGCCCCCGTCCCGGCGTCGAGCGTGATCGTCACGGCCTCCGGGTGCGCTTGATGGCCGAGCAGCCACTGGCCGTCCTCGGAGAACACGACCGCGGACAGCCCGGCGCCCACGCCCTCGGTCGCCTCCCACCGCAGCGCCCCCGCCTCCACGTCCCACAGGCGGGTCGCCGGACGCCGCAGCTCAGGCAGGGCGACCCGGTCGCCGCTCGGCAGCAGCCGCGTCACCGCCCTCCAGGCCCCCGCCGCCTGCCGCCCGTCCTCCGAGATCGCCAGCGCATCGGGAGGCGCGCCGATCTCCACGACACCCACCCGCGCCGCCGTGTCCGCCCGAAACACCTCCAGCCACCCCTCACGCACCACCGCGAACGCCCCGCGTCGGGCGGACAGAAAGACCCGCGGCGGCACCAGCGACTCGCCCGCCGGCAGCTCCACCAGCTCCCGCGCCGGCGCCTCCCCCAGCGGCTCCACCACCGCCAGCACGAACGCCCGCGGCCTCAGCCGCCCCTCGGCGCCACCAGCCGTCCAGTCCACCCCCCGAAGCTCCAGCGCCCGCCGGCCATCGTTCAGCCACGCCGACCACGGACACAGCGGTATCAGGTAGCCTGCGTCGGTGAGCCCTTCGGGCCCGAGCCGCACCGAACAGCCCTCCGGCACGTCCTCCGGCACCGACGGCGACGCCCCCGACCACAGCAACACACCGCTCTCCACCGCGAACACCGCGTGGCCGGTCAGCAGCAGCGTCCCATCGTCCGAGAAGCGCAGGTCGCCACCCCGAACCGCCCCCATCCGCGCCCGTCGCCCCTGCTCAAGGTCCACCATCACAAGCTCGCGGGGCTCATCCGGCGTCATCACCCGCTGCACCCAGGCCACGTGACGCCCATCGGCCGACACCGCCAGCCCGCCCACACCACCGACGTCCGGCACGCCCTGCCACACCCGAAGCGCACGCCCCGAGGCCGCATCCCAGATCGTCAACACCCCGCGCCCGACCGTCACGACCTCCGTCCCCGTCGGCATCCAGCTCGCCGCGAACGCCCCGGCCACCGCCAGCCGGTCGTCCCCCACCAGCTCCTCCAGCCGCAGCGCAAACACCCGCGAGGACAGCGTCGGCCGCGCGCTCCCGGCCACGTCGGCCTCCAGCGACGCCATCACCCGCGCAGGCCCCTCGCACGCCCGCGGCGGCGCCAGCGACACCGCCTCCAGCCCTCGGCCACCGGCGCACCCTCCCAGCAGCACCGCCAGCACCCACAGTGGCGCAAACCCTCGCCCGGTGCTACCGTGCCCCACACCACCGCCGATCCAGCCGGTCTTCATCGGCCCCGGTCTCCCGCACACCCGCGCACCCACGAACGGCCCCGAGCACCTCATGACCATCCCATTCTACCAGATCGACGCCTTCACCACCGTCCCCTTCGGCGGCAACCCGGCCGCCGTCTGCGTCCTCCCCGGACCCGTCCACGCCAGCTGGATGCAGCGCGTCGCCGCCGAGATGAACCTCTCCGAGACCGCCTTCCTTCACCCCATGGACGGCGCCTGGAGCCTCCGCTGGTTCACCCCCGTCACCGAGGTCGACCTCTGCGGCCACGCCACCCTCGCCTGCGCCCACGCCCTGTGGCAGAGCGGCCTCCTCGCCCCGGGCACCCGCGCCCGCTTTCACACCCGCAGCGGCCAGCTCACGGCCGACCGCGAGGGCGACCTCATCCTCATGGACTTCCCGGCCATCGCCCAACACCCCAGCAGCGCGCCAGCGCCCGTCCTGCGCGCCCTCGGCGTCACCCCCACCTACGTTGGCCACTTCGCCCACACCCTCCTGCTCGAGGTCGCCGACGCCGACACCGTCGCCCGCCTCGAACCGGACTTCCCGGCGCTCGCCGCCGTGCCCGACTGCGAGGTCTGCGTCACCGCCCGAGCCACCCGCGCCGGCCACGACTTCGTCTCCCGGTACTTCGCCCCTGGCGTCGGCATCGACGAGGACCCCGTCACGGGCTCCGCCCACTGCGCCCTCGGACCCTACTGGGCCCGCAAGCTCGGCAAGCACGTCCTCGTCGGCTACCAGGCCTCGGCGCGCGGCGGCACCGTCAAGGTGACCGACCGCGGCGAGCGCGTCACCCTCGCGGGCGGCGCCGTCACCGTCGTCGAGGGGACGCTGCGCACACCCCCGTCGAGCAGCGGCCAGTAGAATAAAACACCTTTCCTGACAAAAGGTTGCGAACCAGGCACGGCGCTCATCGCGACGCTCTACCGCCCCCCGCGCCCCTTGATCAGGTTCAACCCGCCCGTGAACGCATAGCTGACATAGTCATCAAAGGCGTACACCAGGATGCCGAACGGAAACGTGCTCGTGACCCGATGCGGCCCGTCCTCAATGAGGACGTGCTTGTAGATCTGGGTGGCGCCGGGGATGGGGCTGGCGTCCGACAGATCCACGGCCACCCCGTCCAGCTCGATGTACGCGCCTGGGTCGGTGACGACGGTCAGGTAGTCCACGAAGTACGTGGTCGGCGCCAGGAAGGCATACTCGGTGCGGTACTGGCGCTGCGGCGGCACCAGGAAGATGGCCGGGTCGCCAGCGTGCGCGCCGAACGCCTGGAGGTAACCCGTCGTGGCCTGGCCGCTGATGACGCCCATGACCATGATCGGCCCGGTCGCGTCGAGCTTGAGCGCCGAGCGCGTGCCGAACTCGCAGTGCTCACCGGCGTTCAATCGGATGCGCCGGGCGCCGTCGAGCTTGCTGCGGCAGTCGGGCACGCCGGAGAAGCCGGGCGGCATCGGATCGAGCGCGTTGAAGTCGACGCTCAGCTCGATGGCCGTGTCGTTGTCCGCCGCGACGATCTTCCAGTAGGTCGCCTCCGACGCCAGCGCCAGGTTGGCCGCGCGCAGCTTCGTCGGCACCAGCCCGAACGACAGGCCCCACGTGTCGAGCGGGAAGAGCTGCTCCTCGAGGTGATCGCAGGCCTCCCGGTCGGCGGGGTAGTTCGTGCACAGGTGCGCCGAGAACACCGAGATCGGCCGCGACGCCGTGATCCGCGCACCGCTCAGGTCCACGCCGTCGCCAAAGCCAGGCGCGGTGGTCATCAGGTGCAGCACCTCGTTCCGGCCCAGCGTCGCGGTGACCTGCTGGCCCTGGACTTGGACCCGACCCATGGTGTCGGGCTGCACCGAGGCCCCGGGCGGCAGGTCCACCCGCAGCTCCGTGCCCGCCTCGGTCCCGATGATCGTCATGATGGCCGGGTAGCCTGTGCCCTCAGCGCTCCACGACGGCACCCCCAGGAAGATGTACTCCCGTCCCAGGGTCGAGGTCGGAAACAGGAGGCTGGCGTCGTTCGTGAAGCTGTAGTTGCAGCAATACGGGCTGAACTGGTACGCCGCCACCGGCCGGTCCGTCTGGATGTCGAAGGCCCACGGCCGCACGACCGTCTGCTCGGTGTAGCCGTGGTCGTTCATCAACAGCACCGCCATGCCCAGCGGCGGGATCTCCAGGTTCCGCGCCTGATCGAACGACGCGAACGCCAGCTGCCCCGTGCTGTCCCGGATCTCCGTCCGGATCGACACCGGCGTGTACTGGGCGCCGACGATGAGCGGCACCCCGATGGTCACCTCCGCCACGAGCGGCGCCACCTGGCCCGCCGTATCGAGCGCGGAGAACCGCACCGCCTCGGTCGGGCTCGGGTTGGTGAGCACCACGCCGATCGGCGCGTCCGGCGTGCTCCCGAAGCCAAACGCGATGTTCGGGATGTCGGTCGCCAGGTAGTCACAGCCGAGGTAGCTGGCCGAGTTGGCCGCGTCGGCGCACGCCCGGCTCCGGCACTGCCCGGCGACGCACGCCTGGTCGGCGCCGCACCGGTTCAGGGGCCGCCACGACCCGGACGCGGTGTCACACTCCGCGGGCTGATCCGCCTCCAGGCAGATGAGCTGGCCTGCGACACACTGTGTCGCATCCGGGAAACACTCGCCGGGCTCCCGACAGGACTCGCCGGGCAGACACGCCTCGGTCTGCCACCGCCCGCCGTTGCACCACGACAGCCGCCCGTCGCCCTCGCAACGCCGGTCACCGCCCTGACACTCCATCGGCCCGACGTCGTCCTGGCCGTTGTTCGCGCCCCCATCATCCTGGCCGTTGTTGCTCCCGACGTCGTCCTGGCCGGCATCGGCGCCGTTGTTCTGCCCGTTGGTGCCGTTGTTCGGGCCGTTGTTCAGCAGCCCGTTGTTCGACCCGTCGTCGTCGCCGCCGCGGCTGGTGCGCTCTGAGCACCCCACCACGAGGCCGAACGCCGCCAACACCAGCGCCCACCTCCACACCGTCTCAGTCCGCATACGTCGTGCTCCACATCCGGGGATATCCGCTCAAGCCAGTTCGTCCCGACATCAAAGCAGCTTGCGGCCCCCGGCTCAACCCCCGAGCCCCACCCTCAGCTCCGGCCACCCGCGCGGGATGCGCTCCAGCACCCCCTCGCCGAACACCTCGTACAGCCCCAGCTCCGGCATGTGCACATAGCCGATGTGGCAATGGCACGTCGACGCCGTGCACACCCTCGGCCGCAGCGCCTCGGCGAAGTCCGCCGCGTAGATGTTGCCGATCGGCTCGGCGATGAAGTGACACCGCCGCGCCGTCCCGTCCCCGGTCACCGAGATCATCGACTCCCCGCCCCGGCACGGCCGCCCGAGGCTCCGGTAGTGATGGGTGTTCACCGCGAACAACGGGTCCACGGCCTCAAAGGTGGCCCGAGCCTCCGCGGGCAGCGCCCCAAGCTCGTCCTTCACCGCGTTGACCCACAGGTAGACCTCCTCCGGCAGCGCGCGCCGCATCGCCCCGATGGCCTCAGCAAAACGCGGAAAACCCACCATACCCACCGAAAGACGCACCCGCATGGACCGTAGCGCGTTCACCTTCGCCACGAAACGCTCCGCGCTCGCCCACTCCGGGTGGAACGTGCACCACAGCCCGAGGCGCGCCACATCGGCGTCGGCGGCCCAGGCGACGTCGCCGGAGAGGTTCGTCTGGATCGCCGCCCGCGCCACGTTCGGCAGGTGAGAGAGCCGCACGAGCGCCTCCTGGTACCACCGCCGCACCAGCCCCTCGCCCCAGGGCGTCATGAGCACGGAGATTGTCCCTTGCGGCTGCGCCTCCACCCAGTCCACGAACCGCACCAGCGCCCGCTCATCCTCGAGCAGCTCCGCGCGGGTGTTGGTGCGCTTGGCGAAGGGACAGTAGTCGCAGCCGTAATTGCAGCTCAGCAACGGGCCGCGGTACAGGATGGAGAGGTGCATGGCGGCGCGTGCTACTTGCCTGGCTCGGGGGGCTCGGCGGCGGGAGCCTCCATGACCGGCGGCTCCATCTTGCGGCCCAGCTGCGGCCACATCTCGCTGTGGCAGCCGGAGCACGTGGCGAGCAGCTCCCCGTAGATCCGGGTCCGCGCAGCCCCGTCCGTCGGCTCGGACGCCTGCTGCCCCAGCTTGTGCACCGACGCCGACAACAGGCGCGCCTTGTCGCTTACGGGCTTTCCGGCCAGGAACTTGTCCTCGTGTAGAGGCTCCTCGGCGAGCAGGACAGCGCCGAGGCTCCAGCGATCCTCGGAGGGGCCGATGAGGCCCTCCCAGAGACGGGCGACGCCCCACGCATGCCGCTGCATGTGCGCCCGCGTGTCCGCCGCGCCCGAGGGCATGAGCGTCTCGGCGAACGTGGGCTTCGCGCCCAGGGCCACGTGGCACTCGGCGCACGTGTTGCCGAGCTGGCCGAACTCCTTGCTGGCCTCCTCGAGCGACTTCGCCGTCGCGATGCGCTTCGCCGAGATGTGCATCTTCGTCGCGTGCGGGTTCCACGCCTCCGGGAACTCCCCGTGCTTGTCCCGATCGGCCAGCCACTCCGCCGGCTTGCGCGCGCCCTCAAGGTCCCCCGCGATCAGGAGGTTCCGCAGCGTGACGGCCTGCGAGAAGTGATCCTTCATGTGCGCGGGGAACTCGGCCTTCGGGTCGCCGGCCTTGTCCCCCGCTCCAGCCTCCTTCGGGGCGGCGGCGTCCTCGGGCGGGGCTACCGGCTTGTCCACCGCTGGCGTCTCAGCGACCGTCGGCGACGGCTCCGCAGGCGCGGTCGGTTTGGAGTCGCACGCCGCCGCAGCGGCGACGACCAGGGCGAGACAGAGCGTGAGCGCAGAGATACGTCGCATGGGTACACTTCCGGTTGAGAGGGTCGGGACCGTGACAACTCCGTTGGACTGGCCACCGCAACGCCTCCACGTTGCCAGAAACCCGCTCCCGAGTTCAACCCTCCACCACCCTACCTCGACGACCACTCCTCCATCCGCGCCAGCACCCTCGCCGAGAACAGCCACGGCCCGATGGCATCCGCCCGCTCCAGTCCGGCGTCGTTGAGCCGCAGCCGACCGTCCTCCAGCTCGGCCAGCCCCGACCCGACCAGCGCGCCCAGCTCGGGCACCTCGCCCATCACCTCGGCACCGAAGCGTGCGACGTACGCCGCACGATCCAGCCCCTCCTCGCTCAGCAGGGACAGGATCACCCAGCGGCGCCGCGTGTCCTCCCCGTCCATCTCGAAGCCGTAGGCGGCCTCGGCGAAGCGGGCGTCCGGGGTGGCGTTGTAGTTCTGGATGATCTCCTTCACCTTCATCGGCCCTACGGCGTACGCGCTCGAATGATGCAGGCGGCTCGTGTAGGTGCGCGCCCCACACCCCAGCCCCACCATGCCGTCCTCCTGGCAGCGGTAGACCGGACCCTCGAGGCTCGGCGCCTCGGGAGCCCGAAACATCCGCATCGAGACCTGCGTCCACCCGAGGCCACGGAGGTGATCGCGGCCGGCGCGGTAGCACGCCAGGCGCTCGTCATCCCACACCGCGTCCGCGCTGGCCATCCGGGTCAGCGGTCGAACGTACAACGGATAGAGGTACAGCTCGGCAGGGCCATAGCCCCGCGCCTGGTCGATCGACTGGATGAACGACGCCGGCGTCTGCCCCGGCAACCCGTACATCAGGTCCACGTTCACCACCGGGAAGCCCAGCCGCCCCATCGCCCGAAGCGCCGCGTCCACCGCCCGGTTGTCCTGCCGCCGGAACACCGACTCCACCTCCGCCGGAAAGAAGCTCTGGACCCCCATGCTCACCCGGTCCACACCCCGCTCGGCCAGCAGCGCGAGCTTGTCCGGCGACGCCGTCTCCGGCGAGACCTCCACCGAGCACGGGATCGCCGCCACGTCGGCGCCCATCACCTGCTCCGCCAGATCGAACACCCGAGCCAACTGCCCCAACCCGAGGTAGCTCGGCGTGCCGCCGCCCACCGCGAACCGCGCCACCTGCATCGGCCCCACCTCCGACCGCACCACCCGCGCCTGGCGCTCAACCGCCGTGACGTAGCGCTCCACCACGTCATCCTCCGGCCGCACCGTCGTGAACAGGTTGCAAAAACCGCAGCGCATCTCGCAGAACGGCACATGCACATAGAGGAACGGCGCGTCCTTCACCTCCGACGCCCACAGCTCCCCCAACGGCACCGGACGGTCGAAGTACCGGTAGGCCGTCTTGTGCGGATACGCATAGACGTAGCTCTGGTACGGCGAGCCCGCCCACGGCACGTCCCGCTCCGCTGCCTTCGCCTCGACCTCGACCCCTGCGGTCATCCTCCGCCCTCCTTCACCCTGTCCGTCCATGCCTCTCGCGCCCCCGACCACGCCTCGTGTCCGGGAAGTCTCGCTCGACTCGGGACGGTTGATGTAGCCTGTTTGCCCTCCCGAGTCCACGCCACCGCCACCCTCACCCCTCGCCCTGGCCACACCCCCACACGCGGACTCGCCCTGGCCCAGGGACAGCCGCTCGCCAACACCCTCGCCACAACAAGCGCCCCCATACGCCACACCTTCGTCACGCATTTGTCACACAGAGCCCGCCGCCGATCTCCCGAATCCATGGCGCATGATCGCGGCGCTTCACCGCACCGAACCGAACCCCACCGCGCAGCACCGTGGCGCACCGCGGCCGCTCTGTCATCACGCCTGCCGTATCCATCGGCGTTCAGGGCAGTTTCCCACAGCTGTCCACAGCAACTGACCACAAGTGTTGACAGACTGTGGAAAACTTTTTCGGCCGTGTGGACAAGATTGATTTCCCTATGGATCGTGACGGCTTAGGTCATCCACAGCTGTGGAGAAGTCACCTCCTCGTCACACCGTTGCAAAAAACCGTTTGACCTTCCGACCCGCCTGCCCTATGTTTCAACTCGTGGCGGGGACATGGGCTTGACCCCGACACATCACCGGATGAGGTCGCCTGACCTGACCGGCCGGAACACTCCCCTCGGGGAGCGGAAAGGTCGTCACAGTATGGGATGAACCTCATGAGGGTTCGGTCGGCTCCGAAAGGAGTCGGGCGTAGCTCAGCAGGTGGAAAGCCCTGGAGTCGGTGAGCCGGCGATGTCGAGCGTTGAGGCCTTCGGGCCATGACGCCGCGGACAGCGTCGCCGCAAGGAGGTCTGTCTTCGGATGGAGCTCGGCGCGGGAAACCTCATGGTGAAGGCAGCTTGCTGTCACGCCATCGAAAGGGGACGCTCATAACGGCATGAGGGATGTTTCGGCGCTCACCAATGGCTCGTCGGACCTTTTCGGGGGTGTGACGGCACGTCGGAGGCGGGAGCACGTCGGAGCCTGCAGGGTAGTTGCCCTGGAGAGAGAAACACCAAGGGAGCAGCGGCTCGCACGAGGTCTCAACCCCCTTGAGCGAGTGTCGGACGCCCTGGTGGAGCAAAGCCTTGAAGACGGCGAGTTTATCTGCTTGCAGCTCTTCACTTCGGTCACTCTCTGCGGGAGTGACGGTGTTCTCGGGAAGCGAGCGACGGCGATGGTCGCCGGCCACTCCCTCCGGTTCCGTGCTCGATGAGACTGCTGCGGCTTGCCGCGCACCTCACCGGGTCGGTCTTGAGGTGATGCCAGTCCACTCGTCAAGCTCATACGCGGACCGGGAGCCCGATGTGGCGACTCAACCCTTCGGGGGCGAGCGGTCACAGCGGGAAAAGCCGGCATGAGCGCACACGGGAGTCTCGGTGTTCGACCGCCTCGGCGGAAGAGCGCTTGAGTCGCCTCTTCCACACGCCCTCGGGCGCGCGGAGGAACCGCCTACGGATGGGCCTCGGCCCGGACGATAGCGGGCAGGCGGAGCGAGGTCATGGAGTCGCATCGCAGGTGCGAAGCGAAGCCGTTGATCGCCCCTACCCTCTCTCGAGGCGCCCTTCGGGGTCCGCGAGGAAGGAGATGGTGGTGTCTGGTGCGGGACGCTCCTCGGAGCCAGCGCACCCTGCGAGTCCGTCGACTGGACGGCTCACGACCTCCTCGCAGGGAGGACCCGCGCGCCAGGGAGCACGTGCTTGCACATGTGACCCGGAGAGCACGGTTCGAGCTGCACACGGGGTGGTCGGGCGACGGGAGATCCTTCGGGGTCGAGCGACGCCGCGAGCACGGCGGCACGAGGACGCGTGGACAGGACGCCGCCAGGTGGTAATGGAACGTGAGGTGGGTCGATCCCTCTCGGGGGAGGAGCACGCCGCGCAGACCGGCGCCGCCAATTGTCCATATGGACGGCTCGTCCGCTTGCGGACACGGTGGCCTGGATTCGTCCGACACCAGAGCACGGACCCAGTGGGCACGTTCGTATGCCTCAGACCAAGCCTCGGCGAGGTCACGGCTGTGTGGAGAAGGGCTCGCCCGACTCCCTCCTGAGCGGTTCGCCGACCAGGACAGTCAGAGCGTGCGGATAGGGAGTCGACGCCCGGAGCGGAGCAGCCGTTTCCGAACGAGTCGACGTCGTGGGTCTCCACCCACGGGCAGAGGTGAAGCCAACCTGACCTTCGGGCCGGGGCGGTGGATGCCGCATGCCAGGGTTCCTGAGTGGCCTGCGCGGTCTTCGGTCCGCGCAGCGCTGTGGAGTCGGCCTTCGGGTTGGCCCCCTTCACGACGGTTCCCCGGTGCGCAGTGACCAATGACCGGGAGTCCTGCATATGGCGCCGCTCACGTAGGGATCGCGCTACACGTCCAGGATCGAGGTTGCTGTTGAGGTTTGACGCGCACGCGCTTCGGCGCAGGCAACTTCGCCCTGGCTTCGGCCAGCGAGGGTCGGACGGAGACGCATCGGAGGTGCTGGCGGTATGCCACCGACTGTGGTCGAGAGTCCTCGGGGTGTGAGACGTGGGATGGAGCCCTGTTCACGGACCTTCGGGTGCAACGGACGGAGCGAAGTCCTGGGATCGCGATGGCGCGTTCCGTTGGGTCAGGAAGGTTGGCGGGCTTGCCCGACGGCCGGAGAGACGCGCGGGACATCGGGTCGCTCCTCGGAGCAGCTCGAGCTCATCAAGAAACCACCTCTCGTGGAGCCTTGGAGCCCGTAACGTCAAGAGGGCAATGGACGGGAAACCGCTCCAATGCTGCCAGTGTGGGAGAAGCTTTGAAGGTTCGAACCCGATGAGCGGCGACGGTATGAGAGAAGACCGTCACAGTGTGTGAGAAGCAAACCCCTGAGGGCGCAGCCAAACGCCGGGAGGGGAAGGAGCTGGGCGAGGTAAACCCAGGCAAGTATCACGGCTTCGGCCAGGATCCATCCGGGCTCACACACCAAAGTCGTTGAACGGGACCGAAGATCAGGAGAGGCCGCGCGGCAAAAGGATCCAAGCGCACGGGCGTTTCGACGCACCGACGAATCGGTCCCCAAGGCCAAGCAGGGCTGTGACAGGCCGCTGAAGGCGGGCTGAAGGTTGTGAGTGGCAGGTGAAGTCGAGACGCTTCGGCGAGGACGCTTCGCCCGGCCGCTGACCGGAATACCTCAGGGCGCGATTGTTTTTTGAAAGCAACAAAGCGCGGAGAGGGAGCGACCAACCAATACGTCGCTACGGTCAAGCGGTGCCGCTGAGAACCAGGCTAACGCCACGAGTGGTGACATGCAATCCCGGTGACGGGAGCGCACGTACTGACACAGCGCAGAGTCTCTGAAGGTCGCTCGCCTCACCGGTGAGTTAAAGCCCAGAAGACGCCGGAGGGTGCTTGCACCCTCCGGCGTTTTCGCTTTTTGTGACTGGCCCCCAACGGCCACGATGTCTGCGCTCCGCCCCTTCACCCCAGCGCCTCTTCAGGCCGAGGCGCCGGGGCCGGTGTCGGAGCGCGAGCTCAAGCTCTCGCGGGCGTCTGCACAGGCGTCTCCGCCAGCATCCGTCGCACGCGCGCGGCGCTGCGCGCCGCAGCCGGTCTCGGCGTGGTTCGCGCGGGTTTGATCGACGCCCGCTGCCGGAACGGCAGCCGCGCTGATCCGGTCGCTATGCGAGCAGCGCCGCCTCAAGGGCGGCCCGAACGGCGCCCACCCGACCCTCAGGCCCCTCCACGACCTCCAACACCCGCGTGTCCCCACGATGGGACAAGCGAAGCCACCAGGGCTCGCGGCTGGCCACCGCCGCGGGGATGCGATCGATCCACTCGACCACCGTCAGCCCGGCCTCGGCCACGACGTCCCAGTAGCCCGTGCTCTCGAGCTCGTCCACGCCTTGCAGGCGGTACAGATCGATGTGGGCGACCTCCTTGAGGGGGCCGCGGACACGGTACCTGTGGATGAGCGCAAAGGTGGGGCTGGTGACCCGCTCGGCGTCGATCAAGCCGAGGCGGTCGACCAGTCCACGCACGAGGCAGGTCTTGCCGGCGCCGAGGTCACCCTCGAGCGCCACGAAGTCGCCGGGGCGGCAGTGCTCGGCGAGCAGGGCGCCCGCCCGCTCGGTGTCGCGCTCCGATCGCAGGAGATGGCTCACAACGTCGCTCCGTGGGGTGGGGCTCAAGGGCCAGTGCGGAAGGTGTCGTCGAGGGTCTGAATGAGGCACACGCCCGGCTCGTGCTCGACCCGAATCTCGCCGCCGCGATCGCTCGTGCGCGCGATGGCGACGCCATCGGGCAGCACGATGATGGCGCGCTGTCCTACCATGGGGCCGTCGTCGTCGGCAAACACATAGCGCGTCCAGCGATCGCCGACGGGCCAGGGGGTGACCTCGAGCAGGTGATCCAGGAGGGCCCGAGAGCGGGGCGTGGGCGCACGACGGCGCTCGAGCTCGAGCCAGCCCAGGTCGGTGACGGTGCGGCGGTGCGCGGCGACGCGATAGGCTGCCCGGACGACGCCGTCGTCGGTGCTGCGGGCGGCGAGTCGTTGGAGCTCGCGCGGGCCGGGCGCGGCATCCGCCCGGCCGAGGGCGAGCAGGAGGTTGGCCCGCGCATCGCCGCGCACGTCCTCGAGGCGGCCGCGCAGCTCCTCAGCGAGCGCGGCATCGGAGAGCCAGACGAGCGCGGCGGCGGCGTTGAGCTGGACGGCCTGGTCCGTGTCGCTGAGCAGCGGCAGCAGGAGCGCGAGGGACTCGCCATCGTGGACGCCGAGGCGTCCGAGGCCCAGCGCCGCCTCGGCGCGGAGGGCGGCATGGGGGCTCGCCGCCGCTTGCCTCAGCAGCGCTGCTGCGGCCTTCGTCCGCCACGCGCCGAGGCCCTGGAGGATCCGGACCTTGACCGGGACGGGCGTGTCGTCGTAGACGGCCAGCAGGCGGGCGACCACTGCGTCGGTGGGGGCGCCGACGGTGACGACCGGCACGATGAGCTCTGCGCTCGGGCCTTCGGGCTCGTCGTCGAGCCAGTCGAGCAACGTCGCCTGGATCTCGGGGCGCGGGTGGGCGCGCAGGTGGTCGCCGAGCACCGAGATGGCCACGGCCTTGCGACGGCCGGTGCTCTCGGTGGCCAGGGCCCAGAGAGCGTCGGTCACCCGGGGGACGGGGCAGCGGCCGAGCGCGTAGCCCACCTCGAACAGCAGCGCGCCCTCGGCGGTGCGGAGGCGCTCGGCGAGGGCGAGGCCCGCAGGTGCGTCGCCATAGGCGCCAAGGGCCCGCGCCGCCGCCAGGGGCTGATCGCCAGCGCCCTTGCGGAGCGCCTCGATGACGTGGGGCAGCGCCTCCGGGCTCTTGAAGCGACCGAAGATCGCCAGGGCGCTCGAGCGCTCGGCATCGGTCATGCGAGGGTAGAGGTCGAGCAGCGGGGTGACCATGCCGCCGTCGTCGAAGGCGGCAAGTCCGGCGACGAGCTGGCGCCGAAGCTCGAGATCGGGGGCCTGCTCGTAGCGCGGGCGGAGGTTGTCGAGCTCGGGATCGCCGGCGCCGTCGAGGAGGTCGGCGTAGTGGCGGAGCAGGGCGCGCGACGCCACCGGGCGCTCGGTGGCCAGCAAGGCCGGCAGCGACGCCTCGAGCGGGAAGCGCTGCTGATCCAGGCCCGCCACCACCCGCTCGGCCACCTCTTGACGGGTCGCCTCCGAGGCGCCTACGTCACGCCGGGCCACCCAGGCCAACACGCCGAGGCAGCGCTCCACCATCAAAGGCTCAGAAGGATCGCGGAGCACCTCCAGCACGGCGGGGACGACCGCAGGGCCGAGCTGCTTGAGCGCGTCGGCGGCTCCGGGCGCCGCCGAGCTGTACCGCAGCAGCTGGAGCAACGGGCCGATCGCCCGCGGGTCGCCGAGCCGACCGAGGGCGCGCAGCACGGCGCCGCCGACCTCAGTGTCGTGCAGCTCCCACATCAGCTTCAGCAGGTGTGGCGTGGCGTCCCGGTCGGCCAGCTGACCGAGCGCGTCGATGACCGCGGTCCTCACCTCCCGCTGCTCCACGTACAACATGCCGGTCAGGGGCTTGACCGCGCGACGATCGCCGAGGCGACCGATGGCCGCCAGCGCCTCTACCTGCACGCGCAGGTTCGGGTCCTTCGTCTTCTCGAGGATGGCGAAGACCGCCGTCGTGTCGCCCGACGACGCCAGCACGTCGATGGACGCCAGCACGACGGGAACCTCGGGGTCATGGAGCAGGGTCGTGACGCCGGGCACGCCATCGGCGTAGCCGAGCCGACCCAGCGCGCGCACCGCCGCCTCGCGGATCTCGGGGCTGGGATCGCCCAGGGCGCGGGTCAACGGATCGACCGCCGTGCGATCGCCGAGTTGGCCGAGCGCGCGCACCCCGCCGAGGCGCTCCTCGTCGTTGGCCGCGTTGACGAACGACATCAGGCGCGGGATGTCCTCGACGCTGCCCTTGGTGCGAAGGCCCTCCAGCGCGACCACGCGCACCTCGACCGACTCATCGTCGAGGGCCTTGCGCAGCAGCGGCGCCACGTCGACGGGGGCGAACAGCGCCAGGCCGCGCAGCGCCGCCACGCGATCCTTCACCAGGGGGCTGTCGAGGCCGCGGGCCACGTGGGTCAGCTTGCCGGGCCAGTCGTACGACTGCCCCACGGCAGGGCACACCGTCACCCCCAGCCACAGCGCCGCGAGTGAGAGGCCCTCACGCCAGCCTCGACCCCATCGTCCTCTGACCCGACCCTTCACGGTACACGACCTCTCGAGCCTGCTCCCACCCCGACCCACACGACGACAACACAACCCATCACGGCCGACAGGTTATGCCCCGGCCCAGAGAACGAGTGGCCCGGCCGAGCTTGCTCGACCGGGCCACAGGGTGTTTGCCCTTCAAGGTGATAGGATCTGGCCGGTGGGCACGTAGCCCCATCCCCTCATGACCTTCCGCCCCACCGTCATCCATGACGAGGGCCGGGCCTCCAGGGTATTTCCAGACAGACCTCAGGCGCTTCCGGGACCAACCTTAGGGCTTTCGCTGCAGAGTGGCGGCCGCAGGGTCTCGGCGTGCTGTCGCGCAAGCGCACGAGACCCTTGATTCCTTCCGTGGAACCTTCCATGCCCCCTCATCCGTGAGGGGTCGTGACGGCCGCCCTTCGCACAACGAACTGAACAGCAACCATCAATAGATCGCCGTGAGCCCCCGTCTACCTCGCGACGCAGGCCCCTCCGCGAGCTGTCGCTCACGGAGCTTCCTGCACTGCGTGGTAGACTGGTGCTCAGGCTGGTATAAAACAGAATGTATTCTGTATATATTTGATGGTTTTGTAGAGCGATGAGCATGGGCACTTCCAGTCGAGTCGTACTGTGGTGGTTGCCCTTGAGAGCAAGGCGAAGTTAGCAAGGGGGGATTGCCCTGTCAAGGCGGTCCTTCCCCCCATCCGGGCCGTGGTCGGCAACCCCCTGAAATCGTTTGGACTCTGCGTCCAATTTTGTAATCGTCCCCGCTGGTCCGGGAGTGAGCAGGTGGGGGTCCTGACCTCCATGTTCCCCGCGGACACCGTCTCCGACGGCATCCGAGGGTACAGAGCGACATGTGCTCTGTGTGCCGCAACGCGCGGCGAACCGCCGCGGATGATAGAACTCAGAGGCCGGGTCGACGGGTCTCATACGGCGAAAACATCTGAACACAAAGACAGACAAACGGGCACGTAGTGAACCGGGTTCAGCGGCGCCGGGCGCAGCTCAACACGCCGTGGTGAACACGGCACGGCGCGTGCCATCGACGCAACTCGAGAGCAACGCGCAATGATTTCGCACCAAAGTAAATCAAATGTCGTCACATTTCGGCGCGGTCCCGGTCCGCGTCAGGCGCACGCCCGCCTCGACACCTCACGCGGTGCAAGGACCGGCCAGGCGCGTGGCGGGCGCACGTCTGGGGAGCGACGAGTGAGGCGATGGGGCTCAGCTGAAGCCGACGCGTCCGTCTCGGGCGTTGCGGGCCTCTTGATCGGCTCGGACCGCGGCGATGGCGGCGATCTCGGTGAAGAGGCGGCCCTCATCGGAGCCCAGGGAGACATAGCCCTCGGCGATGGTGACGCCGTGGACCTTGCTGATGGGGAGCACGCCGCCAGGCGTGTTCAGGAACACAGTGACGCGGGTGCCGTGCGGCAAGGTGATGGTATTGCCGTCCTCGACCCCTTCCAGCTCCCTGGTGAAGATCGTCTTCAAGATCGCGATGTCCAAAGTAGCCTCTCCTTGACCGCCAGAGCCCTTCGACAGCCCGAGCGAGCCATCGTCTGGGTGGGTTGGGTGTTCTGCAGTGTGCCCGCGCCGCGCCCGCGATGCAATCAGGGCGCGCCGATTGTCGACCCGTTCGTGTCCGAGTGAGGCGGAGCCCACGACAACGGCGTCCATCGCTCCTGGACGGGATCCGGGCTCAGATGGGATCGCGGTGGCAGGCCCGGAAGCAGACCGCGCCGACGGCCTGCATGTTCTCGTCCATGATCTCCTCACAGCCGTAGCCGACGGGGCAGGCGTCGAGGTTGTCAGGCTCGCAGCCCACGCCACAGTAGTCGCCGATGGCGTTGCCGTCCTCGTCGGAGATGCGCAGGCACATGTTCGGATCGCCGCCGCACTGGTCTTCGGCCTCGGCGTCGCAGGCGTCGCAATAGGGCCCCTCGGCCCGCTCGCACTGGCCCGAGGTCGTGTTGCAGACCTGGCCGAACGCACACAGATAGTTTCCGTCGCAGGGACGGGGCTGGCAGCGGTTCGCCCGGCAGATCTCGAGGCCGGCGCAGTCGTCGTCCTCGCCGCAGCCCGGCTCGCACATCAGCGCCTCGAGGTTGCAGTAGGTGCCGGGCTCCTCGCAGTCGCGGCTGGTCAAGCACCCGCCGGGCACCTTGCACAGGCCCCCGGCCTCGCAGACGGCCGGCGCGGTGCAATCGGCGTCCGAGCCGCACGGCGGCTTGCACGCGCCCCGATCGCACACCTCGCCGTTCGGGCACGTGCCCTCAGTGCAGCCCGCGACACAGGACAGCTGGGGGCCGCACATCATGCCCGCCGCGCAGTCGTCGTCCGAGTCGCACTCGCCGGGATGGGCGCAGTCGCCGCTGCGAGGCACACACTGCCGACCGTCGGCGACGTCTGCGCAGAGGTAGCCGCGCGGACAGTCCCCCTCGACCGTACACGCATTGCCGCAGAACCGCCCCCCGCCCGCGAAGTCGAGGCAGAAGTCCCGACCGCCGCCGCACTCGACGTCCTCGACGCACGAGTCACAGACCTGGCCGAGCGGTCGACACACCTTGCGACAGGGGTCACAGAACTCCTCGAACAGACAGTTCATGTCCGTCGAGCAGCTCAACGCCCCCGCCACCGGCGTGCGCTCGCAGCGGCCCGAGCACGTGTTGCAGACCTCGCCGCCTCCACAATCCGTCGAGGCGGCGCACGCCGGACGGCTGACGCAGTAGCCGTCGGGGCCGCACTGCTGGGCGGCGATGCAGCCGTCGTCCGTGCTGCAGGTGGAGCGGCAGAGCCCCTCGGCGGTGTCGCACAGCTCGTCGGCGCCACACTGGGCGTCGCTGGAGCAGGTCGTCGGTGTGCCGTTGTTGCCGTTGTTGGCGCCGTTGTTCGGGTGGTGGCCGTTGTTGGTCGCGTTGTTGGCTGCGCCGTTGTTCGCCGCGCCGTTGTTCGCCGCCGCCCCCCCTCCGTCGTCACTGCAGGCGGCAGCCCCCGCCACCAGGAGCAGGAGCGCCGAGATGATGAGCAGCGATCGGACATCGCCAGCGACCAGGGAAGAGCGTGCAACGTGCATGGGAGGCCTCACAGGCAGAAGGACGGCGAGCACAACGGGCGCCAGGCTCAAGCTGGACTATTGCAGGCGCAGCGGATAGGTGACGCCCTTGTTCAGGCCGCTGTGCTGCGGGAAGCGCATACCGCGGAACCGCGTGGTGAGGCACTCCACCACAGGCCCCGATCCGCCCGCGACCTTCACGCCACCGGTCGATCCCGACGGCTTGATGAAGAACTGCACCGTCACGCCCTTGAAGCCAGGGTCGCGCTTGAACTCCGCCAGGATGCACTGGCGGATGCCACCGAAGCTCTGGCGGATCGTGTTGTTGATCTCGGCATCGGACAGGACGTGCTCGCTCCCGTCTTCCCCTCCCAGGTCCAGGTAGCTGACGTCGTCGTCGTCTCCCCCGCCCGCGCCGCCCGCGCCGCCCGCGCCACCCGCGCCGCCGCGACGACGGCCGACTCCAGCGCGTCGCACCGCTGCGGGCTCGTCCTTGGCGAAGATGAGGGCGAGCAGGTCGTTGTCGACCGCGACCTTGTCGAACTCGCGGGGAGGCGGCTCCATATGATACTGCGCCGACAGATCCACGAAGAGCTTGTCCATCGGCAGCTCGGTCGGCGCCGGGCGGATGAAGTACCACCACACCCCGAACACCGCGCCGATCGCCACCGCCGCCAGCACGCCGAGCACCATCACGCCCTTGCCGGCCGTCTTGGCCGACTTGACGACCTTGTCGCGCTGCTCTTGCTCGCGCCGGCGCCGCTCCTCACGGACCGGCACGTACTCGGCGATCGCCTTCTGGAAGATCACCAGATCGCCGAGCACCACGCGCTCCTGCGTGATGCGGTCGAGCACGCTGGTGAACTCATCGACCTCGTCCTTGTAGAGCTGATCGATGATCTGATCCCGCGTGAACGGGCCATAGTCGAGCCCCGCCCGGGAGACCAGATAGCGCGCCTCGCCGGTGTCCTTCGGAGCCTGGGCCGCCTGGGGCGAGGACTTCTGGGCCAGGATCCGCGCCGCGCGGGCGAACGGATCCTCCTCGACAGGCTCGGGGGGCGGCGCGGGCTCGGCCGGGGCCGCCTCGACCATCGGCGAGGCCGCCGGATCCTCGGCGTCGTCGATGGAGGCGACGCCGAGGTCGGTCTCGTCGGACTCCTCGGCGCCCGCCGCCGCGGTCATCTCATCCACCATGTCGGTGAAGGTGTCACGGAACTCGGCCGCGCTGCCCATCCGACGCGCCGGATCGAGCTCGGTCGCGCGACTGATCAGCGCCGCGAACTTCTCGCCGAACCGCCCCGCCACCGCCAGCGCCTGCTCCCGGATCACCGCGCCCTGGCCCTCCAGCGCCGTCGCCGAGAGCAGCTCGCAGCTGATGAGGCCGAGCGAGAACACGTCCGCCGCGCGCGAGAGCGCCGCGACGCTCCCTTGAAGCTCCGGCGCGGCGAAGTTCGACCGGATGAACAGGCCCTCGCCCTGGGGGTGCAGCGCCTCGGCGACGATGCGACCGAAGACCAGGTTGCTGACCTTCACCTTGCCCCGGGTCGTCACATACACGTTCAGCGGCGTCAGCGTGCCGTGGATCGTCGTCTCGTGGATCTTCTCGAGCGCGTTGCAGACGTGTGCGACGATGTTCAGCACCGAATGCGGCCCGAGGTTCTGCCCCAGATCACGGCGCTTGCCGATGCGACGCGACAGCGTCTGGCCCTCGACATACTCCATCGCGACGAAGATCGCGTTGCCTTCCCGCCCCAGCCCGTAGACCTGCACCAGGTTCTTGTGCCGGATCTGGCTCCCGGCCTTGATCTGGTCCCGAAGCGACTGGTACGCCGTCTCCTCGCTCACCGAGATGTCGAGGACCTTGAGCACCATCTTGCGACCGGTCGACTGCTCGCCGACCAGGTACGAGGTGCCGCCCTCGCTCGTGCCGAGCAGCTGCTCCACCACGAAGCGACCGCCGACCTCCTGGCCGATGGCGAAGCTCTCGCTCGCCGCCGGCTCGCTGGCGGCCGGCGGCGTGGACGCCTCGGGCACCACCGCCGGGATCTCTCCGGTGACCGGCTCGGCCGAGGTGTGCTCCTCGGGCTCGTGGGGGTCGCTATTGTTGGGGTCCTGGGTGCCCTCGGTCATCGTCTCACCGTCATGGCTGTTCGGCGTTGGCGGGCGAAGGGCTCTCGCCGTCGGAAGGGGGGGGCGGGGGCGCGTCGCCGGGCGGCGCGGCGGTGGGCGTTGGCTCCACCGCGGCGTCAGGAGGTGCAAGCACGGGAGCGGGCACCTCGTCGGCGGCGCTGGCGGTCAGGCCGGGGGTGGGCAGGGCGCCGGTGTCGATGCGCCACACCTCGTCCACGCGGCGGAGCTCGACCGTGTACTCCTGACCGTCATGGGTCTTCAGGAGCATCGTGGCGGTGTTGCCGTCGGCGCTCTTCTTCTCGATCCGGGCGATGTGGTGCGGGCCGATGAAGCCGCTGCTCGACAACAGCTGCTGCGGCGTCACCACCTCGGCGCCGGCCTCGGCGTTGATGAGGCGAGCCCGCGCCTCGAGGTCCACCTGGACCTCCGGTGGCAGCATCGGCCACACGATCTCGGGGTGCTGGGCGTAGACCGCGGCCACGAACAGGCGCAGCGCCTCGGCGGGATCCTCGGTCTTCCAGGGCTCGGGCTTACCGCACGCCACCAGGCTCACCAGCAGCAGCGCCACGCACAGCGCGCGCAGCGACCGCCACGTGCGCGTGGGGGTAGACGGGGTGACCGGTATCGTTTGCCACGACATCGTCATGGGGAGGCTCTCCATTGCATCCTGGGCCACCGCGACCATACACCGGAGGCGTTGTTGGCTTCAAGGTCCGTCGTGGTCGCACGCGCGGCGCGGTGCGCCGCGCGCCAGGCCGCTGCTCAGAGCTGCGCGCTGGCGAAGGAGGTGAGCGCGGAGACGAGACCCGCGTCGTCGAGTTCCTCGGAGGGCTTCAGGACGGCCGAAAAATGCCAGAGCTGACCGCGGCGGTAGACCTCGAGCACGGCCACATCGAAGCTCTGCTCATGGATGGTGCCCGCGTAGCGGCGCATCGTCGCCGGGTAGCCGTTGACCACGATCTTCTCCGAGCCGCGCACCTTGTAGCCTGCGGCGGTGAGCCGCTGCTCAAAGGCCTTCTGGAAGGCGGGCAGATCGCCCTCGGCGACCTTCATCGACCACGACTCCATGCGGCTGAACGCGGCGGCGTGGAACATCGCCCGCTTGCGGCCGACCGCAGGGGTGGCCTCGGCCCAGGGCGTCGCCTCGGGAGCGGCGGCCTCCTCGCCTCCGGCCTCCTCGCCTCCGGCCTCCTCGCCTCCGGCCTCCTCACCGCCTTCCTCCTGCGCGTGGACGGCCACCGGGCCAAGGCCGAGCCAGAGCGTGACGCAGAGCGGCCCGAGCCAGAGCAGGACGCGACGAGGGGGAGCGAGGGGGGAGGGGCTCATGATGTTGCTCACTTCGTGAAGCCGATCGTCTGGATGACCTTCTCAAACGTGGGGACCATGGTATCGAAGGTCGCGGTCGGAAAGTAGCCCACCAGCAGATACGCGATCTGCTTGCGGAAGAAGGCGAAGGCGACGATGCGCTCGCCCCCATTGCGCGCGACGAAGGTCATCTCCTGCCCATCGAGCGCGCCATAGCGGGCCTTGCGCGGCTCTCCCTCGGCCACGAACGCCCCCTCCAGCCCGTGCCGGAAGGCGCCCAGATAGGTCGCCTTCATGCCGCCCGTCACGCGCGGGGACGCTCGCAGCTCGATCTTCGCGCCCTTGCCGGCGTTGTCGATGAAGGCGCACACGGCGCCGTCCGAGACATCCACGAAGGTCCAGCCGGCCGGCCGCTCGAGGCTCACCTTGTAGTCTTCGCTGACGATTCGCTCGCTCGCTGGCGGCTCCTGCGCCATGGCGGTCCGGCCGAGCCCACCCCAGGCCAGCAGGCAGAGCAGCCCCACCGCGGCGAGTGTGCCGACGTGTGGGGCGAGGCGAGGGCTAGGGGACAGCAGGCGCTGCGCGCCAGGCGCGGCCAACCCCGAATCACGGGGCAGCTTCACGGTTCGGCGAGTCGAGCCTCGCACGACGCTGTGGAGGGCGAGGATGTCCACGCGGCGAGTGCCCTGGCGGAGCTCGGAGCTCAGTTGAACTTCATGCTCTCGACGGTGGTGGTGAAGGTCGGCAGGATGTTCTTCTCCTCCGCCTCCTGCATGTAGCCGACGACCAGCCAGGACGTGTTGTCCTTGACAAAGCCGAAGACATGCACCTTGAGGACCACGCCGCTGTGCGTGAACTTGTACTCGGTCCGCTTGCCCGTCACATCGCCGATCTTCTCCTCGCGCGTGTCACCGACGCGCTCGAAGTTCGACTCGGTGAGGGTCTTGTGGAACGTATCGAAGAAGACATCCGCCACCTCGGCGGTCATGAGCTTCGTCGGGACGACCTCGATCTGGGACTGGGTGGCGCTGTGGGTGAACACGGCCACGGCTTTCTCGTTGCCCGTGGTCTGCTCCCACCCTGACGGCTTGCTCAGGGTCACCCCGTACTCTTTGCTCTCGATGTTGTCCTGGGCGAACGCCGAGGTTGTGAACACGAGGGCGACAAGAGCGGCAAAGACGCCTGACATCAGGGGAGAGAGGAAGGATCGTTTCATGCTCGGCACTCCTGCCATGAGGGTCGCTGGGGCGCGCAGGTCAAGAGGATGAGGACGCGCGCGCCGAGTGGTCATATAACAACGGGACGGCCGCCAATGCAAATGCCGACACACCTCAGGCACAACCCCGGGTCGTGGCCCCGGATGAACCCCTCCGGGCGCGGTCTTCATCCGGCGCGCCGCGCAAGCGTGCGCGGCTTGCCCTGACACAGGGGATGGCATAAGAGACTGTCGTGGATGTTGGCTCCGGTCAAGCGCACAGCACACGTCGAGGGATGGCCGACGACCCCGCCGGGGGCGCGGTCGGCCCAGGCCCCTCGACGTGATCGCCGAACGCGCGACCGGGGCGGCGTCCGGGATCATCGCGGCCCGCGACGGCGGGCTGACACCGGTGGAGCGCCCATGTTCAAGCGGATCTTGATCGCCAATCGCGGAGAGATCGCCCTGCGCGTCATGCGCGCGTGCCGATCGCTCGGGATCGAAACCGTGGCCGTTCACTCGACCGCGGACGCGGACTCTCCGCACCTGGCCGAGGCCACGCTGGCCGTCTGCATCGGCACGGGGCCAGCCAGCCGCTCCTACCTCGACCAGAGTGCGCTGCTGCAGGCGGCGCTCCAGTACGACTGCCAGGCGGTGCATCCGGGCTACGGCTTCCTGTCGGAGAACCCGATCTTCGCCGCGCGGTGCGAGCAGCAGAAGCTGACCTTCATCGGTCCACGCGCCTCGACCATGCGCCTGATGGGCGACAAGGTGACCGCGCGGGCGACGATGACGGCGCTCGGCATCGGCGGCGTGCCCGGCAGCGCGGGCCTCGTCGACACCGAGGCCGAGGCGCTGGAGGCGGCCGCGCAGGTCGGCTACCCCGTGCTGCTCAAGGCGACGGCGGGCGGCGGCGGCAAGGGCATGAAGATCGTGCGCGCCCCCGAGGAGCTGCCGGCGGCGTTCGAGCGGGCGAGCCTGGAGGCGGACAAGGCCTTCGGCAACGCGGCGCTCTACCTCGAGCGGCTGGTCGAGGGCGGCCGGCACATCGAGTTCCAGGTGCTCGGCGACAAGTACGGGCACGTGATCCACCTCGGCGAGCGGGAGTGCTCGACCCAGCGCAACAACCAGAAGCTGATCGAGGAGGCGCCGAGCCCCGCCGTGGACGCCGCCCAGCGCGCCGCCATCGGCGAGCGCCTCACGACCGCGCTCTCGAAGCTCGGCTACGTGGGCGCCGGGACGGTGGAGTTCCTGCGGGCGCCCACGGGCGAGCTGTTCTTCATGGAGATGAACACCCGCCTGCAGGTCGAGCACCCGGTCACCGAGCTGTTGACGGGAGTGGATCTGGTCCAGTGGCAGCTCCGGGTGGCCGCGGGCGAGCGCCTGACGCTGCGCCAGCAGGACGTCCACCCCAGCGGCCACACCCTCGAGTGCCGCCTCAACGCCGAGGATCCGACCCTCGGCTTCCGGCCCTCGCCCGGCACCCTCGAGGTCTTCGATGCGCCGGAGGCCTGGCGCGGGGCGCTGCAGGGGCCGGTGCGGCTCGACACGCACGTGCAGGCGGGCTACCGGATCCCCACCTACTACGACTCGATGATCGGCAAGCTGATCGTGCGCGGCGACGATCGGGCGGCGGCCATCGCGATGATGAAGGACGCGCTGGCCCGGCTCACCATCGAGGGCGTGGCGACCACCATCCCCCTGCTCCTCGATCTGCTCGACGATTCTGCTTTTGTATCAGGCACCTACGATACACCCGGCATGGCCGCGACCATGGCCCGGTGGGCCGACGCCCAGACCGACCGCACCTGAAGGAGCTCCCGTGGCCAAAGTCATCCTCGAACCCCTCGGAAGCGCCGTCGACGCCGAGAGCGACGCCACGCGACAGAACCTCGCCCACATGGATCGGCTCGAAGCGCGCCTGACGGCGATGCGCGAGCAGATCAAGGACGGCTGGGGGGCGACCTACCGCGAGCGCCTGCACAAGAAGAACAAGCTGACGACCTGGGAGCGGGTGGAGCTGCTGGCTGACCCGGGCACGCGGATCTGCCCCGTGGGCAGCTTCGTCAACTGGGGCTACGACTACGAGGGCGGCCGCACCTCCCCGGCGGCGGGTGTCGTCACCGCGTTCGCGCTGGTCGAGGGCCGGTGGTGCGTGGTCATCGCCAACGACAACACCGTCGCCAGCGGCTCCTGGTGGCCGCAGACCCCCGAGAAGATCCAGCGGGCCCAGGAGATCGCCCTGCGCCTGCGGGTGCCGGTGGTCTACCTGGTGGACTGCTCGGGCCTGTTCTTGCCCGAGCAGGGCCGCTCCTTCCCGGGCAAGCGTGGCGCTGGCCACATCTTCAAGATGAACGCCCTGCTGAGCGACGCCGGCGTGCCGCAGATCACTGGCGTGTTCGGCGACAGCATCGCCGGCGGCGGCTACATGCCGATCATCAGCGATCGGGTCTACATGACCGAACAGGCCTACATGGTCATCGCCGGCGCGGCGCTGATCAAGGGCGCCAAGAGCCAGCACATCACCTCGCTGGGTATCGGCGGCGCGGACGTGCACGTGCACCTGAGCAACTGCGCCGACGCCCGCGTCCCGGACGACGAGACCTGCCTGACGATGCTCCGGCGCGAGGTCGCCTCGCTGCCGACGAGCGCCGTGCCCTACTACCGGTTCGGCGCCGAGGCCGCCCCGCCGCGCTTCGCCACCGAGGAGCTCCGCGCCCTGATGCCCCACAATCCGGGCATGCGCTACAGCATCCAGGAGGTCATCGCGCGGCTGGTGGACGACTCGGTGTTCTGGGAGTTCCTGCCGCACACCGGCTGCGAGATGATGTGCGGCATCGCCCGCATCAGCGGCCTGTACGTCGGCATCATCGCCAACAACCAGGACCTGTTCGACCACCCCGAGATCAAAGGTCGCAAGCGGCCGGGCGGCATCTTCTACAAGGAGGGCATCGCCAAGGTCTCGGCCTTCTCGCGCGCCTGCAACTCGGACGGCGTACCGCTGGTGTGGCTGCAGGACATCTCGGGCTTCGACATCGGCCTGGAGGCCGAAAAGCAGGGGCTGCTCGGCTATGGCTCGAACCTGATCTACACCAACAGCACCAACACCACGCCCATGATCACGGTGCTGATGCGCAAGGCCTCCGGCGCGGGCTACTACGCCATGGCCGGGCACCCCTACGATCCGGTCCTGCAGCTGTCGACGCCCATGACGCGCCTGGCGGTCATGGAGGGGCGCACGCTGGCCATCGGCGCGTTCAACGCCAAGCTCGACGACAACTTCCAGATCGTCTCCGACGACCCCGACGAGCGCGCCCGCATCGAGGCGGGCATGAAGGCGGTGGAGGAGCGCATCGAGCAGGACATGGACCCGGTGATGTCCGCCCGGCAGATGGACACCGACGAGATCGTCTACTTCGACGAGCTGCGCGGCTACCTCGAGACGATCGTGGAGATGTGCTACCAGTCCACCGGCGTCCGGCGCGTCAAGAACCCGCGCATCTGGAGTCTTCACGACCTCGAGGTCCTGTGGCGGACCTCGATGAGCATGATGTGAGGCATGGATGAGACCCCACCTTGAAGCCCTCCTGGCGCCTCGCGGCGCCCAGACGATCGCGGGCGCCCCTGGCGTCGGGCGGTTCCGCTCCACCGTCGCGGCGGGGCAGATGCTGCGCAGCGGCGACGCCATCGGCGAGCTGGACGTGCTGAACCAGCGGGTGCAGATCCGGCTGCCGCAGCTGGCGGGCGTGATGCGCGCCGTGGAGCTGCCGTGGGACCGCGGCTGGGCGCCGGTGGCCTGGGCGACCCCGCTGGTGGTCCTGCAACCGGCGGCGCTCGAGGCCAGCCCCGCGGCGCTCGCCGAGGCCACCCCGCGCATCGACGGCCTCGGCGCGGCGGCGTGTGCCTTCACCGCGTCCATCGACGGCCAGTTCTACCGCCGCGCGACGCCCGACGCCCCACCCTTCGTCAGCGAGGGCGACGTCCTGCGTCCGGGGCAGGTCGTGGGGCTGATCGAGGTGATGAAGTTCTTCTACGAGGTCCACTTCGAGCTCGCGGGCTTCGACACGGGGGCGCGGGTCGTGCGGCTGGGGGCCGGGGATGCCCAGGCGGTCGAGTCGGGCGACGTGCTGCTCTACGTCGAGCCGCTCTGAGGCGAACGCGACGGCAGGCGCGGTGTGGACCTGCCCCAAACAACAACAGGAGGCGTGCGCGATGAGCTACGGGTACATGGCGTGGGCGGTCGACATCGACAAGCTCAAGGAGGTCTGCGGCAGCAAGGATGAGAAGCTGGTCCGGATGATCTGCGGCCGCTTCAAGCACGACGTGGCCGACCTTGACGACACCTTCGACTACCTGATCAGGAGCGGCGCGCCCACGGCGCGCCAGGCGCTGACGGCGCTGATCGACGGCGCGGAGATGGTGGGGCATGGCGCGATGTACGCGTACGCCTTCAAGCTCCTCGTGGAGCACTTCGGAAAGTCGTTGGACAACAGCGCGTTGTACCCCACGGGGCTCGAGTTCCCCGGCGAGGTCGACAAGGTGCTCAAGGCGGGCGGCGTGACGGTGATCAGCCTGTCGGGCCTCAGCTATGGCTCGGCCCCCGTGAAGTTCCCCTCGCCGGACGACTTCCCCCGCTTCGGGCACCTGACGGCGGAGCAGGTCAAGCAGGCGCAGCGCCAGCTTCAGGCGTTCACCTACGACGGCAACGACTACGACACCACGGGCGCGATCGCCAACCTGCGCTCCTGGGTCGACACCGCGTCGGCCTCCGGCCGCGGCATCATGGCCTTCTTCCATTGAGCGGGACCGCCCGCCTCGTCGCGCTTGCGGCGGGCGGGGGTCCAGCCGTATCTTCGATTGGACGACCCCACACGGACGTGGAGCCCCCATGCCAGACAAGACCCGCATCGTCGCCCCCGGCCCCAAGCCGGGCACCGTTCGCCTCGAGGATGGCTCGACCGCCTCGCCGCCCGCCGACTGGGAGCTGTTGCCACCGGGCGACGTGGGCTTGACGCGCCGCGTCAAAGCCGGCGGCGCGACCTGGACGGTGATGAGCAAGCGCGGACGGCGCTCGTTCTCGCAGGGCATCTGGGCGCCCTCTGAGCGCATCGCCGCCGCCCGCGCCGACCTCGACGCCGAGCGCGAGACCGACGCCTACAAGAAGCGCCGCGTCGCTGACACCGCGCGCCGCGAGCGTGCCCAGGACGACTACGTCACCACCTTCCGGCGCTCGGTCCTGGACTTCCTCGCCTTCCCGCCGCGGCATGTGGGCGTGGCGGTGGCGCTGGCCGAGGCCGTCACCACGCACGCGACCCCGGTCGGCAGCGGCACCGTCGCCCGCACCGAGCGCATCCCGGTGGAGGAGCGCGCTGAGGCGGCCGTCATCGCCTGGATGCGCCACCAGACCACCGCCTACGACCACCTCTCCATTCCCCGCGTCAAGGGCATGCGCCGCGAGGTGCGCCGGATGCTGGCCCAGGCCTCCCGCGACCTGCTCGGGGCGTATCGACGCGGCGAGGATGTGGAGGCGGGGGAGTGCCCACTGCAGAGGGCGTTGGCGGCGCAACGGGAGGATTGATCTGCATGGACCCGTGGATGGAGGTGCTGCGCGACGAGCTGGAGGACCTCATCGAGGCCGAGCGGTTCGAGGGGCCCGTCGACTTTGAGCGGCGGGTGCTGCGGCGCCTGGACAACCACCTGCGGCAGCGCCAGCGCGCTGGCGAGCTGCGGGACTTCGGGGGCTACCGGGTCCACATGCCCGAGGCCGGGATCTTCGAGGTCTTGTTCAAGCCCGGGCCGCCGCGCGTGCGGCAGGTCGTGCTGCGGCTGGGGCGGCGCTGACACCGTTCGCGCCTTCCCGCGCGTCGTGGCGAAACGCGGCGCCCCTACTTGCAGTCGAACCACGTCTTGCCGATGCCCGTGTCCACGACCAGCGGCACTCGCAGCTCCACGACCTCTCGCATGGCTTTGCACGCGACCTCCGTGAAAGCCTCTAACGCGTCGTCCCGGACCTCGAACACCAGCTCGTCGTGGACCTGGAGGATCATCTGGGCAGGCCAGGCGTCCGCCACGATGCGCTCCTGCACCTCCAGCATCGCCAGCTTGATGATGTCCGCCGCCGTGCCCTGGATCGGCGTGTTGATGGCCGTGCGCTCACCGAACGCCCGCAGATGGTGCCGGGAGCTGCTCAGCTCGGGGATCGGCCGGCGGCGACCGAACATCGTCGTGGCGTAGCCCAGGGTCCGCGCGTCCCCCACCAGACCGTCGAAGTAGGCCCGCACCGCACCATACCGGTCGAAGTACGCCGAGATGTACCGGTCGGCGTCCTGACGCGTGATGCCCAGGTCGCGGGACAGCCGGCTGGCCCCCATCCCGTACACCACCCCGAAGTTGATCGTCTTGCCCACCGCCCGCTGCTTGTCCGTCACCTCCTCGACCGACACCCCGAAGATCTCCGCCGCCGTCCGGCGGTGCACGTCCTGCCCGCTCTGGAACGCCGCCACCAGCGCGTCGTCCCCCGTCAGGTGCGCCAGGATGCGCAGCTCGACCTGGCTGTAATCGCAGCTCAGCAGCGTCCAGTCCTCCGGCGGCACGAACGCCCGGCGGATCTCCCGGCCCCGCTCGGTGCGAATCGGGATGTTCTGCAGGTTCGGGTTCGACGACGACAGCCGCCCCGTCGCCGCGATCGCCTGGTTGAAGTCCGTGTGGATGCGCCCGTCCCGTCCCACCAGCGTCGGCAGCGCGTCCACGTAGGTCGACTTCAGCTTGCTGAACGAGCGGAACTCCACGATCAGCGCCGGCAAATCGTGCTGCTCGCTCAGCTCCTCCAGCACCGACTGGTCCGTCGACGGACCCTGCTTGGTCCGCTTGACCACCGGCAGCGCCAGATCGTCGAACAAGACCTTCCGCAGCTGGATCGGGCTGTTGATGTTGAACTCGCCGCCGGCCAGCTCCCAGATCTGCCTCTGCAGCTCCACCAGCTCGATGTCGTACTGCCCGCTCAGCTGCTTGAGCAGCGGGACGTCCACCAGCACGCCGTGCATGGCCATGCGCGCCAGCACGCGAGACAGCGGCAGCTCGAGCGTGTCGTGGAGCTTCTGCAACGCGTCATGCTCGGCCAGCTGCGGGGCGAGCAGGTCGCGCAGCAGCACGATGGCGTCCGCCCGCTCCGCCGCGTACGGCGTCGCCGCCTCCAGCTCCAGCATGTCGAACGAGAGCTGCTTCTGCCCCCGGCCGGCCACGTCGCTGTACTTCGTCAGGTCGTAGCTGAGCTGCTCGGCGACCACGTCCTCCAGCGGATCGCTCTTGCGCGAGGCATCCACGAGGTAGCTCGCCAGCATCGCGTCGAACACCACCCCCTGAAGCTCCAGGCCGTAGCGGCGAAGCACGATCCACACGTTCTGGACCCGGAACCCGCTCTTGGGGAAACCCGCGTCCTCCAGCAGCGGGCGAAGCTTCTCCAGCGCCGCGTCCAGGGACATGTGGGCCGGCACGCCGAGGTAGCGGTGCTGCATCGGGATGTAGACCCCGGCGTGCGGCGTCCAGGCCAGGGCGACCCCGGCCAGCTCGTCGTCGTGGGGGCTCGGGCCGGTCATCTCGATGTGCAGCGCCACGCTGCCCGCCGCGCGGATCTCCGCCAGCACCTCGTCCAGCTCCGAGGCCGTCAACACCGTCCGGTAGGTGCGCTCGGCCCGCGGCACCGGTTTGGGCGCCACCGGCTTGTCCTTCTGGACGGTCAGCTCCTTGAGCAGCGTGATGAACTCGAACTGGCGATAGAGCTGCTCCAGCGCCTCGTAGTCCGGCTCGCCCACCACCAGCGCGTCGAGATCGAGGTCGACCGCGCAGTCCTCCTTCAGCGTCACCAGCGTCCGGCTCATCCGGGCCTGATCGGCGAAGTCGCGCAGCGACTGCCGACGCTTGTCCCCGCTCACCTTGTCGATGTTGGCCAGCAGGTTCTCCAGCGTGCCAAACTCCTTGATCAGCTTGCCCGCCGTCTTCTCCCCGATCCCCGGCACCCCCGGCACGTTGTCCGACGTGTCGCCCGACAGCGCCAGCACCTCCACCACCTGCGACGGCGGCACCTGGAACCGCTCGACGACGTCCGGCACGGTGAACGTGACGTTCTTCATCGTGTCGAGCATCACGGTGCCCTCATCGAGGAGCTGCATCAGGTCCTTGTCCGCGCTCACGATGACGACCTGCATCCCCTCCTGCCGCGCCTTGCGGGCCAGCGAGGCGATCAGGTCGTCGGCCTCCACCTCGGTGCTCGTGAACACGGGGATGTTGTGCGCCCGCACCATCGCGTGGATCCCCGGCACCTGCGCCACGAGGTCGTCCGGCGGCGCGCTCCGGTTGGCCTTGTACTCGCTGTAGAGCGTCTTGCGGAAGCTCTCCTTGGTCACGTCGAAGGCGACGGCCATCCAGTGCGGCCGCTCCTGCGCGATCAGCCGCTGCATCATGCGGGTGAACGCGAAGACCGCACCCGTCGGCGTCCCATCGGAGGCCGTCAGGAACTGGTTGCCGTAGAAGGCGCGGAAGACGTAGTGGCTGCCGTCGAGGATGTAGAGCTTGCGTTCGTAGTCGGCCATGGTGCGTCCATGCTGGCGAAGTGGCCGCTCAGGCGGCCGCCCATCGTACCCCGTCCCGGGTGATGCACGTACTGATATCGTGGTGCGGAGGCCGATGCAAACGCGATCGGCTCAGACCAGCCTGACGCTCTAGATGTGCCGCACCAGCAACACGATGGCCACGAAGAACAGAAACAGCGTCCCCATCACGATGATGATCTGGAACACCGCGTCGAACCGCCCCAGGTTGCTCGCCGCCAGCCCCTTGCGCGTCCCCTCGTCGTCCGCATCGTCGCCCTCGAGGTCGCCGAGCTCGGCGACCATCGCCTCGGACTCGCGGCGGACCTTCAGGACGTTGACCATCACCACGTAGAACACGATCAGCAGCGCCAGCGCGCCCGACAGGCCGAGCAGCCAGCTCACCGGCTCCTTGAGGTCGTTCTTGTCGTCCTTCAGCTTGCCGCGGTCCATCTTCTGGCTGTCGAACAGCAGGGCCGGCTGCTCCACGCTCACTGGCAGCAGGGAGAGCCAGAAGCTGATGGCGGCCTCCACGTCCTTGTCGCTCCCCGTGGCCACCCAGCCCGCGTCCAGCACGCCCTGGGCGGCCTTCGGGCGCACCCCCGCGTCCACCGCCAGCCGCAGCAGCCGCTCGAGCACGGCCCGCGCCTCCATCGTGGGCGGCGGCGCGACCACGACCCGCACGTCGGCCGCCTCTCCGGGCGCCAGCGCTGCGCCGTAGACCTGCACCCGCATCAACCGCAGGTCCCCCGACTCCAACGACGTCGGCCGCCTCAACGAGAACCCACCGCCCTCCGTCCCGATCCCGGCCGCCTCGCCGGACTGCCACCGCCCGTCGCTGTAAACGTCTGCCCACAGCACCCCCGACCGGTGCAGGGTCCGCACGCCCAGCTCCAGGTTGTGGTCCCCGGTCCAGATCGGCCGGTTGAGCACCATCGCGAACTGCTTGGCCCGGCTCTCCACCACGAGCTCCCGCTCGCTCGTAAGTACCTGACCATCCTCGGCTTTGGTCTCCGTCGTCAGCTTCCACTTCTGCGAGCCGATCGGCACCATCGCCAGATAGCCCAGCCCGCCCGCGTGGGTCTTGACCCGGTTGGGCGGCTCGCCGTCCAGCATCCCCTTGACCAGCTCAAGCTTGACCTCCGCCGCCACCGGCTTGCCCGTCGCGCGATCCGTCGCTTGCACGAAGTACAACGAGCGCAGGCCATCGGCCGCCGCGCCGCCCTCGGCCACCAGATCCAGCAACACCGGCCCGGTCCCTTCCCGCGGCGGCACCCCCGGCTTCGACGCCGCCTCGGCGGGGCGCACCTCCATGGCCGCCTCAGCGAACGGCCCCTTCGGGTCGTGCGCCGAAGGCGCGATCAGCCTGACAGGCACCTCGATGGACTTCGGCTCAAGCTCCGGCGGATGGAACGTGATGTGCCAGCTCGCTTCACCCGGCTCCACCGCCGGCACCTGCAGGTTCACGTCCGCGAAGCCCGTCGCCGTGGTTCGCCCCGTGTACAGCTCCGCACGCTCATCCCCCCGCACCAGCGTCACGTCGACCTGCGAGGTCGGCACGAACTGCCCGCGGAAGATGTCGTAGACACCTACCCGCAGGGCCGCAGGCTCGCCCACCACCACCTCGTCCTGACCCGCGACCGTGTACGAGAAGTCGACCGACCGGCCGGCCACGAAGATGTACACGGCCACCAACCCGAAGATGTAGACCGCGAACACGATCGACGCGGTCTTCCACATCCACGGCTTCATCCACCCGCCCGACGCCTTGACAGGAGCTTCCAACGGTTGCCCTCAGGGCAGATCCACGTCTTCTTCGTCGAACCCGGCCGCGTCGCCTCCCGCCGTCGGCTCTGGCTCATCGGGGCCATCGCTCGGAGGCTGGATGGTGACGGCGGACAGGCGCCGATCGTAGTCCTGGATCTGGTCCTTGAACTTGCGCAGCTTCGCTCCCGAGAGCGCCACGCTCCGGGTCGAGCGCACGCCCAACGGATCGATGAACCCCGCCGCGGTCTTGATGCCCAGGTGCAGATGCGGCCCCGTGGAGCGACCCGTGGAGCCCACGAACCCGATGACGTCGCCCTGCCCCACTTTCTGACCGCGCTTGGCAAGATCGGCGAACTTGCTCAGGTGCGCGTAGTACGACGTCATCCCGTTGGCGTGCTGCACCCCCACCAGGTTGCCGTTGGCCCCCTTCTGACCCACGAACGTGATCGTCCCGGCCGCGATCGCCGACACCGGTGCGCCCATCGGCGCCGCGTAGTCCACCCCGTTGTGCATCTTGTTCGTCTTGAGGATCGGATGGAACCGGTTGCCGAACCCGCTCGAGATCCGCGAGAACTTCACCGGGTTGCGCAGGAACATCCGCTTGACAGACTGCCCGTTCTTGTCGTGGTACGACAGCTCGCCGTCGTCATCGAACTGATAGATCCGCAGCGGCTTGCCCTGCCTCGCATACTCTGCGGCCAGGATGTACCCGTACCGAAGGAACTTCCCGTCCAGGTACACCTTCTCGAACACGAGCCGGAACGTGTCCCCCGGCTTCGTCTCGCTCCCGAAGTCGATGTCGTACGCGAACCGATCGATGAACCCCGAGATCAGCCGGTTCTTCTCCCCCATGTCCAGCAGCGCCTTGTACAGCGACGACCGGACCGTCCCCCCCAGCCCCACCACCTTCACCTCGATCGGCGCTTTCTCCGCCCTCGACGCATACCCCTGCTTGCCCTTGTCCCACCGCGCCACGAAGAACGCCTCCGCGTCCGGCCGATACAACAGCTCCAGCACCCGATGCTCCGCGTCGTAGCTCACCTCATACGCGTCCCCCGGCCGTGACCGCCGAAAGTCGAACACCTTGCTCAGACTGTTGATCGCCCCCTGAACCTGCCCCGCCGAAAACTTCCGCGCCGTCAACGCCGCGAACAAAGACTCCCCCTGCTTCACCTTCCCCGTGATCCGCCCCGACTCCCCCGCCGCGACCTCCTCCTCCGCGCTCTCACCCCCACCGCCCGGCGCCTCGCCCCCGCCAGCCTCCTCGTCCCCCCCCACCTCCACCACCGCAGCCGCCGGCTCCACCGCAGCCGCCGGCTCCGGCTCCACCGCAGCCTCCGGCTCCGGCACAACCACCGCCTCACCCCCCGCCGCCCCTCCCCCGGCCTCCACCGCCGCAACCTCCCCGGCCTCCCCGGCCACAGGGTCCGGCTCCCCCACCGCAGCGCCCGCCAGGTGCGCCGACTCCACGCTCTCGGCCCGCGCCGTCGGCGCCTCCGAGGTCGCCGTCAACGCACGGCTCGCCACGATCAGGTGCGCCGTGAACGCCGCCACCGCGACGCCCGGCACCACCAACCACCACCACCGCTGAGGAGCCTTCCGCTCCAACGATCCTTCCACCGGCTTGCGGACTTCCATCACATTCTTCCGCATTTTGCCACGTATTCGCGACCCGGACGTGGCTGTCAGGCACAAACGCTGTAGACAAGCGGAGTTGAGCGGGGTTGTCAACGGGCGCCCTCACCCCCCAACCCCCTCTCCCCTCGACGGGGAGAGGGGGAGGCCCTCACCCCCCAACCCCCTCTCCCGTATGACGGTAGAGGGGGAGGCCCTCACCCCCCAACCCCCTCTCCCCTCGACGGGGAGAGGGGGAGGCCCTCACCCCCCAACCCCCTCTCCCGTAGGACGGGAGAGGGGGAGGCCCTCACCCCCCAACCCCCTCT
>Ga0100377_1000253_pt1 | contig 43873 bp, 53 predicted proteins | sample CryGeymeta201501_FD_83664 | JGI IMG/M metagenome (GOLD analysis project Ga0100377, IMG submission 83664) | Groundwater microbial communities from Crystal Geyser aquifers in Utah, USA - Crystal Geyser metaG 2015-01 | ecosystem: Environmental > Aquatic > Deep subsurface > Groundwater | place: USA... | reverse complement strand
TGGTCGGGATGGCGCGATTTGAACGCGCGACTCCTGCGTCCCGAACGCAGTGCCCTACCAAGCTGGGCCACATCCCGACACGCGCCCTCCATAACCAATTTGGAGTCGATTGTCCACCATTATTTTTTAGGATCATCATGATAAAAATACCATAGAGGTCAATGACGAGGAGAAGAGGCGTGATCATCTACGATCTCCAATGCCGTGACGGCCATAAATTTGAAGGTTGGTTCAAGGACAGGGGCGCCTTCGATGAACAGCGGCTGCAAAAACTCATCGCGTGTCCCGTCTGCGGAAATACGGAGACGGCGTTGATCCCTTCTTCTGCCGTGGTCAGGGGACGGGACAACCGTTCCGCTGCGACAACGACGCAGAACGGCGAGCCGCCGCTGAAACTCATCCGTGCGTTGCAGGAGCACATCCATAAGAACTTCGATAACGTGGGCGACAAGTTTGCGGAAGTCGCCCTCCGGATCCATCATGGAGAGGAAGAGAGCAGAAACATCCGCGGGACCGCCACCGGGAGCGAAGAAGAAACCTTGAGGGAAGAGGGCGTTCCGTTCATCAAGATGCCGCTGCCGAAGTTTGACGGGTAGCGTTTGCGGAGTCGCGGCGATACCTGGCCATTTTTTTATGGAAACCGATTGGCCTGTCTGACGAGAACCCAAAGTGAGGGTGCGTGTCCGGACGTTAACAAGGGCAAGACCTGAAAAAATAATAAAAAAAATCTTGACAAACGAAGACATAAAAATTAGTGTCCCTTGTTTCACAGAGGGGGGCATTCCTCCGCCTGGGTGGCGGCGCGGCTCTTTTTTGCGAAGATTATCTTTGATATTCAATGTTTAGGAGTGCTGGCGTAGCTCAATCGGTAGAGCAGCTGATTTGTAATCAGCAGGTTGCGGGTTCAAGTCCCATCGCCAGCTCCAGGAAGATATTTTGCCCGATGGGTCACTAATGGAGGGGTTCCCGAGCGGTCAAAGGGAGCAGACTGTAAATCTGCCGGCGAAGCCTACGGAGGTTCGAACCCTCCCCCCTCCACCAGTTTGCCGCGGCGAACATCTCTTTCTAAGAAGCGGCGCATGGCGATAAGCGGGAGTAGCTCAGTGGCTAGAGCGTCAGCCTTCCAAGCTGAGGGTCGCGGGTTCGAATCCCGTTTCCCGCTCCATTTTTGTTCGGTATGGGGCTGCTTGCTTCCCCGAGGAATGCGCAGCCGATCATGATCATCACGGATTCTGATCGGCGGCGGGGGAAAGTGGCGCTTCGGTTTAAAGAAGCAACCAGCCCACGTAGCTCAGTCGGTAGAGCACATCCTTGGTAAGGATGAGGTCACCAGTTCGATCCTGGTCGTGGGCTCCATTCAGGTTAGGTGGTTTAATTATGAGAAATATCATTACATTGGCTTGTACGGATTGCAAACAGCGGAATTATACGACGACCAAGAACAAAAGGACCATGCAGAATCGGCTGGAGATGAAAAAATACTGCAAATTCTGCCGATCCCATAAGCTGCACCGGGAAACGAAATAAGCGGAAAGAGGCGCCGCCTTGATCGATCGGATAGGCCAGTAGCTCTAATGGATAGAGCGCCGGACTCCAAATCCGGATGCTGGGGGTTCAAGTCCCTCCTGGCCTGCCATTTTATAAAACGGTATCGGGTTTGGGGGAATCAGGGGTTTCTGGATGGACAGAGTAAAGGTTATCGCAGAGAAGACTAAGCAGTTTCTCGCCGGATCGAAAGTTGAGCTGAAAAAGGTCACGTGGCCGACGCCGAAGCAGACCCTTGCCTCCACTTCCGTCGTCATCATTGTGGTGATCATCGTATCCGCCTTTCTGGGGATCGTCGATTTCGGATTGACCAAGGTTGTCAAACTGGTGCTGGGATAAGAATATGGCTTTCAGATGGTACGTCGTTCATACCTATTCCGGCTTTGAAAACCGGGTGAAGCTTTCTCTGCAGGAGAGGATCGAAACGGCCGGGAAGCAGGCATTCTTCTCGGATATCCTGATCCCAGAAGAGGATATCGTCGAACTGGTATCCGGTGAGAAAAAGACCTCGAAACGGAAGTTTTTCCCGGGCTATCTCCTCGTCCGGATGGAGTTGGACGACGACACCTGGCATATCGTAAAGGATACGCCCAAGGTGACCGGCTTTATCGGCAGCAAGGACAAGCCTTCGCCCATTCCCGACAAGGACGTGGAAACCCTGAGGACCCGAATCGACGAGGGGACGCTGAAACCCAAACCGAAGTTCAAATTCGATGTGGGGGATCATGTGCGGATCATCGATGGCCCCTTCACCAATTTTGATGGAAGCGTCGATGAGGTAAAGCCGGAGAAGGGTAAACTACGTGTTATTGTGAGTATTTTCGGACGGTCGACGCCGGTGGAACTGGACTTCATTCAGGTTGCGCAGACGTAAACAGGAAAAAGCCGATGGGTAAGGTGTCTTTATCTGTTCTTGCCTGGGCGGTTGATCAAATTCAGACTGAAACAGGGTGATCAGAATGGCAAAGAAGGTTATCGCGAATATAAAACTTCAGATCAAGGCAGGCAAGGCTACCCCTTCGCCGCCGATCGGTCCGGCCCTCGGTCAACATGGCGTCAACATCATGGAGTTCTGCAAGGCGTACAACGCCATGACGCAGAATCAGGAGGGAATGGTCATCCCGGTCGTTATCACGGTTTACGCGGACCGGTCTTTTACCTTCGTGACCAAGACGCCGCCCGCGTCCGTGCTGCTGAAGCAAGCGGCAAAGATCGCCAAGGGTTCGGGCGATCCCAAGCGGGATAAGGTGGGTCAGGTGACGCTGAAACAGGTCCGGGACATTGCCGAGCTGAAATACAATGACCTGAATGCCGTGGATATTGAGGGAGCGATCCGGATTGTTTCGGGAACGGCGCGATCCATGGGGATTGAAATCGCGGGCTGACGCGGGGACACCTTGCGGCAAGGTGTCCCCGCCTTCCGGCAGAACACCGGGGGATGTGCCGGCGGGCGTCTTAAGTGGAAAAGTTTCAGAGAATCCCCGTCCCCGGCGGTGGTTTTCGATTTGAGGTTTGATCATGGCCAAGAGAGGCAAGAAGTACATCGAGGCGAGGAAAAATATCGAGGTGGCAAAGCGCTATCCCGCCCAGGAGGCTGTTGCGCTGGTGGTCGGTGCGGCCAGGGCGAAGTTTGATGAGACCGTCGATGCCGCCATCCGGCTTGGGGTAAATCCGGCGCATGCCGACCAAATGGTCCGGGGCTCCGTTGTTCTTCCCAATGGACTGGGAAAATCGGTCCGGGTGCTGGTTTTTGCCAAGGGCGAAAAGGAAAAGGAAGCCCTGGAAGCCGGCGCCGATGTGGTGGGCTCGGATGATATTGTTGAAAAAATCAAGGGCGGCTGGCTCGATTTTGACCGGGTGATCGCAACGCCGGATATGATGGGGAGCGTCGGGAAACTGGGGAAGATCCTCGGTCCTCGCGGCCTCATGCCGAATCCGAAGGTCGGAACAGTGACCTTTGATGTGGGGAAGGCCGTTTTGGAGCTGAAGGCGGGCAAGGTGGAATTCCGAGTGGAAAAGGCGGGTATTGTCCATTGTCCCATCGGCAAGACCTCTTTCGGGGCGGAGAAACTGACGGAGAATTTTCTTGCGCTCTTGGAGATGGTCGTCAAATTGAAACCCGCATCCAGCAAAGGTATTTATATCCGGAGTCTTTCCCTCTCGACCGTAATGGGTCCCGGGGTGAAGGTGGATCCTCTTGGCCTCCGGGGCATTTAATGCCATGGCCCTGGCCGGGCTATGGGAGATGAAAACGGGTCTGAGACAGCAGGTACAGGAAGTTTAAACGGGGTCGGTCGGCCTGCCGAGACTGGGATAAGCGGCCTTTTTGGCCGGGGAAATTGTCCTGTATGTTGCTTGTGTTCTCTGACTTTTTCAACGGGGTTTTCTAAACGGGGACACCTTGCCGCAAGGTGTCCCCATCCGGAAGGACCGGATTAGATGGGAAAGGAGGTTGAAGATTGGATCGGAGAACGAAAGAGCAGGTTGCTGCTGAACTCCATGAAAAACTGAAAGATTTCAAGTTGGCGGTTCTCACCGGTTACAGCGGGATGGATGTGGCGAAGATAACGGCGCTGAGGGTTGTTCTGCGAAAATCGAATGCGGAACTCCGGGTTGTCAAGAATTCGCTGCTCTCCATCGCGTCGCGCGAAACGGATTTCTGCGCACTGGAAGAGCAGTTCCGGGGGCCTCTGGCCGTGGCAATCGCCCGCGGCGACGTGGTCGAGACCACCAAGGCGCTGGTTGATTTTGCCAAGAAGAATGCCAGTCTTGAAATCAAGGCGGCCGTGATGGGCGGCAAACCTCTGAGCAGGGAGCAGCTCGCGATTCTGGCCGAACTGCCGAGCCGCGAGGTTTTGCTCGGGAAGCTGCTTTCCCTGATGGTCGGGGTGCAGACCTCCCTCGTGAATGTCCTGAGCGGGGTTCCGAGGAATTTTGTACAGGTTCTCGATGCCTATCGGGAACAGAAGGCGTCAGCAAACTAACAATCACATACAGGAAGGAAATAGGACAATGGCGAACGAGATTACCAAAGAAGATGTCGTAAAATTCATTGAAGGGATGACGGTTCTTGAGCTTTCAGAACTGGTGAAGGAACTGGAGCAGAAGTTTGGCGTGAGCGCCGCGGCGCCGGCTGCCATGGTCGCCGCCGCAGGTCCCGCGCAGGCTGCTCAGGTTGAGGAAAAGACCGAATTCGACGTGATCCTGACGGGGTTCGGCGATCAGAAGATCCAGGTGATCAAGGTGGTCAGGGCGATCACGGGTCTGGGACTCAAGGAAGCCAAGGATCTGGTGGACGGCGCTCCCAAACCGATCAAGGAGGCCGTTTCCAAGGATGAGGCTGCCGATATCAAGAAAAAGATAGAAGCGGTCGGTGGCGCCGTTGAGATTAAGTAGGTAGTCGTCCCGGCAACAAAACGGTAAGGATTTGAATCCCAAGATGCAACAGGTTGTCTGCGCGATTTTGCAGAGAGACAGGTTGAAGGGGGTTCTTTTCCCTTATGACTATTGGTGAAAGCTTAAGATCGCTGCCGGCAAAAGCCGAAAGGATGTTATGGGCGAATTTAGAAAGAATTTTGGCCGTATCCGGAAGATACTGGATATTCCCAACCTGATCGATATTCAGACCGATTCCTACCGAAAGTTTCTTCAGCAGGATATCGATCCAAACAAGAGGGGGAACTATGGGCTGCCGGGCGCCTTCAACAGCGTTTTCCCCATTTCCGATTTCAGTGGGAAATGTTCCCTCGAGTTTGTCAGCTATAAGATTGGCGATGTCCGGTACGACATGCAGGAGTGTGTTCAGAAGGGGATGACTTATGCGGCGCCGCTCAAGATCGTGGTCCGCCTGGTCGTTTTCGACACGGATCGGAATACGGAACCCAAGCCGATCCGCGACATCAAGGAGCAGGAGATCTATTTCGGTGAAATCCCACTGATGACGGAAAACGGCACCTTCATCGTGAATGGTACGGAAAGGGTGATCGTCAGCCAGCTTCACCGTTCGCCGGGGATCTTTTTCGACCATGACAAGGGCAAGACCCTGTCCAGTGGAAAGCTGATCTATTCGGCGCGGGTCATCCCGATCCGCGGATCCTGGTTGGATCTCGAGTTCGATTCCAAGGACCTTCTCTATGTGAGGATCGATCGTCGGCGGAAGATGCCGGTAACGATCCTGCTGAAGGCGATGGGGAATTCCACCCAGTTTATCCTCAATTATTTTTACAGCATTGAGCAGATCTTCCTGGAAGGCGGCCGTCTCTTCATGGCCGTGAACGATTCACTGTTAGGGGGGAAAGCCCCTGCGGATGTGGAGACGAAGGGGGGAGATGTTGTCGTCAAGAAGGGGAGAAAGATTTCAAAACCCCTGCTGAAGAAGATGGTCGATTCCAAGGTAACGCGGATACCGGTGAACGATGAGGATATCATCGGCAGGGTTTTCTCTTCCGATGTACTCGATCCCGAAACCGGCGAAATCCTGATCCGGTGTAATGAAGAGCTGACGGCGGAAGGGTTGCAGCTTCTCAGGGACAAGGGGATTCCCTCCTTCCTGTTCATCCACATCGACGAAGATCGGGAAAATGCCTCGATCCGGGACACGCTTCTGATGGATCGGATCGAAACGGCGGAAGATGCGATTATTGAAATCTATCGGCGACTGCGGCCAAGCAATCCGCCCACGCCGGAGACCGCCCATAAATTTTTCAACAGCCTCTTTTTTGAACCAGACAGCTACGATCTTTCCGATGTGGGGCGGGCGAAGATGAATTACAAGCTCCGTCTCGATGTTCCCACGACCGTAACCGTCCTGCGCAATGAGGACATCCTGGCGGCGGTCAAGTATCTGATCGACCTGAAGAACAGCGCGCCGGATTGCAGCGTGGACGACATCGACCATCTGGGCAACCGGCGTGTACGTTCCGTGGGGGAATTGATCGAGAACCAGTACCGGATCGGCCTGGTCCGGATGGAGCGCGCCATCAAGGAGAAAATGAGTCTCCAGGACATCGAAACCATGATGCCCCATGATCTCATCAATGCCAAGCCGGTCTCGGCCGTGGTGAATGAATTCTTCGGCAGCAGCCAGCTCTCCCAGTTCATGGATCAGACGAATCCGCTGTCAGAGATCACGCACAAACGGAGATTGTCGGCTCTCGGGCCGGGAGGTCTGACGCGGGAAAGGGCGGGATTTGAGGTCCGTGACGTCCATCCCACCCATTACGGCCGCATCTGCCCGGTGGAAACCCCGGAAGGACCCAACATCGGCCTGATCGTCTCGCTGAGCACCTACGCCCGGGTGAACGAATTCGGTTTCATCGAAACGCCTTACCGTGTTGTAAAAGAGGGGCGGGTACTGGACGAGGTACGTTATCTGACCGCGATCGAAGAGGAAAACCGGATCATTGCCCAGGCCGACAGACCCCTCGACAAGGACGGAAAATTCATCGGACAACTGATTTCCGCGAGAAGGGGGGGCGACTTCCTCTCCGTCGTGCCGATGGATGTCAACATGATGGATGTCTCCCCCAACCAGCTCGTCAGTGTGGCGGCCACCCTGATCCCTTTTCTGGAACATGACGATGCCAACCGGGCCCTGATGGGATCCAACATGCAGCGGCAGGCGGTGCCGCTGATGGAACCCGAGGTTCCTCTGGTGGGCACGGGAATGGAATCCGTTGTGGCGCGGGATTCCGGAGCGGTTATGGCGGCCCGGCGGGCGGGTGTTGTGGAGAGTGTGGATGCCGCGAGGATCGTCGTCAAATGCGACGCGCCTGGGAAGGAAGGGCTGGACACGGGGGTGGATATCTACAACCTGATCAAGTATCAGCGTTCCAACCAGGATACCTGTTTCAACCAGAAGCCCATCGTCGCCAAAGGGCAGAAGGTGAGCAAGGGAGAGATTATCGCGGACGGTCCCGCCACGGACAAGGGGGAACTGGCCCTGGGAAGGAATGTCATGGTCGCCTTCATGTCCTGGGGGGGGTACAACTACGAGGATTCCATTCTGGTCAGCGAGCGAATCGTCAAGGATGACATCTATACCTCCATCCATATCGAGGAATTCGAGACGATGGCCCGGGACACCAAGCTCGGCAAGGAAGAGATCACCCGGGATATCCCCAACCTGGGGGAAGAGGCCCTGAGAAACCTCGACGACAGCGGGATTGTCCGCATGGGTGTGGCGGTGAAGCCGGGCGACATCCTGATCGGAAAGATTACCCCCAAGGGGGAAACCCAGCTCTCCTCGGAAGAGAAACTCCTGCGGGCCATTTTTGGGGAAAAGGCCAGCGATGTCCGCGACACCTCGCTGCGCGTTCCTCCCGGTGTCGAAGGCACGGTGATCGACGCAAAGATCTTCGCCCGGAAGGGGACCGAGAGGGACAGTCGCTCCCAGTATATCGAGGAAGAGGCCGTATCGCTGCTGAATAAGGACCGCGACGACGAGATCCGGATCATCACCGAAGGGGTGAAGACGCAGATCGCCGGCATGCTGATCGGAAAGACGTCGGCGGTGAAGGTTTCCGATCCGAAGAAAAAGCGGATTCTGCTGAAGAAGGGCGAGGTCATTACCGAAGAGATCCTGGAACGGACGCCCTTTGACCTCTGGCGGGAGATCTCCCCGGACGGCGAAGAAGAGACGGAGACCCGGATCGGCGTGCTCTATGAGAACCTCTCCCGGAAAAAGGAGTTCGTCGAGTCGTATTTCGCGGAGAAGATCGCGAAGCTCAAGGCCGGCGATGAACTCTCCCCGGGGGTAATCAAGCTGGTCAAGGTTTACATTGCGATCAAGCGGAAGCTCTCCGTCGGGGATAAGATGGCGGGCCGTCATGGAAACAAAGGCGTGCTGTCCCGGATCCTCCCCGAGGAGGATATGCCCTATTTCAAGGACGGAACGCCGGTGGACATCGTCCTGAATCCGCTGGGCGTTCCCTCCCGGATGAATGTGGGGCAGATCCTGGAGACGCACTTAGGCTGGGCGGCCAGAGGCATGGGGGAAAAGATCAATGCCCTCGTGGAGCAGCATTGCGGATTGGATGCCCTCAAGAAGGAGATGAAGGCCGTCTATTCCTCTCCCGAATTTGACCGCTTCATCAACGGCGCTGGAGAAGATGAGATCCGCCGGTTCGCAAGCCGCCTGAAAAAGGGGATTCTGGTTGCGACGCCTGTTTTCGACGGCGCCGATGAACACGAGATCAAGAAAATGCTCAAGGCCGGCGGTCTTCCCGAGACCGGTCAGACCATCCTGTTCGACGGGAGGACCGGAGAGCCCTTCGACCAGGAAATCACCGTGGGCATGATCTACATGCTAAAACTGCACCATCTGGTCGACAACAAGATCCACGCCCGGTCGATCGGTCCCTATTCCTTAGTGACGCAACAGCCTCTGGGCGGCAAGGCCCAGTTCGGGGGACAGAGACTGGGTGAAATGGAAGTATGGGCCATGGAGGCCTACGGCGCCGCTTACACCCTCCAGGAGTTCCTGACGGTCAAGTCCGATGATGTGGCCGGCAGAACGCGGATCTACGAAGCGATCGTCAAGGGTGAGCATACGTCGGAGCCTGGTCTGCCCGAGTCCTTCAACGTCCTGGTCAAAGAGCTGCAGAGCCTCTGCCTTGACGTGGAGCTGATCGAAGAGGATTAACAATAATGGTCATGAGTGCAGAGTCAAAACATTGCAACATCCAGAGAAGCCGCACTCGGCACTCGGCACTCGGCACTTGGCACTCAGCACTTATTACTTAGGAGATATCATCCGTGGAAGACGTTTTTAGTTATTTTGAAAAACCAAAGGATCCCATCCGATTCAATGCGATCAAGATATCCATTGCCTCTCCGGAAAAGATTCTTTCCTGGTCGCATGGCGAGGTCAAGAAACCGGAGACGATCAACTACCGAACCTTCAAACCGGAGCGCGATGGGCTTTTCTGCGCGAAGATCTTCGGTCCCGTCAAGGACTATGAATGCCTTTGCGGTCGCTACAAGCGGATGAAACACCGTGGCGTCGTCTGCGAAAAATGCGGGGTGGAGGTCATCCAATCCAAGGTCCGCCGGGAGAGAATGGGGCATATCACGCTGGCGACGCCGGTCGCCCATATCTGGTTCCTCAAGAGCCTGCCCAGCCGGATCGGGAATGTTCTCGATCTGACCCTGAAGGAGTTGGAGAAGGTCCTCTATTTCGAATCCTGGATCGTCCTTGATCCCAAGAACACCCCGCTGAAAAAGAAGGATCTCCTGTCCGACGAGGAGTATCTCGACCTGAAGGATCAGTACGGCCCGGATGCCTTCGAAGCCGGCATCGGCGCCGAGGCTGTCCGCACCCTTCTCGAAGAGGTCGATCTCGTTAAGCTGGATGACGAACTCCGTTCGGAGCTGAAGAACTCCGTTTCGGAGACGAAGCGGAAAAAGTACGTCAAGAGATTGAAGGTGGTTGAGGCCCTGCGGAAGTCGGGAAACAAACCGGAGTGGATGGTCCTGACCGTCCTTCCCGTGATCCCGCCGGACCTTCGCCCGCTGGTGCCCCTGGACGGCGGACGGTTCGCCACCTCCGACCTCAATGATCTCTACCGGAGGGTCATCAACCGGAACAACCGTCTGAAGCGCCTGCAGGAGCTCAATGCGCCGGAAATCATCATCCGTAACGAAAAGAGGATGCTCCAGGAAGCGGTCGATGTCCTCTTCGACAACGGCAGGCGGGGAAGGGCCATCACGGGGACGAACAAGCGTCCGCTCCGTTCCCTGTCCGATATGCTCAAGGGAAAGCAGGGCCGGTTCCGGCAGAACCTCCTCGGCAAGCGCGTCGATTATTCCGGACGCTCCGTCATTACGGTTGGCCCGAATCTGAGGCTCCACCAGTGCGGTCTTCCGAAGAAGATGGCCCTGGAACTCTTCAAGCCTTTCATCTACCGGCGTCTCCAGGAAAAGGGGTTCGTAACGACGGTCAAGAGCGCCAAGAAGATGGTGGAGAAGGAAACAGCCGAGGTGTGGGACGCCCTCGATGAAGTGGTCCGGGAATATCCTATCATGCTGAACCGGGCGCCGACGCTTCACCGCCTCGGCCTGCAGGCGTTCGAACCCATCCTGATTGAAGGGAAGGCCATCCAGCTCCATCCGCTGGTCTGTACGGCCTTCAATGCCGATTTTGACGGTGATCAGATGGCTGTTCACGTGCCGCTGTCCATCGAGGCCCAGACCGAAGCCCGTGTCTTGATGATGTCAACCAACAACATCCTTTCCCCGGCCAACGGGATGCCGATCATTATTCCCAGCCAGGATATCGTTTTGGGGATTTACTTTCTGACCCGGGTGAGGAGCGGCGTCAAGGGCGAGGGGATGATTTTCGCCGACCCGGGGGAGGTCCGGTCCGCACTGGATGCCCAGGCCGTCGATCTGCATGCAAAAATCAAGGTCCGCATCGATGGGGAGCTGAAAGAGACCACGGTCGGCCGGGTCGCGCTTTACGAAGTGATCCCCGAAGCCATCTCCTTTGATGCAATCAACAAGGTCATGAACAAGAAGGAGCTGGCCAACCTGATCAACCACTGCTACCGCACCCGCGGCGATAAAACCACCGTTCTTCTGGCCGATCGTCTGAAAGACATCGGGTTCAAATACGCCACCCATTCCGGGGTTTCGATTGCAGTCCACAACATGGTGATTCCGGAAAACAAAAAAAAGATCGTCGGGCAGGCCGACAAGGACGTCCTGGGGATCCAGAAGCAGTACATGGAGGGATTGATCACCGACGGCGAACGATACAACAAGGTCATTGATATCTGGGCCCAGGCCACGGAGAAGATTGCCGCGGAGATGCTGGGCGGAATCGGCACGGAGGACCGGACCGGAGCGGACGGAAAAAGGTTCAAGGGTGAAAGCTTCAATCCGATCTACATGATGGCCGATTCCGGCGCCAGAGGCAGCGCCGTTCAGATCCGTCAGTTGGCCGGGATGAGGGGGCTGATGGCGAAGCCGTCCGGCGAGATCATCGAAACCCCGATCCGGGCGAATTTCCGGGAAGGTCTGACGGTTCTCGAGTATTTTATTTCCACGCACGGCGCCCGGAAAGGGCTTGCGGACACCGCATTGAAGACGGCCAATTCGGGGTATCTTACCCGGAGGCTCGTGGATGTGGCCCAGGATTGCATCATCTCGGAGGATGATTGCGGGACGATCGATGGGATTTACGTGTCCGCATTGATGGAAGGCGGGGAAATCATCGAGGCGGCGGGTGAGCGCGTCCTGGGAAGGGTTGTCTTGGAAGAGATCCGGGATCCCTTCACCCATGAAGTGCTGGTCCACGCGAATCAGGAAATCGATGAGGCCCTGGCGAAGAAGATCGATGACGCCGGAATCGAGAGGGTCAATATCCGGTCGGTGCTCACCTGCAAGTCGAGGCACGGCGTCTGCGCCAGGTGCTATGGCCGTGACCTGTCCCGCGGGCGCCTCGTCAATATCGGCGAGGCGGTTGGCATCATTGCGGCCCAGTCGATTGGGGAGCCCGGAACCCAGTTGACCATGCGGACCTTCCATATCGGCGGCACGGCAAAGTTCGAGGAACACTCCACGTTGGAGTCGAGACATGACGGGATCATCCGGTTCGTGAATCTCAATACGGTGAAAAGCAAATCCGGCGGGCTTGTCGTGATGAACCGCAACGGCGAGGTGCATGTCCTCGATGAACAGGGGGAGCCGCGGCAAGTATCCCGTTCCCTACGGGGCGCATATTAAGGTGGAGGACGGCGGCCAGGTGCAGGGACCCAAGGATCAGAAAAGGGGCGATCTCATTGCGGAATGGGATCCCTTCTCCATCCCGATCCTGGCGGAGGTGGACGGGACGGTCAAGTTTGGGGATATTATCGAAGGGAAGACCATGCAGGAACTGGTGGACGAGGTGACCGGCCTCTCGCGGAAGGTCATCGTCGAGTTCAAGGGAACGGATATGCGCCCGCGGGTCTCGATCAAGGATAAGAAGGGCAGAACGGCCAAGGTGCCGGGGGCGAGCACCGTTGCCCGGCATCTTCTGTCGGTTGGGACCAACATTGTCGTCTCGGAAGGTAATGCAGTCGATGCCGGTGACATCCTCGCCAAGATTCCCCGGGAAACGACAAAAACAAAGGATATCACGGGTGGTCTTCCCCGTGTGGCGGAACTGTTTGAGGCGCGGAAACCGAAGGAATTTGCGGTGATCAGCGAGATTGACGGCGTTGTCTCCTACGGCAAGGATTCCAAGGGGAAGAGAAAGGTCGTGATCACCCCCGACGCCGAGGATGAAAAGGAATATCTGATTCCCAAGGGGAAACATGTCAGCGTCCAGGAAGGGGACCGGGTGATGGCCGGAGAGGCCCTCATGGACGGGGTCAACAATCCCCACGATCTCCTGATGATCAAGGGGGAAAAGGAGCTGGCCCGTTACCTGGTGGATGAGGTACAGGAGGTCTACCGACTTCAGGGGGTCAAGATCAACGACAAGCACATGGAGGTAATCGTCCGCCAGATGCTCCGCAGGGTGATGATCAAGGATCCCGGGGATGCATCCTTCATCGCCGACGAGAAGGTGGAGCGGTTCCGCTTTCAGGAGGAGAATGACCGGGTCGTGGCCAAGGGCGGGAAACCGGCCCAGGGCGAGCCCATCCTGATGGGGATCACGAAGGCGTCGCTCTCGACGCAGAGCTTTATCTCCGCCGCCTCCTTCCAGGAAACGACGCGGGTTCTGACGGAGGCCTCCCTCGCCGGGAAAACCGATTATCTGCGCGGCCTCAAGGAGAATGTCATCATGGGCAGGCTGATTCCCGCGGGTACGGGACTCGCCATGTACAAAAAACTGGGGATCACAACCGTCGGTGAGGCCCTGCCCCCGGCGGATGAAGACCCGCTTGAGCTTCCCGCGGATGAAAAAAGTAACGAGAAAGTCCTTGACATCGAAGCGATGAATTGATAGTTAAACCGTCTTTTGTTGGACCAGAGAAATGAACAGCCAAATAAAAGGCTGGGAGGGGTAATGCCTACAATAAATCAGTTGGTTAGAAAGGGAAGGGCGAAGATCAGCAGGAAAGCGGCGACACCCGCTTTGGGCCGATCGCCGCAGCGACGGGGGGTTTGCGTCCGGGTTTACACCTCTACGCCCAAAAAACCGAATTCCGCCTTGAGGAAAGTGGCCAGGGTGCGGCTGACCAGCGGTTACGAGGTGACTTCCTATATACCGGGCGTGGGACATAACCTTCAGGAGCATTCGGTCGTCCTGGTGCGCGGCGGTCGCGTCAAGGATCTTCCCGGTGTGCGTTACCACATCATCCGGGGAACGCTGGACGCCGTCGGCGTCCAGGACAGAAAACAGAGTAGGTCAAAATACGGGGCCAAAAGACCGAGCTAAGCGGGGATAGAGTCATGCCGAGGAGAAGAGTAGTTACCAAGAGGGAGATCCTGCCGGATCCGAAATACAACAACCGGCTGGTGGCGAAGTTCATCAACAGCCTCCTGAAGCGGGGAAAGAAAAGCATTGCGGAGTCCATCCTGTATGGGGCCTTTGATATCATTCAGGACCGGGTCAAGGAGACGCCGGTCGATATTTTTGAAAAGGCCGTGAACAATGTCAAGCCGGTGATCGAGGTCAAATCGAGGCGTGTTGGGGGATCGACGTATCAGGTGCCGACGGAGGTGATTCCCTCCCGCCGGGTTGCCCTCGGGATTCGTTGGCTGATTACCCATGCGCGGGAACGTTCAGAAAAAACGATGCGGGAAAAACTGGCCGCAGAGCTGATGGATGCGGCGAACAATCGGGGTGGGGCGGTCAAGAAGAGGGAAGCCGTCCACAAGATGGCCGAAGCCAACAAAGCCTTTGCCCATTATCGATTTTAATGGGGAAATGATTCAATAAGACTGGAACAAAAACAAACGAACCATTCAACGTTTAAGGAGGGTAGAGATGGCTAAGAAAAAATTTGAGAGGACGAAGCCGCATCTGAATATCGGCACCATCGGTCATGTTGATCATGGAAAGACTACATTGACGGCCGCGATCACAAAACACTTGGCCTCTAAGGGATTGGCCGAATTCAGACCCTTTGATTCCATTGATAATGCTCCGGAAGAAAAGGAGAGAGGGGTCACCATCAACATCTCGCATGTGGAATATCAGACGGAAAAACGACACTATGCCCATGTTGACTGTCCGGGCCATGCCGACTATATCAAGAACATGATTTCCGGCGCCGCCCATATGGATGGCACGATCCTTGTCGTTGCGGCGTCCGATGGTCCCATGCCTCAGACCCGGGAGCACATTCTCCTTGCCCGTCAGGTCCAGGTTCCCTATGTCGTTGTTTATATGAATAAGGTTGATTTGGTGGATGACCCCGAGCTCCTCGATCTGGTGGAGCTTGAACTGCGGGAACTGCTGACGGCGTATGATTTCCCGGGTGACGACATTCCCATTATCCGCGGGTCGGCGTTGAAGGCCCTGGAGGCCGACGATCCGAACTCGCCGGATGTGAAATCCATCTGGGAGCTTCTGGAAGCCGTCGATACCTACATTCCGATGCCGGTTCGCGATCTGGACAAGCCGTTTTTGATGCCGGTTGGCGATGTCTTTACCATTTCCGGCCGCGGCACGGTCGTCACAGGCCGCGTCGATCGCGGTATCGTCCGGACGGGCGATGAAGTCGAGATCGTCGGGATCCGGCCGACCTTCAAGACCGTCTGCACCGGGGTGGAGATGTTCCGCAAGACGCTCGACGAGGGGCGCGCCGGCGATGACATCGGGGTTCTCCTCCGGGGCACGAAGCGCGAGGAGGTGGAAAGAGGGCAGGTCGTGGCCAAGCCGGGTTCGATCACGCCGCACACCAAGTTCAAGGCGCAGGTCTATGTCCTGACGAAGGAGGAAGGCGGCCGGCATACCCCCTTCTTCAACGGCTATCGTCCGCAGTTCTATTTCCGGACCACGGATGTGACCGGCGTGGCCAATCTCCCGGAGGGTGTGGAGATGGTCATGCCCGGCGACAATGTTGAGATGGAAGTGACTCTGATCACACCGATCGCGATGGAGGAGCAGCTCCGGTTTGCCATCCGGGAAGGCGGCAGGACCGTCGGCGCCGGTGTTGTCAGCAAGATTCTGGAATAGAACAGCCATCAAATTGGGTTGAATGAAGCCATGAAAGACCAAAAAATACGGATTCGCCTTAAGGCCTACGATTATAAGCTGCTCGACCGTTCGGTGGAGGATATCGTAGAGACGGCAAAGAGGACCGGCGCCCGCATCGGGGGGCCTATCCCGCTGCCCACCGAGATCAACAAGTATTGCGTGAACCGGTCGCCGCATGTGGACAAGAAATCGCGGGAGCAGTTTGAGATCCGGACGCACAAGAGACTGATTGACATCGTTGAGCCGACGCAGGCGACGGTGGACGCCCTGATGAAACTGGATCTGTCAGCGGGTGTGGATGTCGAGATCAAACTTTAGATGAGAATGATGATGACAAAAGGACTGATCGGCAAGAAATTGGGGATGACTCAGCTCTTCTCGGATGAAGGGGTTTCCGTTCCCGTGACGGTTATTGAAGTGGCGCCCTCCGTAGTCATTCAGAAAAAGACAGCCAAGACGGATGGTTACGATGCTTTGCAGCTTGGATATGGCCGGATCAAACAGCGCAATGTGACCAAGGCCCTTCAGGGGCACTTCAAGAAGGCGGACAAGGGGTTGTTCCGGGTGCTCCGGGAATTCAACATGGATCCGGATGGTTGCGAAGCGGGTCAGGAGCTGAATGCCGAAATGTTTGCCCCTGGCGATTATGTGGACGTTGTCGGAACGACCAAAGGCAAGGGATTTGCCGGCGTCATCAAGCGCCATGGTTTCCGCGGCGGCCGGGCGACCCACGGGTCGATGTTTCACCGGGCCCCCGGATCGATCGGTGCAAGCGCCGATCCGTCCCGTGTTTTCAAGGGAACGAAACTTCCCGGTCACATGGGGAGTGCAAGAAAAACGGTGCAGAACTTGCTGGTATGGGCCGTCCGGCCGGAGATGAATGTGATCCTGGTCCGCGGCGCTGTTCCGGGCTGCAAGAACGGGTATGTGCTGATCAAGCAGGCAATCAAGAAGGGTCAATAAGCAGGGGCTTTCTTAGGTGGGGAAAATGCCAGTAGCAGGCGTGTACGACATTGAAAATAAAAGAGTTGCTGAGATTGAGCTCAGCGAGGCCGTGTTTGGCGCGCCGGTGAATGAGGATGTCATTTACGAAGTGGTCCGGATGCAGATGGCCTCCCGGCGGAGCGGAACCGCCTCGACCAAGGGTCGAAGCGATGTCAGCGGAAGCAACAAGAAGCCGTGGCGTCAGAAAGGAACGGGAAGGGCCAGGGTGGGGAACTTGCGCTCTCCGATCTGGAGGGGTGGTGGAATCATCTTTGGACCCACCCCGCATGGTTATGCCTTCAGGGTCCCCAAGAAGGTTAGGCGGTTGGCCCTTATTTCCGCTCTCAGCATGAAATTCAAGGAAGAGCGGATGACCATTCTCCGGGATTTCCCGATGGAAGAGTTCAAGACCAAGAGGTTCCAGGAGGTGATCGACCGTTTCGGATTCAAGAAGACCCTTTTCGTGATCGATCAGCAAAGACCGTTCCTGGAGAGATCCTCACGGAATATTCGGGATGTCAAAATGGTCCGCTCAGAGGGGGTCAATGTCTATGATCTGCTGAAATACGATCATGTCGTCCTTCTTGAACCCTCTGTTCATAAAATCGAAGGGGCGTTGATAGCATAATGGAACTGTATCAGATCATCAAGAAGACGTTGATCACGGAAAAAAGCACCGTCGCGCGGGATGCTGCGAATCAGTACAACTTTGAAGTTCACGCCAAGGCGAACCGCATTGAGGTTGGGCGCGCCGTTGAGAAGATCTTCAAGGTCAAGGTGCTGGCCGTCCGGGTCATGAATGTACGCGGTAAGAAGAAAAGATCGGGCAAGGTCATGGGTCAGAGGAGCGCCTGGAAGAAGGCCATCGTCACCTTGGCGCCGGGCAGCCGCATCGAGATCGGGGAAGGTGTATAAAACCTGTCTTCCAAAAGCGGGTTTAAGACAGCAAGGATGAGGGAATAGAGGGGATGGGAATCAAAAAATACAAACCGACATCGCCGGGAAGAAGGTTTCAGACCTGCTCCGATTTTGAAGAGCTGACGAAGTCAACGCCTGAGAAGGGTCTTTTGCGCCCCCTGAAGAAGTCCGGCGGACGCAACAGCTATGGCAGAATGACCAGTCGCCACATCGGCGGCGGGCATAAGCGGCGTTACCGGCTGATCGATTTCCGGAGGGACAAGGATGATATTCCGGCCCGCATCGCTTCCATCGAATACGATCCCAACCGGTCGTCGCGGATCGCGCTCTTGAATTATGCCGACGGCGAAAAGAGGTATATTATCGCCCCGACCAAGGTTACCGTGGGAGATGCGATCGTCAGCGGCGAAAAGGCGGACATCAAACCAGGGAATACCGTTCCCTTGAAGAATATTCCGCTGGGAACCCTGATCCACAATGTGGAACTCAAGGTTGGCCGGGGAGGTCAACTGATCCGGTCGGCCGGCGCTTACGGCCAGCTCATGGCCAAGGAAGCGGGCTATGCCCAGGTGCGGCTTCCTTCCGGAGAGGTGAGGAAGATTTTCCTGGAATGCCGGGCCACGATCGGCCAGGTTGGGAACATCGATTCCGAGAACCTGAGCCTCGGCAAGGCGGGGCGGAAACGCTGGCTCGGCCGACGGCCGAAGGTGAGGGGCGTCGTGATGAACCCGGTCGATCATCCGATGGGCGGCGGGGAAGGGAAGTCGTCCGGCGGCCGTCATCCCTGCACCCCTTGGGGCGTGCCGACAAAGGGCCATAAGACGCGGACCAATAGAAGTACCGATAAATATATCGTAAAACGAAGAGGTTAAAAGGTGGCACGTTCAATTAAGAAGGGTGCATACATTGAGGAAAGTCTTCTGGAAAAGGTCAGGAGGCAGGAATCCGCGGGGAACAAGACGGTCATCAAAACCTGGTCGCGCCGTTCCACCGTTACCCCGGAATTGATCGGACAGACCTTTGCGGTACACAACGGGAAGAAATTCATTCCGGTCTTTGTGACCGAAAACATGGTTGGCCATAAATTGGGCGAATTTGCGCCAACCCGAACTTTTTACAGCCACGCAGGAGACCGCAAAACGAAGCTGCGCAAGTAGAATCGGGGGGACAGATTTGAAATCTGTCCCCCCAAACGGGATGGTTCCCAGCGGCGGTTTGGAGTCAGCTATGGAAGCAAGAGCAGTTGCCAAGTATATTCGGATGTCGCCGCAGAAGATGCGGCTGGTTGTCGATCTGGTCAGAGGAAAGAAGGTCGGGGAGGCGAAGCAGATCCTCCTTTTTACGCGAAAATATGCGGCCGAACCTGTGAGCAAGGTGATCCTGTCGGCGCTGGCCAATGCGAAGCAGAATCCCGACATCGATGAGAATATCCTTTACGTGAAGGAGATTTTTGTCGATCAAGGCCCCTCCCTGAAGCGCTGGCGGGCGAGAGCGCAGGGAAGGGCGGCTTCGATCAAGAAGCGGATGAGTCACATCACCGTGGTCCTGGATGAACGGTAAGACTTGAGGAGGTGAGAGGTTGGGGCAGAAGGTTAACCCGATCGGGTTGAGGTTGGGTGGTATCAAGACGTGGCGTTCTCAATGTTTTTCGGAGAAAAATTATTCCGAATTGCTCCATGAAGATCTGAAAATTAGAAAGTTTCTCAAGGAGAAGCTCTACCACGCCGGTATCTCCAGGATAGAAATCGAAAGGGCTGCCAACAAGGCCAAAGTCAATATTCACGCGGCCCGCCCCGGGATTATTATTGGGAAAAAGGGATCCGAAATCGAAAAACTGAAAAAGGATCTCGAGACCATCACGAAGAGCGAAGTGATCATCAATATCCTTGAAGTCCGCAAACCGGAGATTGATGCGCAACTGGTGGCTGAAAATGTCGCGCAACAATTAGAAAGGCGCATCGCGTTCCGCAGGGCGATGAAGAAATGTGTCACCTCGGCGATGAAGTTCGGCGCCAAAGGGATCCGGGTGAACTGTGGCGGCAGGCTCGGCGGGGCGGAGATGGCCCGATCGGAGTGGTACAGAGAGGGCCGTGTCCCCCTCCATACCCTGAGGGCCGATATCGATTGCGGTTTTACGGAGGCCCACACGGCCTATGGTCTGATCGGCGTCAAAGTCCTGATTTTTCATGGAGAGGTATTGCCCAGCAAGAAAGAGGCGGCGAAGTAGGCCTTTCAAAAAAGCCGGCGTTTCGAGGATCTTATCCGAATAAGCAGCGAGAACAGGGGTTTTGAACGATGTTAATGCCGAAAAGGGTTAAATATAGGAAATTACAGAGGGGCCGGATGAGTGGAAAAGCCACGCGGGGGAATGCCGTCGCCTTCGGCGAGTATGCCCTGCAGGCGACCGAATGCGGCTGGGTTACAGCGCGGCAGATCGAGGCGGCGCGCGTGGCCATGACCCGGCACGTCAAGCGGGGCGGCAAGATCTGGATCCGGATTTTTCCGCACAAGTCCGTGACCCGAAAGCCGGCCGAAACCCGCATGGGAAAGGGAAAGGGCGCCCCGGAAGAGTGGGTGGCGGTGATCAAGCCGGGGGTCGTGCTCTATGAGATTGAAGGGGTTTCAAAAGAGATCGCGAAGGAGGCCTTCACGCTGGCGGCCCATAAGCTTCCCATCGGCACTACGTTTCTTTCGAGGGAAATGTCTGATGAAAATTAAAGAGATCAGAGATCTTAGCTTAGATGAGTTGCAGCAGAAGAACCGCGAGCTTGTCGAGGATTATTTCAAGCTCCGCATGCGCCATGCCTCCGGGCAACTGGACTCTCCGGCCACGCTCGGCCACGTTCGCAGGGATATCGCCCGTGTCCGAACGGTTCTGGTTGAAAAGGAGGTAAAGTAGTGGAACAACGCGGCAACAAGATCACCATCAAGGGCGTCGTCGTCAGCAGCAAGATGGATAAAACGGTCGTCGTCCGGGCGGAAAGGCTCGTGAAGCATGCGATCTTTCACAAGTATATCAAGCGTTATGTCAAATACAAGGCCCATGACGAGCAGAACGTCTGTAAAGTGGGTGACAAGGTTCTCATTGTTGAGTCCCGGCCGCTGAGCAGAGACAAACGGTGGCGGATGCTGGAGATCCTGGAGAAGGCAAGGTAGATTGCGCAATGGAGTGTTGTTATGATTCAGATGCAGACGATGTTGAACGTAGCGGATAATTCGGGCGCCAAGAAGGTGGCCTGTATCAAGGTGCTGGGAGGGTCCAGGAGACGATATGCCAGCCTGGGCGATGTCATCGTCATTGCCGTCAAGGAGGCCCTGCCGAATTCAAAGGTGAAGAAGGGCGATGTGATGAAGGCGGTGGTCGTCAGAACGGTCAAAGAGGTGAGGCGGGCGGACGGTTCATACCTGAAGTTCGATGATAATTCCGCCGTTCTCATCACGAACCAACTGGAACCGGTTGGAACGAGAATCTTCGGGCCGGTCGCGCGCGAGCTGCGGGCAAAACAGTTCATGAAGATCATCTCCCTGGCCCCCGAGGTTTTATAGGGCGCCTTCCGGGGAAAAGAGAGCGACTGAGGAACATTAAGATGCTGGGAAAGCGACTGAAAAAAGGGGATACCGTCAAGGTGATCGCCGGCAAAGAGAAGGGGAAGACGGGGAAGATCCAGAGCCTGATTGCCGACAAGGAGCGGGTTGTTGTCGAGAAGATCAACTTCATCAAACGGCACAAGAAAGCGGATGCCAAGGGCAAGGGCGGCATCGTTGAGAAGGAGGGGCCGATTCACGTTTCCAACGTGATGTATCTGTGCAACAAATGCGGTATCGGCGTCCGGATTGGATACAAGATCCTGGAAGATGGGAAAAAGGTGCGTGTCTGCGCGAAATGTCACGAGATACTGGATACATAGGCAAAGGGAAAATGGCAAGACTAAAAGATTACTACACCAAGGAAGTGGTTCCCGCTCTCACCAGGGAGTTTCATTACAAGAATGTGATGGAAGTCCCCAGGATGGTGAAGATCGTCGTCAACATGGGGCTCGGGGAGGCCATTCAGAACGTCAAGATTCTGGACAGCGCGGCGGCAGAGATAACCGCGATCGTGGGGCAGAAGCCGGTCATCACCAAGGCGAGGAAGTCCATTGCGACCTTCAAACTCCGCCAGGGGATGTCGATCGGCTGCCGTGTCACCCTGCGAAGGGAACGGATGTTCGAATTCTTCGACCGGTTGGTCAACGTCGCCCTTCCGCGTGTTCGCGATTTCCGGGGGATCCCGCTGAAATCGTTTGACGGGAGAGGGAATTTTGCCCTGGGTCTCAAGGAGCAGATCATCTTTCCGGAGATCGAATATGACAAAATCGATAAGGTCAGGGGCATGAATATTGCGATCGTGACCACGGCCAAGACGGACGATGAGGCAAGGAAACTGCTGAAACTGATGGGTATGCCGTTCAGGAACTAAAAAAACAGCGGAATATTTCTCTGGAGGGTAAGAGTGGCGAAGACATCCTTGATTGTGAAGGCCAACAGAAAACCGAAATTTTCGGTCAGAGGCTATAACCGGTGCCCGATTTGCGGGAGGCCGAGGGCGTATTACCGGAAATTTGATATGTGTAGAATATGCCTGAGGAATTTATCCCTGAAGGGGGAAATTCCCGGAATGATCAAATCGAGCTGGTAGAAAGGGAGCAGCAATATGGGGATGACCGATCCGATCGCGGATATGCTCACCAGGATCAGAAATGCCAACCGGGTTCATTTCAAGAGTGTGGGTGTGCTGAACTCGCGGATCAATCTGAATATGGCGAAAGTATTGAAGAAATCCGGATACATCAGCGGTTATGACATCAAGAAGGATCCGAAAACGCATGATATGCTTCGGATCTATCTGAAGTACCCGGATGCAAAGAGAACGGTGCTGACCGATATTCAACGGGTCAGCAAGCCGGGACGAAGGGTTTATGTGAAGAGTGAGAAGATCCCTCAGGTGCTGAACGGTTATGGAATTTCCATCCTTTCCACCTCCAGGGGCGTGATGACGGATAAAGAGGCGCGGGAGTTGAGCCTGGGTGGTGAGCTTCTCTGCAATGTGTGGTAAGTGAAGAGCGATGGGGACAGATTTGAAATCTGTCCCCACTTTTGGAGAGGGCTTCATGTCAAGAATTGGTAAAATACCCGTGGAAATTCCGGCTGGTGTAAAGGTAAGCCGGGAGCAGTCCATGATTTGGGTTGAGGGCCCCAAGGGAAAGCTTTCCTTGGAAGTGCCGGGCGGCGTCGATGTGATTCTGGGCGACCGGACGGTAGAGGTCACAAGGCAGTTCGACGGAAGAATCGAAAGATCCCTGCATGGACTGGTCCGAACCCTGGTGGCCAATATGGTCAAGGGGGTCAGCAGCGGGTTCGAGAAGAGCCTGGAAATTTCCGGGGTCGGATACCGCGCCGAAGTCGGGGGAAGCGCCTTGAAACTGGTCATCGGTTTTTCCGCTCCGGTCGAATATCCGATACCGGAAGGGATTCATATCAAGGTCGATAAGCTGGTCAACATTGTGGTCTCCGGTATCGACAAGCAGTTGGTCGGTCGCGTGGCGGCGGAGATTCGAAGTCTGAAGAAGCCGGAGCCGTACAAGGGCAAGGGCATCAAGTATTTGGGCGAGCAGATCCGACGCAAAGTCGGCAAATCCGTAGGCGCCTAAAGTTTCCGGTGCGACCGGTCCGGTTCCGGCGCACCCCGTGAAGAGGTAGGACATTGGCAACGAAGAAAATTGAAAAGCTCCGAAGCAAACGGAAGATGAGGGTGAGAGGGAAGGTGACGGGTACCGAGAAGCGGCCCCGCCTTTCCGTATTCAGGTCTGCGGTCCATATCTATGCCCAGGCCATTGCCGATGATTCCGGGAGGACCCTGGCGGAGGCCTCGACGCTGAGCAAGGAGTTGAGGGATTCCCTCGCCGGTTTGAAAAGGGTCGATGAGGCCAGGGCGGTGGGGAGACTCCTGGCAAAGCGTCTTCAGGATGCCGGTATTGAGAATGTTGTCTTTGACCGCGGGAGGTTTCTCTATCATGGAAGGGTTAAGGCCTTGGCCGACGGAGCGAGGGAAGCGGGACTGAAGTTTTAGCCCGTAATTTGACAAACCACAGCGAAGGGACGATCGTAGGAAACGAAGATTATGGAAGAATTGGAACTTCTCGACAGGGTGATTACGATAAACAGGACGGCCAAGGTGGTGAAGGGCGGGCGACGTTTCCGGTTCAGCGCCGTGGTCGTGGTTGGCGATGGGAAGGGATCCGTCGGCGCCGGTCTTGGCAAAGCCCACGAAGTCCCGGAGGCGATCCGCAAGGGCATGGAGCAGGCCAAGAAGGCGATGATCCGGGTCGCAGTAGAAAATCGGACGATCCCCTACAGCGTCGTCGGCCATTACGGCGCCGGAAAGGTGATGCTGAAGCCCGCGTCGGAAGGGACCGGGCTGATTGCGGGAGGGGCGGTGCGCGCGGTGCTGGAATTGGCCGGGGTTCACAATATCCTGACGAAGTGCCTGGGATCGCATAATCCGCACAACCTGGTCAAGGCGACCATTGAAGGGCTGTGCCAGTTGCGGGCGCCATCCGAGATCCTTGCCGCCAGGGGCAAAGGTGTTGCTGAAAATTAAGGTTGAGAGGGATAGACTTTGGGTAAAATGGTCAAGATTACATTGGTTCATAGTTGCATCGGCAGACCGGAGGCGCAGCGCAGGATCATTCGGGGAATGGGACTGGGCAAGGTCAACCGAAGCGTGGTGCTGAAAGATACACCGGAAATCCGCGGGATGATCCGGAAGGTCGATCACCTGGTGGCTGCGGTGGAAGTTGAGGGGAACGGGAAATGAATCTGGGAACATTGAAGCCCCCGGAGGGTTCGCGGAAAAAGAAAAAGAGGGTCGGTCGCGGCGATGGTTCGGGACACGGCGGAACGGCCGGCAAGGGCGCAAAGGGCCAGAACGCCCGTTCCGGACACAGTGTCCGTCCCGGTTTTGAGGGGGGGCAGATGCCCCTTTCCCGAAGGCTGCCCAAGCGGGGATTCAAGAATCCGATGAGGCGCATCATCGCGATCGTCAATATTGAGCAGTTGAAGAGATTTCAGGAGGGATCCGTCGTGAATCGCGACACCCTGACGGCGGTCGGCCTGGTATCGGGGGCCGTGGATGGGATCAAGGTCCTGGGAAACGGGGAGATCAATTTCGCCCTCTCCGTCAACGTCGATCAGGTCAGTCGAGGGGCAAGGGCGAAGATCGAAGCCGCGGGCGGCGCCATTGTAGAGGTCCTCTGATTTGTTAGAAGGCTTAAAAAATATCTCCAAGATACCGGAACTCCAGAAGAGGATTCTCTTTACTTTTTTCCTCCTGGCGGTGTACCGGATCGGCGCCCATGTGCCGACGCCGGGGATCGATACGGCGGCTCTGGCGGCCTTCTTCGAGCAGGCGAAGGGTACACTCCTGGGGCTCTTCGACATGTTTGCGGGCGGCGCCCTGAGCAATCTTTCAGTCTTTGCGCTGGGGATCATGCCCTACATCAGCGCATCGATCATCCTTCAACTGCTGACCGTGGCCATCCCCTACTTAGAGAAGCTTTCCAAAGAGGGAGAGGCGGGTCGGAGAAAGATCACGCAGTACACGCGGTACGGTACGGTGGTCCTCAGTTTGATCCAGGGTTTCGGAATCTCCATCGGTCTGGAAAACATGGCGGGACCCACGGGGGCGTCCATCGTGATCAATACCGGTTGGGCATTCCGTCTGATGACGGTGATCACCTTGACTGCCGGCACCGCATTCATCATGTGGCTGGGTGAACAGATCACCGAGAAGGGGATCGGGAACGGCATCTCGCTGATCATCTTCGCCGGCATCGTCGTCCGCGGCCCGGAGGCGATCATCAATACCTTCCGCCTCCTCTACTCGGGGGAGATGGGCATCTTCTTCATCATCATTCTGATCCTGATGATGGTGCTTGTGATCGGCGTCATCGTCTTTGTGGAGAGCGGCCAGAGACGGATCCCCGTACAGTACGCGAAACGGGTGGTTGGGAGGAAGATGTACGGCGGCCAGTCGACCCATCTTCCGCTGAAGGTCAATTCGGCCGGCGTCATCCCGCCGATCTTCGCCTCTTCGATCATCATGTTTCCGGCGACGATCGCCAATTTTATTCCGCATCCCTGGATGAAGTCGGTGGCGAGCGCGATGATTCCGGGGCGGGTCGGCTATGAGCTGCTCTATGTGGCCTTCATCGTTTTCTTCTGTTTCTTCTATACCGCGGTCACCTTCAATCCGGTGGATGTGGCCGACAACATGAAAAAATACGGGGGATACGTCCCCGGAATCCGGCCGGGCAAGAAGACAGCCGAGTACATCGATGACGTCTTGACGAAGCTGACCTTCGGGGGGGCCATTTATGTCTCCGCCGTCTGCGTGCTTCCCAGTCTTCTGATCAGCTCTTTCAATGTCCCTTTCTATTTTGGCGGGACGGCCCTGCTGATTGTCGTCGGCGTCGCGCTGGATACGGCGGGACAGATCGAAACCCATCTGCTGACAAGGCAGTATGAGGGGTTCATGAAGAAGGGACGCATTGCCAGAAGACGCTGATGCAGGCATGACCGCCGAAAACTGGGGATCATGGGCATGATTATCCTGAAGCTGCCGGATGAGATTGAAAAGCTCAGGACCAGCAATGCCATCGTTGCAGAGATCCTGGCGGGGCTGAGGGAAAAGGTCAAACCGGGTGTGACCACCCGTGAACTGGACCGGCTTTCAGAAGCGCTTTCACGGAAGAGTCGGGTTGTCCCGGCATTCAAAGGGTACCACGGTTATCCATTTGCTCTCTGCGCATCGGTGAACGGCGAGGTGGTTCACGGCATGCCGTCCGACCGGCCGCTTCTCTCCGGCGATATCCTGAGCCTCGATTTCGGGGTTGTTTACAAGGGGTATTATGGGGACGCCGCCATAACGGTTCCGGTGGGGAATGTTTCAGCCAAGGCTGAGCGGCTGATGAAAGTCACCGAAGAAGGGCTCTACGACGCGATTGAGCAGGCGCGGGTGGGCAACCGCCTGGGGGATGTCTCCGCCGCCGTGCAGGAGCGGGTCGAGGATGCCGGTTTTTCAGTTGTCCGGGATTTTGTTGGACATGGTATCGGCAGAAACATGCATGAAGACCCGCAGATTCCCAATTACGGGGTGCGCGGGAGAGGAATCCAGCTCCGGCAGGGCATGGTTCTCGCGATAGAGCCGATGGTGAATGAGGGGGGGTGCCGGGTGAAGATTCTCCCCGACGGATGGACCGTGGTCACCGAGGACGGGAAACTTTCGGCTCACTTTGAGCATTCCGTGGTGATTACGGAGAACGGACCGGAGATCCTGAGCCGGATGCAGTAGCGGAGACATGGGGACAGATTTGAAATCTGTCCCCGGGGGCGGGGATCGGAAACGTCAGGGGGACAGATTTGAAATCTGTCCCCGAACGAAAATGGAGATTATGGCGAAAGAAGAGGCGATAGAGGTTGAAGGCCGGGTGGTTGAGCCCCTGCCCAATGCCATGTTTCGAGTGGAACTGGAAAACGGTCACCGCGTTCTAGCCCATATATCCGGGAAGATGAGGATGCACTTTATCAAGATCCTGCCCGGCGACAAGGTTACGGTTGAGCTCTCCCCCTATGATTTGACGCGGGGAAGAATCGTTTACCGAACAAAATAGCAAAGGCGGCTCAAGGTTCATGGCCTGCCTTTGACGGATTCAAGGAGTTATCATCGTGAAAGTACGTTCTTCGGTCAAGAAAATTTGCGAAAAGTGCAAGATTGTCAAAAGGCGGGGCGTGTTGCGCGTGATTTGTGAAAATCCGAAGCACAAGCAGCGCCAAGGATAAGGATTCAATGATCAGGAGGTTGACCGGTGGCAAGAATTGCGGGTGTGGATTTACCTAAAAACAAGAGGATGGAAATCGCCTTGACCTATATCTATGGGATCGGGCATGCAAAATCGAAAGAGATCCTTCGAGACGCCGGCGTCAGCCCCGACACGAAAACCGATCAGCTTGCCGATTCGGAAATAACCTCCATCCGGAATATTATCGACAGGGAAATGAAGGTCGAGGGGGACTTGCGGCGGGAAATCTCCATGTCCATAAAACGATTGATGGATGTCGGGACCTACCGCGGTTTGCGGCACCGGAAGGGACTTCCCGTCCGGGGACAGAGAACCAGCACGAACGCCCGAACACGGAAGGGACCAAGAAGGTCGATTGCAGGCAAGAAGAAATAGAGAGCGAACGGATTCGGAGGAATAATGGCAAAGCCAGTCAGAAAAACAGGGAAAAAGAAGGAAAAGAAAAATATCTCCGAGGGGATAGCGCATATTCAGTCGACCTTTAACAACACGATTGTGACCATTACCGACCTGAGCGGAAATGTGATTGCCTGGGCCTCCGCCGGGATGCAGGGGTTTAAGGGATCCCGAAAAAGCACCCCCTTTGCCGCGCAGATGGCGGCGGAGGATGCCGTGAAGAAAGCGCGGGAACATGGGCTCCGGGCGGTTCAGGTCTATGTCAAGGGGCCGGGCTCCGGTCGGGAATCGGCGCTGCGGTCTCTGCAGACAGCGGGACTCAAGATCAGCATCATCCGTGATGTGACGCCCATTCCGCACAACGGGTGCCGTCCGCCCAAGCGCAGAAGGGTGTGAGCAACGGTCAAAAGACCGGCGATCAGGCAGCATTGAACATTGAAATTGATAATTGATCATCGATCAGGGAGGCTTTTTTGGCAAGATATCGGGATTCCGTATGCAGGTTGTGCCGGCGAGAAGGTTTGAAGTTGTTTCTCAAAGGGGACAGGTGCTACAGTGAAAAATGCGCTTTTGAACGGCGGGGTTTTGCGCCGGGAGATCATGGTCAGTTGCGGAAAAAATTTTCCGACTACGGCGTCCAGTTGCGGGAGAAACAGAAGCTCAAGAGGATGTACGGCCTGTTGGAAAAGCAGTTTCGGGGATATTTCGCCAAGGCGGAACGGCAGAAGGGGATTACCGGAACCAATCTGCTGCTGTTTTTAGAGCGAAGGCTGGACAACATGATCTTTCGGATGGGTTTTGCGAATTCGCGTACGGAGGCAAGACAACTGGTCCGGCACAACCATTTTCTGGTGGGTGGAAAACCGGTCAATATACCTTCTTATCTGCTTAAACAGGGCGATGAAGTCCAGATCAGGGAGGGCAGCCGGAAGGTGGAGCGGATCATCGAAGCCATGGAAACTGTTGCCAGGCGGGGGGTCCCACAGTGGCTGGAGGTCGATAAGACCAACTTCAAGGGTGTGGTGAAAATGCTTCCAACCCGTGAGGACTTGACGATGCCGGTTAAGGAACAACTGGTCGTTGAACTTTATTCCAAATAAGACAATCACCAGGTATCCGAAGGGCAGGGAAAGGAATTATGCAGAGAAACTGGCGCAGTTTGATTCAACCGAAAAGAATTGAGATCGATGAAACGACCCATACCGCTTTTTATGGGGAGTTCAGTTGTCAGCCGCTGGAACGCGGCTTCGGCACAACCCTGGGAAACGCAATCCGACGGGTCCTGCTCTCCTCCATCCAGGGGGCGGCCATTGTTTCCGTAAAATTTGACGGGGTTCTCCATGAGTTCTCCACGATCCCCGGGATCAAGGAAGACGTGACCGATATCATTCTGAACCTGAAGGGCGTGCGCCTGAAGCTTCATCAGGAGGGACCGCGGACCGTTCGGATCGATACCTCCCGGGAAGGGGTGATCACCGCGGGGGATATCATGGCCGACGGGACGGTGGAAATCCTCAATCCCGATCACCATATCGCAACCCTGCTGGGCAAGGCCTCCTTCAAGGCGGAAATGGCGGTCAAGATGGGGAAGGGGTATGTTGCCGCGCAGAAGGAAAAAGACCCTGAACAGCCCGAGGGGACGATCAACATCGATGCCATCTTTTCGCCGATCAAGAAGGTGAATTATACCGTAACTTATGCCCGTGTCGGTCAGGTTGCGGACTATGACCGCCTGATCCTCGAAGTCTGGACGGACGGGAGCGTTCTTCCGGAGGACGCCGTGGCCTACGCCGCGAAAATCCTCAAGGAGCAGCTCGATACCTTCATCAATTTCTCCAAGGCGGAGGCCGAAGAGGAAGCATCCGCGATGGAGGGAACGGAAGAGGATATCAATGACATTCTTCAGCGGCATGTGGATGATCTGGAACTCTCCGTCCGTTCGGCCAATTGTCTGAAGAACGCAGGGATCAACCTGATCGGGGAACTGGTTCTGAAGACAGAGGCGGAGATGCTGAAAACCAAGAATTTCGGCCGGAAATCGTTGAATGAGATCAAAGAGATCCTGCAGGAATCCGGTATGGGATTCGGTATGAAGCTTGATTTCCCGCCGTGGGACAAGGTCGTAAAAACGGAAGAGGCGGATGAAGAAGCGGAATAGATTTGGTTTCTGGAAAGGATAAGCGATGGGCCAGGGAAAATTTGGAAGCAAACTGGGAAGGACGACAAGCCACCGCAAGGCGATGCTGAGGACGATGGTGACCTCCCTTTTGAAATATGAGAAGATCCAGACCACCGACATGAAGGCCAAGGAACTCAAAAAGGTGGCGGACAAGATGATCACCTTGGGCAAACGGGGGGATCTCCATGCCCGGAGGCAGGCCGCCTCCTATGTGCGCGAACGCGACGTGGTGGGCAAGCTGTTCGGCGAGATGTCGGAGCGCTATAAAGACCGGGCCGGCGGCTATACCCGGATCGTCAAGTCCGGATATCGCGCGGGCGACAATGCACCCATGTCCATTATTGAATTTGTCCGGAATGCCGAGGCGGAGAAACCAAAGAAAAAGGCGTCGGCGCCGAAGAAATAGAGACTCTTGCGAGGGCGGGCCAAAAACCCGCCCTCTTTATTTTCCCCGTTTTCCCCCCTTGTCTTTTCATCGAAAACGCGATATTTTCCCTCCAACGTGTTTATGGCACGGGCCTTTGCCCGGAATCGTCATTGGAAGGAGGATCGGCTATGGGTGAACAGAGGATCGGCGAAGTTGTGAAGTTTTTTTCCAAACCGAGTGTGGCCGCCGTCAAGATCACGGATGGCGGGATCAGGGTCGGGGATACCCTGAAATTCACGGGGCATACCACCAATCTGACCATGCCGCTCGATTCCATGGAGGTCAACAACCAGAAGGTGGCCCAGGCGGTTGCCGGCGACTATATCGGCATCCGGGTAGCGGACCGCGTCCGTCCCGGTGACGAGGTATTCAAGGTGACGGCGGATTAGACCTGCCGGAAAAGGCCGCAAAGCTGCAACACAAGACGCCCTTTTTTTGGCAACCATCATCCATGACCTATCGCGAGTCGCTTGCATATCTGAAGTCTCTGAACCCTCTGGGAATCCGTCTCGGGCTCGATCCGGTCCGCTCCCTGCTGGAGCGGCTCGGCAATCCTCAGGAGAGCTGCCCTGCCGTGCTGATCGCCGGCACCAACGGCAAAGGCTCCGTGGCGGCGATGACGGCCTCGCTGCTGACCGCGGCGGGGTTCCGGACCGGGCTTTACACCTCCCCGGATCTGATCGATTTCCGGGAAAGGATCCGCATCGACGGCCGGATGATCCGCCGCGAGGAAATCGTCGCCGACGCGGAAGCGGTGAGAAGGGGCGTTCGGGAGACCGTGAGCTATTTCGAATTCCTCACCGCAACGGCCTTCCTCCATTTTCAGCGGAAGAAGGCGGATATTGCCGTGCTGGAGGTCGGCCTGGGGGGCAGGCTGGACGCCACCAACGTGGTCATCCCGCTTGTCTCGGTCATCACCAACATCTCCCTCGAACACCGGGAGTACCTCGGCAACACGCTCCCGCAGATCGCGCGCGAAAAGGGCGGGATCATCAAGGAAGGGGGAATCTGTCTCACCGCAGCCCGGCAGAAGCCCGTCATCGAGACCCTGGAGGGGATATGCCGGGAAAGAGGGGCGTCTCTGTACCGGGTCGGGAAAGAGATTCGCACGATCGTCCATCGGGATGGGACGTTTTCATACCGGGGCATCGGGCGAAACTGGGAACGGCTGGTATGCCCCCTGATCGGAAGGCACCAGATTTCCAATGCCGCGCTGGCGCTGGGCGCCGTGGAGCTGATCGGGGATGCCCGTTTCCGGGTGGATGATGCCGCCGTTTCCAAAGGCCTGAAACAGGCCCAATGGGAAGGGCGGCTGGAGATTCTCCAGCGCTCACCGATGCTGCTCGTGGATGGCGCGCACAATCCGGCGGGGGCGGCTGCGCTCCGCAGGGCGTTACAGAACGATTTTCCCCATCGGCGGCTGATCCTGGTCTTTGGCGTCTTGGGGGATAAGGACTACCGGACGATGGCGAGGAGGCTCTTCCCGCTGGCCGACCGGGTGATTCTCACCCGTCCGCCCAGCGAGAGGGCCTTGCCTCCGGATTCCCTGCGGCCATTGGCGGAAAAGTTTAACAGGGCTATCGAGGTGGTCGAGGATCCGGGCAACGCGCTCCGGCGCGCCCTTTCGCTTGCCGGGAAAGAGGACCTCGTCTGTGCGGCCGGCTCCCTCTATCTGGTCGGAGAAATCAAGAAGCGCCATCGGATCATCTTTAGAAGGCAAAACGGGTTCCCGTGTCCGGGAACCGGGCGATCGGGGCGGCGGGGAAAGATGCTGAGGTGCAAAGGCTGAACAAGGTCTGCTTTTTGTTAGCAATAATGTTCTTAGCCTGCCTGGCGGCTTCACCGCTCGGGGCTGGGGACACCTTGCGGCAAGATGTCCCCTTGCCCGTCGCCATTGAGGCGGACAGGATTGCCTACGACGGGGATGGGGACGTCTTTCACGCGACGGGAAAGGTTCGGATCACCTTTTCCGGGGGGGATCTGAAGGCCGACGCCGTGACCCTTTACCGCGGCACGAACCAGGTCTTCGCGGTCGGCCATGTGCTGCTTAGGAACGATCAGGACCTCCTCGAGGGCGAGAAGGTCTCGTTCAATACCGTCTCCCGGACCGGAACGGTGGATGAGGGAAGGATGTTCATCGCCCGGAATCATCTTTACGTCCGGGGAGAGAAGATCGAAAAAAAGTCGGAGGCGACCTACCGGCTGGAAAACGGCACGGTGACCACCTGCGATGGGGATGATCCCGACTGGCGGCTGGCGGGCAAAGAGGTCGAATTGACCGTCGATGGCTATGGCACGCTGAAGCATGGCCGATTCCTCGCCAGGGATCTTCCCGTCCTCTATCTGCCCTATCTCATCTTCCCCGCCAAGACAACGCGCCAGACCGGCCTCCTCTTCCCCCGCTTTTCCTACTCCCGCGACAAAAACGGCCTGGACGTGGAGATCCCCTTCTACTGGGCCGTCTCCGACAGCGCCGACGCCACGTTTTTTCAGCGTTATTTAGAGAAACGGGGATTCAAGGAGGGGGTGGAGTTTCGTTACGCGGCCGGCGCGGATTCGTTCGGCGTCTTCTATGGTGATTTCATCAACGACCGCAAGCGGGTTACGGAGGGCGTCGGGACCATGAGCCGTGACTGGCAGGATGATCGGAACCGCTGGTCCTATTACCTCAACCACGAAACAACCTTTGCGGACGGTTTCAGCCTCCGAAGCGATATCCGCCGGGTGTCGGACCGCTGGTATTTCAAGGATTTTTCCTCCTTCAACTATTATCTGGATCATTATTCCCCGAGCGGGGAAGGGCGGTTCAGTCGGGTCTCCTTCCTCGGGGATGAATCTCTCGGGTCGCTCGATTCCACGGTCCGTCTGACAAAGGACTGGTCCCTGTACAACCTGACCGCCCTGGCGCGCTATACCGATGACTTTTCCTCCCCCGACAACAATGGGACGCTGCAGAAATATCCGGAGGCGACCCTCACGGGATTCCGGCAGCCCCTCTTCGGCAGCCCTTTTCAACTCGAATTCACCGCCGGCTATGACCGTTTTTTCCGTCAGGAGGGGCAGAAAGGGCATCTGGGGGAGATCAGCCCGACCCTCTTCCTGCCGCTGAAGCTGGGATCCTATGCCCGGGTCACGCCGCAGGCGGGTTTTCGCGGGGATGTCTGGGAGCGGTCGGATTCCGTGACCGATACCGGGGACAAACAGGGCGACCGGGAGATCTTCGCGCTGGGGACGACCCTCTCCACGGAGATGCACCGCATTTTTGACGTCCAGGGTGCGGAAGTGGAGAAGATCCGGCACGGGATCCGACCAGAACTCACCTACACCTTCATCCCCGACGCATCGCAGGATCACGCCCCCGATTTTCTGGAACGGATCCCCGCGCAGCACAGCCTGACCTATGGAGTCACCAACACGCTTCTCGCACGGATGCGGGCGAAGGATGGAAAGGTCCGCTACCGCGAGATGATGCGCTTCAAGATCGGTCAGACCTATGACATCCTGGAGGGGAGACGGGACGTAGCAGGGGCAGGGAAGGACAACCGGCCTTTCCGTGATGTCGATCTTGAGCTGGATCTGGCGCCTCTTCCCTATCTCTCCCTGTCGGCGCGCAACAAATTCGACGTGAATTCAGGAAATTGGAGACAGAGCAATTACGACCTGACCCTGTCCGATCATCGTGGGGATTCGGCCTCCGTCGGGTATCGTTACACCCGGGACACGCTGGAGGAGATCAACCTCTCCCTGAAGGCGGTTCTGACCTCTTCCCTCGGCGCGACCTATCTGCTGAAACAAAACCAGTTCGATCGCCGGACCGTCGAATCCACCTACGGCGTGCAATACCGGAAACAGTGCTGGAACGTGGAACTCAATGTCTCCGATCGCGAGGACGACAGGGCCGTGATGGTCGTTTTTTCGCTCTACGGGATGGGGAAGTGAAAGATGGGGCAACGAATCGGACCGATGATTTCTTTTTGCTTTTTTGTGCAGATTTTTACTTGACAAAGGGCGCGAATTTGCGTATCTCTCCAGTTTCAAAATCATGGGCATTGGGTGAAACGATGAAGACATATCAGGCAAAGCAGGGGGAGATCAATCGCGACTGGTATCTCGTGGATGCCGGGGACAAGGTTCTGGGAAGGCTGGCGAGCGAGATCGCCCACCGCCTGCGGGGAAAGCACAAACCGGTTTATACCCCCCATACGGATACGGGGGATTTCGTGATTGTGGTCAACGCCGAAAAGATCAGCCTGACCGGCAAGAAGCTGACGGACAAGATCTACTACAGTTACTCCGGCTATCCGGGCGGCCTCAAGGCCACGGCGGCGGGCAACATGTTGAAGGAAAAACCGGAAGAGCTGTTGCGGGCGGCCGTGAAGGGGATGCTTCCCAAGAATACGCTGGGGCGCGCGATGATGAAGAAGCTCAAGATCTACGCCGGCGGCGACCATCCGCACGAGGCGCAGTGCCCCCGCATTCTGCAACTGTAATATTTGCGACGGAAGAAATATCGGGTCCGCGAACACGATCTGGAGAGGGATATGACGGAAAAACGGTTTTACGCGACAGGGAAGAGAAAGAGCGCCATTGCCCGGATCTATATGAAGGAGGGCACCGGCGTCTGGCAGGTGAACAAACGGAACTTCGATGACTACTTCACCCGGGAAAGTCTGAAGATGATCATCCAGCAGCCGCTCGAGATGACGGGGAAGAAGGGTCTCCTCGATTTTTACATCAACGTCGATGGGGGCGGCATCGCCGGTCAGGCCGGCGCCATCAAGCACGGCATCTCCAAGGCGCTGGTGGAATACGATGCGGATCTGAGGGCGGCCCTGAAAAAGGCCGGTTTCCTCACTAGGGACTCCCGCATCAAGGAGAGAAAGAAATACGGTCAGCCCGGGGCCCGCAAGCGGTTCCAGTTCTCCAAGAGATAAAATCCGCAGGGAGGCTGATGGCCTCCCTTTTTTTTGATTTCAGGAGGAGGCTTCCCAAAAAGTTCCAGAGGCAAGGCGCGCGGGTTCTGAGGAAGGAGGAGCAAGGTGATCAAGGTCGGCATTTACGGGGGCAGCGGCTATACCGGGCAGGAACTGCTCCGGCTGCTGCTCGGCCATCCAGAGGCAAGGGTTGTGGCGGCGACCTCCCGGCGATTTGCGGGGGTGGCCGTCTCCGAGGTCTATCCGGCCTTGTCCGGTCGGACCAATCTCGTCTATACGAACGATTCCCCCGAAGCCGTGGCCGATCTCGCCGATTTCATCTTTCTGGCCCTTCCCCACGGCGTCTCCATGGAAATAGCGCCCATTTTTATCCGGGCGGGCCGGAAGGTCGTTGACCTGAGCGCGGACTTCCGCATCCGGGATGTGGCCTCCTATGAGGCTTGGTACGGCCGGCATACGGCCGCCGGGATTCTCGCAGAGGCGGTTTACGGCCTGCCCGAGCTTTACCGGGACGCGATCCGCAAGACCCGTCTCACGGCCAATCCGGGCTGTTATCCCACGAGCATCATCCTCGGGATGGCGCCTGTCCTGCGGTCGCGCTGGATCGACCCCTCCTCCGTCATCGCCGACTCGAAATCGGGCGTCAGCGGCGCGGGCCGGGAGCCTCAGATCGCCTCGCTCTACTGCGAGGTGGAGGGGGGATTCAAGGCCTACAAGGTAGGAAGTCACCGGCACACCCCGGAGATCGAGCAGGAGCTGGGGCTCCTGGCGGGCCGGGAGATGAAGATCTCCTTCACGCCGCACCTGCTGCCTGTGAAACGGGGGATCCTGAGCACGATCTACGCGACGCTGGAAAAGGATGTAAGCGCCGCGGAGGCGACGGCCCTCTATCGGGAATGCTACAAGGAAGAACCGTTCGTTCGGATCTGCCGGGCCGGCCAGTTTCCCAACCTCTCCTCGGTCGTCGGCTCGAATTTCTGCGATATCGGCGTGACCGTGGACAAGAGGACCGGGCGGCTCATCGTCGTCTCCGTGATCGACAACCTGATCAAGGGGGCCTCCGGCCAGGCGATCCAGAACATGAACCTGATGTCCGGTCTCTCGGAGGGGAGCGGACTGCCGCTGGTCGCCCTGTACCCCTGACCGTTCGGAGGAGCGATGACACTCAGAATCTACAACACCCAGTCGAGAAAAAAAGAGGAATTCCATCCCATGGAGGAGGGGAAGGTCGGGATCTACGTTTGCGGAATCACGGCGTATGACGTCTGCCATGTGGGACACGCCCGCTCGGCGGTCGTTTTCGATGTGATCACCCGTTATCTCCGTTACCGCGGCTGTGACGTCACCTATGTGAAAAACTTCACCGATATCGATGACAAGATCATCGGCAAGGCGGGTCGCGAACAAAAGGGGATCGCCGAGATCGCCGATCTCTACATCCGCGAACACGACGAGGATATGGGGGCGCTCGGCGTCGCCCATCCCACCTTCACCCCCCGGGCGACGGAGCACATCGACGGAATGATCCGCCTCGTGACCACCCTGCTCGAAAAGGGGCTTGCCTACCCCATGGATGGGGACGTATATTATTCGGTGGAGCGATTCCCGGGGTACGGGAAGCTCTCGGGCCGGAACCTCGAGGACATGCTGGCCGGCGCCCGCGTTGACGTCAACGATAAGAAGCGCAACCCTTTCGATTTCGTCCTCTGGAAGGCGAGCAAGGAGGGGGAGCCCTGGTGGGAGAGCCCCTGGGGCCGCGGCCGGCCGGGGTGGCACCTGGAATGCTCGGTGATGAGCCAGCGCTACCTCGGGGAGACCTTCGACATCCACGGGGGCGGCGAGGACCTGATCTTTCCCCACCACGAAAACGAGATCGCCCAGTCGGAGGGGGCGACCGGCAAGACCCTGGCCCGCTATTGGGTGCACAACGGCTTCGTCCGGGTGAACAGCGAGAAGATGTCGAAGTCCCTCGGCAACTTCTTCACGATTCGGGACATTCTTCAGCAGTATCATCCCGAGGTCCTGCGGCTCTTCCTGCTCCAGAGCCATTACCGGAGTCCCGTCGATTTTTCCGACGCCGCCCTGAACGAGGCGCGTCGGGGGATGAACCGGTTCTACGCGACGCTGAAGGCGCTGAAGGAGGTTGCTGCCGGTGAAACGGCGACTGCCGCGGAACCTGCCGGGAAGGACGGGGAGATGACGGCGCAGCTCCAGGCCCTCCGGGAGCGTTTTGTCGCCGCCATGGACGACGATTTCAACACGGCGCGCGCGATCGGCCACCTCTTCGACGCCGTCCGCCTCGTCAACACGGCGCTTGCGGAGAAGAAGCCGGGCGTATCCCAAGGCATCTTTCTGCAGGCGGGAAAGACCCTGCTGGAGATCGGTTCCGTGCTGGGATTTTTCATAGAGGAACCCGATGCCTACCTGTTCCGGGACCGGGAGCGGGAAGCGGCGAAGCGGGGTCTGCCCGTTGCCGAGATCGAAAGTCTGATTGCCGAGCGTCGGGCGGCGCGGGCGGCGAAGGCGTGGCAGCGTGCCGATGAGATCCGGAAGGAGCTCGCCGGCCTCGGGGTGCTCCTCCAGGACGCGCCGGACGCCACGACTTGGACGATAGCGTAGCAGCCCCGGCACGGAACGGCAAAGGAACCTTTTCGGGTTTATCAGGTCCGTACGTACTTTTGATTTGATAATCCGGTCGAACGGGCCTTGTCTGAGTTACAGGAAGGAAGGTCGATCGTCTAAAACTTATTTTGGGGGAGCTGCGCCGCCCGGATACGGATCGGCCGGCTCGCTGTCGAGGACGGTGACCGAGGCAAATTTGTGCCCGATCACAACGGGGATGACCGTTTTGTTGCGGCCGGCAAACTCGCGTAAACCGAAGTAGCGATCGGCCGAGTTCGTGAAACGCATGATGAAAATGAAAAATCGGAGCATAAGACGTCGGAAGAACCGCAGCGACGGGTCGATTAAAATCTCCTCTTCTCCAACCTGGATGGTCCATCGATTCTCATTGATCTTGATGAGTTTTTTATTCTTCAGCGTCCGCAGCAGGGAAGGTACGTCGGGGCGCTGCATGTAACCGTAACGGACATTGATCGCCACGATGTTCGCGCCGAGAGGGATTACATCATAGCGCTTCTCTTCGGGCACAACCGGTTGGTGGACATGAGCGACATTCAGCAGAATGACGTGCTTGGGTATGGCGCCGTTCCGCCGGATATAGATTCGCAGGCCTATTGGACACGGGTCGTCAGGCGACAGGACAGGCCGTGACGTCAGAAAAACGACGGCCCTTTCCACCTGGGACAGGCTGCGCATTCCGAACATGGTGCGCAAATGCGGGCTGTCCATCATTTGCTGCTTCAACTCCAGGTAGCGCCGTAAGGGGATTTTTAGGAAACTGGAGAAGGCATCCGCCAACTGGGCGCGGCCCCACTGCCAGGTCTGCATGAGGTAAAGGAGGAAGAGAGCGATCACGATCGGAACGTAACCGCCGTCAACGAACTTCAGGGTATTTGCCAAAAAGTAGGAAAGGTCTATGAAGAGAAACCCGAGGCATGCCGGACCGATCCAATACCATTTCCAGCCCCAGCTCTGCGCCACGAAATAGAAAATGAACGATGTAATGGTCATCGTTCCCGTCACCGCAAGACCGTATGCTGCGGCCAGCGCGCTCGAAGTCTTGAAGCCGATCACCAGGAGCATGCAGCCGGCGAGGAGGAGCCAGTTCACCGTCGGGATATAGATTTGGCCTTCCATTTCGGCCGATGTGGAGATGATCTTCACACGCGGGAAAAAACCCAGGGCAATACCCTGCCGGGTCATGCTGTAGGCGCCGGAAATCAGGGCCTGCGAGGCAATCACCGTGGCCGTCGTGGCCAAAACGACTACCGAATAGATGATGATATCGTTCTGTGGGAACAGAGCATAGAAGAGGTGGTTGTTTGGGACGGGCGCTCCGTCAAGCAGACGCGCGCCCTGTCCGAAGTAGTTCAGTAGAAGGCAGGGAAAGACGAACGAGTACCACGAAACCTGGATCGCCCTTCGCCCGAAGTGGCCGACGTCCGCATAGAGTGCCTCGGCCCCGGTGATGACGAGCACCACCGCCCCGAGTACAAAGACGACCCGGGTGCCATGGGCGGCGAAAAAATGCCAGGCATAGAGAGGATTGACTGCCAGGAGCACGATGGGATGGGCAATGATCCAGACCAACCCCACGCCGCCAATGGTAATGAACCAGACGACCATGATCGGCCCGAAGATCCCGCCGACGCGGGCGGTGCCGCCGCTCTGGAACAGGAAGAGCAACAGGAGGGTGATCACAGTCAGCCAGACGACGGCGGGCTTGAAGGCCGATGTGACCACTTCCAGCCCCTCATAGGCCGAGAGCACGGAAATCGCCGGGGTGATGACGGCGTCGCCGTAAAGAGCGGCCGCGCCGATCATTACGGCCGTGGTGAGGATCCAGAGGAGCCTCGTGGGTTTACCGTTTTGCGGCTGTTTTTTTCGGATGATCCCGAGCAGCGCGAAGATGCCCCCCTCGCCGTGAAAGTCGGCGCGCAGAACCAGCAGCACATACTTGATGCCTACGATGAGCAGCAGTGTTCAGAAGACGAGGGAGAGGACGCCCAAGACATTCTCTATGTTGCGCGCCAGCGGATGTGTCCCGAAGAATGTCTCTTTCAAAGCGTAGAGTGGGCTCGTGCCTATATCGCCGTACACCACTCCCAACGCCGAAATACCCAGCGCCAGCAGGCCGGTTTTATGGGGGATTTTGCCTTCGGTATGGATCGTTGCGGAATAGGAACTCAATTCAATCGCCCTTTATATGAAAATGCCCACTCTCCCTTTATCTCTTCCCCTCGAGGGGGAGGGAAGGGCGGGGTGATTTTCATCGTTCGTTGTGCCCGACCTGGGCATAGGGGTTATTCTGTGGAAACCCTTTCTGAGGCGGGACTATAGAAAGAAGGCGCCGACATGTCAAGGGGAAGTGGATACGCGCCAATCGGATGAACCACGGAGTCTCAGTTTGGTTTCGCCGAGACATCCAGAATCCTGGCCGGCATCTCAAAGGTTTTCCATCCGTGAATCACGCCGGCGGGGATGAAATAGGTTTCCATCGCTTCCAGCACGCGCCGTTCATTCCCGATGAACATCTCGATCTTTCCTGCAACCACGACGCCGCATTGTTCGAAGGGGTGCCGATGTCCGGCATCTTCCTTGCCCGGGCCGATCTCCATGCAGGCCATAACCAGCCTGTCGCCGAACTCCGCCACACTCCGGATTCCCGGTCTGAAATCCTGCAAATTCAACCGGCTGACGTTGTTCCAAAACCCCATTTTCTCTCCCCCTATTCCAGTCCGTATTCCTTGATCGCCATCTCCCTCATTCGGAACTTCTGGACCTTGCCGAGCAGGGTCATCGGAAATTCCCGGACAAATTTGATGTATCGCGGCAGGCAGGAAGCGGGCAGTTTCTCCCGGCAGTATTGAAGAATTTCTTCCTCCGTGGCCGAGGCCCCCTCTTCCAGTTTGATCCAGGCCGCCACCTCTTCCCCCGATGTCCGGCTGGGAACCCCGAAGATCTGAACGTTCGAGATCTTGGGGTGGCAAAAGAGGATCTCTTCAATCTCGGTGGGATAGATCGCCTCGCCTTCGCGGACGATCACCTCCTTCATTCTGCCGGTTGTTCGCAGATAGCCGTCCGCGTCCATCGTTCCAAGGTCTCCGGTGTGGAGCCACCCCTCGGAATCGACGGCATTGGCGGTTGCGGCCGGCATCTTGTAATAACCCTTCATATTGAACCCCCTGGCGCAAATCTCGCCGACGGCGCCGCTGGAAACCTCGCGGCCGCTCTGCGGATCGATCAGCTTCACCTCCACGTTGGGAAGGGCTCTTCCGACCGTGGAGACCCGCAATTCCAAGGGGTCGTCCGGCCGTGTCATCGTGATCCAGGAGGAGGACTCCGTCTGGCCGTAACCGATGACGATCTCCCTGGCCCCCATCTCCCCGGCAACCCTCTTCATCACCTCCAGCGGACATTGGGCGCCCCCCATGATCCCGGTTCGGAGCGATTGGAGATTGAATTTTCGGTATTCCGGCTCCTCCATCATCGCGATGAAGGCGCCGGGAGATCCATAAATCGTCGTGCAGCGTTCAGCGGCGATCGCCTCCAGAACCTTCTTTGGATCGAAGGTCTCCGACGGGATGACCAGCGCGGCCCCCTTGATCATTCCCGCCAAGACGACACAGATGCAGCCGAACATGTGGGACAGGGGGACGGAGAGGCAGAGCCGATCCTTTTCCGTCAATCTCTGATTCTCCGCACTGGCCAGGGTGGTGTTGATAATCCCGAAGTGGGTGGACATCACCCCTTTGGGCGCCCCGGTTGTCCCGGAGGTGTACAGCAGCGTGGCGACATCATCCGGATGGCAGGAGCGCTGTCGTTCAGACAGCAGCAGATCGGGAACGTCCCCGCCTGCCTCCATGACCCCTTTCCAGGTCAGCATGCCCGGGTGGGTCCGGTCCGATATCACGATGAGCCATCTCAATTCCGGCAGGGCGTGACAATCCAGTTGCCCCGGCGCTGAGGCATCCACCTCCGGGCAGAGCTGGCGGATCATCTCGATATGTTCCGTACCGGTTGTTCCCTCGGACAGGATGAGGGCCTGGGAATCGGACTGCCGGAGCAGATATCCCAGTTGCTGGGGCTGGGCATTCGTATCCAGGGTCATCAGGACGGCGCCGATCTTCGTTGCGGCAAACTCGATGATGATCGATTCGGAGAGGTTGGGCGTCCAGAGGGCCAGGTGTTCTCCCTTGCGGATGCCGAGTTTCAGGAATCCCTTGGCCAACCGGTTCACGATGATCAACAATTCCTGATAAGAATATCTCCGGCCCCGCGGAAGATCGATCAACGCCTCCCGGTCAGGGAATCGCGAGGCCACCTCATCAAAAAGATCACCGATGGTTGTTCTGAGCAACGTTTCCATCACCGCCTCCTGTTTCAGGACCCATATTTTTGAAATCCATACCAGCTAAAATCAAAATCCACAAGTCGAAACGAACGGAAAATGATCCGGCGCGCGCCGCTGAAATCCGCTTTGCCATCCCGCGGCCGATCTGCTATGAAGGGCCCTATGAATGAACAGCGGATCAAGATCCCGTCCGAGGGGGAATGCCGGCAGTTGATCGCCGGGATGGGGATGCTGGAGAATATCGTGGCCCATTCCCGGCAGGTCTGCCGGGTCTCCCTGCTGATCGTTGATCATCTGAAGCCGGATCACCTGCAACCGGATGGACTGAACCGGGATCTGATCCGGGCCGCGGCGCTCCTCCACGATATCACGAAGACCCGGAGTTTCCAGACCCAGGAAGACCATGCCGAGACGGGGGAGAAACTGTTAGCGGAAATCGGCTACCCGGAGGTGGGGCGCATCGTCGGCCAGCATGTCCGGTTGGACCGCTATTTCGCCTCCGCGGTTCTGACCGAGGCGGAGGTCGTCAACTACGCGGACAAGCGGGTTCTCCACGACCGGATCGTGCCCTTGGGCGAGCGGATGGGTTACATCCTCGAAAAGTACGGCCGGGCGCCGGAGCGGAAACGGGCGATCCTCCTCCTCTGGGAGAAGACGGAGGCGCTGGAGGCGCGGCTGTTCGCCGGCCTTCCCTTCGCGCCGGACGATATCAATCGTTTCCTCGACGGCTGTTGAAAGTTTCCCTCAACAGTCTCCGGGGAGGATTTCATTTGAGATCTTCCGACCCCTCTTCCGGAACCGGATCGGCGTTTGTGACCGTGCGCCGTTTCTTCTGCAGCTTCAGGATGTGACCGATGCAGGGGATCATCTCCTCCTCGTGGTGCGTGATGTAGATGAGGCCCGTTTCAGTCCGTTCCCCGATCCCTTCCATCAGTGCAAGCACCCTTTCCCGGTTGGCGCCGTCCAGCCCCTGACAGGGTTCGTCCAGGATGAGGAGTTCCGGCGACTTGACCATCGCCCGGGCGATCAGCGCCAGCCGCTTTTCCCCATAGGATGTGCGGGTGAAAAGCCGGTCCGCCCGGTCCGCCATGCCGAAGATTGTAAGCCAGTGGTCGGCAATCGCCTCCTGCTCAAGGTTGGGTCGGCGGTAGAGGCCGATCGAGTCGAAGAAGCCGGAGAGGACGACCTCCCGCACGCGGGCCGGCTTCCGGTACCGAAGCTGCAGTTCGGGAGAGACCACGCCGATCCGGCGCCGGATCTCCCAGATGCTCTCCCCCTCGCCCCGCCTCTTCCCGAAAAGATAAACCTCATTGGCATAGACCTGCAGGTTATCCCCTGTGATCAGGCTCAGAAGGGTCGATTTCCCCGAGCCGTTCGGCCCGACGACCGCCCAGTTCTCCCCGCGCCGGACGGTCCAGTTCAGGCCGTTGAAAACGACGTATTCGCCGTAGGTCACATGGATGTTCCTCATTTCGACGAGG
>Ga0100377_1000252_pt1 | contig 43884 bp, 30 predicted proteins | sample CryGeymeta201501_FD_83664 | JGI IMG/M metagenome (GOLD analysis project Ga0100377, IMG submission 83664) | Groundwater microbial communities from Crystal Geyser aquifers in Utah, USA - Crystal Geyser metaG 2015-01 | ecosystem: Environmental > Aquatic > Deep subsurface > Groundwater | place: USA... | reverse complement strand
CTCCTGCCAGGGTACCAGCCGACAGGTGTTCAGGTGAGAGGCCGGGCCCGACACGCACGGCGTTGAAGGCAACAATGACTCCCAGAACACGGGTGCAACTGGAACCCTGGTTGGAACCACGCCAGAACTTGTCCTCGGTCGTGCTCGTCCCCACCGTGGTGGACGTCGTGATCGAGCCGTAGCCGAGGATCAGCGCAGCGCCCAGCTCGTCCAGCACCCGAAACTCCGCCGTCAGCTCCCCGATCGGGCTCACCAGGTGGAGCGGAGAGATGGTGATGGAGACGTTGTGCTGCACATCGTCGCTCGCCGGTGCCGTGGGCTCGGCGCTCGCGGTCGATGCCAGGAGGGTGAGGCCGAGGGCGGCCACCAGAGAAGAGGTCAGCAGGGAAGGGCGCGTAGCGGTCATGGGGCTCCAGAGGTGTGCAAGGTGGTGGTCCCGCGGCTCAGCGGTTGTAGCCCTCGCCCCACCTGCGGTCAATCCACCCGCGCGCCGTCTGTGCTCGCCGCCCGCCGCTTCGGGTCACACCAGGTAGTAGTACGCCATGAAGTAGTGGCAGATGCTCCCGCCGAGCACGAACAGGTGCCAGATCGAGTGGAAGTACCTTCGCTTCTGGTCCATCAGGATGAACGGCACGCCGCCCGTGTAGAAGAGCCCGCCCAGCCCGAGCAGGATCAGCCCGCCCGTCGGCAGCTCCGCCACCACGTCCCCAATGAAGAACACCACCACCCAGCCCATCGCCACATAGCCCAACGTCGAGATCAGCTCGTACCGCGGCCCGAAGACCGCCTTGAACGTGATGCCGAACGCCGCGATCCCCCACTCGATGCCGAACAGGTGCCACCCCACGCTGTCCCGCAGCTCGGTGAGCGCGATGATCGTGTAGCTGCCCGCGATCAGCAGGTAGATGCCGATGTGATCGAACCGGCGGAACACCCGCTTGGCCTTGCCCGGCGGCAGCGCGTGGTAGAGCGTCGAGGCCAGGTAGAGCAGGATCAGCGTGATGCCGTAGATGGTCGCCGAGACGATCTGCCACGAGTCGCCGCCGTCCGTCACGGTCAGCAGCATGAAGACCAGGCCGATGATGGCCAGCAGGGCCCCCGCGCCGTGCGAGATGGTGTTGAACAGCTCCTCGCCCGGCGTCTGCAGGTCGGCTGGGAGCACGGGTTCGACTGGAGCGGTGGGTGCGAGCGCGGTCGTCATGGCAAATCACTTCACGATGAAGGTGGCCAGGGACCGAAGAAGCAATCTCCGGTGCCCGCGTCGGGGTCGTCGCCGACGCTGAAAAAGGATGTTGCCACGATCTGCCGCCAGGGGAACCACCCACGGGCGGCTGTGACAGAAGTATTACGAACGTCCCAGACGGTGTGCCGTGGTGTTTTATCTATTTGTCTCAATGGTTTATGTTGCTGTTGGTGGCTCCGTTTCCCTCCGGTTGCGCCCGCCACGCCTCCCGACGCACAATGGCCCTCCCACCTCCGCTGCCCCCAGGAGCCCCTCATGACCCTCAGCATCTATCGCACCGCCCTCGTCACCGGCGCTTCTTCGGGCATCGGCGCGGCCATCGTCCGTGCCCTGACCGAGCGCGGCATGACCGTCCACGCCGTCGCCCGACGTAAGGAGCGCCTCGAGGCGCTGGCCGCCGAGACCGGCTGCCACATCCACGCCCTCGACCTCACCGCCGCCGACACCATCTACGACACCTTCGAGGGCATGGAGATCGACGTCCTCCTCAACGTCGAGGCGTTCGTCCACCTCGTCCGCGCCGTCCTGCCCGGCATGATCGGCCGTCAGCGCGGTCACCTCGTCCACATCGGCTCCATCGCTGGCCTCTACCCCCTCAAGATCGCGCTGTATGGCGCCACCAAGGGCGGCGTCCACCTCCTGTCCCAGAACCTCCGCCTCGAGCTCCTCGGCACCGGCGTCCGCAACACCGAGATCTGCCCCGGACGCGTCCGCACCGAGTTCTTCGAGCACGCGCTCAAGGACGATGCCATCCGCGAGAGCGTCTTCGAGGAGCTCCAGGTGCTCGAGCCCGAGGACATCGCCGAGGCGGTCGTCTACGCCCTCGACGCGCCCTGGCGGGTGAACGTCGGCCTGATTGAGCTCACGCCGACCGAGCAGGCCGTGGGCGGTGCGTCGATACGGGCCGTCGTGCGGTGAGGGCCGCTTGACCCCGGGCACCACTTGTCGATACAACCCTGAGGCTCAGCCTTCGGGCGACCTCACCTTGCACGCGGCGTCGGCGGGCTCCGACCGCCCACGACCCGCGATCCCTTGTTCTCAGGAGACCCTGATGCCACAGACCCTGCGTGTCCCCATGTTGACGCTGATCGCCGCCTTGTTTGCGCTCAGCCTGGCCGCCTGCAACTCGGGCACGAAGCCCGCGCCGGGCGGGGAGCCGTCCGACAAGGTGTCCGAGGCCGGTGAGACGGTGCAGGTCAACACCGACAAGGACACCCTCCACCTGACGATCGCGGGCGACCCGGAGACGCTGGACGTCGGCAAGATGTCGGGGGCGCCGGAGGGTCGGATCGCGTTCAACTGCTTCGAGGGGCTGTGGATGCCGGCGGCGGCCAGCGGACCGCCGGTCTATGCGGCGGCCGAGTCGCACACGGTGAGCGAGGACGGGCACGTCTGGACGATGAAGCTGCGCAAGGACGCCAAATGGTCCAACGGCGACCCCGTCACCGCGCACGACTTCGCCTACGCGTGGAAGCGGGTGCTGACGCCGGGCTTCGACGCCGACTACGCCGAGATGCTGGATGTTCTCAAGGGCGCCGAGGCGTTCCGCAAGGGCGAGACGGACAAGTGGGAGGACGTGGGCGTCAAGGCGCTGGACGACCACACCCTGGAGGTCACGCTGAAGAACCCGACGCCGTATCTGGCGGAGCTGTTCGCGTTCTACACCTTCTTCCCGGTGCACAAGGCGTCGGTGGAGAAGTTCGGGGAGCACTGGACGCAGGTCGGCAACTACATCACCAACGGGCCGTACAAGCTCACCGCGTTCGAGCACCAGCAGTTCATGCTGCTCGAGACCAACGAGCACTACTGGGGCGCGAAGGACCTCAAGATCGCCAAGATCAAGCTGCACATCATCAAGGACAACTCCGCCCAGCTCAACGCCTTCAAGTCGGGCCAGATCGACGTGATGGCCGGCGGCATCCCGATCGGGAAGATCCCGGCGCTCAAGGGGATGAAGGAGTTCCGCATCGATCCGCTGCTCGGGACCTACTACTACAAGGTCAACGTCAAGGGGAACGAGGCGCTGGCCAAGCCGCTCGTGCGCAAGGCGCTGGCGCTGTCCGTCGACCGCAAGGCCATCACGCAGCGCACGATGAAGGGCCTTCCGGCCCCGGCCGAGGGGTTTGTGCCGCCCATGGACGGCTACACGCAGACCACGCGGCTGACCTTTGACCCGGACAAGGCGCGCGAGCTGCTGAAGGAGGCGGGCTATCCGAACGGCGAGGGCTTCCCGGAGACGACGCTGCTGTTCAACACGGATGAGAACCACAAGCTGCTGGCGGAGATCCTCCAGGACATGTGGGGTCGGGAGCTGAACATCAAGCTCAAGCTCGAGAACATGGAGTGGAAGACCTACCTCGACGCCGTCGACAAGGGCAATTACCAGATCGCCCGCGCGGGCTGGATCGGCGACTACTCCGACCCCGAGACGTTCCTCATCATCATGATGACCGGCAACGGCAACAACGATACGGGCTGGGGCTCGGAGGCCTACGACAAGCTGATCAAGGACGCCCAGGCCGAGGTCGACCCGGCAAAGCGCATCGCGATGCTGGCGAAGGCGGAGGAGCTGGTGATGGAGGAGATGCCGATCATCCCCATCTACACCTACCGCAACCCGATGCTGATCAGCTCCCGCGTCGTCGGGCTGGAGCCGCACAATCGCGACGTGCATCTGGTCAAGTACCTGAGCCTGAAGTAAGAACGTGTCTTCGTCGGCGCCAGCCGGTCGCCCGAGGCGGCCGGCTGGCGCTCTTTTTTGCTCCTCCACACAACGGTCAATCGCAGGGCGCCACCATGGGAGCCTTCATCAGCCGTCGGCTGGTCAGCAGCGTCGTGGTGATGTTCATCATCGTCACGCTCTCCTTCGTGCTCGTCCGCGCCGTCCCTGGCAATCCATTCGCCAAGGACCGCGCGGTCGATGAGGTCGCGATGCGCAATCAGCTCGCCAGGTACGACCTCAACAAGCCGATCTTCCCCATCTACATGCCGCCACAGGAGGGTGATCGGAGCGCGTTGCCGATCCACTTCGACGAGCCGCCGGCGGAGTTCACGCTGGGCAGCGTGCACGTGATGTACAACCCCGCGGACTGGGGCAAGACGCAATACTTCAAGTATATCGGTGGGTTGCTGGTCGGCGACCTGGGCCGGAGCTTCTCGCAGGACCGGACGGTGGCCGAGATCATCGGCGCCTCGCTGCCGTACTCGATGCGGCTGGGCCTGCAGGCGCTGCTGGTGGCGCTGTTGCTGGGGGTGCCGGCGGGGCTGTTCGCCGGGCTCAAGCAGAACAAGTGGCAGGACTACCTGGCCATGGGCACGGCGATGATCGGCGTCTCGGTGCCGAGCTTCGTGCTGGGGCCGGTGCTGATCCTGGTGTTCTCGCTCTGGCTTGGCTGGTTCGCCACGGGCGGCTGGGAGAGCTGGACGGACTCGATCCTGCCGTCGGTGGCCCTCGGCATGTACTTCGCGGCGTACATCGCCCGGCTGACCCGCGGCGGCACGCTGGAGATCATCCGACAGGACTACATCCGGACGGCCAGGGCCAAGGGGCTGGTTGAGCGCCTCGTGGTCACGCGGCATGCGCTCAAGGGGGCGCTGCTGCCCGTGGTCTCCTACCTGGGACCGGCGTTCGCGGGCATGATGACGGGCTCGGTGGTGATCGAGGAGATCTTCACGCTGCCTGGCGTCGGCACCCACTTCGTGCGCGCGGCGCTGGCCCGCGACTACAACCTGGTGCTGGGCGTCCTGATCGTCTACTCGGCGATGCTGGTCGTGCTGAACCTCGTGGTGGATGTCCTGTACACCGTGCTCGACCCTCGCGTGAGCTACGACGACTGACGGTCATGAGGCGGCCAGCGCGCCGCCGTGGGATGAGGCGACATGAGCGAGCAGGCAAAGGCCACCAAGGGTCTCCTCAACGAGGCGGAGCTCGTCACCGGGACGAGCCTCTGGAAGGACGCCCTCAAGCGGCTGTTCAAGAACAAGGCCGCCGTCAGCGGCGGCCTCCTTGTGGCGATGATGATCCTGGTGGCCGTCACTGCCGACGCGTTCTCGGCCTGGGGGACCCACTTCACCCAGGAGGAGACGCACCTGACGTACGTCATCAAGCCGCCGGGGGCGCGCAGCATCCCGTCGGTGCACATGACGTTCTTCGATGCGGGCACCTACAGCTTCGCGTACGCCGACGCCAACGGCGACGGCCAGGTCACCACGCTGGAGGCCACCGAGGCGCTCCAGCGGATCGAGTTCGACCGCTACGACACCGACGGTGACAAGCAGCTCTCGGATGCGGAGTTCCAGGGCGGCCCGCACGGTCTGGTCGGCCCCGAGGCCCAGTGGAAGATGCTCGATCAGGAGGGCGACGGCGACGGCCGGGTCACGATCGAGGAGACCTGGAAGTTCACCGACATCTTCCCCCGTGAGGAGGCCGACGCCTTCGTGCGCCGGTTCGACACGGACGGGGACCGGAAGCTCTCGGCCGCAGAGTTCCCCGGCGTGCCCGAACCCCACTCGCACGTGCTCGGCTCCGACACCCGCGGCCGCGACCTGCTCACCCGGCTGATCTACGGCGGCCGGGTGTCGCTGGCGGTGGGCCTGCTGGCGACGCTGGTGAGCTTCGTCATCGGGGTGAGCTGGGGGGCGACCTCGGGCTTCCTCGGCGGCCGGGTGGACAACGTGATGATGCGCATCGTCGATGTCATGTACGGCCTGCCGTTCATGTTCCTGGTCATCTTGTTGATGGTCGTGTTCGGCAAGCAGATCCTGCTCCTGTTCATCGCGCTGGGCGCGGTGCAGTGGCTGACCATGAGCCGGATCGTGCGTGGCCAGATCATCTCGCTCAAGATCCGGGAGTTCGTCGAGGCGGCCGAGTCCATCGGGGTCAGCAAGGCGAAGATCATCTTCAAGCACCTGATCCCCAACGCGCTCGGGCCGATCATCGTGTACTCGACGCTGCTGGTGCCGGCGGTGATGCTGGAGGAGGCCTTCTTGAGCTTCCTGGGCCTCGGCGTGCAGCCCCCGAACGCCTCGTGGGGCTCGCTGGCGAGCGAGGGCCGCGAGTACCTGGAGCTGTACCCCTGGCTGATCCTCTACCCCGGCCTGGCGCTGGCGGTGACGCTGCTGAGCCTGAACTTCCTGGGCGACGGCCTGCGCGACGCGCTCGACCCCCAACTCAAGAAGGATTGACCACGATGGCCAAGGCTCCAGAGACGGCGCGCGCCGCCGGGACCGACGACGTCATCCTCGAGATCGACGCGCTCAAGTGCTACTTCAAGGTCGACGACGGCGTCGTCCGCGCCGTCGACGGCGTCTCGTTCAAGCTGCGCCGCGGGGAGATCCTCGGGGTGGTGGGGGAGTCCGGAAGCGGCAAGAGCGTCACGCAGCTGGCCATGATGGGGCTCATCCCCATGCCGCCGGGCTACATCGCTGGCGGCAAGGCCCTGTTCGAGGGCCGGGATCTGCTGCAGATGCGCCCCGAGGAGCTCCGCAAGATGCGGGGCAACAAGATCTCGATGATCTTCCAGGACCCCATGTCCTCCCTCAACCCCTTCCTCCGCATCAGCCGTCAGCTCGAGGAGGTGCTGGAGATTCACACCTCCCTGCCGAAGGCCGAGCGCGAGGCGCGCTGCATCGAGATGCTCCAGAAGGTCGGCATCCCCGACCCGGCCCGGCGCTACCGCCAGTACCCGCACCAGTTCTCCGGCGGCATGCGCCAGCGCGTCATGATCGCCATGGCGCTGCTGTGCAACCCCACGATGCTGATCGCCGATGAGCCCACCACGGCGCTCGACGTGACGATCCAGGCCCAGATCCTCGAGCTGATCCGGGCGCTGCGGGACGACTTCGGCACGAGCGTCATCATGATCACCCACGACCTCGGGGTGGTGGCGGGCATGAGCGACCGCATCATCGTGATGTACGCCGGCCGGGTGATGGAGCGGGGCCGGACGCGGGATCTGTTCAAGGAGCCGTCGCATCCGTATACGATCGGGTTGCTCCGCAGCGTCCCCCGGCTCGACGAGGGTGGCGCCCACACGACCCGCCTGATCCCGATCCCGGGCCTGCCGCCGAATACAGCGCAGGAGCTCCCCGGCTGCCCCTTCGCCGCCCGCTGCCCGTTCACCGAGGCCCGCTGCCGCGAGGCCTTCCCCGAGCCCCGGTCCTACGCCGAGGGCCACGAGGTGTTCTGCTGGCGCGCCGATGAGATCCGGGCCATGCCCAACGACGACAGGGCGGAGGCCGCCGTCCGCAAGGCCGAGGAGATGAGCCGTGCAAGCTGAAGGCGTCGAGGGCGCAATCAAGCCCGCCGAGCGCGAGCTGGTCGATATCCGCGACCTCAAGAAACACTTTCCGATGAGCAAGCCGGGCTTGTTCAGCCGGGAGACGACGGTGGTCAAGGCCGTCGACGGCGTCTCGTTCACCATCAAGGAGGGCGAGACGCTCGGCCTGGTCGGTGAGTCGGGCTGCGGCAAGTCGACCACCGGTCGGGCGATCCTGCAGCTGCACAAGCCGACCAGCGGCGAGGTCTGGTTCAAGGGCAAGAACCTGGTGACGATGGCGCCGTCGGAGCTGCACAAGATGCGGCGGCACATGCAGATGATCTTCCAGGACCCCTACGCCTCGCTCAACCCCCGCATGACCGTCGGCGACATCATCGCCGAGCCCATCGAGACGCACAGCCTGGTCACCGGCAAGACGCAGATCCAGATGCGGGTGCAGGAGCTGATGAACACGGTCGGCCTCAACCCCCGGTTCATCCGCCGCTACCCCCACGAGTTCTCCGGTGGCCAGCGCCAGCGCATCGGGATCGCTCGCGCCCTGGCGTCCGAGCCCGCGTTCATCGTCTGCGACGAGCCGATCAGCGCCCTGGACGTCTCGATCCAGGCCCAGATCATGAACCTGATGCAGGACCTGCAGCAGCAGTTCAAGCTGACCTACCTGTTCATCGCCCACGATCTGGCGGCCGTCCAGCACATCTCCGACCGCATCGCCGTCATGTACCTCGGCAACCTCGTCGAGCTGGCCGCCGCGCCCACCCTCTACGCGACGCCGATGCACCCCTACACCCAGGCGCTCATCAGCGCCGTCCCCATCCCCGACCCCGAGATCGAGGCCACCCGACAGCGCGTCGTCTTGCAGGGTGACGTGCCCTCGCCGCTCAACCCTCCCTCCGGCTGCCGCTTCCACACCCGCTGCCCGTACCGCTTCGACCCGTGCGACAAGGAGCGCCCGCCCCTGTTCGAGCCCGAGCCCGGCCACTTCGTCGCCTGCCACCTCATGGACAAGGCCCACGCCAGGGCCGTCCCGGCCGGCGAGGCTGGCGCAGGCGAGCCGAGCGCGGCGGCCTGAGCCAACCCTGCACCGATCGCCAGCTTCACCGCAGGGTGATCGCCATCGGCAGCGCGGGGTGGTGCGGCGACCCCGGTGTGCCCGGCGTCGGCCGGCTCGCTTGACCCGCCACCACGCTTGTGATTGGACTGATAGTTGCCGGCTGGCATGCGCGGGAGACGATGGCGACGATGTGCGACCAGGGAGGTGTCCGATGCAACAGTACCTTGATCTTCTTCAGCACGTGCTGGACCACGGCGTCGATCGCGACGACCGCACAGGGATCGGGACGCGCAGCGTCTTCGGGGCGCAGGTGCGCTACGACCTGTCGGCGGGCTTCCCGGCCCTCACCACCAAGCAGCTGCACTTCAAGTCCATCGTGCACGAGCTGCTCTGGTTCCTGGCCGGCGACACCAACGTCAAGTACCTCCGAGACCACGGGGTCAAGATCTGGGATGCGTGGGCTGATGAGGAGGGAAACCTCGGGCCGGTGTACGGCAAGCAGTGGCGGGCGTGGCAACGGCTTTACGAAGTCGAGCCGCGGCGCTACCCGGTTCAGGCGCCAGTCCTTGATGTCCAGCTATCCGACCCGCTGCAACCGGACTTCGGCGTCGATACGAGCGGGCTTGTAGGCAGGGTTTTTGACAGCAGCAGTTGGGGCAGCTATCGGGTCTTGAGAGAGTATCGCCTTCCCAGGAGCCCTGAATCGTCCTCGACGCGATTGGCCTTCGATGTGCAGTTCACAAGGACGGGCTACATCTCGGCGGGTGTCGTCAAGGCCGCGGTGCTCAGGGGGCAGATCAGGGATCCGTACGTCCCTGTCTTCCTGGGGGTGGCGTGTACAGGGGACACGTCCCGTTTCGACAAGAAGGTCGTCGACCTGCTCAAGGAGACGTGGAAGGGAGTCATCAAGAGGTGCTACGACTCCAACCACGTGGGGTATTCGCGCTACGGGGGCCGCGGCGTCTTTGTCGACCGTCGGTGGCTTGTCTTCGAGTACTTTATCGAGGATGTTCAGTGCCTGCCGAACTGGCTCCTGAAGCTCGATCATCCCGATGACTATATGCTGGATAAGGACTTCTACGGTTCGAACAAGTACGGTCCCGAGACGTGTTTGTGGCTGAGCCGGGAGGAGCAGAGCCTCAACACCGAGCTCACCTTTCCGTTTGTAGCCATTCCTCCACAAGGAGGAGAGATCTATTGTATGGGGGTGAGGCCCCTGGCAGAGGCGTACGGTCTCAAGGCCGTCTGTATCAGAAACTGCCTGGACGGCAAGGCAAAGTCACACCATGGGTGGCGTTTTCGGCCTGTCCAGACGGACAGGTTGATTCGAGTCAGGGTCTTTGACCAGATGCGGCAGCTTCTCAGCGCCATCCGTCATCAACCGCACTCCAGGCGTCTGATCATCAACGCTTGGAATGTCGGTGATCTGGAGGATATGGCGTTGCCTCCATGTCATATGAACATGCAGTTCTACGTCAGCGACGGCCGGCTCTCCTGCCAGCTCTACCAGCGGTCGGCGGACATCTTCCTCGGCGTGCCGTTCAACATCGCCTCCTACGCGCTGCTCACCCACATGATCGCCCAGGTGACCGGCCTCGGGGTGGGGGACTTCGTGCACACCTTCGGCGACCTGCACCTCTACCACAACCACGTGGAGCAGGCCCGGACCCAGCTCGCCCGCGCCCCCCTGCCGCTCCCGCGTCTGGAGCTCGACCCCGCAGTGCGCGACCTCTTCGCCTTCCGCGCCGAGCACATCGTCATCGCCGACTACCAGTCCCACCCCGCCATCAAGGCGCCCATCGCCGTGTGAGCCCGCGCTCACCCGCCCGACGCAGGGTTGCGCTCCATGCGGATCTCCCTCATCGTCGCCGCCGATCTGGACGGCGTCATCGGTCGTGACGGCGGCCTGCCCTGGCGGCTGCAGGAGGACCTGCGGCGGTTTCGGCGCCTGACCCTCGGCCACCCGATCATCATGGGACGCAAGACCTTCGAGTCCATCGGCAAGCCCCTGCCAGGAAGGACGAACATCGTGCTGACCGGCCAGGAGGGCTGGGGCGCGGAGGGCGTCCTCGTCGCCCGCTCCCTCGACCACGCCCTTGAGCTCGCCGGGGCGGCCGAGGGGCACGACGAGGTGTTCATCGGCGGCGGCGGGCAGGTCTACGCCGCCGCCCTCGATCGCGTCGACCGGATCTACTACACCCGCGTCCTGACGCACGTCGCCGACGGCGACGCCTTCATGCCCGAGCTGGACCCCGAGCTGTGGGAGGAGATCGAGCGGCAGGAGCGCTTCGCCGACTTGAACAACTCGCATCCATCAGAGTTCGTCGTGCTCGACCGCGCCGAGGAGTCGACGACGGCGCGCCGCTGACCGACGCCCTCGCTGGAGCTTCGGGGACGGGCGGGGAGCTTCGGGGGCGGGACGGATCGCTCCGGGGCCGGGCCAGAGGCCGATGGGGACGGCGTCGACGGACCGGGGGCCGCACCAGGCCGCTGTGGCGTCGCCGCGCCTGGCCTCGGCGGCCTGATGGTGGGAGCGCGGAGCCCGGCCTGGACGGTGTCGCCTCAACACGCGGGGTCTTCGACCCGTCCCCGAAGCTCCTGGCCCGTCCCCGAAGCTCCCGCAGCCGCCCCTGAAGCGCCCGCAGCCGTCCCCGAAGCTCCCGCGGCGGTCCCCGAAGCTCCCGCGGGTGGGCGCGTCGCTTCTGACGCAGTCGCCGAAGCGCCCGTGCGGTCCCCGGAGCATCCAGAAGATGCGCACGGGACATGAAGCGGGAGCATGGAGCGCCAGGGGGTTGCGCGGCGACCCTCTGGACAGACCTACGGGGTGTCGGTCGCAGGGACCGGGTCGGGGTTCTCGTCGACTTCGATCACGATCTCCTCGTGGCCGGCGGCGTTGGTCTTCCGGGTGGCGAGCCCGAGGCTGACGAGCCAATCGCGGCGTGCGATGAGCCGGCGAGCGATGTTGGCCCACTCCCTGTACCAGTAGTACAGCGCGATCTGGCGCTGGCGCAGCTCGTCGAGTGAAAGCGTCGGGACGTCCTCGCCGATATCGGCGCCGCTGCCTGCGGCGACGAGCTCAACCAGCGTCGCACGATAGGATGCGTCGATGCCGCGCTCGGCCAGGGTGGCGAGCGCGGCGGTGTCCTGCGGGCGTTGTGCGGCGGCTCGATCGCGTCCGGTCGCGAGACTCTCGAGGCGCTCGGCGATCAGGCGGAGGTTGATGACACTGGAGACCCCGGAGCTGCCGCTGAGGTTGTGCAGGATGAAGTCGCGCTGCGCGGCGAAGTCGAGGGCGAGCGCGCCGTCGATGCGGGCGATGAGCAGATCGTCGATGGCATCGCAGGCCGCGATGGCGTCCTGGACCTCGTGCGGCGTGTCCACAGTGAGGCGGCGCGACTCCGGGGGCACGTAGCCGATGACCGCCACGGCGAGGTCGATTCCGCGGTTGTGGTGGACGAGGCTGTAGCCGCCGGCCATCAGGGCCCGGAACAGCGGCGGGCGCGTGCTCAAGGTCGTGATCATGCGGCTGGCTCTGGCGTGGATGTCGACCAGGGTGCGATCGCTGGGGACGTTGGCAGGCAAGGTGGGCCTCCTTCATGGGGGGCGTTGAGCTGAGGTTTCGTAGGCCGCTCGGCCTGTGATGAGCGGGCAGAATAGTGACCTTGTGCGGCGGAAGCAAGGGGCCACGGACTCAAGAATCGTGACGAATGGTAAGGGCTCGTCTAGACATAAGTGGGGGTCCGGGGGCGGCTCGCCCCCGGCCGCCGGAGGCACCGTGCCTCCGGCGGCCAGGGGGCAGCGCCCCCTGGACCCCTTCTTCTGGAACGACGAAAGCAGGGAGGCGGTCGCGGGTGTCAGGGGGGCGGATCCGTGCGCAGCTGGCACGACAGCTGAGCCGAGCAAACCCGGTCGCTCGTCGATTCACTCCCCCCAACTCTCCGTGCGTCGGTCCGCCGGGCTCCGACGCGCGCGGCCATCGTGGCAGCCCGTCGGCGACCATGCCTCGCCCCGACCGCGCCCGAAATCTGCCTGAAGAAAGTGCTTGACTCGCCCGGGCAGGATGAGTAAAACGTCCGGGCCTTGACGGTGTCTCCCGAAAGAGGGGCGGCGATGAGGCAGTCTGGAGTCTGTCTGGACTGGCCACGGTGGGTGTAGCTCAGCAGGTTAGAGCGCCAGGTTGTGGCCCTGGAGGCCGGGGGTTCAAGTCCCCTCACTCACCCTTGTGGGGCGCAACCACTTGCTGTCAGTGGCGTCCCATGCACCCGTAGCTCAGCTGGATAGAGCGCCGGACTTCGAATCCGTAGGTCGCAGGTTCGAATCCTGCCGGGTGTATTGAGGCGGCGCTGGCGAAGCACCGGGAGCATCTGCTCCGTATCGATTTTTGTTCGGGCCCATAGCTCAACTGGCAGAGCAGCGGACTCTTAATCCGGAGGTTGAAGGTTCGATTCCTTCTGGGCCCATTACCAACAGGAAAGCCGAAGTCTCAGCACGGAGACTTCGGCTTTTTCTGTTGGCGCACCGTCGCTGGCTTCCCCGCGCGACAACTCCGCCGCGAGCGCGTCGGCGTCGCGCGACCGCTGGCGGCGCGTGTCCTCGGATCGCGCGAGAGTGGCGGAACTGGCAGACGCACTGGATTTAGGTTCCAGCGGGAAACCATGGGGGTTCGAGTCCCCCCTCTCGCACTCCAGTGACTGGCCCGCGTGGCGGGTCGGCGCTGAGTGACCCCGATGTCGACGGAGCGCGTGGAGCCGGTCCGGCCAGCTCTGGTCGTTTGTGGCATCGGTCGGCGCAGGGCGTCAACTGCTCGTCGGCGAGCGACGGCCTGACCACAGCAGCGAGTCCTCCCGCCCGCCGGTGCGCCCCGCGGCACACCGTCAACGTCACCATCTTGACGTGGGTGCGCGACCGAGCGTCCGTGGCACCACGACAACAGCCCGCTCAATTGAGGAGATGATATGGATGTGCAGGTCGAGCAGACGTCCGAGTTGATCCGGACGATCACCGTCACCATTCCGGCCAGCGAAGTGTCGGCCGACATCGACAAGGATCTGGAGAAGATCCGCAAGACGCATCGCCGCCGCGGCTTCCGTCCCGGCAAGGTGCCGATGAACCTGATCCGCGGCCAGTTTGGCCCGTCGGTCAAGGCTCAGGTGGCCGATCGCCTGCTGCGCTCGACTCTCAACGACGTGATCGCCAGACAGCAGGGCGTGGTGCACATCACCAATCCCGAGGTGTTGACCTCGGACTTTGTCACCTCCGGCCTCCAGTACCGCTTCCGCGCCGAGGCGCTCCCGGTGGTCGAGCCGGTCAACTACGTCGAGGTCGAGGTCGGCCGTCCGCCGGTCGCGATCGACGAGGCCAACATCGAGGCCGAGCTCACCCGCATCCAGCAGGAGAACGCCTTCAACCAGCCGGTCGACAAGGCCGTTGTCGAGGACGGCGATCTGGTGGAGGTCCACTACCGCTACATCTCCCTCGGCGCCGAGACCCAGGGCGAGGACGCCCGCTGGCACGACTCGACCTTCGAGGTCGGCTCGGAGTCCATGATGGCCGGCTTCCACGAGGCCGTGCGCGGCGCCGCCCCCGGCGACACCCGCACCTTCTCCATGGACCTGCCCACCGACGGCGGCGACGTGCCCGCCACGGTCGAGGTCGAGGTCAAGGCGATCCTCGAGAAGATCACCCCGGCCCTGGACGACGAGCTCGCCAAGGACGACGGCCGCGCCGAGACGCTCGACGCGCTCCGCGACGTGATCCGCGCCGACCTGTCCGCCGACAAGGCCAAGAAGGCCGACCAGATCGCCGAGGACAAGCTGATCCACGCCCTGCTCGAGGCCAACCCCTTCGAGCTGCCGCCGGGCTACTTCGAGGCCCAGCTCGACAACGAGGTCAAGGGGCGCATGCGCTCCATCTTCGGCGTCGACGATCCCTCCCGGTTCGGCCTCGACCTGGGCCGGCTCAAGGATCAGTGGCGCGACGGCGTCCGCGACGGCATCAGGCGCGTCCTGCTGCTCGAGGCGATCGCTGAGAAGGAGAACATCGAGGCCGACGCGGCCGATGTCGAGGCGAAGATCGAGGAGATCGCCGAGGCGCAGCGCTCCGCCAGCGCCACCGCCCAGGTCCGCCGCCACTACCTCAAGCCCGAGAACCGCGCCATGCTCGCCCGCGAGGTGCAGATCGAGGCGACGCAGAAGTGGCTGATGGACAAGGCGAAGCTCGTCGAGATCGAGTGGCCGAAGGAGGAGGAGCCCGCCGTGGCCGAGCAGGAGGAGCATGACCACGCCGAGGGTCATGACCACGACCACAGCCACGATCACAGCCACGATCACGGCCACAGCCACGATCACGACGCCGAGGGCTGAGCCCCTCGGCGCCCCCTGCCGGCGGGCGGGGCAGGGCCAACGCGGGCCAGGAGTCCCATCCTTCTGGCCTGCTCACCCGCCCGCACGCCCGGCGCGCACGCTCCGAAGGCGGGCCGACGGCACTTTTTCTGTGATCCCATGGCCATGCGCGGTAGACCTGCGCGGCCGAGGTGATTAACATCCGCGGACCGTTGCCGAACGGGCTGGCGGACCGCTCCTCCCACCCGTCTTGCTGGATGCGCCTTTGTCGCCCCAGCGCGCAACAGCAACCCTTCAGGAGACACATGGACGCCACAGCCTTCATCCCCTATGTCGTCGAACAGACGCACCGCGGTGAGCGGCCCTGGGACATCTTCAGCCGACTGCTCAAGGATCGCATCGTCTTCCTCGGCACTCCGGTGAATGACCAGGTCGCCAACAGCATCATCGCCCAGCTCCTCTACCTCGAGAGCGAAGATCCCGACAAGGAGATCTCCCTCTACATCAACTCGCCCGGCGGATCGGTCACGGCCGGCCTGGCGATCTACGACACCATGCAGTACGTCCGGCCGAAGATCTCCACGATCTGCCTCGGCCAGGCGGCGAGCATGGGCGCCCTGCTGCTGGCCTCCGGCGCCCCGGGCCGGCGCCTGAGCCTGCCCAACAGCCGCGTGCTTATCCACCAGCCGATGCTGGGCGGGCTCTCGGGCCAGGCCACCGACATCGACATCCACGCGCGCGAGGTCCTCAAGCTGCGCGAGACACTCAACCAGATCCTGGTCAACCACACCGGGCAGCTCGTCGAGAAGATCGAGCGCGACACCGATCGCGACTACTTCATGAGCGCCGAGCAGGCCAAGGACTACGGGATCGTGGACGAGGTCTTCTATCCGCGCGACAAGGCCGTCGTGGAGAAATAGCTCCCCGTCCTGACGTCGAGGCCGGTCGTGGCGCGCGTCGGCGGGATTCCCCGTTGTTTTGCGCCACCGCCAGGCCTCGACGGCCTCTGTGCGTGCGCCACACCTCGCGCGCCGTGCCCGGGACCGCTCCGGGCTCGCCGCCGCGACGGTCTGGACGAACCTTTGACTGGCGCGTCGACTGGTGTCACCCTACGGCGCGCTCAGCCGCGGCCCTCGCTCCCCCCAACGGGCGCTCGGGTCGGGGCCTGGCGCCCGCGACGCCGCTCCGATGGATTCGCGCCCGAGGAAATGTTGCCCTCGGGCCGATCGTTGGGGACAAAGGCGAGCGCGGCCCCCTCCGGGCGATCGCTTTGGCGACCTCTTGCCCGCTGATGGAATTACCCGGCCGCAGGGATCATCCCTCGCCGAACCACCGAGGTTGTTGGCAGTGGCTTCCAATCGCAAGGGATCTGGGCACGGCAACCTGTGCTGCTCGTTCTGTGAGAAGAACCAACGGGAGGTGCAGAAGCTCATCGCCGGCCCGACGGTCTACATCTGTGATGAGTGCATCCGCCTGTGCTGGGACATCATCCAGGACGAGCTCGGCCGCGAGGACCTGCCCGACGGCAAGGGCAAGGTGCCGACACCCATGGACATCAAGCAGACGCTTGATGAGTACGTGATCGCCCAGGACCGGGCCAAGAAGGTCCTGGCGGTGGCGGTGCACAATCATTACAAGCGGGTCCACGCCAACTTCAGCCGGTCGCGCAGCAAGGACGACGAGGTGGAGCTCCAGAAGAGCAACATCCTCCTCATCGGCCCGACCGGCTCGGGCAAGACGCTGCTGGCCCAGACGTTGGCGCGCATCCTGGATGTGCCCTTTACGATCGTCGACGCGACCAACCTCACCGAGGCGGGGTATGTGGGCGAAGACGTCGAGAACATCATCGTCAACCTGCTGCACGCCGCCGAGCACAACGTCGAGAAGGCCTGCCGCGGCATCATCTACATCGACGAGATCGACAAGATCGCCCGCAAGAGCGAGAACCCCTCCATCACGCGCGACGTGAGCGGCGAGGGCGTTCAGCAGGCTTTGTTGAAGATCATCGAGGGGACGATCGCGCAGGTGCCGCCCAAGGGTGGGCGCAAGCACCCGCAGCAGGAGTTCCTCCAGATCGACACGACGAACATCCTGTTCATCTGCGGCGGCGCGTTCTCCGGCCTGGCCGACATCATCCAGAAGCGGGTGGGCGTGAGCCAGATCGGCTACGGCGCCAAGGTGCAGACCAAGCAGGAGAAGAAGTTCGGCGAGCTCCTGGTGGAGCTCCAGCCCGAGGATCTGCTGCGCTACGGCCTGATCCCCGAGTTCGTCGGCCGGCTGCCGGTGGTGGCGACGCTGCACGAGCTGGACGGCGACGCGCTGGTGCAGATCCTGACTGAGCCGCGCAACGCGCTGGTCAAGCAGTATCAGAAGCTGTTCCGGATGGACGGCATCAACCTCAAGTTCACGGTCGAGGCGCTCGACGCTGTCGCCAAGGAAGCGCTGGCCCAGGATTGCGGCGCCCGTGGTCTGCGAAGTATCATGGAGCGATCCTTGATGGAGGTGATGTTCGACAGCCCCAATGCCCCGGGCATCAAGGAGGTCACCATCACCGAAGATGTCATCCGACAGCGCGGCGAGCCCGAGATCATCCATACATCGGAAGCAGAGAGCGCATGAGGCGCGACGTGCGCACACCCGGCCGCTGACGGCCGGCCCGCAAGACGCAGGACGGAGTTTTCTTCCCCATGGTTTTTTTCAAGAACGATCGAGACAACCCGGCGGGCCGGAGCATCAAGCAGGTGCCGCTGCTGCCGCTCCGGGACATCATCGTCTTCCCGTACATGGTCGTCCCCCTGTTCGTGGGCCGCGAGAAATCCATCGCGGCGCTCGAAGACGCCATGAACAGCGGCAAGAAGATCCTCCTGTCGGCGCAGCGCGAAGCCAAGACCAACAACCCGACGCCGAAGGACATCTTCAGCGTGGGCACGCTCGGCACCATCATCCAGCTGTTGCGGCTGCCTGATGGCACGGTCAAGGTGCTGGTCGAGGGCAAGTGCCGCGCGCGGATCCGGCGCTTTCTGCCCAACAACCGGTTCTTCCTCGTCGAGATGGAGGAGCTGACCGAGGTGGTGGAGTTCACCCAGGAGATCGAGGCCTTGATGCGGACCATCAAGACCACCTTCGAGTCCTACGTGAAGCTCAACAAGCAGATCCCGCCGGAGATGTTGGCGACGGTCTCGGCCATCGACGACCCGGCGCGTCTGGCCGACACGATCATCGCGCACCTCAAGCTCAAGCTGTCGGACAAGCAGCAGCTGCTGGAGACCGAGGACCCGGAGAAGCGCCTCGAGCGCCTCTACGAGCTGATGCAGCAGGAGATCGAGATCCTTCAGGTCGAGAAGAAGATCCGGACGCGCGTCAAGCGCCAGATGGAGAAGACCCAGAAGGAGTACTATCTCAACGAGCAGATGCAGGCGATCCAGAAGGAGCTCGGCGAGCGCGACGAGTTCAAGAACGAGATCGAGGAGCTGGAGGAGCGCATCCGCACCAAGCGGATGAGCGAGGAGGCCCAGCACAAGGTCGCCAAGGAGCTTCGCAAGCTCAAGATGATGAGCCCGATGAGCGCCGAGGCGACCGTCGTGCGCAACTACATCGACTGGATCCTCTCGCTGCCCTGGTTCGACGTCACCCAGGACAAGCTCGACATCGAGGAGGCCGAGGCCATCCTCGAGGCCGACCACTACGGCCTCAAGCGTCCGAAGGAGCGCATCCTCGAGTATCTGGCGGTGCAGGCGCTGATCAAGCAGCCACGCGGCCCGATCCTCTGCATGGTCGGCCCTCCGGGCGTCGGCAAGACCTCGCTGGCCAAGTCGATGGCGCGGGCCACGGGCCGCAAGTTCGTGCGCCTGTCACTCGGCGGCGTGCGGGACGAGGCGGAGATCCGGGGCCATCGCCGGACGTACATCGGGGCGTTGCCGGGCAAGATCATCCAGTCGATCAAGAAGACGGGCAGCAACAACCCGGTCTTTTTGCTGGACGAGATCGACAAGATGTCGATGGACTTCCGGGGCGACCCGTCGTCGGCGCTTCTGGAGGTGCTGGACCCCGAGCAGAACTCGACGTTCGGCGATCACTACCTCGACCTCGACTACGACCTGTCCCAGATCATGTTCATCACGACGGCGAACACGCTGCACGAGATCCCCATCCCGCTGCGCGACCGCCTCGAGATCATCGAGCTGAGCGGCTACACCGAGTACGAGAAGCTGAACATCGCCCGCCGCTATCTGATCACGAAGCAGCAGGAGGCGAACGGCATCACGGACATCGACGTCAGCTTTACCGACGCCGCCCTGCGGAGCCTGATCAACCACTACACCTACGAGGCGGGCGTCCGCAGCCTGGAGCGGGAGATCGGCGGCGTGTGCCGCAAGATCGCCAAGGAGGTGGTGCGTCGAGGCAAGGAGCAGGTGTTCCGGGTGAGCGCGCGCCGGGTGCAGCGCTTTTTGGGGCCGCACAAGTACAAGGTCCGCCACACCGAGGAGCGCGACGAGATCGGCCTCACGAACGGCCTGGCCGTGACGATGTTCGGCGGCACGATGCTGACCAACGAGGTCAGCGTGATGCCGGGCAAGGGCAAGCTGGTGCTCACGGGTCAGCTTCGGGACGTGATGCAGGAGTCGGCGCAGGCGGCGATGAGCTATGTGCGCTCGCGGGCCTACAACCTGGGGCTGGCGGCGGACTTCTCCCACAAGATCGACCTGCACGTCCATTTTCCCGGCGACCACATCCCGAAGGACGGCCCCTCGGCGGGCATCACGATGGCGACGTCCATCGTCTCGGCGCTCACCCGCATCCCCGTGCGCCACGACGTGGCGATGACGGGCGAGATCAGCCTCCGCGGCCGTGTGCTGCCCATCGGCGGTCTGAAGGAGAAGGCGCTGGCGGCGCACCGGGGTGGGATCAAGACCATCATCATCCCCAAGGAGAACCGTCGGGACCTGCGGGACATCCCCAAGCCGGTGCGCAAGGCGCTGGAGTTCATCATCGTCGAGCACATGGACGAGGTGCTGAAGTACGCGCTGGTGCACGAGGACCCGGACTCCTTCATGGAGCAGCTCACCCGTCCGCTGATCGCCCCGGACATTCGTCTGGTGCGTGAGGATCAGAACGGCAGCGGCAGCCCGGCTGAGGTGGCCGAGGTGGAGGCGCCGATCGTCGTCATGGCGCCGCAGCCCGGCGCGCCGGCCTGAGCGAGCCCATGGCCAGCCCCGACCCCCGCTCGCCAGCCCCGGCCGCGTCGTCTGCGACGGCGCCGTCCGAGGCGGGCGACCCGACCGACACGCCGTTCGCCCGTCTGGCGCTCGACCCCTGGATGCCGCCCGAGGCCATCACCGAGGCGATGCGCGAGCTGGCTGAGGACGCCGAGCCGGAGGAGCGTCGTCGGTTGCAGGGCCTGTGGCGGGAGCTGACGCTGCACCCGGAGGAGCGGCTGGATCTGGCCTTCTTCTCCCACGCGCACCCGGCGTCCTCGTCATCGCGGACCTCGGCGTCCGCCGAGGCGCTCTCGGCGCTGCTGGGCGCGGCGCCGCATAACGTCCCCCTGCCCACGTCGTTGCGGGAGCATCGCCCGGGCGTGGCCGATCTTGTGCTTCTACCCCCGCTGCGGATGCAGCTCCGCGGCCCGGCGCGTCCGGGCGCGTCGTCTGAGCCGGCCTGGCCGGACGTGGCGGCGTCGGACGATCCGCTGCTGCGACTCTGAGGGGCCGGCCCGGTCGGGTCGTTCCCTCTGCAACGTTCCCTGCACACGAGGCGAGCGCATGTACCTCGACAGGCCCATCGGCATAGATCTTGGCACCACGAACTCGGCCGTCGCGCTCCTGGCGCCGGACGGGAGGGAGCTGCTGCTGTACACCGACCGTTTCCGCCGCAAGACGGTGCCGTCGGTGGTGGGGTGGGACCCGGCGGGCGAGGGCGAGTACGTGGTGGGCTTTCCGGCGTGGAATCGCCGGGGGATGTCGCCGGAGCCGGTGACGTCGATCAAGCGCAAGATGGGCCAGGCGACGACCGTGGCGGTGGGCCCGCACGACCTGACGCCGGAGGCGGTGTCGGCGCTGGTGCTGGGCGAGCTGAGGTCGGGCATGCAGGCCTGGGCGGGCGGTCGGCTGGAGGACTACGGTCTGGAGCTGACCCGCGCCGTCATCACGGTGCCGGCCTACTTCGATGCGCCGCAGATCGAGGCGACCCGACGGGCTGGGGAGCAGGCGGGGCTGGAGGTGCTGGGGCTGCTGCAGGAGCCGACGGCGGCGGCGATGTACCACGCCTACAAGCACGGCCTGACGGACGGCACCTTCATGGTGTACGACCTTGGCGGCGGCACCTTCGACGTGTCGGTGATCCGTTGCTTGATGGGCGAGTATCAGGTGTTGGGCATCCACGGGGACAACTACCTGGGAGGCGACGACTTCGACCGTCGCTTCGCGGAGTTCCTGCGGCAGCACCTGGTGCAGCAGGGCTACAAGCTCGCTCTGGACGTGCAGCACAGCGCCGAGGACGCCACGCGCTTCCTGATCCTGACGCGGATCGCCCAGGAGGTGAAGGAGGCGTTGTCGACGAGCGACTTCCAGTACGTCGGCCGCCGGGACATCTTCAAGGATCACGACGGCAACCCGGTGACGCTCGACATGGAGGTCTCTCGCGGCGAGTGGGAGGGGTTGATGCGGTCGTACGTCGAGCAGACGATCGCGTGCTGTGTGGAGGCGCTGAAGCTGTCGACGCAGGCGGCGGGGGTGGGGCTGTCGGACATCGACTTCGTGCTGTTGGTGGGGGGCTCGACGCGAGTGCCGATGGTGCAGGAGCTGGTCGCGGCGCAGTTCTGCGGCCCGGGCAAGTCGAAGGCGGAGGCGCCGCTGCTGGATGAGCCGGACACGTGCGTGGCGCTGGGCGCGGCGATCCACGCGGCGAACCTGGGCGGGCTGACCCTGGGTGATCACGAGCGGTCGGTGGCGGTGAACATCAGCTCGCCGCTGGCGACGCGCAAGGCATCGGCGAGGGTCACGGGGCGGCTATCGGGCTCCGGGGCAGAGGGGGTGTCGGACGTGGCGTTGGCGCGCGGGGGCGACGGCGACGTGGTGGCGCGGGCGTCGGTGGAGGAGGGGCGGTTCAAGCTGGTGGACGTGGAGCTTCTGGACGAGGGTATGTACCCGTTCGAGCTCCGGCTGTCGGACGTGGAGGGCGTCGCGGTGGCGTCGCTGCCGATGGCGCTGTATCGGGGCGGCGACGCCCGCTCGACGGGCAGCGCGCTGTCGAACCCGTCGGTGCTGGCCAAGGACATCTACCTGGAGGTGGTCAAGATGGGCCGCCCGGACCGCAAGCTGCTGGTGGAGAAGGGCGCGAGCCTGCCGGTGGAGTCGCGGTTCCGGTTCGTGACGGCGGACCAGAGCGGCGCGGTGATCCTGCGGCTGCTGCAGAACCGGATGCCGATCCGCACCATCCACCTGGAGGTGCCGACGGCGCTGCCGCTGGGCACGCCGGTGGATCTGGTGCTGCGGATCGACGAGACGATGCAGATGGTGGCCGAGGGCGGGGTGGCCGAGCAGGTCTTCTGGGCGCAGATCGAGCCGCCAGCGGCGCGTCAGGAGCGCACCTGGGACGACGTGGAGGGCACGCTGGACGAGGCCGACCGGGTGGCCGAGCGCCTCTGGGGGAACGACGCGACCTACTTCCGCGAGCGGCTGTCCTACCTCAAGGCGGGGATTCAGGAGGCGTCACGGACGGACCCGGACAAGATGCAGGTGCTGGTCGGGCGCCTGGAGGATCTGCTGGAGGACTATCGCTCGGAGGATCACAGCCTGAGCCCGTCGTACGACCGGTTCGAGCGGATCCTGAACCTGATCCGCCGGCACGTATTCCAGAAGGATGACAGCGACCGCGTTCTTGGCCTATCTCCCGAGCAGTGGACGGAGCGCCTGGGCGAGATCGAGCGGCGTGGCGCGGATGCGTACGCTGGTCGGGATCAGGGGGCGTGGTCGCGGGTGTATTCTCAGGCGCAGGCTATCTTTGAATCCCTCTCCCAGGACGAGGGCCGGTTCGCCCGGACGGACGAGGGAGATCAGCTCGCCCGGTCGGCGCAGTCGGCCCGGTTCCACGTCGAGCAGATCAAGGAGGCGCTGGCGATCCTGGTGCTGTCCGAGAACACCGAGACGCGCAAGCTCCAGCAGCAGGAGAAGCTCGCGGTGCTCGACGCGCTGAACGACGAGGTCATCCGCCCGCTCGACGCGCTCGGCGACCGCCCGCCGACCGAGGCGAAGGCGATCATGGAGAAGATCCACGCGGCGCTGCGTCGGATCGAGCGTCGCCTCGAGCGGCTTCCGGCGATGGGGCTGGTGAGCGAGCGCTGAGCGCCCGCTCGGCCCGCGAGGATCACGTCATGCTCGGCGACATCAAGCGAAGGCTCATCGTCACCCGCGCCCAGGGCGCCTACGCCCTGGCGGACCTGGCGATGGACCAGGGCGATCCGTCCCGCGCCCTCGGCCTGTACCGCGAGCAGGCCCGCGATCTGGCCGGCCGCGGGGCGGACAAGGAGCTGGAGGTGCGCGGCTGGTACGGCGTGCTGCGCGCAGCCGCGGCGCTGCTGCGGCGCGGCGAGCTGGCCGGCGATGCCCTGCGCGAGTCGCTCGGGGCGCTGGCGGGGCTGGAGCGGGGGTTTGTGCCGTCGGCGTGGCTCCAATACGACAGCTATCGCGAGCTGGCCACGCTGCTTCTCGAGCAGGCGCCGCCGCGCGCGGTCGAGCTGGCCGGCCTGCTCGCCCGCCTGTTCCCCGTCGATCCCCGCCCCCACTACCTCCTGGCCCGCGCGCTGGAGGCCGAGCTCGGCGCCGCTGGCATGGACGAGGGCCGGCGGGCGGCGTGGGCCGAGCGCGCCCTGGACGCCTACCGGCAGGCCCTGCTGGACGCCGTCGAGGTGGGCGCGGTGCGCCGCTGGGAGCCGACGGTGCACCTGCGCATGGCCGCGCTGCTCTGGCGGCACCGGCGTCCGGTGGACCCGGACGCGGCTCGGTTCGCCCTGGAGCTCGTCGACAAGCTCGACCGCGCAGCGATCCAGCACGCAGCGCCGCCCTATCGCCTCGTGGTGGCGCAGCTCTGGCTCGGCAGCGACCGGGCGATGTCGCGCCTTCGGGCGCTCGACATGCTCGAGGAGCTGGTCGACGAACCGGCGATCCGCGACGCCGCGCTGCGGGTGGTCGACGCCTACCTCGAGCAACTCGGCTGGAGCTACTACCCCACCGAGCACGACCGGGTCCGCAGCATCTTCGCCCGGGTGGCGCCCTCGCTCGGCCCCGACGAGGCCCGCAGGGGCCGCGCCTACCTCGACCTGCTCGGCCGTCTGCACGACTCCGAGGGCCGTCGCGCCTCGCCGTCCCGCTCCCACCTCCAGACCCTCCACGCCATCGAAGTCGGCCGCGGCCACACCGTGAGCGCGGCCTACTACGCCGTCGCCATGCGCCTCGTCGACGCCGCCCCCGAGGACTTCGACGCCGCGCTGGCCGCCGCCCTCGACGACCACGCCGAGTCCGTCCGCCAGGTGTGGACGCGCCTGCTCGTGGAGCCGCTGGCCATCGCCCTCGGCGCCCTGAATCAGTGGCGCCGGTTCGACAGGGCCGAGGTCCGCCAGCTGCTTCGGGCGTTCGGCCACGCGCCCTGGGCGGTGCCGCACGTGCAGGAGACGTTCGGCCTGCTGGCGCCCCCCCTCCTGCTCCATCTGCCCGAGGCCGCCGAGCTCTCCGAAGCCGCGATCGAGGCCGCTGAGCGCTACGTCCGGCTCGCGCCGCGGCCCCGCTATGGCTTCGCCAGCGTCGGCGCCGCGATGTTGGCCCTCGGCGAGAGCGAGGTCGCAGCGCAGGCCGCGCGCCGGGCGATGGCGGAGCGGGCGCACGAGCCCGCCGACACGCTGGACGCGCTGGTGTACGGGCTGGCCCGGAGGGCGGTGCGGCGCGGGGACGTGCGGGAGGCGGCAGGGTGGCTGCTGGGGTTGCGGGCGGGGGAGTAGGGGGAGCGGCCTCTGGACGGTTTCGGCCGCAGGGCTTGACCATCTATCGGTGGTGGTGATGTTACAGCGCCCATGGAGGCGAGGGTCCATAACCCCCCGGAAGGAGCAACTGACCTCATGAAGCCGAACAAAGACCATTATAAAGTGATCATCCTCGGGACAGGCCCTGCCGGCCTGACCGCCGCCATCTACACCTCGCGCGCGCGGTTGGAGCCGCTCGTGGTGGACGGTCCGAGCCCTGGCGGGCTGTTGATGCTGACCACAGACGTGGAGAACTACCCTGGCTTTGCGGACGGGATCATGGGGCCGGACCTCATGATGGCGACGCGTGCGCAGGCGGAGCGGTTTGGCGCGGAGATCGTGCTGGCGACGTGTGAGCAGGCCGATCTGACGAGCCGGCCGATCAAGCTGCAGCTGGACGACCACGAGGTGACGTGCGACGCGCTGATCGTGGCGACGGGCGCTGAGGCGCGGTGGCTGGGGATCGAGAGCGAGCAGCATTACCGTCGGATCGGCGGTGGTGTGACGGCGTGCGCGGTGTGTGACGGTGCGTTCTTCCCGGGCGTGCCGGTGGCGGTGGTGGGCGGCGGCGACTCGGCGATGGAGGAGGCCCACTTCCTGACCAAGTTCGCGAGCAAGGTGCACATCATCCATCGGCGTGGGGAACTGCGCGCGTCGAAGATCATGCAGGAGCGCGCGGAGAAGAACCCGAAGATCGAGTTCATCTGGAACACGGGCGTGGAGGAGGTGCTCGGCGACGGGCGTCTGGTGACGGGGCTGCGGCTCAAGAACCTGTTGACGGAGCAGGAGAGCACGCTGGAGGTGAGCGCGCTGTTCATGGCCATCGGGCACACGCCGAACACGGCGCTGTTCAAGGGCCAGCTGGACATGGACGACAAGGGCTACCTGATCACGGCCAAGACCTCCATGCAGACCAACATCCCGGGCGTGTTCGCCGCGGGCGACGTGCAGGACACCGCGTACAAGCAGGCGATCACCGCGGCGGGTTCGGGGTGCATGGCCGCCATGGACGCTGAGCACTACCTCGAGGCGCTCGAGAGCTGAGATGCCATCAGATCCCACCGATCCCCGCCACGACGACGCTGAGGACGCTGAGCTCGTCGACGATGACGGTCGCGCGCCCGGCGCGAAGCCGCCTCGGGCTGCGCCGAGCGCGCCGGAGCCTCGGGGCGGCTTGCTGTCTCGGGCGCGACGGCGCGCGGAGTCGGTGGCCAAGCGCATCAAGGACCGGCCGGACATCGACATGCAGGTCGGTCGGGCGCGGTCGCTGCTGCGGAAGGTGGCCGACAAGGCCTCGGAGCAGCTCCAGAGTCTCCCCATCGATGAAGCGGCGGACAAGTTCATGCGGGCGTTGTCCGATCCGCGGACCGTGGCAATGGTGCAGCGCACCATGAGCACCGTGGGTGGGCGCGGCATGGAGGCGGCGTTCAAGCGCGAGCCCCACGCACGCCTCCTGTTCGACTTCGCCGAGTGGTGCGAGCAGCAGAGCGACCGCGGCGACGTGATGGGCGTCCTGATCCACGACACGCTCATGCCCGACGGCGCGTTCGCCCAGATCTCCCGTCCGATCCAGGACCTCGGGCTGCAGGACGACCCGCTGCGGGCCTTCCTGGCGACGCCGCCGACGGACTCGCTCATCGAGGTCTTCCGGTCGGCCCAGCTCGGGCTGCTCCAGACGCTGTGCCGGATGGCGGCGCTGGGGACGGGGGTCGAGCCGCCGGACGCGAAGGCGCCGCTGCACACGCTGGTGAGCTTCTTCAAGGACAGCGGCATCCCCGAGGAGTTCAAGGTGCTGGCCGACCTGGCGCTGGGCCACGGGGAGTCTCCGTCGACGCCGTCCGGCGGGGACGCCGCGGTGCCCCCGGTCGAGGAGGCCCGAACCACGGCGCTGGCCCGGGTCAAGCGGATGCTGCCGGTGCGCAGTCTCCCGCCGGGCTTCCGGTTCCTCGTGGGCACCTACCTCGTGTTCCTGCACTCGTACCTGTCGCGCAACATGGTGGATGCCTACCCGCGCGTGATGGAGAAGGTCCGGGAGGAGATGGATGGCCAGCAGGCCGCCGCTGATGCGACTGGCGCCGAGGCGGGCGAGGTGCTGGATATGACGCCGGCCGAGCCCGAAGCTGCCCAGCCGGAAGCCGCCGAGCCGGAAGCTGACGCGCCCGAGGCTGCCGAGCCCAAGCCCCCCAGCTCCACTGAGCCGTAGCCGTCCCCTCGCCGCAACGCCCTGTGCAGCGTCATCCTGTCAGGACGACTCGCCGCGCGAGATCACCTGCAGCCTGCGTGTGTTGTCCGGCCAGTTCTCTGCCTCGATCTCCAGCCTCGTCGCCTCGGACTCGCCGCGGCTGCTGAGGTCGAGGCGAGGCGGGTGGACCTGGCCGTCCACGGTGCGCTTGAGGCCGCCGCCGGAGGCGAGGTGGCTCAGGTCCATGGGGCGGGTGGCGTCGGCCTCGGCGAACAGGGCGTCGGTGGGGATATCACCCTGGATGGTGGGCTGCTCGTAGATGTCGGGCTTCTTGTGACTGTACGGGGGCAGCTGGGGGATGTCGCCCTGGACGGTCTTGTCGAAGTCGGTGGGGAGCGGTCGGGTGTCCTTGTCGCGGAGGCTCTTGAGCATATCGGGGGTGATGGGCTGGGTGGTCAGCTCGGGCTGGAGCTGCGGCGCGGCGCTCTCGGCCATGCGGGCCTCGGCCTCTGCGATGGCCTCGCGGTGCAGCACACCGAGGGCGAGCTTGCCGGTGGTCGTGGCGGCGGCCATGCCCGTGACCTTGAGGATGTAGCTCTGGATGGCCTCGTCGGGGTCCAGGGGGGTGAGCATGGCGCCGTCGTGGTGGTCGAGCAGGGCGTCCTGGATCTCGCGGGGAGAGGGGGCGAGGCGGCAGAACCGGGCCGCGCGGATCATCAGGGCCGCCGAGCCCGCCACGATGGCTGCCGAGGTGGCCGGACCGCCGAGCGCGGTCCACTTGGGCATATCGAGGGTGGCGAAGGCCTCCTTGTCGGCCTGGATGCTTCGGGGGGCCAGGACGGGATGGCCCTTGACGCGGAGGGTGGCCGGGCACGTGGCGGGGGCGTTGTCGGTGCAGACGCTGATGACGCGCTGGGCGCCGGCGGGCGCTAGCAGGGTGCCGTTGGCGTCGGCGGCGGGCACGACGACGACGACACCGGCGCGCACGAGATCCTCCATCATGCCGGCCATGATGGAGCGCCCGTCGGCGTCGACGGGCAGGAGGATGTTGCAGAGCAGGACGTCGGGGCGGTGGCGCTTGAGCCAACCGACGGCGCGGACGAGGTCATCGAGGTTGGCGTGGCGCTTCTGGTCGACGACTTTGGCCGAAAGAAACGTGGCGGCGGTGCACAGTCGTGCGATGATGCCGGCCGTCGCGGTGCCGTGTCCCACCTGGTCCCCGACGTTGCTCAGCCCGCGTCGGAAGACGCGCTGGTCGAGCAGGCGGGTCTTGAGCGCGGGGTGCGTCGCGTCGAGGCCGGAGTCGATGAGCCCGATCCGCAGGGGGTCGCGCTTGCTCAGGAGCTCGGAGGGCAGTTGGCTGCGCTGCAGGATGTGGTCAGGGTGGAGGACGATGCGGTCGTCGGCGCGGATGGCCTCGGGGAGCTGCGCCTTCATCCAGGACCGCTCGGCGCGCTCGACGCACTCGAGCTCGGCGAGGTGCTCGATGAAGACGGGCTCCGGGGGGACGCGGACGGGGATGAGGTTGACCTGGGCGTAGGCGTTGGCGAGGTTCTCGTCGATGAGGTAGCCGGCCTCGGTGAGCTCAGCGACGCCCGCTTCGACGTCCCGGCGTGCGGGTCGAACGACGAGGATGGGCCAACGACCGGAGTCGGTGGCCGTTTGGTATTGTTTCATCGCCGAACGAGGGGTAAGACGCTCCTGGGCCAACAACGCGACGATATCGTCGAGCCGTCGATGGTCGAGGCTGTCTGCGGCGTGTGGCGGCACGAGGTTCTGGCGGAGCAGGGCCATCCTGTCGCGGCAGGCGTCCCCGATGAGTCCCGGTTCCAGTCGACGAGCCAGTCGTCGGGTGCTGACACCTGCGGTCATGGCGTGATCTCGCTTCTGTCCCCTCACGGGTTGCCCGTGGCGGGGCGGTGTCTAGAATGCAACGGTTTGTGGGCGGCGCACGCGGCGCCCCTCCCGATGCGATCGACAGGATGGAGGATATAACACATGAGCGACAACCCCAAGAGCGATGAAGGCCAGCAGCCGACCATGATGTATCCGGTCCTGCCGCTTCGGAACTCGGTACTGTTCCCCCAGGTCGTCATTCCGCTCGCGGTGGGTCGGACGAAGTCGATTCGGCTGATCGAAGAGGCCGTGGAGTCCAAGGCGCTGATCGCGATCGTGACGCAGCGTCAGCAGGAGATCGACGATCCGGCCCCTGGGGACATCTTCGCGGTCGGCACGAGCGCGCGGATCTTGAAGGTGGTGAAGATCGCCGAGGACAACTATTCGGTGATCATCCAGGGTCAGTCGCGCATCCGTATGCGCCGGGTGACGCAGGAGGAGCCGTTCATGCGCGGCGAGTTCGAGACGATCCACGAGACGCGCTCGAAGTCGGTGCAGGTGGAGGCGTTGTTCCGGAACCTGAAGGAGACGGCCAAAGAGGTGGTCAAGTTCATCCCGGAGATGCCGAAGGAGGCTGGCCAGATGGTCGACTCCGTGGACGACGCCGGTCAGCTGTGCGACTTCGTGGCGGCGAACATGGACATCTCGACGGAGGAGAAGCAGGACATCCTCGAGACGGTCGATCTGAAGTCGCGTCTGGAGAAGGTGGTCCGGTTCCTGGTGCGTCAGCTCGAGGTCCTCAAGGTGAGCGACATCATCCAGTCGCAGATCAAGGAGGAGATCGACAAGAACCAGCGGGAGTACTATCTGCGTCAGCAACTCAAGGCGATCCGCGAGCAGCTGGGCGAGTTCGACGGCGAGGGCGGGGATCTGGACGAGCTGGCGCGCTCGATCGACGAGAAGGGCTTCCCGGAGGAGGTCGACAAGCAGGCGCGCAAGCAGCTGGCCCGGCTTCGTCTGATGCAGCCGGCGTCGAGCGAGTACGGGGTGACCCGGACGTATCTCGAGACGCTGATCGACCTTCCGTGGACGGAGCAGACCGACGACAAGCTGAACATCCGCGAGGCGCGGGTGGTGCTGGACGAGGATCACTACGACCTCGACCCGATCAAGACGCGCATCGTGCAGTACCTGGCGATCCGCAAGCTCAAGAAGGACATGAAGGGTCCGATCCTGTGCCTGGTCGGTCCTCCTGGCGTGGGCAAGACGTCTCTGGGCAAGTCGATCGCGCGCTCGCTGGGGCGCAAGTTTGTGCGCATCAGCCTCGGCGGCGTGCACGACGAGTCGGAGATCCGGGGTCATCGTCGGACGTACGTGGGGGCGCTGCCGGGTCGCATCGTTCAGGCGCTGCGCAAGGCGGGCACGGTCAACCCGGTGCTGATGCTGGACGAGATCGACAAGGTGGGCCGGGACTTCCGCGGCGACCCGTCGTCGGCGCTGCTGGAGGTGCTCGATCCGGAGCAGAACAACACGTTCAGCGATCACTACGTGGAGGTGCCGGTCGATCTGTCGAAGGTGCTGTTCATCGCCACGGCGAACGTCATGGACACGGTCAGCCCTCCGCTGCGCGACCGTATGGAGGTGATCGAGATCCCGGGCTACACGCTGCTGGACAAGATGCACATCGCGCGTCAGTACCTGATCCCGAAGCAGCTTGAGATGCACGGGATCACCGAGGACAACCTGAAGATCGAGGAGACGGCGCTGCAGTGCGTCATCAACTCCTACACCCGCGAGGCGGGCGTTCGTACGCTCGAGCGCAAGGTGGCGGACCTGTGCCGCGGGGTCGCGGTGAAGGTGGCCGATCAGATGGACCAGGAGGAGGAGGCGGACACGGTGGTGTCGGTCACGGTGAGCCTGGAGAACCTGGACGAGCACCTCGGGCCGAAGCAGTTCGAGTACGAGGTGGCCGAGCGCACGGCGAACTCGGGTGTGGCGACGGGGCTGGCGTGGACGGCGGCCGGCGGTGACATCCTGTTCATCGAGAGCTCGAAGATGCCGGGCAAGGGCGAGATGGTGCTGACGGGCAAGCTGGGCGACGTGATGAAGGAGTCGGCGCGAGCGGCGCTGAGCTTCATCCGGAGCCGGCATGACGAGTACGGTCTGGACCAGGAGTTCCTGCGGTCGAGCGACATCCACCTGCACGTGCCTGCGGGCGGCATCCCGAAGGACGGTCCGTCGGCGGGCATCACGATCTTCACGAGCTTGCTGAGCTTGTTCACCGGCATCAACGTCCGCAACGACGTGGCGATGACGGGCGAGATCACGCTCCGCGGCAACATCCTGCCGGTGGGCGGGATCAAGGAGAAGGTGCTGGCGGCCCATCGGGCGGGCATCCGGCACATCGTGCTGCCGGAGCGGAACCAGAAGGACCTCGTGGACGTGAACGACGAGGTGCGCTCGGAGATGCGGTTCGACTTCGTGGCGTCGGTGGACGAGCTGCCGCCGCTGGTGCTGGAGCGCGATCCGCGGACGGAGGAGGCGCTTCGGGCGGCCGCGATCCGTCTGGCCGCCCTGCATGGGGTGAGCAAGGACGCCGGGAGCCCGCCGCAGGCGTGATGCGCTGAGATCCAGGCTGCCCGTTCGCAGACCCCGACGTCGCCTCTGCGCGGCGCCGGGGTCTTTCTTTTCGGCGAGCCCGGCAGGTGCGAGGTGGACGCAGAGTTGCGGTGAGTGTGGGTGGCGGAGAAATACTGCGCGGCTCGGCTTGTTTCATAGGGTGGAGCGCCGCCATTCTAGGCATGACACCTCCTTTCGGTCACTTACCCCCGAGCTCACGCGAGGGGGTAAGTGGCTTCTTGGGAGGGGCGCGGGGTGGGTTTCGGCGTGTACGTCCCCCAGGGTGAGGATCGACGCCGGGGCACGATTTTCTGCTCGATCCCGTATTCATCGGTGTGTGTTGGCATGGCGAGAGGGCCCGGTGGCTGGACTCGGGCGCGAAGCGCGCGGTATGTTCGGCGGTCGAGGCGGCCGGAGGGCTGTCCGGGGACCATGATCGAGACGCACGGAGGACTCATGGCCGTCAAGCGCAAGCCGCACTGCCCGATCTGCAAGGTGGAGGTGGGGGCGGCGAACAACAAGTACTTCCCGTTCTGCGGGGAGCGGTGCCAGATGGTCGACCTGGGGCGGTGGCTGAACGAGGGCTACAGCGTGCCAGCGCCGATCACCGAGCGGGACATCGGGACGCTGGAGCGTTTGATGGAGGCGCAGCAGGAGGAGGACTGAGGGCCGTGGCGCTGTGCTCGCCGCGGCCTACTTGCCGGCCTCGTGCTTGGCGATGGCGATGAGGTCGGCGGCCTGGGCGCGGACGGGCCAGACCATCTGCTTGTCCATGGCGAGGGTGGCGTACCACTCGGTCTCATCGCCGTGGGAGGCGTTCCAGACGGCCTTGAGCAGCTTCACGCGGTGGGTCTCGTTCCAGATGATCTTGTGCTTGGTGTCGTTGGGCTCGATCCAGAGGACCTCCTGGCAGGAGGGGTCGTCGTCGGCGAGCAGGACGAAGGTGTCCTTGAGGTGCTGGACGTCGTCGTGGGTGGCGATGAACTTGAGGGCCTCGAGGGCGCCGCAGCGGTCCTGGGGCTCGCCGTTCTTGTAGATCGCCAGGAGCATGTCGTGGGCGTCGGGGTCGGCGAGCTGCTGGAGGGCGTAGAAGGCGTACGCGCGGACCAGGGGCCTGGGGTCCTTGACGAGGGGCCTGACCTGCTCGCCGAACTCGGGGGCGCGGGCGACGGCGATGGCGCGCAGCGCGTCGATGGTGAGGGGCTCATCGGCGAGGTTCTGCTGGAGGAAGGCCTGGAGGGCGGGCCAGGCGCGCGGATCGCGGAGCTTGCCGAGGGCGATGGCGGCGGCGCCGCGGGTGGCCGTCGTGGCGTGGGTGTCGGTCATGCGGGCCAGCAGGGGCTCGTAGAGGCTGCGCAGGGACATCTGGCCGGCACCCCAGGCGGCCCACTGCTCCAGCTCCGGGTGTCCGCTGTCGAGCTCCTTGCGGAGGGAGGCGACGACGCGGGGGTCGTTCCAGAGGTGTTTGTAGATGGGCTTGGTGAGCTCCTGGTAGGCGTGCAGCTTCGCCTCGGGGTCGTCGTCGCGGAGCTGGGTGAGCTGAAAGCCCAGCTCGTGGTACTCGCCGAGGTAGTCGCCGGTGACGGCGTTGGTGCCGAAGTAGTTGGCGATGATGAGCACGGCGACGACGATGAGGAAGGTGAGGTTGTGGGTCTTGAAGTGGCCGACGTCGATGCCCTCGGGGCTATCGGGGTCGATCTCGAGGCGCTGGTTGAGCAGGACGCGCTCGCGCCATCGTCCGCCGAAGAACAGGTCGCCGACGAGCATGGCCTCGAGGTAGCTGCAGGCGAGCAGCGAGAGCATGGTGAGGGCGATGAGGACGAGGTTGAGGCCGACGGAGGCGGAGGTGTTCATCACGAAGTCGGCGACCCACCAGGAGAGCCCGAACATGGCGGCGTTGCCGACGATCACAGCGATGACGAGGCGCAGGCGGCTCCGGGCGAGGCTGGTGAACAGGCCGAACTCGGAGACGTTGGTGACGAGCTTGATGGGCGAGCCGGGTTTCTGGGCCATGCGGGCTCCGCGGTCACGGTGGGGCAGGGGGGGGCGAGGTCGGGCGAGGCCGGCCGGCAGGCAGTGTGCCACAGGGTTGTGCGCCGGGACAGCCCCGCGCCGTCCGTGGCGCGGTTGGACGCTGGCCCGGGCGCCGTTCGTGGCGCCCCGTTGACCTCGTTTTGACGTGCGCGCGGCTTGCGATCTGACAGACGGCGCTTAGATGAAGGCCCGTATTTTCGGTCACGAGCGCGGTGGCGCGGGAGGAGACGCATGGGTCCGATCGTCGAGCTGAAGGGTGTGGACAAGGACTACCCGCTGGGGAAGGTGACGGTGCGGGCCCTGCGAGGGGTGGACCTGACCATCCACAAGGGGGAGTTCACGACCATCGCGGGGCCGTCGGGCAGCGGCAAGACGACGCTGCTGAACCTGGTGGGCTGCGTGGATGTGCCGACGCGCGGCACGGTGCAGGTGGCCGGTCAGGAGACGAGCAAGCTGAACGATCGGGCGCTGACCAGCCTGCGGCTGCACCACCTGGGGTTCATCTTCCAGACGTTCAACCTGATCGGCGTGTTGGATGTGTACCAGAACGTGGAGTTCCCGCTGCTGCTCAAGGGCGGTATGGACAAGGCGGCGCGGGACCGTCGGGTGCGTGAGATCATCGAGAAGGTGCAGCTGACCGAGCAGCTTCGGCAGAAGCCGAACGAGCTCTCGGGCGGCCAGCGCCAGCGGGTGGCGATCGCGCGGGCGCTGGTGGCGGGGCCGTCGATCGTGCTGGCGGACGAGCCGACGGCGAACCTGGACTCGGTGACGGGTGGGGCGATCATCGACCTGATGCGGGACTTGAACGAGAAGGAGCACACGACGTTCATCTTCTCGACGCACGACCACCGCGTGATGGAGCACGCCCGTCGGCGAGTGCGGCTGGAGGACGGCATGATCGTGGACGCCGGGCTGGCGGACGCGACGCCGTTCCCCGAGGCGCCGGCGGTCGAGGCGGCGGAGGCGAGCGCATGAGCAACCTCGGGGTGCTGCTTCGGATCGCGCTGACCTCGCTGTTCAGTCACAAGACCAAGAGCCTGATCGTGGGCTCGATCATGTTCTTCGGGACGTTGTTGGTGGTGCTGGGGACGGGGCTGTTGGACGCGGTGGAGCTCTCGATGCAGAAGAGCATCACGTCGTCTCTGGCGGGGCATCTTCAGATCCACTCGTCGGACGCCAAGGACGACCTGGCGTTGTTTGGAGGGATGGCGGGCCCGAACGCGGACATCGGTGAGCTGGACCACTTCGACGAGGTCAAGCGGGTGGTGGAGGGGGTGCCGAACGTCAAGGTGGCGGTGCCGATGGGGCTGGGCACAGCGGTGGCGAACGCCGACAGCGAGATCGAGATCGTGCTGGCGAAGCTTCGCAAGGCGGTGCGGGAGGGTCAGGCGGAGGACGTGGGGCCGCTGAAGGAGCAGGTCCGGCAGATCCTGACGGCGTACAGCAAGGAGCTGTCGAACAAGGAGGCGCTGGTGGCGGCGACGGCCGAGCTGGCCGAGGAGCGTTCGATCCTGGACAAGGCGACAGGGGAGCCGTTCTGGGCGGACTTCGACGCGCACCCTGTGGACTCTCTGGAGTTCCTGGACACGAAGGCGGCGCCGCTGCTGGGCGATGGGCGGATGATGTACTTCCGCTTCGTGGGGACGGACGTGCCGTTGTTCGCGCGGAGCTTCGATCGGTTCAAGATCGTGCGTGGGGAGATGGTCCCGGCGGGCCAGCGGGGGATGTTGATCTCGCAGCGGATGTACGATCGGATGGTGAAGCACCCGACGGCGCGTCAGTTCGACGAGATCCACGAGGCGGTGACGCTGACGGGCCGTGTGATCGCGCAGGACACGTCGCTGCAGGAGCGGATCGAGCGCATGTCGCGCCAGTACGGCCGGATCCTGTTCCAGCTGCGCCCGGACGACGCGCGCAAGCTGGAGGCTGAGCTGGGGGCGATGTTCCCGGACAAGAAGGGCGATCTGGCGAAGCTGCTGGAGGCCTTCCTGAAGGTGGACGACGCGACGCTGGCGAGCCGCTACAGGTACTTCTACGACGTGATGGCGCCGATGTTGCGGCTGTACGCGGTGGACATCGGGCAGGACCTGACGCTGCGCGGGTTCACGCGCAGCGGCTATATGAAGAGCGTGAACATCAAGATCTACGGGACTTTCGCGTTCGACGGTCTGGAGGGTTCGGACCTGGCGGGCGGGATGAACGTGGTGGACATGCTGACGTTCCGGGAGCTGTACGGGCAGATGACGGCGTCGCAGCGGGCGGAGCTGAAGGACCTGAGCGCGTCGGTGGCGCGGACGGACGTGGGTCGGGAGGAAGCCGAGGACGCGATGTTCGGCGGCGACGACGCGAGCGAGGGCCTGGTGGGGGAGATGGGCGCGGGGGACGCCGGGGCGCGTGCGGTGCTGGACAAGCTGCAGTCGGGCAAGCTGGAGCTGGCCAACGGCGGGTCGTCGGCGCTGCCGTTCATCCAGGAGGAGCTCGACCACGGCCTGGCGCTGAACGTGGCGGTGATCCTGGACGACCCGGATCGTCTGGATGAGACGCGGGCGGCCATCGTGAAGGCGGGGCAGGACGCGGGGTTGACGTTGAAGGTGCTGGACTGGCAGGAGGCGTCGGGGCTGGTGGGTCAGTTCGTGGTGGTGGTGCGGCTGGTGCTCTGGGTGGCGATCCTGATCATCTTCACCGTGGCGCTGGTCATCATCAACAACTCGATGGTGATGGCGACGATGGAGCGGACGGGGGAGATCGGGACGATGCGTGCGCTGGGGGCTCCGCGGAGCTTCGTGGTGGCGATGTTCCTGATCGAGACGATGGTGCTGGGGCTGGGGTCGGGTGCGCTGGGCGCGCTGGCGGGGGCGGGTGTGCTGGCGTGGCTGGGGAGCGTGGGGATCCCGGCGGGGAACGAGGTGGTGGTGTTCTTGTTCGGAGGCCCGCACCTGTACCCGGCGGTGGGGTTGTCGAACATGCTGTCGGCGGTGGGGATCATCGTGAGCGTGAGCCTGGCGGCGACGGCGTATCCGTCGGTGCTGGCGTCGAACATCCAGCCTGTCGAGGCGATGCGAACCCAGTGAGGGGGGCGCCTGAGGCGCCGAAGGAGGCTCGATGGGTGTCTTTATCACGATCGCGATCCGGAACCTGCTTCAGTCCAAGCGTCGGACGGCGTTCCTTGGCCTGGCGCTGAGCCTGGTGACGATGCTGCTGATCCTGTTGCTCGGGCTCTCTCAGGGGATCTCGGACAACCTGATCGGCTCGGCGACGACGCTGTCGGCGGGCCACATCAACGTGGGCGGGTTCTACAAGATCACCAACTCGGACGTGTCGCCGATCCTGACGGGGTCGGGGCAGCTGATGAAGGACGTGGCGGCGTCGACGCCGGGGGTGGAGCGGATCATCGACCGGCACCGGGGCTGGGCGAAGCTGGTGACCGAGACGAGCAGCATGTACGCCGGGCTCAACGGGGTGGACATCAAGCAGGAGGACCGCCTGGTGGAGGTGGTGCACCTGGCACAGGAGAAGGAGTACCGGGAGGGCGGGAGCGCTGAGGTGAAGGGTGACGTGGGGCGACTGTCGGAGCCGAACACGGCGATGATCTTCGTGGCGCACGCCAAGCGGCTGGGCGTAGGGGTGGGTGACGTGATCACGCTCCGGACCGAGACGCTGGACGGGTACAACAACACGGTGGACGTGACCGTGGTGGCGGTGGCGCAGGACTTCGGGTTGCTGAGCAACTGGACGATCTTCGTGCCGAAGCAGACGCTCGTGCAGCTCTACCAGCTCAAGCCCGACACGACGGGCGCGATCATGATCTACCTCGACAACATCGAGGACGCCGAGCCGACGATGGCGACGCTGCGGGCGAACCTGCTCGAGCGGGGCTATCGGGTGATGGACCATCAGGGGTCGCCGTTCTTCGCGAAGTTCGAGACGGTGCAGGGGGAGGACTGGACGGGTCAGAAGCTGGATCTGACGACGTGGGAGGACGAGGTGTCGTTCCTGACGTGGATTCTGACGGCGTTCGATATGATCACGGTGTTCCTGGTGGGGGTGTTGGTGGTGATCATCGCCATCGGGATCATGAACACGATGTGGATGGCGGTGCGGGAGCGGACGGCGGAGATCGGGACGTTGCGGGCGATCGGCATGTCGCGGGGGCGGGTATTGTTCATGTTCGTGGCCGAGGCGTTCGTGCTGGGCCTGGTGGCGACGAGCGCGGGTGCGGTGTTGGGGTTGGTGATCGCGCTGGTGCTGAACGCGCTGGCGATCGACATCCCGGTGGACGCGGTGCGGGCGATCCTGCTGAGCGACACGCTGGTGTTGTCGGTGACGGCGCGCCACATGGTGGAGAGCGTGGCCGCGCTGACGTTCTTCACGGTGGCGGCGGCGCTGTGGCCGTCGATCCGGGCGTCGCGGCTGCAGCCTGTGACGGCGATGCAGCATGTGGAGTAGGGGAGAGGGGGTCGAGGGGTCGATTACGCCTGTGAGGGCTGGAGGTGTCGGGATGAGGAAGGTCGTGCTCGGGTTGGTGTCGGCGGTGCTGGTCGTGCTGGCCGTCTCTCCGGCGTTCGCGCTGGACAAGGCGGAGATGGTGGCGTTGCTCAAGGAGCTCGATGACCGCCAGCGCAACAGCGGTGACTACAACGCGGTGGTGTTTATCGACGCCAAGGAGAAGGGCAAGACGGACGTCTCCTACGAGGCGGTGATCTACCGCCGGGACGACGACGACAAGCTGGTGATCCTGTTCACGCAGCCCAAGAGCGAGGCGGGCAAGGGGTATCTGCGGATCGACAGGAACCTCTTTCTGTACGACCCGTCGGTGGGCAAGTGGGAGCGCCGGACGGAGCGTGAGCGCATCGGCGGGACGAGCAGCCGGCGCAACGACTTCGACGAGAGCCGCCTTGCCGAGGAGTTCGAGCCCGAGTACGTCGGGGAGGAGACCCTGGGCAAGTTCACGGTGCACCACCTGAGGCTGACGGCGAAGGCGGGGGCGGACGTGGCGTATCCGCTGCTGGAGCTGTGGGTGGACAAGGCCACGGGCAACATGCTCAAGGCGCAGGACGTGGCGCTGAGCGGCCGGCTGATGCGCACGAGCTACTACCCGAAGTGGCAGAAGATGTTCAGCGAGGACAAGAAGGCGGAGGTCTACTTCCCGCGCGAGATCCAGATCTACGACGAGGTGGAGAAGGGCAACAAGACGACCATCGTGATGCGCGCGGTGGAGCTGAAGCCTCTGGAGGACAGCATCTTCACGAAGGCGTGGCTGGAGAGCAAGAGCCGATGAACGCCACCCTCCGCGTCTCGTCACCGCTGGTCCGTTGGGCCGGCGCGCTGTGGACGGCCTCGCTGCTGACCGTCTCGGTTGCGGCCAGCGCGCAGGAGGGGGGCGTCGCGCCCGACCCTGCGGCCGATCCGGGCAGCGAGGAGAGCCGTCGGGAGGCGGAGCTGTTCGGGGAGCCGGAGGCGACGGCGCAGCCCGAAGGCGGGCAGGCCGAGGGCGGCGAGTCTGGCGGCGAGGAGGCGGACCGCGAGGCGGCGATGTTTGGAGGGGGGGAGGGCGAGGGAGAGGGGGGCGACCGGGAGGACGCCTTGTTCGGGGATGGCGGCGGGCAGTCCGCAGACGGGGGCTCGGGGTTGATGTCGGACGCCGACATCAACACGCTGCTGGCCCAGGGGTACGACAAGCTGGACATCGGTGGGCGCCTGTTCCTGCGGCTGGACTATGCGTCGCTCGAGGAGGGGGACGCCGAGAGCTTCCCGCTTTCGAGCCAGAACCTGCTGGACCTGTACCTCGACGGTCGGCCGAACGACCGCGTGCGGGCCTACCTGAGCGGCCGGCTGGTCTACGATCCGACGGCGAACGAAGATGAGCCGACCGTGTATGGCACGACGCGCCGTCGGCAGGACGTGCAGCTGGACCAGCTCTGGATGCGGTTCGACGTGGAGCACGCGATGTACTTCACGGTGGGTCGGCAGCGGGTGCGGTGGGGCGCCGGTCGGTTCTGGAACCCGACGGACTTCCTGAACCCGCAGCGGCTCGACCCGCTGGCGGTGTTCGATCAGCGGTTGGGATCGGATCTGGTGAAGGTGCACGTGCCGCTGCCGGACTGGAACACGAACCTGTACGCGGTGGCCATCCTGAGCGACGCCAACGCGCCAGAGAAGGTGGGCGTGGCGGGCCGGGTGGAGCAGCTCGTGGGGGAGGTGGAGGTGTCTGCGTCGGCGGAGTGGCGCAAGGACACGCCGCTGCGGCTGGGCGCAGACGTGAGCTTCGGGCTGTGGTGGCTGGACCTTCGGGCGGAGGCGGCGGTGCTCCGCGGGGACCGGACGCGGTATTGGGAGGGCGAGTTCGCGCCGGACCGGTTCGTGTTCCCGACGTCGGTGAGCAAGCGGGAGGACTGGCAGCCGCAGGCGGTGGTGGGGGCGGACCTGACCATCCCGGTGGGCGAGGACGACTCGGTGATCGTGGGGGCGGAGTACTTCGCCAACCCGTCGGGGTATGGGGACGCGTCGCTGTATCCGTGGCTGCTGTTCAACGGGAGCTTCACGCCGCTGTATCTGGGCCGGCACTACGTCGGCGCGTACGCGACGGTGCTGGGCCCGGGGGAGTGGAACGACACGAGCATCGTGCTGAGCACGCTGGGGAACCTGTCGGACCGCTCGTTCCTGAGCCGGTTCGACTACCGGGCGCAGGTGCTGACGACGATGTCGGTGAACGTCTATACGACGGTGCACTACGGCGAGGTCGGGGAGTTCCACCTGGGCCTCGAGATCCCGCCGGTGCCGCTGGTGCCGGAGCTGGCTGAGGGGTTCAGTGTACCGCCACAGTTCATTGACGCGGGCGTGTCGCTGACGGTGACGATGTAAGCTCGTCGTTGTCGGCGTGCGCTAGTGCGGTCGTATTCTGAATTTCGACCATGGTTGGGTTCTATGTTGCGGGGCGGGTCAGAAGCACGCGTCGTGGGCGGCCTGGCAGTGCGCGTCCTTGACGCCCACGAGGGCGGCGCAGGTGCGGCAGCCGTCCGGGTCGTTGATGGCGCTGGCGCTGCAGGTGTTCTTGTGCTTGCTCGGCACCTTGTAGCCCTTCTTGCCGAGGTAGCGTGCGACGCAGGCGCCGGTGAACGGGTCGACCGGGGCGAGCTTGCACATGCGTGCGCAGACCGGTCCGGTCACGGGCGCGGGCTCGGCGGTGCGGCGCGTGCGTCGTCGCGGCTTCGCCTTGCGTCGGCTGCGCCGGTCGGTCGGGGCGTCACCCGCGTCGTCGGCTGGACCGTCACTGTCATCCTCGGCCGTCGTGCCCTGTTCGGCGCTCGCGTCCTCCTCCCCTTCGAGCGGACAGCAGGAGGCCAGGCCAGCGGAGGCGGCGAGCAGGGCAGCGAGCGTGAGGATGCGCAGGGTGGGGACCATGAGGGCTCTACGGCTTTGTGGGGATGGCTTCGATGCGGTGGAGCGCCTGCTTCGGGCCCGCGAACAGGAACCGGACGCCGTCGTAGTCGCACTGGACGGTGGTGCCGCCGCGGTTGTCGGTGCGGGGGCAGGTGTTGTAGCGCAGCTTGCCGTCAAGCGCGGTGATGTCGGCGGGGCTGACGTCCGCGGTGAGCGTCCGGGTACCGACGCAGTAGACCTTGCCTGGCTTGACGTCGACGGCCTTCGTGGTGGCGTCGGTGGCGCCGGGGGTGACGTAGGCGTCACAGGGCGTCTCGACCGGCCGCGCCTCCTTCGAGGTGCGGAGCTCGATGCCGGCCATGCTCTGGAGGATGGTGATGCCGTTGGCGCAGTCGATGACGTTGGCGCCGGTGTTCATCTGGAGCAGCCCACAGCCGCCGAAGAAGGTGGCGAGCTCCTCCATGCGGGCCTTGCTGGCGTCGATGCGAGGCGCCTTCTTTGATTTGGCGCCGGCCGGGACGAGGCAGGGCAGGGCGCTGGCGTCGACGGCGATGGTCGTGACGCCGGTGGCGTCGAGCCAGATCGTGTAGGGGCCGACCTCGAAGACGCCGTCCGTGAAGCCAGGCTTGACCTCGTAGCCGAACTTGCCGAGGTCGGGCTTCTTCATGCCAAAGGTGAAGGGCGTGGCGCCGTGGCCGGGGTCGAAGGACTTGCAGTTGTCCTGGGCCGAAGCGGTGGCGGCGAGCGCGAGGGTGAGCAGCAGGGTGACGATAGCGCCGAGTGTGGTCCGCATGGTTGTTCCTTTGCCGAAGCCTGCAGGCGGTCGAGGGGGTCGCGGCACGTGGGGTCGCGACTGTAACACGGGCGCATGCAACGCGGAAGGCGTCGCTCGGGTCTAACATGGGCGAAAGGAGGGAGGAGTCCACGGCCCGGACCGGGCCGCGGCAGCCGACTCAGCGGGCGCGCCGGCGCAGCGTGAACGCGGCGAGCGCGACCAGCAGGAGCGCGAGGACGCGGCGCGACGCCGGGGAGGCGCCGTGGATGGCGCTGCAGTCGCAGCTGGTGTCCTGGAGCGTGGTGACGACGACCGGTGGGGCGTCGTCACACGCGTCTCCGATGCCGTCCTCGTCGGCGTCGAGCTGATCGGCGTTGAGCTGCATGGGGCAGTTGTCGAGCGCGTCGCTGACCCCGTCTCCGTCCACGTCCTCGTCGCACACATCGCCCTCGCCGTCCCCGTCCTGGTCCTCCTGGTCGGGGTTGGAGACGTCGGGGCAGTTGTCGTCGGCGTTGTCGGCGCCGTCCCCGTCTCCGTCTCCGTCGCAGGCATCGCCGAGGCCGTCGTCGTCAAGGTCGGCCTGGTCGGGGTTGGGGATGGTGGGGCAGGTGTCGATCGGGTCGTCGATGCCGTCGCCGTCGCTGTCGTCGTCGCAGGCGTCCCCGATGGTGTCGCCGTCGTTGTCGGCCTGATCGGGATTGGAGGCGTCGGGGCAGTTGTCGTCGGCGTTGTCGGCGCCGTCCCCGTCGAGGTCCGTGTCGCAGGCGTCGCCGTCGCCGTCGCCGTCGGTGTCGGTCTGATCGGGGTTGGCGAGGCCGGGGCAGTTGTCGTCGCCGTCGAGGGCGCCGTCGCCGTCGATGTCGTCGACGCAGGCGTCGCCGTTGCCGTCGCCGTCGGTGTTGGTCTGGTCGGCGTTGGGCTCGAAGCGGCAGTTGTCGGCGCCGTCGAGGACGCCGTCGTCGTCCAGGTCAGGGTCGCGGAAGTCGGCCAGACCGTCGTCGTTGGTGTCGCGGGGCGGGGTAAGGAGGTTGGCGTCGCCGGCTTCGAGGGCGTCGGGGAGGCCGTCCCCGTCGGCATCGAGGTCGAGGGCGTCGATGATGTCGTCCTCGTCGGTGTCGAGGGGTGCGTCGACGTCGTCGCCGACCTCAACGCCGTCGGGGATGTTGTCGCCGTCCGTGTCGGCGTTGTCGGGATCGAGCTCGGCGGCGAGTTCGGCGTCGTTGGGGACGCCGTCGCCGTCGCGGTCGTCGTCGCAGGCGTCGCCCACGCCGTTGGCGTCGAGGTCGGCCTGGTCGGTGTTGAAGACGAGGCGGCAGTTGTCGTCGCCATCGAGGATCTCGTCGGCGTCGGAGTCGGTGTCGGCGAAGTCGGGGAGGCCGTCCTCGTCGGTGTCGACGGGCGGGGTGAGGGGGTCGTCGTCTCCAGCCTCAAGGGCGTCGGGGATGCCGTCGCCGTCGGAGTCGTCGTCGAGGTAGTCGGGGAGTTCGTCCTCGTCGGTGTCGGCGGGCGGGGTGTCGAGCTCGGCGTCGCCGGCCTCGTCGAGGTCGCGGATGCCGTCGTTGTCCGAGTCGTCGTCGAGGTAGTCGGGGATGTCGTCGCCGTCGGTGTCGATGGGCGGGGTGTCGAGGTCGGCGTCGCCGAGTTCTACAAGGTCAGGGATGTTGTCGTGGTCGGAGTCGAGCTCGCAGTCGGCGTTGCAGGCGTCTCCGCTGAGGTTGTTTCCGTCATCGCAGCCCTCGGAGTCGGCGACGATGGTGTCGCCGCAGGCGGCCAGGACGCAGCTGTTGAGGCAGCGGTCGGTGTCGCTGTCGTTGGCGTCGTCGCAGGCCTCGTTGCCTGTGCCCTGGTTCCAGGTGAACCCGTCGCCGCAGGACGCGGCTTCGCAGCTGTTGAGACAGTCGTCGTTGTCGCTGTCGTTGGCGTCGTCACAGGACTCGGTGCCCGCGCCTTCGCTCCAGACAAAGCCGTCTCCGCAGGAGGCGGCTTCGCAGGTGTTGAGGCAGTCGTCGTTGTTGTTGTCGTTGGCGTCGTCACAGGCCTCGTTGCCTGTGCCCTGGTTCCAGGTGAAGCCGTCTCCGCAGGTCGGCAGGGCGCAGGTGCTGAGACAATCGTCGCTGTTGTTGTCGTTGGCGT
>Ga0100377_1000251_pt1 | contig 43976 bp, 37 predicted proteins | sample CryGeymeta201501_FD_83664 | JGI IMG/M metagenome (GOLD analysis project Ga0100377, IMG submission 83664) | Groundwater microbial communities from Crystal Geyser aquifers in Utah, USA - Crystal Geyser metaG 2015-01 | ecosystem: Environmental > Aquatic > Deep subsurface > Groundwater | place: USA... | reverse complement strand
CGATGGCCCTGCAGCGCGTGAGCGGGCGCGCCGGCGAGATGGCCGTCGGCGAGCGCTTCAACCTGCCGTGGGGCTATGAGCGAACCCGCGAGGTGCTGGAGGCCACCTCCGCCGAGCGCGTCGCCGAGGTGCTCCATGACGTACTCAACCGCACGCAGGTCCGCGTCATCGTCCGCCCCGAAGACGGCGACGCGAACGTCGACGACGCGGACTCCAAGAGCGACGCGACGTGAGCCGCGCCGCCCTCGCTGCCTGGGTGGGCCGCAGGGTGACACCCGCCGCGTCGTCGACTGAGTCGCCGTGGACGGCTGACGAGCGCGAGCGCTTGCGATCAGGCCAGCCCCTTACGCGCTGCTCCTGCTCGCGCACCACCTACGCGGGGCGCGCGTGCGTCTTGCTCCAAGCGTCGCGCGACGAGACCTGGCAGGTCTTGGACGCCGTCGAGCGCTTTCCGTCCTTCTTTCCTTATCTAACCGCCGCCCGACCGCTTCGTCACGAGCTCCGCCACGGCGTCGACGACGCGCGCTACGAGCTCGAGCTCACCGTGCGCGGGCGGCGATGGGCCTACAACCTGCACCAAAGCCACGCCCCGGACGCCTCCACCCTGCCCTTTCAGCTTGAGTCCGTCGACCCCGAGGCGCTGCTCATCGGTGGCGAGGGCCGCTGGACGGCGCAGCGCTGGGACGAGGACTGGTCGCGCACGCTGCTGACCGTGCTCATCGAGCTGCACACGCGCCACCGCGTCCCGTCCCTCGTGGTGGAGCCCCTCGCGCGCCGAGCGCTCGACAACGTCGTGCGCTTGGTGGCCTCGCGCGCCGAAGCGCTCCGCCCATGAGCGCGTACGGCATCTACCTGCACGTGCCGTGGTGCGTGCGCCGCTGCCCCTACTGCGCCTTCTACGTCGAGCGCGACGTCGGCGCAGACTGGGACCGCTTCCTCGACGCGCTGCTTCGCGAACACCGCCTCCGCGCGATCGAGTTCCCAGGTGCAGCGGCCACCGTCTTCCTCGGCGGCGGCTCCCCCAGCCGCATGCCGCTGGCGCACCTGAAGCGCCTGCTCGACGCGCTGCCCCGCGCGCCCGGCGCCGAGGTCAGCCTGGAGGCGAACCCCGAGGACATCGACGCCGCCTGGATGGCGGGCGCCCTCGCCGCTGGCGTGAACAGGCTGTCGCTCGGCGTGCAGACGCTCGACGTGCAGCACGCGCGCACGCTCGGACGCGGCGCCGGCCCCGACCGCGCGCGACAGGTGCTGGACGCCGCGCGCACGGCGGGCTTCCGCTCGTGGTCCGCGGACCTCATCTTCGCGCTGCCCGGCCAGACCTTGGCCGACCTCGAGCGCGACCTCGACGCGCTGCTCGCCTACGAGCCGCCGCACATCTCGCTCTACGGCCTCACCTGGGAGCCCGGCACGCCGCTGCACAGCGCGTGGCAGCGAGGGCGCGTGCGCCCCGCCGACGAAGACACCTGGGCCGCCATGTACGATCATCTCGTAGAGCGCCTCAGCGCGGCGGGCCTCGCTCGTTACGAGGTGTCGAACTTCGCGCGTCCCGGCCACGCTTGCGCCCACAACCAGCTCTATTGGACCGACACACCCTACCTCGCCCTCGGGCCCTCGGCCCACGGCTACGCGCCGAGCGGGCGGCGCTGGGTGAACCGCCCCGACGCGCAGGCCTACCTCGACGCCGCCGACCCGACCGACACGTCCGAGCTGCCGTCGCCCATGCAGCACGCCGAGGACATCCTCGTGAGCGTGCTGCGCACCCCTGAGGGCCTCCCACAGGGCTTCTTAGCGGCGCGCACCGGCTACGAGCTCGACGCCGCTGTCGTCGCGCGCCTGCGCACGCTCGGCTTGTTGCAAGCGGACCCGCAGCGCGTCGCGCTCTCGCACGCGGGCTTCCCCGTCGCCGATGGCGTCATACGCACGCTCGCCGACGGGCTGGTGGAGCCTGAGAGCGCCGCGTAGCGGTCAGAGCCAGCCGCGCCCGCGCAGCCACGCGAGCATGCCCAGGGTCGTGGCGAGCATCACGCCGAGCACGCCTGGGTAGCCGAAGGTCCAGTTCAGCTCGGGCATGTGGTGGAAGTTCATGCCGTAGACCCCCGCGACGAAGGTCAGCGGGATGAAGATGGTCGAGACGAGCGTGAGCACGCGCATCACCTCGTTCATCTGGTTGCTCGTGATGGCGAGGTGGAGCTCCACCACCGACGTGAGGCGGTCGCGCAGGCTGTCCATGCCCTCGACCACCTGCTGCACGTGGTCGCTGAGGTCGCGCAAGAAGGGCACCGTGGTCGGCGTCACGGCGCTGCCCTCGGCGCGAATGAGCTCCAGCGTCGCCTCACGCATTGGCCAAACAGCCCTTCGGAACTGCCGAAGCTCGTTCTTGACCGCGTGGACGTCGCGCGCGAGGTCCTCGCCGTCGCCCGCGAGCGCCCGCTCGTCCAGGGCGGTCGCGGCGTCGTCGAGCTGCTCGATGACCTCGAAGTAGCCGTCGACGATGCAGTCGAGCACGCCGTGCAGCAGCAGATCAGGCCCAGCGCTGCGCAGGCGGCTGCTGCCTTGGCGAACGCGCCGCCGAAGCGACTCAAAGAGGTCGCCTGGGCGCTCCTGAAAGGTGACGACCCAGTCCGTGCCCATGACGATCGCCACCTGCTCCAGCGTCGAGCGACCGCCTTCTTCGGTAGCTGGCGACACCATCTTGGCGATGGCGAAGACAAAGCCGTCATAGGCCTCGACCTTGGCGCGCGCCTCGGGGTTGAGGATGTCCTCCATGACCAGCGGGTGGATCCGGAGCGCCTCGCACACAGCGGTCACGAGCGCGACGTCGTGGACGCCGTCCAGGTCGAGCCAGGTGACAGCGGCGCGCTGGCGCAGCAAGGTGAGGTCGCCGACGCTCGCCGCTTCGCGCTCCTCCAGCACGTCGGGGCCGTACGCGAACGCGCGAACGCTGACGGCGCTATCGCGTGGCGCGCCCACGTAGATCGCGCTGCCCGGGGCTTGACCGCGCCGCAACGTGCGGCCCGCTTGCTCGCTTCGAACCTTGGCTACCTTCGAGCGCTTCCTGCCCATTATCGTGGCTCCTCGGGGGGCGTCGGCGCGCCGGACCACACCACCACCTGCGGGAACGCGATGGCGATGCCCGCGTCGCGGAGGCTGTTGTGGACGGCGTCGACGACCGCGGTGCGGCCGACCAAGAAGTCCGCCTGCGCGACCCACGCGCGCACCTCCAGCTCCACCGAGCTGTCGTTGAAGGCGCGCGCGATGGCATAGGGCGCGGGCTCCAGCAGCACCGAAGGCTGCGCGGCGACCGCCTGGGTCATCACGGCGCGCGCCCTGGCGAGGTCCGAGCCGTAGGCCACGCCCACGCGCATGTCGATGCGGCGCGCTGGGTAGCGCGTGTAGTTGAGGATCGTGGACTTGAGCACCACCTCGTTCGGGAGGCGGACCAGCACATTGTCGAAGGTGCGCACCAGCGTCGAGAGCAGCGCGATCTCTTGGACGACCCCCATCTGCCCGTCCATCTCCACCGTATCGCCCACCATAAACGGGCGGTCGAAGAGCAAGAACCACCCGGCGATGAGGTTGGACAGGCTGGTCTGGGCGGCGAAGCCGATGGCGACGGTGAACACGCCCGCGGTCGCGAGCAAGCCCTTGAAGGTGTCTGGGTCAATGCCCGCGGCGCGCGCTGCGAGCAGCAGCACGAGGGTCGCGCCGATGTAGTTCGTGGCCTTGTGGCCGATGAGCCCCCAGTGCGCCTGGCCGACGCGCTCGAAGCGACGTCGCACGAGCGCCGCGAGGATCCGCACGAGCAGCGCCCCAACGACGAGCGTGCCAAGCGCCCACACCAGCTGGGATTCGTGCAGCCAGCCCGCAAGATCCACGAGAGACGTCAGGTTCATTCGAGGTTAAACTCCGTGCTGCGGCGCGTCGCGTCGAGCAGCCAGGCCAAGGTGAAGCCCTTCCGCCGACGCGGAGCGCCCAGCGCGATGCGCTCCCCGTCAGCGCGCTGCACGTCAGGCACCGCCTGCGCCTCAGCGAGCCCCCCCTCCCGAAGTGAGACGTGCACGGTGCCCGCCAGCAGCCCGTCAGGCACCCGAAACAACGCCAGCTCGTCCTCGGCGACGGGGAAGCGCCGCAAGATGCAGCGCTCGTCCGAGTGATTGCGAACGACGACGCGCAGGCGCAACCACGCCTCCGACAGCGGCGCCGCCTGAATGGCGCGAACGGCGAAGGCCGGCAGCACGCGCCCGGTGTCCACGGGCCCGAGCACGGCTTGCCGAGCGTCGCGTCGCCAGCGATCGACGACGCCGAGGCCCTTGGCGTGCACGCGCAGCTCGAGCGGCCACGACACCCACCGCTCGACGCGGCCTCCGGGCGCGATCAGCCACGCGGCGTCGAGGTGGGCGAGCGCTTCGGCGTCGCCAAGGCCGAAGGTGACCGTCGGGGGGCCGACGTCACCCGCGATCTGCAACGGAGCCGCGGCCCAGCTCCGGCGCACGACCCAGTCCTCGCCGAGCGCCTCGGCGCTCACCTCGGCGGCGTCCCAGCGCCACACGACGCGCTCCGGCGACACCTCTGCCGGCTCCAGCTGAATCATCGCGCGCCTCCCCGCTCGAGCCCTAACCCCAGGTCCGGCGCGACGAGGGCTAGCGAAAGGTGACGGCGACCGTCAGCGGGGTTGTCAACGCCATCCCGCGCAGCACATAGAAGCCCGACGAAGCGCTCTCGTGCTCGATCTCAGCGAGCGCGCCCGAGCCCGAGCCCATCCGAAAGCCGTTTGGGTCGTACAGCCCGAGGTCCACCGCCTGCCCATCGCGCGTACAGCCGAAGACGTGGTAGCGCGTGCCTCGGACGAGCGAGAGCTGAACGCCCTGTGCCGCGGTCTCAGGTGAGACCGTCGCGATGCTGCGCACCGACCAGCCCGTCGACAGGTCCTCCCAGATCTTGGCGCTCACGCACTCGTCCTCGACGCCCTGCGCGAGCGCGAGCCCCACCCAAAGCCACCACACCATGGCACCCCTCCTGTTCGCTCACCTCCTCTGTAGGACATCCCCAATAAATCCTTGAGTACGAGCGCGAGAGGACGCGATGCGACGAAGCGGGTCGCACCGAAGCAAGGCGCGAATTACATGGTGCGGCGATGGCAGGACGCGACTACTACAATGTGCTGGGTGTGACCCGCGATGCGAGCCCTGAGGCCATTAAGAAGGCCTACCGCGCGCTCGCGATGCGCTTTCACCCCGACCGAAACCCCAACGACCCGGTGGCCGAGCAGCGCTTCAAGGACATCAGCGAGGCCTACCAGGTCTTGTCCGATGCCGAGCAGCGCGCCCGCTACGACCGCCTCGGCCCGTTGTTCACCGCCAACGGCCGCCCCCCCACGCCCGAGGACATGAACGAAGCGGTCGGCACCATGTGGAGCAACCTCTTCCGCCGCAACGCCAAGCGCGAGCGCGGCGAAGACCTCCGCTACACGCTGTCGGTGTCCCTGGAAGATGTCGTCGGAGGCATTACGCGCACGATCATCGTGCCACGCGCGGTGCGCTGCGCCCGGTGCGGCGGTGAGCGCGCCGAGCCCGTCGACGGCCGCGCCAAGTGCGAGCGCTGCGACGGCACCGGGCGCTCCTCGGGTCCCCGCCTGTTCCGAAGCGCGTGCTACCACTGCGATGGCCTCGGCTACGTTGTCGTCAAGCCGTGCACAGCGTGCAGCGGGGACGGGCGCGTGCAGCTGGAAGACAGCATCGCGGTCAAGGTGCCGGCAGGCGTCGCGACCGGCCAAAAGCTCAAGGTCACGGGCCGCGGAAACAGCCCGCGGGGAACAGGTCCCGAGGGCGATCTGTTTGTGATCGTGAGCGTCGCCGAGCACCCCATCTTCCGACGACGCGGCGACGATCTGCTCGCCGAGCTGCCCCTCAGCTTCGCCGAGCTCACCCTAGGAGCCGACATCACAGTGCCCACCCTCGAAGGCACCACGACGATCCGCATCCCCTCGGGCACCGAGCCCGCGCGCATCTTCAGGCTCGCGGGGCGCGGCCTGCCCACCCTCGGGCGCAACCAGCGCGGCGACCTGCACCTGCAGGTCCACCTCGAGCTCCCCACGGGCCTCGACGCGCACGGACAGTCCGAGCTTCGCCGCTGGGCCGACGCCCTCCCCGCCTCAACTCACCCTCGTCGCGCCGCCTTTATGGCTGCCGTTCAAGGTCGATCATGATCGCTCGTCTCCTCGCGCTCTCGCTGCTCTCCGCGGTCCTGTCCACCCCCGCCCTCGCCGGCCGCCGCCCCCAGGCCGCCGTCGTCGACGACGCCCTCGCCTTCGCCGAGATGGACCGCACCAAGGCCACGCGCCTCCTCCAAGACGCGCTCACCGCCGGCGACCTCGACGCCGAAGATCGGATTTGGGTCGAGCTCAACCTCGCGGAGCAGCTTCGCCTCGCGGGCAACACCCCAGACGCCCGCACGCACTTCACCGCGGTCGTCGCCGCTGGCCGCCGCGCCAAGCTCGACGAAGCTGGACAGCTTGGCCTCGCGCTGCTCGACAAGACGGCGGCCGCCTCGCTGCCCGTCCCCGACGAGACGCCCACCCCCGAGACCCTGCTCGCAGACCGCCACCTCGCGCTCGCCCTGGCCGCCGCCGCCGCCAACGACCCCGACGCGGTGCGCGACCACACGCGGCGCGCGATCACCTTCTCCAAGGCCGATCCGCAGGTCGAGGCCCGCGTTCGCAAGGCCCTCGACGCCATCCGCGGCGTCGAGACCCCGCGCGGGCCGGGCGCCACGCCTACCGCGCCGCCCATGGTGGAGCGCACGCTCCTGGAGCAAGCGCGCGACGCCTTCGAGGCGAACGACGGCGCCACGTCGCGCTCCCTCGCGCTGGCCGCCAAGGCCGCCGACCCTGCAGCCGTGGCGCAAGCGGACGCCCTCTTGGAGATGCTCGACGCTGGCACCCGCGTGCAGCCCAACCGCGTGGGCGTGCTGCTGCCCCTAGAGGGCAAGTACGGCTCCGCTGGCTCCCAGGTTCAAGCTTCGCTTGAGCTCGGCTACTCCCGTTCAGGCGCTGGAGCGCAGCTCGTCGTACGCGACAGCGGCTCCACCGCCGAGTCCGCCGAGGCCGCGTTCCGTCAGCTGGTCGTCCAAGACGGCGTCATCGCGGTCGTGGGCCCCCTGCTGACCCCCGAGACCGACGCGGTCGTGAACGCCGCCGAGCGCTACGGCGTGCCGCTCCTCTCGCTCTCGCAGGCCCTCGAGGACAGCGCCACGCGCGACTGGACCGTGCAGACCATGGTCTCCGCGGACCACCAAGTGCACGCCCTGGTCGCCTTCGTCATGGGCCAGCGCGACATGCACACCTTCGGCATCTTCGCGCCGGACAACAACTACGGGCACCGCAGCGCCGAGGTGTTCCGCGCGGACGTGGTGGCGCGCGGCGGCGCGATCACCGTGGAGACCTTCTACGATCCGGTCGCCACCGACCTCATCCCGTATGCCAAGACGCTCGGCCGCAAGGACTACAAGGCCCGCGCAGGCGAGTTCCGACAGATCAAGCACGACGTCCAGGCGCGCGGTGGCAACCCCGACCGCGTCGTGTTGCCACCGACCATCGACTTCGACGCGCTGTTCATCCCGGACAGCGCCACGCGGGTACCGCTGGCCGGCGCCGCGCTCGCCTACGAGGAGTTCCCCGTCGGCGACTTCCAGCCGGTGAAAGGGGGCGTCACCGTCCCGCTCCTCGGCCTGTCCGGCTGGCACAACGCCGAGATCGTCTCGCGCGGCGGCGAGTACACCCGCGGCGGCTACTTTGTGGACGCCTTCGCCGAGCTCGACCCCAGCGCCGTCGCCTTCGCCAACGGCTTCCGCGACGCGATCGGCCACAGCCCCAGCGCGCTCGAGGCCATCACCGCCGACGTCGGCACAGTGCTTGGCGCCGCGCTCGCAGCCAAGCCCACCACGCGCTCGGCCTTCCGCGCCGCGCTGCGAGAAGTTCCAGTGCCAGCCACGGCGACCGGGATCGAGCAGATCAGCCCGGAAGACGGCGTCGCCAAGCGCCAGCTCCGTGTCCTGTCGATCAACAAAGACACGATCTATCAGGTGTTTCCAGACCCATCGCCAGCAACGCCGTGCGCCGAAGGGGACGCCGCTTGCGCCTCCCCGCCCCAACCCTAAGCGCGCTCAGCGCGCCCGCGCTGACCTACCTGATGTCTGGACCGTGACCAGCGCGAAACGACGCGCTAGGCTTCGGGTCTGTGTGATGAGGAGCGAGCCCTGGAACCCCCGGACAGTGACCCCGATGATCCCGAACACCGAGCCATCGCCGCGCTCTTGCGCGCGGCTCCCCAAGCACTCGCGGGGCTGATGGTCGGACCGGGTGACGACTGCGCGGTGCTCGCCGACGGAACGGCGCTGACGGTCGACACCATGGTGGAGGGCGTGCACTTTGACGAGCGCATCTCCCCCGAGGACCTCGGCTACAAGGCCGTGACCGTCTCGGTGAGCGATCTCGCCGCCACTGGCGCGACGCCCACCTGGCTGCTGCTCGCCTTGTCCGCGCCGCGAACCGTCGACGCGACCTGGTTTGAAGCGATCGCGCGCGGCGTCGGTGACGCCTGCCGGACGTGGGGGATCGCGCTCATCGGCGGTGACACCACCCGGAGCTCCGGCCCAGTCGTGCTCAGCACCACCGCCGCAGGCCGCTGCGCTGGCGCGCCGCTGTTGCGCTCGGGCGCGCGCGCTTCGGACGACCTCTGGGTCACCGGCACCCCCGGCCTCGCCGCGCTTGGCTACCTCGCAGCAGCGCCCAGCGAGCGGGCCTTGCGCGCGCTGCATCACCCTGCGCCGCCCGTGGCCTTCGCCCTCGCGCTCGCGGCGGCTGGCCTCGCGACAGCGGCGATGGACCTCTCCGACGGCCTGCGCTCCGACCTGCCCCGGCTCTGCGCAGCGTCGAGGCTCGGCGCTCAGGTTGACTCCAGCGCGCTCCCTGCGCTCCAAGGTCCCGCTGAGCTCCTCGCCACGGCTCAGCTCGCGGGCGGCGACGACTTCGAGCTGCTGTTCACCGCCCCCGCTGCCGCGCGTGACGCCATCCTCGCGCTCGCGCTGACACACGCCGTGCGCGCGACCCGCATCGGCGCGATGCACGCCACGCCCGGCGCGCAGCTCAGCAGCGGGCCTTGGCCTGCTCCGGGCTTCGCCCACTTCACACGGGTGAGCGCGTGATCCCCTTCGCGAACGGTGGGGTCAACCTCCACATCGACAGCCTAGGCTCCGCGGCCTTCGCGATGGTCGTGTGTTTGCTGCTGTCCTTCTTCTTCTCGGGGACCGAGACCGCGCTGTTCTCGCTGCAGAAGATCGACCGCAAGCGCTTCGCCCGAGGCTCGCGAACCGAGCGCCAAGCGGCGCGCCTCCTGCATCAGCAGCGCAGCCTGCTCACGACCATCCTCATCGGCAATGAGACCGTCAACATCGCCCTCGCGACCGTCGGGACCACGGTGCTCGCGGCGCTGACGCCCAACTCGCCGTGGCTGAACGTGCTGTTCGTCACGCCGGTCTTGGTGCTCTTCTCCGAGATCACCCCGAAGGTCCTCGCGTTTCGTTTCCCTGCGGTGTGGTCGCGGGCGGCCACATGGCCGCTCACCGCCTTCTTCGTCGCGGTGTCACCGATTCGCTATGTCGTGTCGGGCATCGTGCGGTCGGGAGCGCGACTGTTCAAGGTCGTGGAAGCCGCAGAGGACGAGCGCCTCCAAGAGGACGAGATCCTCGACATGATCGAGGAGTCCGCAGCCCACGGCGACGTCGACCGCCGCGAGCACGAGATCGTCGAGGCCGTGTTCGAGTTCGACGACCTCACCGTCGCGCGTGTCATGACGGCGCGCCCCGACATCTTCTCCGTCCCGCTCACGACCTCGTGGGACCGCTTGCTCAAAGACTGCCGCGACGCAGGCTTTAGCCGCGCGCCGGTCTATCGCACGCGCACCGACGACATCATCGGCGTCCTGCTCATTCGCGACCTGCTCAGCTACCGCTCCGCGCCGACAAACGTCGCCCGCGAGCTCCACTCGCTGCTGCTCCCTCCCGTGTTCGTGCCCGGGTCCAAGCGCGCCGACGTGATGCTCAAGGAGTTCCTCGACAAGAAGTTCCACATGGCCTTCGTCGTGAACGAGCATGGCACGCTCGTCGGCCTCGTCACCTTGGACGACCTGCTCGCCGAGCTGCTGGACCACGAGACGGACGAAGACGACGAGATCGAGGAGATCCGCCCGGGCACGCTCGCGGTAAAAGCCTGGATGGACGTCGATGACTTCGCCGAGGAGTCGGGAATCGCGCTCCCGTCTGGCGACTACAACACGATCGGCGGGTACGTCTTTCACGCGCTCGGCCGGCTCCCGCGCGTCGGCGACACCGTCACCCTCGGAACCGCTCGCTTCGTGGTGGGCTCCATGGACGGGCGCCGCATCGCCGAGGTGCGCGTGCGCACCGATCGCACCGAGGAGTCGGAATGAGCCCGGACGTCGCCCTCCCGTTCATCGCCGTCTGCCTCGGGCTCCAGGCGTTCTTCTCGGGCACCGAGATGGCGATGGTCAACGCCAACCGCGTGGCGCTCGCGACCCGCGCCGAAGCCGGCCATCGCGGCGCGGCGCTCGCGATCGCGCTCATCGACAACGAGGAGCGCCTGCTCGGCACCTGCTTGATCGGCACGAACCTGTGCGTGGTAACAGCCACCACCCTCGTCGCCATGATGCTCAAGAGCCTCGGCTTCGAGTCCGAGGCGCTCATCGCGCTCGCCTACGTGCCCTTCGCGCTCATCTTGGGCGAGGCGCTCCCAAAGACCGTGCTCCACCACCACGCGGACACGCTCGCGCCCCTGCTCGCCTTCCCGCTCACCTTCGTTCAGACGCTGTTTCGCCCGCTCCTCGCTGGGGTGAGCCTCTGGGCGAACGCGCTGCAGCGCATCACCGGCGAGGCCCCGCGCGAGACCCTCAGCCGCCAAGACATCCTAGAGCTCCTCGAGGACCCCGCCATCGCCCCCGCCGAGCAGCGCATGATCCGCGGCGTCTTCGAGATGAACGAGACCCCCGTCGTCGACGTCATGACGCCGCTGATCGAGGTGCGCGCCGCGGCCACCACCGACTCCGTGCGCGACGCCATCGACGCCATCATCGACAGCGGACACAGCCGCCTGCCGATCTTTCGCGACCGCATCGACAACGTCGTCGGCGTCGTGCACGCCACCGACCTGCTCTACGGCGAGGGCGACGTCGCGAACCTCGAGCAGATCATGCGAGAGGTGCGCTACGTCCCCGAGAGCAAGCGCGTCGACGAGCTCCTCGGTGAGATGCGTACCACGCCTGGCCATATGGCCGTCATCGTCGACGAATACGGCGGGTCCGTCGGGCTCGTCACGGTCGAGGACCTCCTCGAAGAGATCGTGGGCGAGATCCGCGACGAGCGCGACACCGAGAACCGCTCGCTCGTCGTGATCGGACCCAATCGTTGGCGCGCGCCGGGCCGCGCTGAGCTGCACGAGGTCGGCGAGGAGCTGGGGGTGAGCTTCCCTGACGGCCCCTTCGAGACCCTCGCGGGCGTGCTCCTGCACCGCCTCGGCCGCATCCCGCAAGCCGGCGAGTCGCTCAAGCTCGATCAGCTCGTGCTCACCGTCGAGGTCGCGACGCCGCGTTCCGTAGAGACCGTGCGCATCGACAAGCTGTAGTCCACTTTTCCGTGGAGGTGCGCGCCCCACTTCCGGGCGGTCCGTCGCGCTGTCTGGGGGATCGGGCAGCACCCGAACATCCGTCACTCGCAGCGATGGCGCCTCGTCGCATTGACCCGCTGCCGCTCGCTGTGCTATTCCGTTCCTCGGCGTGGGAATGGCTCACGCGAAATGGGAGAGAAGCGCACACATGGGCAGGGCCATCGGCATCGACCTAGGCACGACGAACTCTTGTGCCGCGTTCATCGAGAACGGCAAGCCTCGGTTGATCACCTATAAGAACGGCATGAAGACGATCCCGTCCGTCTTCGCCATCGACAAGAGCGGCAACCGCTTGGTCGGTGAAGATGCCAAAGCCCATGCCTCCGAGGACGCCTCGCACGTCGTCGCTGGCTCCAAGCGCCTCATCGGGCGCCAGTACGGCTCCAAGCAGATGGAGGCCGTGAAACAGGTCTTCACCTACGAGCTCGTCGAGGGTGAGCAGTCCGAGGTCCTCATCAAGGTGAGCGACCAGGTCTTCACCCTGGAGCAGATCTCCGCGGCGGTGCTCCGCCACATCAAGGAGAACGCGGAGGAGGCCCTCGACGAAGAGGTCGACCAGGCGGTCATCACCGTCCCCGCGTACTTCAACGACCGCCAGCGCCAAGCGGTGCGCTCAGCGGGCAAGCTCGCGGGCCTCAAGGTGCTCCGCGTCCTCAACGAGCCCACCGCGGCCGCCCTCGCCTACGGCCTCGGTCGCAAGCTCAACCAGCGCGTCGCCATCTACGACCTCGGCGGCGGCACCTTCGACATCTCCATCATCGACATCAAGGACAAGATCTTCGAGGTCATCGCCACCGGCGGCGACACCTTCCTCGGCGGTGTGGACTTCGACGATCGCCTGATGCAGCACGTCCTCACCGAGGTCGCGGACAACAGCGGCGTCGACCTCTCCTACGATCGCCAGGCCGTCGCCGCGATTCGCGACGCCTCCGAGGACGCCAAGATCCGCCTCTCCTCCACCAAGGAGACCCGCGTCAAGATCGACCGCGTCGCCAAGGACGAAGACGGCGAGCCCGTCCACATCGATCTCAAGATCACCCGCGAGAAGCTCGAGTCCCTCACCGAAGACCTCGTCGATCGCTCCATTCAGACCTGCGTGCGCATCCTCGCCGAGGCGGGCTCCACCCGCGATCAGGTCGACGAGGTCCTGCTCGTCGGCGGTCAGTCGCGCATGCCCATGGTGCGCACCAAGATCCGCGAGTGGATCGGCAAGGCCCCCTCCGAGAAGGTGCACCCCGACGAGGCCGTCGCCATCGGCGCCGCCATCATGGCGCACAGCCTCTCCTCCAAGTCCGGCAACCAGGACATGACCCTCCTGGACGTTCTGCCGATGGCCATCGGCATCAACAAGGTCGACGGCACCATGCACGTGCTGTTCGCCAAGAACCAGCCGCTGCCCGACTACAAGACCCGCACGCTCACCACGTCCAAGGACAACCAGCGCTCCATCATGTTGCGCATCTACCAGGGTGAGTCCAAGTTCGTGGCCGAGAACGAGATGCTCGGCACCTTCGTCTTCTCGGGCATCCGCGAGGCCCCCAAGGGCAAGGTCAAGGTCGAGGTCACCTTCCACATCGACTCCGAAGGCATCTTGAACCTCACCGCTCGCGACCGCGACACCGGCGCGCTCGTCGAGTCGCGCCTCAAGCTCGGCTCGGATGATGGCGGCAGTGAGGGCAAGAAGAAGCGCAAGAAGAAGAAGGCCGAAGAGGCCGAGGCCGCTAGCGCGCCGCCGCCGTCGCTGGCCTCGCCCGTCGGCTCGCTCGGCCCGGCCAAGCCGAGCCTCGGCCCGGCCAAGCCGAACCTCGGACCGCAGACCACCGCGGCCGCCCCCGAAGCCTCCGCGGTCGCCCCGCAGGTGCCTGCGCCCGTCGACGACGCCCAGCCCGGGCTCATCGCTCGCTTCTTCCTGTTCTTCGCCCGTCTCTTCGGCGGCGGCAAGAAGTAGCGCGCTGCACGGATGGGGCTCGACAACGTCGTCATAGTGCTGGTCCAACCCCAGCACCCCGGAAACGTGGGTGCTGCGGCGCGAGCCATGCGCAACATGGGCCTCTCGCAGCTTGTGCTCGTCGACCCGCCCGCTTGGGACCCCGAGCGCGCGCGCTGGATGGCGCCCGGCTGTGACGAGCTGCTCGCGAACGCGCGCGTCGTGGGCACGCTCGCTGACGGCCTCGCCGGCTGCCAACGCGCCATCGCCTCCACGGCGCGCCATCGCAAAGGCACCCAGGCTGTGCTCGACGCGTCCGCCGCTGCGACGTCGATCCTCGACGCCCCAGACGGTGTGCGCACCGCCATCCTCTTTGGCCGCGAAGACAACGGCCTCGACGCGGCCTCAGTGGACGCCTGCCACGCGGTGCTGCGCATCGCCACCCCCGAGCACGCGAGCCTCAACTTGGGGCAAGCGGTCCTGCTCGTCGCGCACGCGCTGTTCACCGAGGCGCGCCAGCGCGGCCTGCAGCCGAGCGGGCGCTACTTGGGCGGGCGGGGCGAGCCCAAGCCCACCTCTGCCGTGCACCGCGGCGGCGGGCGCGGTCCCGCCGATTGGGTGGCGATGGAGCCCGCGGTCGAAGACCTCGTCGGGCTGCTCGAGCGCGTCGGCTACACGCGCTCCGCGACCCCCGAAAAGGTCGGACAAACGGCGCGTACGGCGCTTCAGCGCGCCAACTTGTCGTTCAAGGATGTGCAGGCGCTGCGCGGCATGGTCCGCCGCATCGACTGGGCGCTGGACCACCCCGAGCTCGATCCGCGCACGACTTCGAGCGGGTAGCGCGCCCTCGACCTCCCGCTCGGCAGGCGTTTGCGATATCATCGCGCATTCGGAGGAATGCGGATGCGCAAGAGCATGCTGGGCATGGGGCTGATCGGACTGGTTGCGGGACTCAGCGCCTGCTCTACCGAAGGGTGCCTCAACGGCGCGGACGGGTGCGTCATCCCCTCGCCCTGTGAAGGGCTCGAGTGGACCTGCAGCAGCGGAGAGTCCCGCGTGTACACCCTCGCCGCGACGGACCAAATGCCCGGCGGCATGAACGCGCTCGCCTCCCCAGGCGACCTCGTGCTGGAGAACGACCACGTCGTCGTCGTCATCGACGCCCTCGACCACCCGCACAGCGCCGAACCCACCGGTGGCGGCCTGCTCGACATGCTCACCCGCGGCGACGACAACGACTCCACGCGCACCGTGTCGCAGATGGTGAGCGCCCTCCCCGCCGACGCCGCCCACTACACCTCGCTTGAGGTGATCGAAGACGGTGACATCAAGGCCGTGCAGGTCAAGGGCCACCTGGAGGGCAACCCCGCCCACCTCATCAGCACGCGCTACGAGATTCGCCCGTGTGAACCAGGCATTCGCGTGCGCACCGAGCTCACCAACCTCGGCGCCGACCCCGAGAGCTGGGCGCTCGCCGACCTGTGGTACTGGGGGGACCGTGAGATGGCGCCCTTTACGCCCGGTCCGGGCAACGGCTTCGCGCACCCGACCGTCAGCCTCTCCGGCCTGGGCGACGCCATGCGCGCGACCCCCTACTTGGTCGCCGGCGCGCACACCGAGCCCGCCGCGACCTACAGCAGCACCGCGTGCAACCTCAAGGAAACCACCGGCTTTCACGCCTCTGAGGTCTCCTACGCGGGCGCGCCCACCGACATCGTGATGCCGGGCGGCATTCAGATCTACGAGCGCTTCATCGGCATCGCCAAGGGCGCGTCCATCGCGAGCGGCGCCGACATCGCGCTCGAGGTGCGCAAGCAGCTCTTCGCCGAGGACCACCGGCCCGCCCACGGGCAGGTGCTCACCAGCGGCACCGGCGAGCGCCTCGACGCGCCCATCCGCGCGTCGGTTCAGATCTACGAGGGCACCCGCGCCACCCCAGCGGACGAGCGCATCCCTGTCACGCAGACCTTCCTCGCCGCAGACGGAAGCTTCGACCTAAGCCTTCCGGTGTCTCGCCACTATCTGGCCGAGGTCGAGGCCTTTGGGCGCGTGGTCGGCACGGTTGAGTTCGACGTCGCGAACGAGGCCGTCACCATCCCCGACATCGAGATCGCCGAGTCCGCCCAGGTGACGCTCAACGCCTCGCTCGACGGCGAGCAGCGCAACCTCATGATCATGGTCTACCCGGCCGACCAAGCTACCGACGACGCCACGCGCGCCCAGCTCTTTGGCGAGCTGTTCAAGGAGTGCGCGCCGCTGCTCGGCCACCCGGTCGGCGGCTCGCCCGCGTGCAACCGCATCCTCGTCGACGGCCCCACCGTGGTCACCATGCCCCCGGGCAACTACGACTTCTTCTCGGTCGCGGGGCCGTTCACCACGCTCGTCGCGCAGCGCAACGTCGTCGTCGAGCCACACGGAGGCGCCAGCGTCCAGCTGGACCTCAGCACGCTCCCCATCCAGCCCGAGGGCACGCTCACCGGCGACTTCCACGTGCACGGCTCGCCCTCCTTCGACACCATGACGCCGGACATCGACCGCGTCCGCGCCTGGATGGCGGCGAATATGCAGGTCATCGCCTCCACCGACCATGACGTCGTGGGCGCCTACCTCGCAGCCCGCCAGCAGCTCGGCGCCGACGAGGCGATGCGCATCATGATCGGCATGGAGAGCACCGGACACGCGCTCTTCCGCTACGTGCCCGGCAGCACGGTCCCCAAGGTCATCGGCCACTGGAACTTCTGGCCCGTGCCCTACGATCCCACCGGGCCCTACCGCGGCGGCGCCTGGGACGAGCTCGTCGAGCCGGGCGCGCTCTTCTCGCGCATGAAGGCCGCTGGCTGGGATGACACCAACGGCGTCCTCCAGCTCAACCACCCGTGGGGTGGCGTGCAGTTCGGGCGCGACTTCGGCTGGGGCACCGCGATCGAGCTCGACCTCACCCGCGACCTCCCCGTCACGGACGACGGCACCCCGATGAGCCTCTTCCACCACCGCCCCCTGAAACAAGACGGCACGCCCTCGGAGTTCGCGAACGACGACTACGACGTGCAGGAGGTCATGAACGGGACGGACAACTTGTCCTTCCTCCAGTACCGCGCGGTTTGGTTCTACCTGCTAAATCAGGGTGTTGTGCGCGGCGGGACCGCAAACAGCGACAGCCACTACCTGGCGGGCAACCTGCTCGGTGTGCCGCGCAACTTGGTGTGGACGCGCGCCACCTTCGACAGCTTCGACCCGAACCTGTTCAACCAGTCGGTCCGCGCGGGCACGTCCATTGGCACCAACGGCCCAGTGCTGCAGGTGACCACCACGGACTCCGCGGGCGTCACCCGCCGCCCCGGCGTCGAGGCCTTCGCGCCCGCCGCTGACGCCCAGCTCCACATCGAGCTGAGCGCCGCGCCCTGGGTGCCCGTGGAAGAGATCCGCGTCTACGTGAACGGCGAGCTCGCGGACACGGTGCGCGGCCTCACGCAGCCCGCCGACCCCTTCGGAGAGGACGGAATCGAGCGCTACAGCGGCGACCTCCCCCTCGCCGACCTGCTGCCAGCCAGCGGCGACGCCTGGATCGTCGTAGAAGCGGGGACGCCGCTCGTGCCCAACGCGGACCTCGACTGCAACGGCATCCCGGACACCGGCGACAACAACGGCGACGGCAGCATCGACTGGCGCGACGTCGCGGGCACGGACCTGTCCTCGCCGCCCACCGACACCTGCTTGAGCGACGTCGGCCCGCTCAGCGACTACCCCGATCTCACCGCCACCGACGACCCAATCGGCGTCTTCCAGCGCGTCACCCCCGGTGGTTTCCCGCTCGCGTTCACCAACCCGTTCATCCTCGATCGCGATGGAAACGGCTTCCAGGGGGTGCGCTGATGCTCCGCGCCAGCTTCTTCCTCGGTGCTCTCGCCCTCACCACCTCCGCGTCGGCCAAGGACGCGTGCTCACTCTGGGCCGATGGCATGCCTGTCGGCCAGGTCGGTGCGAGCCTGTACGAGTCGCCCGCCGGCTCCGACCGCGTCTGCCCGCGCTCCAGCGTCTCGCTCAGCGAGCGCCCCTACCTGCTCGCCGACGCGCCGAACTTCTACGGCCACATCCTGCTCGGAACGGAGCTCGCGGCCAGCTACGCGCAGACCGACAAGCTCGAGCTGTTCGGCTCGCTTGAGGTGCTCCGCAGCGACACGGTCATCTCGGCGGTGTCCTCGAGCTACACCGGCCTCGGCGACGCGACGCTCGGCGCCCGCTATGTGCTCGTGCGCGACACCTACACGGCGGCGGCGCTCCACGGCCACCTGGTGCTGCCCACGGCCATCCAGCTGTACGACAGCGCCTCGCCGTTCACCATCGACCTCGGCGGCAGCGTGCGCCACGTCCTCACCGACCGCGTGCACCTGCGCGGGCACCTGGACCTGATCGCCACCACGCACGTCGGCCCCGGGCCCACCAACCTGCGCGTCGGCTTGGCGCCAACCGTCGGCTTGGACTGGCGCGCGGGCAAGGCCTTCGGGCTCACCGCCGACCTCGCCAACAGCTTCGGCTACGACGCGCTCTACGACTACACCGCGCTCGGGCTCGGCTTCCGCTTCGCAGGCGGCGACCGCTTCGGCTCCGAGCTCGGCGTCAGGCTCCCCCTGGCCGGCCGCGAGCGCGCCCTCGCCGTCGCCGAGCTCTCCTTCGGCGTCCGCCTCGGCGCGCTGCCCTCCAACGACTAGCTGCGCGTTGCCGCCCCGGCGCGCGCCCGCTAAGATCCCCTCCTCGCCTGCCTCGTCTTCCCCCCGTCCCTCCCTCCATCCCCTGGAGCACGCCATGCGCAACCTGCTGCGCTCGGGCCTGCGTCGGCTCAGCCCGACCCCCGAGTCCACGCGCCCCGTCGGCGCCCACCAAGCCACGGTCATCGCGGTCGCGACCCAGAAGGGCGGCGTGGGCAAGACCACCACCGCCGTGAACCTCGCGACCGCCCTCGCGCGCTTTCACGACCAGCGCGTGCTGCTCATCGACCTCGACCCCCAGGGGCACGTCGCCACCTCGCTGCGCGCCGTCGTGAACCCCGGCGGCGGGTCCCTCGCCAGCGTGTTTACCGACGCGGCGCACCGCCCCGAGGTGATGGACATCGTGGCGCACACGGACGTGCCCGGCCTCGACGTGACGCCCTACGACGCCGGCCTCGCCACCGCCGAGGAGCTGCTCGGCACCCGCATCGGCAAGGAGCTCGTCCTGCGCGAGGCGCTCCAGACCACGCGCACGCACTACGACGTCATCGTCATCGACTGCCCGCCGAACCTCGGCAACCTGTCCGTCAACGGCCTCGCCGCCGCCGACCGCGTGCTCGTGCCCTGCGACCCCTCGCCCCTCGCGCTCAACGGCGTAAACGCCCTGCTGCGCACTGTCGCGCAGATCGCCGACCGCCTCAACCCCGAGATCGACCTGCTCGGCATCCTGCTCACGCGCGTCGACGGCCGCAACACCCGGTTAAACCTGTCGATCGTGAACGAGCTCACCGCTCAGTGGGGCGAGGCCATGCTCCCGGTTCAGATCGGCGTGAACGCGTCGCTCGGGCGCGCCCAGGCCGAGGGCCGCGACATCTTCGAGGTGGACCCCTTCGGGCGCGGCGCGCAGCAATATGCGGAGCTCGCGGACCAGGTCGTCCAGCGCCTCGGGCGCTAGCGATATCGCCACAAACAACAAGGCCCGCGGAGGAGCGCTCCGCGGGCCTTGTGCGTCTCTGGCTACGAGGTCAGCGAGCTACCAGCCGCAGCTAGACTCGAAGGTGTAGTCGTAGGAGTTGTTCACGGTGATGGCCTGCGACGGCCAGTCGATGGTGGCGACGTTCCACACCTGGCCGGCGTCCTGCATCACACCCGTGAAGGTCTGCGCGTGAACGCCGCCAATGTAGACATCGACCGTGATGTTCGTGCGCGGGCACGAGCCGACGCACGAGGTGCCCCCGTCCTGACCGTAGAAGTGCACCTGCACGTTGTAGGTGCCCGCGGCGGGAGACTCGATGGTGGTGGTCTCTGGGCCGAAGCCGGGGATGGTGTCCCAGTCCAGCGAGGGATCGTCCACCGAGGACGAGCTGCCCCAGCTTGGGGTCATATTGCAGAAGGCGCAGTCGCCGGGGTTGTCCCAGAGCTGAGCGCCCGTGCGCAAGAGGTGCAGGTCTTGGTCCGTTGCGGTGTCCCACGAGACCTGGACGTAGAAGCCATCGCCCGGGACAGCCGTGAAGGTGACGGTGTCCGGCGTGGAGTCCCACACGCCCGCTTCGTTCATGACGGTGAGGCTGAAGGTGTAGTCGCCAGCCAGGTCGGCGAAGAAGCTCTTGGTGGCCGCGGAGCCCATGTCGTTGAGGATCGCCGTGGAGCCCGAGGGCTTGGAGACGAGATCCCAGCGGTAGTCCGTGATCGCGAGACCTGCGGGGTCGTAGGACCCCATGCCGTTGATGACGATGGTCTCCAGCGGGTGGACCTCACGCCCGTCACCGGCGACGGCCACAGGCTCGCCATCGACCTCCGGATCGGTCGCGGTGTCGATCGGAGCATCGTTATCCGTTCCATCCGGGTTGATGTCGTAGTCCTGGGGTGCACAGGCGAGCGACAGACCGACGAGGATGAATGGAACCAACAAGCGCATGAACTACCTCCGTGCGAGACGCGGCAATGTGCCCGAGGATCGGGCAAACCGCAAGCCCCAAGGATGTCAGGTTTCCCTGACAACCCGGAGCGGACAGCGAGACCTCCGCGAACTAATCGACAAAGCGGTGCCGAATCGCGGACCAGCTTAGAGCTTGCTCCACGCGAAGCGCGCCGGCGATCTTCTCAATCGCCTCGCGCTCCTCATTGGCGATCCGACCAAAGAGCCCAAAGACCCCGCCCGCGGAGTCGGCCACCCCCTCACAGCAGGCGACCACGTCGCGCAGCAGCTCCGCGTCCACCGCCATCGGCTCCGAGGGGTCCTGCAAGAACAGCTCGCCGAGGATCTTCCGGCCTCGGTGGAAGAAGAAGGGGCTGGGTTCGTCCACCAACCACTTCTTTACGATCTCCTCGTCGCCTTCGCCCAAGAGCTGCAGCTGATGCGCGATCTGCAGCACGAGCTTGGCCTCGGACGCTTGCACCGAGCCGTCCGACCACGCGACGTGCAAGAGCGGCAGCGCGGCGACGAGGCGGTGCTGCTCGGGCTTGAGGCCGAGCTGCGCGAGCTCCTCGACGAGCTGGGCTTGGGTCAACGGCATGGTGCGGCTCCTGGGCTCGTGGCGAAGAGGCACGCTATCGCCATCAGGACGAGGCCTCCACCTGTCGCCACACGAAGCAGGTCGCCTCCATGCTAAAGTTCATCGCCCAATGCATGAGGAAGACCGGCCAGAAGGACCGCGCGTTGAGGCAGAACCACCCCGCGCCCACCGAGCCGATGAAGGACGAGAGCATCTCCATCTCCGGCTTGTGCCAGTGCAGCAAGAAGAAGGGGAGCGCCGGCACGAAGAGCGCCATCACGATGTCGCCGCGGCGCGCCATGCCGTTGAGGAAGGTGCCCCGAAAGAAGGCCTCCCAGCCGAACATATAGACGCCGAGCCACGCTTGGTAGCGCAGCAGCTCGCCGAAGTCCGTGCGCGCCGCCTTGAGCTCGGGGTAGTACTTGCGAATCTCGGGGTCGTACCACGCCGCCCAGATAACCATCAGCTCCATGAGCACGGCCACGAGCGCGAAGCGCGGCAGCCACCAGCGCCAGTCGCCGAAGCCCAAGCCCCAATCCTTGAACGCGACGCCGCCGGCGAAGCCCGCCGCGACCACGACGGCCCCGAGCAGCGCGACCGTGCCGAAGAAGCGCTCGGGGGAGTCCTCGAGCGCCTTGCCCCACGTAGCCGGCGCGACGAGGCGGCTGCCGAGGACCGCGCACAACGCGACCGTGGCCGCAGCGGCGACCCAGCGCGCGCCGCTGCGGGCAGGCGCGAGGCACGCCACGAGCACACCGAGGGGAAACACTCCGTAGACAGCGAAGGTCCAGGTGTTCTCGGAGCCCGGTGGCTTGCGGATGCCGTGCTTGGTGTCCAGCCACATCGCGATGAAGGCGACGCCAAACAGCAGCGCGGTGAGCGAGCCTGTGGTGTCGGTGCGTTCAACCTTAGGAAGCGGCCCAAGCAGCCATCGAAGGAAGGAGCGAATCGGCGTGTTCACAGGAGCTCCGGTGTGGGTTCTGGTTGGGGGTCTGGCCCCCAAGGCGCGACCAGTGGTAGCAGCAGCAGCCCTGGCAGCGCGAGCGCCGTGCAGAGCAAGAAGAAGCTAGGGTACCCGATCGCGGCGACGACATAGCCGGCGCCCGCGCTCGCGAAGGTGCGGGGGAGCCCGGTGAGGCTCGTAAGCAGCGCGAGCTGCGTCGCCGTGTGCTCCGGGTGCGTGGACTGCGCGATGAAGGCGACGAAGGCCGCCGTGCCAAGGCCGACGCCCAGGTACTCGAAGCTCTGCACCGCGAACAGCCAGGTCAGATCGGGACCAACGAGCGCGATGGCTGCGTAGCCCAGGATGGAGAGCAGCTGAACGAGGCCGAACACCCACAGCGCCCGGTGAACGCCGATCCGAAGCATGAGCACCCCGCCGAGCAGCCCGCCGACGATTGAGCTCCACAGCGCCGCCACCTTGGCCACCGAGCCGATCTGCCCCGTAGTAAAGCCTAAGTCCAGGTAAAAGGCGGTTGTTAGCGAGGTCGCCACCGTGTCGCCCAGCTTGTAAAACAGCATGAACGCGAGCAAGAGCAGCGCTTGACCCAAGCCTTTGCGACGAAAGAACTCCAAGAAGGGCTCGGTGACCGCGCGTCGGACGGTGCGCGGCGCGAGGGCGACCTTCGGCTCCGGCATCCACAGGGTGACCACGAGCATCGGCAGCACGAAGGCGGCGACCACCAGGTGCACCGTCGACCACGGCAGGTAGCCCGCGAGGATGAGCGCGAGCGAGCCCGGCACGAGCGACGAGAGCCGGTAGGCGTTGACGAAGAAGCTGTTCCCGAGGCCGAGCTCTGCGTCCGGCAGCAGCTCGCGCCGGTACGCGTCCAAGGCGATGTCCTGGGTCGCGCTCGCGCCGGCGACCACCAGCGCGACGACCGCGATCCACTTGAGGTCGGAGGTGGGGTCGAGGAAGGCGAAGGCGCCCAGCGCCAGGAGCAGCACCACCTGGCTGACGAGCGCCCACCCGCGGCGGCGCCCGACGTTCGCCCCGAGCACGGGCAGCCCGTCGAGCACCGGGGCCCAGACAAACTTCCAGGTGTACGGAACCATGACGAGCGCGAGCAGGCCGACCTTCTCAATCGCGACCCCCTCGGAGCGCAGCCAAGCAGGTAGAAGCTGCGTGAGCACGTAGAGCGGCATGCCTGAAGCGAAGCCCGTCGCGATGCAGAGCGCCATGCGCGTGCTGAAGATGGCGCGCCACCACGGCGCAGGTGCGGTCATCCGTCCTCCGGCCTCACTCGGCCAAGCGACGCGTATCGCGCCGAGCACGCCGCGCGCCTCAGATCGGGTTAGGTGGTCGGCTTCTCTGGAGGTCCCCATGCGCCTGGTAGCGCCGCTCATCGCCCTCGTGATCCTCACCGCCTGCCCCGAGCCTGCCCCGCAGATGGATCCGCTCGAAGCCGCAGCCGCCAAGAAGTGCCCGACGGTGCACCTGGACCGCCTGGCGGCCGACTGGATCGTCGCGAGCGGCGACGTGAAGACCCGCCTGCGCATCCAAGCCGACGGCGACGGCTACACGGCCTTCTACACCGGCGGGTTGTTCAACCCCATGACGCTCAAGGGTGTGAAGCGCGACAAGGACGTGCGCTTTGAGGAGGTGCCCAGCGCCTCGCGCCTCGCGTTGGAGGCGAGCGGAACCGCCAAGCGCCGCACGCTCTTGTTCGTGCAGCCAAACTACCGCGCCTGCTCGCTGCAGGTCTTCACGGGCGTCACTGACGGCGCCAAGGAAGCGGTCGCGACCTCCCCCACCGAGTTCTTGTCCTTCCCCGAGACCCCCACGGTCTTCAGCTTCGAGCCCTATAGCGAGCCGCTCTTCGTGGGAGAGGCCGCTCAAAAGAAGGCCGTCGCCGACAAGCAGCTCGAGGAGATCGGCGCGCCCAAGCCCGACGTCGGCGGCGGCACCGTGCCCGTCGCGGCCTGGTCCAAGGTCGCTGCGGACGGCGACCCGAGCTGCACCTACGACATGGATCTCTACTTCGACGACCAGCTCGTGCCCGAGCTCACCAAGCAGCCCGCCGGCGCCGTCGACGGCGACAGCCGCTTGTGGAGCTACAACTGGAGCGCGCCCTACGCCGGGAACCACACCTTCCAGATCTACCGCTACCGCACCTGCGCTGGCGGCGAGCGCGCCCGCATCGGCATCGCGGGCATCGAAGCGATCCTGTACTAGCCAACATCTTGTGCGAGGTCGGTCGCAAAGAGCTCGTCGCCGCGCTCTTTCCCGAGACCCCGCAGCGCTTCGAGCACCCATGCTCGGAGCGCTTCGATGCCGATGGGGGCTTCGGCGAGCTGCGGGAGCGGGTCGAAGGCGACGGGCAGCACGGTGACCTGGCCGCCGAGCTTGGTGCGGGTGTCTGCGACCATGCGCTCCACGTCCTCGGGCTTGAGGGTGTCGACCTTGTTGAGGGCGACGACGACCGGGCGGTCGCGGGCGACGACGTCGCGAAAGTCGTCGCGCTCGCGCTGCTGCACGCCACCTTGCGCGTTCACGACGTAGACGAAGACGTCGATGAGGTCGAGCACCTGGCGCGCTTCGTCGGTCACGGCCTGGATGACGTCGCCGAGTCCGGGCGTGTTCACCGCGTAGGTCGGGGCCGCGATGGGGAGCTGGGTGATCGTGACCTCGCGCGTCGAGCCGGCGATGGGGTTGATGTTGCCCGAGTCCATGCCAAAGAGCGCGCGCAGCGCCGCGTCCTTGCCGCTCGACGGCGACCCCACGAGCCCGAGGGTGACTCGGTAGCGCGTCGCCTGGCGCAGCGCGACGACCTGCAAGAGCGCCGGCAACAAGGCGGCATCTCGTGGCCCCGCCGCCCAGAACAGCGCCGCGCAGCCCGCCAACGGCGCCGCCGGCAGCGCCACGACGCTGACGGCCGCCAGCGCCACATAGTAGGGAAAAGCGAGGCCGCGCGAGGAGCGCTTGGACACCAGCGCCACGTCCGCCACGAGCTCGCCGTCGCCCTCGAGCCCGAGCGTGCGCCGCGCCGCCGCGCGCGCCGCGCCGTCGAGCAGCGGCCACGAGCGCCGGACCCACTCGAGCGCGACGGCGAGCTCCAGCGCTTCGTCGTCCCCGCGCGCCGCGAGCCCGAGCCGTCGCGCGGCGTGGCCGAGCACCAATCGGTACCTGGGCACCATCGCGTCGCCGAGGATCGCGAGCCCGAGCCGATTCGCGCCGCGGCGCCGCAGCTCGAGGTCGAGGGCCGTCGTCAGGCTCGCGAGCCCGAGGCCGTCGTGCTGCACCTCCAGCACCTGCGCGAGCGGGAGCAGCTCGGCGCGATGACAGCGGCGGAGCACCTCCGCCAGCGCCCCAGTCGAGGGCGCGAGCGCGCGCGGGCCCGAGGCCCCCGATGGGCTACTCATGCGGCCCGAGGTGCTTGGAAGGCTCGCCCCCAGCGCGCTGCCACTGGGCTGCTTCGACGTCGAAGACCTCGCGCAGCGCGACGCCGTCCAGCGGGATGTCGCTCTCGAAGAACGCGACCGCCGCCTTGCCCATCCCCCACGTGGTCGCGCCGGCGAGGGAGGCGCCGAGCGCGCTCGTGGCCACGTGAACGACCTGACCACCGGGCACCCACCCAGCGGTCTTGAGGGCCTCAAGCGACCAGCGCAGGAAGCCGCGCGAGCTCCCGGCGAGCACCTCGCCGATGATGAACAGCGCGATGCTCTTGTCCATTCGTCGCCCAAAAATCGACGCGAGCTCGGTGATGAGGCGCACCTGAACCACCGTGATCGCGGTCATGTCCGCGCCAGGGATGGGGATCGCCCCGGCGATGGCGGCCTGCCGCGCAGCGCCGCGAATGATCACGTCGGCCGCCGCCGCTCGATTGCGGATCGCCTTCGCGAAGAGCAGGGCTTTTCCGTTGTGATCGAGCTGCTTCGCGATCCATCGCAGCACGTCGTCCACGCCGATCGGCGTGGGCGCGAGCGCGGGCAGCGGGTCGAAGGCGCACACAACCGCCTCTGTCGACTCCGCGCCGAGCTGCCCAAAGCTCGCGCGCACGAAGGCCTCGCGCTGGCCGACGCGAATGAGATCGATCTTGTTCAGGCACACGAGGATGGGGCGACCGAGCGCGCGCAGCGCGTCGAAGTCGCGGCGCTCGTCCGCGCTCACGCCTCCGTCACAGTTGAGCACGTAGACGATGACATCGGCGTGCTCCAGCGCGCCCCGCGCCTCGGCCTCGACCTCGCCGCGAAGATCGCCAAAGCCCGGCGCATTCACGATCATCACGCGGTCGCTGAGCGCCGCCACCATGGCGCGCTCGGTCGAGCCTGGGACGGGATCAATCTGCCCGAAGTCGACGCCAAAGATCGCGCGAATCGCAGAGTCTTTGCCCGAAGACGCGGAGCCGACGAAGGCGACGGCGAGCGTGCGCTCCAACGCCTCCACCGCGTCCTGCGCGGCGATCTCCCAGCGCTTTGTGACGGCTGCCGCGAGCTGCTTCGGGTCGAGCAACGAGGTGATCGGCGCGTCCATAGAGCCTCCGTGCGCAGTGCGCTCGGGTCCTCGCTAATCGACCGCCCCCGACACGACGAGGCGTGAGCACCTCCGCGCGAGCCGCTTGTCAGTAGAGCTTGTACACGAGCGTCATGTTGCCCTTGCCGCGGCGAACGAGGTCCACCTTCACGGTCTCCTTGTTGCGCACCTTCGCGTAGGTGAGGAGCGCGCCCGCCAAGCTCGTCACGGAGTGGCCGTTGACCGAGCTCACGATGTCACCGTTCTCAAGACCGCCTTGCGCGAGGGGGCTCCCGCAGCGAATGCGCGCCAAACGAAAGCCGTCGGGCTCCCCGAGCGCGTCCCGGTGCCGCGCGACGGCGCCCAGGCTCTCCAAGCGCTTGAGGTTCGACGTGTAGCTCTCCACGAAGGAGCGCTGCACCCGCCAGCGGCCGTCACCGAGCTGCTGAATCTGCGCCGCGGGCTCATCACAGCGCTGCTTGGGCTTCTGCGCCGTGTGGCGGCCGACGAGCTCGCCCGGCAACACCTGACCGCGAGCGCGCATGAGCGCACGGCGCTCGGGCCCGGTCAACACGTTGGCGCGCAACTTGAGCGTGGTGCCGCGATCGGCGGTGCCGTCGGCGTCGCCCTCGACGGCGTCGGCGGTCGCGGGCTCGGCGGCAGCGACCTGCGTGGGAGCGCCGCTGGGCGGAGGGGCGACGACGTCCTCCACGTCGGGCTCGGCGCGCGCGAGGTCGAACACCACGGGGGTCGGGAGCGGGCGCAGCGGCTCGAAGGTGAGCGTCTCCGCCTCCGCCGTGGTGGCGACCGCGCCCAGCAACGGGCCCGTCAAGTACAGCGCTGCGGTGAGCACCGCCGAGGTGACGAGCTGGCTAGCGGTGCGAAGCAGGCGTGCTGGGCGCATTCGAACTCCTAGGGGACGCTCGGTTCGACGCACCCGCCGCGCACGCATTCTCCCGTCATCCCTGTCGCAGCTCGTTCGTGACAACCCGGGACACGCGCTGTACGCTCACGCCATGCGCACTGCCCTGCTCTCGTTGTTCGCCGCGTTCGCCCTCACTGGCTGCCCCTCGCCCGCGCCTTCGGACTCCGGCGCTGACTCAGGCACCTCCGCACAAGATGACGGTCCGAGCGGATATATCGGCGGCCCCTGCGCGACCTTGGACGACTGTCCCTACCCCGACGCCGCCTGCCTCACGGACGGCCAGGGCTTCCCGCGCGGAACCTGCTCCCAAGCCTGCGAGCTGTACTGCCCCGACGAGCCCGGCTTCCCCACGACCTTCTGTGTCACCACAGACGAGCTCCCGCCGGGCGCCGCAGAGCTCGGGGCGGGCGCGTGCCTCTCCCGCTGCGACTTCGGGTACTTCCCAGAGACGGGCTGCCGCGACGGATACGGTTGTTCGCTGGTTCCCCGCGCGAACGAGCCGGGCACGCTCAAGTACGCCTGCGTCCCCGGCGCGACCTCCGAGGTCAGCCTGTGCCAGCGGCGCCTCGCCGCCCGCGGCGTCACCTTCGAGCCCAGCTTTATGCCCGACGCGCACCCGGACGGGCACCCAGAGCTCACCTGCCACATCGAGGACCCGGTGTACTTGGTCGCTCCGATTCACGGCGTCGACGTGCGCTACGCGGACAGCTCCGACTCCGCGCGCATCCTCGCGAGCTGCGACGCCGCCCACGCGATCGTCGACACGATCGACGACCTTGGCGCTCACGACGCTGTCGTGGTGAGGCACCTAGGCACCTACAACTGCCGGGTGATCGCTGGCACCAGCAGCCTCTCCCGCCACGGATACGGCGACGCCTTCGACATCGCTGGCGTGCAGCTCGCGAGCGGCGCCGTGTACACGCTCACCAATGACTGGGAACACGACACGACATCCCCCACGACGCCTGGGGGGAAGTACCTCTACGAGTCCGGTCTGCGCTGGCACAATGCCGGATACTGGAGTCTTATTTTGACGCCGAACTACAACTCGGCGCACGACGATCATTTTCATGTTGACCTAACGCCAGGGCAGGACGCGATCTATGGTCGCCGCCCTCCGCATTACTACGGACCCGCGCCGTACGACGACTAGACCGGCGTGGAATCGCCCTAAGCGACGAGCCAGAAGTGCCGATGACTCACACGAGACAGACGCTGGTCCTACCGGCCTGACGCCTGTGTGGAGGGCACCACAATGGCCAGTTGGATCGAAGGTATGGTGAGTAGCAACGGCGGCGTAAGCGTCGCGGAGCGGCTGCGGCGCAGCTTCGCGGCGGTCAGCATCGTGACGGGTGTCGCGTGCGCAGCAGGCATCGGCGCCAGCGTGTTCTTGGCCCAACAGGGGCTCAACATCGCGCTCGACTACAGCCCGCTCGCGGGCGCCTCTATGGACATGCAGCTCGCGGCGGCGAGCGCGTTTCGGGTCGCCGCCGAGGAGACGTCGGGCGCTTCGCCGGAGGTCCCCGCCGCCGCCGTGGAGGCCCTTGACCGAGCGCGCGTGTTCGCGGACTTGCTCAGCGACGGGGGCGACTTCGAAGGGTCGACCTTCCACCCGTCACGGGATCCAGAGGTCACTAAGCACGTCCTTGAGACCTCCAAGGAACTGAGCGCGTTCGCCGAGGCCATCAGCGCCCGACAGCGCGATCTCTACGAGTCCGCGCAAGACCTGCAGGAGCTCAACGCCGCCGCGGTGACCATGGACACGTCCGTCGACGCAGCGCTCCGGGACGTGCTCGCGGCGCAGGGGCGCAACGCCGTCGCCCCAGCCGTCGCGACCCTCACCGTGTTTCGTCTTGGCGAGGTCAAGAACCTGACGCACCACGCCATCCGCGAGGGCAAGGCGCCCGTCACAGCAGCGCGCGAGCACCTGGCCGCGCTCGACAAGCTCGGAGTGGACGTCGCCCCCATGCAGGAGCAGCTGACCACCATCGAGGACCACATGGCGGCCGCCTCGGCCAAGAGCGGGCACGCGCTCGATAAGGAGATGGACGCCAGCTACTTGGCCCTCCAGGTCTCGTCCCTTGAGACGGAGGAGCTCCTCGCCGCCGAGACGGACCGCGCCGTAGGTTGGCTCCACCGCGGCCGCCTTGGCGCCGGCGCCTTCCTGGTGCTGCTCGCGTTCGCGGCGATCCGGTTGAGCTCCGCCGTCGGCAGCGCCGTCAACGCGAGCATCACGGCGCAGCTCCAGCCCGCTGTTGACCTCGCGCAGACCATCGCGCGCGGTGACCTCACCCACCGCCTCAGCGCGGCGGATGACCCGCTCGAGGAGCTCGACGTCCTGCGTGACGCGCTCAACCACATGGCCGACACCCTGGGCAAGGTCGTGGGGCACATCTCCACCACCGCGTCATCGCTCGGCGCCGCTTCCAGCCAGGTGCTGGCGAGCTCGCGCGGCATGCGCAAGACCACCGAGCAAGTGGACACCGAGGTCAGCCAGGCCACGGACGTCTCGCGCTCCGCTCGCACGCAGATGGAGTCGGTCTATAAGGGCACCGAGTCGCTCCAGCGCACCACCAGCTCCATGGCCTCGTCGACGGCGAACATGCAGTCGCAGCTGAACTCCGTGGGCGACGAGCTGCACGTGGTCGTCGACGCCGTCGGCTCTGTCGCCGCGTCCATGGAGGTCCTCGATCAGTCCGTGAGCACGCTCGCGGCAACACAAGAGCAGATGACCGCCGCCCTCACGGAGGTGTCCGGCGGGGTCACGCGCGCCGCGCAGATCGCCGAGGACGCCTCCCACCGCGCAGACGACACCGCCGACACGGTGCGCGGCCTGAGCACCTCGGCCCAGCAGATCGGCGAGATCGTCACGCTCATCTCGCACATCGCCGACCAAACCAACCTGCTCGCGCTCAACGCCACCATCGAGGCCGCCGCTGCGGGCGAGGCTGGACGCGGCTTCGCGGTCGTGGCGCAGGAGGTGAAGGCGCTCGCCCAGCAGTCCGCACAAGCCTCATCGCGAATCGCCGAGCGCGTGCGCGCCATTCAGAACAACACCACGCTCGCGGTGGACGCCATCGCCGACGTCGCCGCGGTCATCGCCGATGTCCGCCAAATCACCGCGAGCATGGCAGCCGCCGTCGAGGAGCAGTCCGCCACCGCGGACACCATCGCCGCGGTCGTCCACGAGGCGGCCAACGCGACGACGGATGTACGCAACGCGAGCAATAACGCTGCTACAACGGTCGCAACGATCAGCCGAAACGTCGCACAGGCCCTGGGGAACGTGCAGACCGTCGCCACCGGCATCGACGACGTGGCGCGGCAGGTCACCGCCATGGCAGGGCAGATTCGGGAAGCGCGCTCCTCTGTCGAGCACAGCAGCGAGAACCTGGCCACCGTCGCCTCCGTGTCGAACGCGAGCCGCGCCTCTGCCGCGGACGCCGACCAAGCCGCCGCCAAGCTGGAAGAGCTCGCGACCGACCTCAGCGCGAGCGTCACGCAGTTCACCGTCGCCGCCTAAAGCGCCCGTAGAGATGGACAATGAGCCCCCGTGCACGCGGCCTCCTGTCGCGTCGCTACGGGGGCACCTGTTGGTGGATGGACCGAGACATTCGTACACAACCTCAGCGGCGAGAGCGTCGCAGCGCGCCTCGAGCCCACCTTCGGGGCTGCGACGGCCACCACCGGCGTAGCGTGCGCCGCGGGCATCCTCTCCTCGGCGCGCCAGCAGATGGACGCCATGTTCAAGGGCACCGAGGCCCTGCAGACCACCACGAACAGTCGAGTCAAGAGCAGATGACCGCAGCGCTAATCGAGGTGTCCGGCGGCGTGACGCGCGCGGCCCAGATCGCCGACGACGCCTCCCGCAAGGCCGACGACACGGCCTGCTCGCGCTCAACGCCACGATCGAGGCCGCCGCTGCGGGTGAAGCGGGTCGCGGCTTCGCGGTCGTCGGTCGAGCACAGCAGCGAGAACCTGGCTTCGGCCGCGTCGGCCTCGAACGAGAGCGTCACTCAGTTCCGAGTCGCGGCCTAAGCGACGACCCGCTGAATACCTACGCCTTCGCCCAGGTGAGCACCCTCACTTGGGCGAAGTTGCGATGCCCCTCGGCGCCGCTGTGAAAGCCCATGCCGCTCTGGCGGGCGCCGACCCACGGCGTGCCCGCAGCGCCGCCGCAGCCCTGGTTGACGCCGACCATGCCCGCGGAGAGCCTGCGCGCGACGCGCTCAGCGAGCGCCTCAGGACCGTACACGGACGCCCCGAGCGCGTAGCGGGTGGCGTTCGCCCGCACAATGGCCTCGTCCACGGTGGCGAAGGCGCTCACCGACGCCACCGGCCCGAAGGTCTCCTCCTGCGCGAGGCGCATGGTGTCGACGACGTCCGTGAGCACCATCGGCCCCAAGAAGCAGCCGGGGAGCGGATCGTGAGCCCACGCGACGCGCGCGCCGTCGACCACCGCCGCCGCGACCTGATCCAGGACGAGCTGCTTCTGCCGCGCGTGAACCATCGGGCCGACGCGCACGCCGGGCGCGAAGCCATCGCCGACGGTGTAGCTCTTCGCGCGCTCCACGAGCGCCGCGACGAAGGCGTCGTGCAGCTCCCGATGGACGAAGATGCGCTCGGTGCTCACGCAGACCTGGCCCGCGTTTCCGAAGGTGTTGCGCGCGGCGAAGGCGACGGCGGCGTCGAGCTCCGCGCCAGGCAGCACGATGAGCGGGTCCTTGCCGCCGAGCTCCAGCACGACGCGCTTGAGCGAGCGCGCGGCCTGCGCGGCGATGTGCAAGCCGGTGGCGCGGCTGCCCGTGAAGGCGATGAGGTCGACGTCTCCCGCCACGAGGGCGCGCCCCTGCTCGCCGTCGCCCTGCACGACCTGGAGCACGTCTGGCGGCAGCACCGCCTGAAGCAGCGCCGCGAAGGCCTGCCCCACGAGCGGCGTCTCCTCGGAGGGCTTGAAGATCACCGGGTTCCCGGCGATGAGCGCCGGCAAGATCTGCTCGTGCGGCATGAGCACCGGGTAGTTCCACGGCGTGATGCAGACGGCGACGCCGAGCGGGTCGCGCACGAGCTCGGAGCGCAGCCGCGCGTCCTCGATCACCTGCGGCGCGAGCGCGTCTGCGATGGCGCGGACATCGGAGGCATAGACGGAGACGACGTGATCGACCTCACCCACCGCGTCCCGCGCGATCTTGCCCATCTCCAGCGTGAGGAGCCGCGCGAGCTTCGGCGCCGCCGCTCGAAGCGCGGGCTCCGCTGTCGCGAGGAGCGCCGCGCGACCCTCGATTCCCAGTCGCACCCAGGCTGGCGCAGCGGCGCGCGCGCGGCCGATGGCCTGCGCGACCTCATCCAAAGACGTCCGTTGGACGCTCCCCACCACCGCACCCGTGCTCGGGTTGACGGACCATAGCTCCGACATCGGACCTCCCGCTCGCGTGATCCCGCCGCTTATCCGAACCAAGCGCGCCTGTCGCTGGCAGGCTAGGAGGCCCAGCCAGCCCTGCGGAGACCTCATGGAAGAAACCACTGCGCCCTCAAACTTCCTTCGCGCCATCATCGAAGAAGATCTCGCGACAGGACGCCACACCAACGTGGTGACGCGCTTCCCCCCCGAGCCCAACGGCTACCTGCACATCGGGCACGCCAAGGCGATCTGCGTGGACTTCGGCATGGCCGCGGACTTCGGCGGGCGCTGCCACCTTCGCTTCGACGACACGAACCCCGAGGCCGAGGACACCGAGTACGTCGACGCGATCGAGGCGGACGTGCGCTGGCTCGGCTTCGACTGGGGCGAGCACCTCTACTTCGCGTCCTCCTACTTCCCGGAGATGTACCGCCTCGCTGAGCAGCTCATCCTCGACGGCAAGGCCTACGTCGACAGCTTGAGCGGCGACGAGATCCGCACCTACCGCGGCAGCGTCACCGAGCCCGGCACGCCCAGCCCCTACCGCGACCGCTCCGTCGACGAGAACCTCGACCTCTTCCGCCGCATGCGCGCGGGTGAGTTCCCCGACGGCGCCCACGTCCTGCGGGCCAAGGGCGACCTCGCTTCGCCCAATATGAAGCTGCGCGATCCGCCGCTGTACCGCATCCGCCACGCGCACCACCACCGCACCGGCGACGAGTGGTGCATCTACCCGATGTACGACTACGCCCACCCGCTGGAGGACGCGCTCGAGCACGTCACGCACTCGATCTGCACGCTCGAGTTCGACAACAACCGCGCGGTCTACGACTGGGTCGTGGAGAACTGCGACGTTCCCGCGCGCCCCCGCCAGTACGAGTTCGCCCGCTTGAACCTGGCCTGGACGATGATGAGCAAGCGCAAGCTGCTGCTCCTCGTCAACGAGGGCCACGTCAACGGCTGGGACGACCCGCGTATGCCCACCCTCGCCGGACTGCGCCGCCGCGGCGTCACCCCCGAGGCCATCCGCGACTTCTGCGACCGGGTCGGCGTCGCCAAGGCCAACAGCCTCGTCGACATCGAGATGCTTGAGCACAGCATCCGCGACGACCTCAACCACCGCGCGCCCCGCGTCCTGGCGGTGCTCGACCCGCTTCGCGTCGTCATCACCAACTTCCCCGACAACCACATCGAGCAGCTCGACGCCGACTACTGGCCTCACGATGTCCCCAAGGAGGGGTCGCGCAGCGTGCCCTTCACCCGCGAGCTCTTCATCGAGCGCGCCGACTTTATGCAGGATCCGCCGAGCGGCTTCCACCGCCTCGCCCCCGGTCGCGAGGTGCGCCTGCGCTACGGCTACTTCATCACCTGCAACGAGGTCATCACCGACGAGCAGGGCAACATCGCCGAGCTGCGCTGCACCTACGACCCCGAGACGCGCGGCGGAAACGCCCCCGACGGCCGCAAGGTGAAGAGCACCCTGCACTGGGTCTCCGCCACCGAGTCGGTCCCGGTGACCGTGCGCCTCTACGATCACCTGTTCACGGTGCCCGATCCCGCCGCCGTCGAAGACTTCCGCACCGTGCTCAACCCCGACTCGGTCCAGACGATCACCGGCTATGTGGAGCCCGCCGTGCTGCGCGAGGCCCCGTCCTCTCGCTACCAGTTCGAGCGCCTCGGCTACTTCTTCGCCGATCCGGTCGACAGCCTCGGCGAAGACCTCGTGTTCAACCGCATCGTGACCCTGCGCGACGCCTACGCCAAGAAGCTCGCCGCCGAGCCCACGCAGGCGGCAGCCGAGCCCAAGGCACCCAAGGCACCCAAGGCGCCCAAAGAGGCCAAGGCCAAGCAGACGGCGGTGGTGCTGCCCCTCGCGCCAGCCCTGCAAGCGGTGCTCGACGCCGCGTGCGAGGTGCACCCCAACCGCGCCAGCATCGAGAGCTGGATCCGCACCGAGGTCCTGCGCGAGCTCAAGGAGCGCAACCTCGACGAGCTCAAGCTGCACGGCCCTCGATTGGGCCGTTTGGTCGCGCTGATTGACAACGGGAGCATCTCTTCGCGCGTCGCCAAGCAGGTCTTCGCGGAGATGCTCGGCAATGACGTCGAGCCCGAGGCCGTCGTCGACGCGAAGGGCTGGCGTCAGCTCAACGACCCCGCCGCCGTGCAAGCGGCGGTGGACGCCGTCATCGCACGCCACCCTGACGAGCTCGCCCGCGCCCGCGACGGCAACCCGCGCCTCAAGGGCTTCTTCGTCGGCAAGGTCCTCGCGGAGACCAACGGTCAGGCCAACCCGCAGCTCGTAAACGACCTGGTCGACACCGCCTTGGCGGCCGGATGAGTGATCGCCTCCCGCTCGAGCTGGAGCGGTTCCCCCTGCCACCGGAGATCGACGGCGAAGGCGCCGTGCGCGCTTGGGCGCTCAACGAGGTGGAGCACCAGGTCTTCACCATGGGGAGCGTGCCCGATCGGCTCGCCCTGGTCGGCAACGGCTGGGTCGAGCTCGCGCTCCTCGCCGACCTCATTCGGCGCGGCGCGGCGCTCGCGGCGGCGGTGCTCTTGCACCCCACGCTGCGACCAGACGTCCACTTTCGCCTTCGCACCGGACAGATCCCGATCGACGACACCCGCTCGTTGAGCGTCGCGCTTCAGGTGCTCCCGGACGACCGCTGGTGGCTCGCGACGCGCGCCTTCTCCGACGGCGTCTTCTTGGAGCCGTGGCACGCCTCCGAGGGCGCTGGGGTCGACGAGCTGCCCACGCCGCTCAAGCTCTGGCTCGATCGCGAGGGCTCGTCCGTGCAGGCCGTCGAGCAGCGCTCAGCGGAGCCCACGAGCCTGCGCGCTTATGTGAGCGCCGCCGACCCGTGGCCCGAGAACCTCGCGGCGCTCTGCAAGGTGGTCGCGAGCCCCATCGAGACGCTGTGGCTGGCGGGGAACGACGCCGGGGTCACCGTCGTCGCGTGTCGCGACGGTGTGCGCGAGCGCTGGGAGGTCCACGGCGAGCTGCCCACCAACCTGCCCGACGTGATCCGCGCCATCGCGCAGCAGGGCGACGCGCTGCAAGCCATCGCCCTCGTACACGTCGGCATCATCAAGCAAGAGGGCAGCACCAAGCCCGCGCTCATCACCGTGGTCGAGCGCCAGGGCCAACGCGCCACGCGCGCCCTCGTCGCTTCCGAGGACCGCCAGCACATCGACGCGGTGCTCTTCGCCGAGCAGGGCCAGGTCGGCGAGGACGGCTGGATCGACGTGCCCCCCACCACCGACCCTGGCCTCGTCGCCGTGCGCGCGACCACTGGCTTCGGCGAGGCTGGCGAGGCCTAGCAACCCGGGATGCAGCCTCCTGCGTCAATTGGAGCGTCCATGTTTTCCGTCCTCGCCCTCGGGCTGCTCCTCGCGTGCAGCGGCTCGCCCACCGTCACGCCGCCCGCGGCCCCCCCGACACCGCAGCCCACCGCGCTCGCGCCGCTGCCCGAGCTGCGCGCGGCGAGCGGCGAGCGCTGGGTCATGGACGAGCACACCCGCGCCTCCATGCGCAAGCTCGCGCCGCTCCTGCGCGGCACCGACCAGAGCGGCCCCGCGCAAGCGGACGCCATCGACGCCGAGCTCAACGTGCTCGTGAAGGGCTGCACCATGACCGGCCCCGCGCACGATCAGCTCCACGTCTTCTTGGGCGCGCTCTTCCCGCGCGTCGACGCCCTGCGCAGCGGCGCCGACGCGCCGGCGCTCGCGGCGACCCGCGACGAGCTCGCGACCCTCGCGTCACGCTACGAAGCGGCCTTCGAGTAGCGGCCTTGCTCACATGAAGCAGATCGCCCAGGCGCGCGCGACGCCATAGGGTGCCTCGATGTGGGATGGCGGCATCGCCATCTTGCACGAGGAGGCCGTGATGAACGCCGATGAGCGCAAGCAAGCGCGATACCGAGCCGCGAGCCGCGTGACCGTCGTCGGCGGCGTCATGAACGTCGTGCTCTCGGCGTTTAAGCTCGTCGCTGGTATCCTGGGCAACTCGGCCGCCATGGTCGCCGACGCGCTGCACTCCCTGTCGGACCTCGCCTCGGACGTCGTCGTGCTCGTTGGTATGCGGCTCGGCAAGCGCGAGCCCGACAAGGACCACCCGTGGGGGCACGGCAAGTACGAGACGCTCGCGACCTCGGCCCTCGCGCTCATCCTGCTCGGCGTGGCCGGCAGCATCGCCGTCGACGCCGTCCATCGCCTGCAGCACGCTGGCGACCTGGCGCCGCCCACGAGCATCGCGCTGTACGCAGCGCTCGCGTCCATCCTCACCAAGGAAGCGCTCTTTCACTACACGATCGCGGTCGGTCGCAAGTGGGAGGCGCCGGCCATCGTCGCGAACGCGTGGCATCACCGCTCCGACGCCATCTCCTCGGTCGCCGCGCTGCTGGGTATCGGCGGCGCCATGCTCGGCGTGCCGATGCTCGACCCCCTCGCCGCCATCGCCGTCGCGGTCATCCTCGCGAAGGTGGGCGGCGAGCTGCTCCTCGGCGCGCTGCGCGAGCTCACCGACTCCATCGAGGCCGTGGACGAGGACATTCGCGTGCGCATCGCCGAGCTCGTCGACCGCAACCCGGACGTGCTCTCGGCCCACTCACTCCGCGCGCGACGGCTCGGCCCGGACGTGCTCGTGGACGTACACGTCGTCGTGGAGCGCTATCTGTCCGTCTCCGAGGGGCACCAGATCGCCGAGCGCGTGGAGAACACGCTGCTCACGCAGGTGCCCACCGTGAGCCACGTCATGGTGCACGTCGACACCTCCGAAGACGACCTCACGGGCGAGGCGATCCCGCTGTACGACACGGACCGCGCTGCGCTCCTCGCTCAAGCGCGCGCGGCGCTCCTCGACGACGGCCCGCTCGTTCGCGTGCTGCAGGTGACGCCGCACTTCTCATCCGCGGGCATCGAGCTGGACGTGGACGTGGAGCCCACCGCCACCGCCACCGTCGCGGCCGTGCGCGCCGCGGCCGCGGCCTTCGAGCGCCGCCTGACCAACCTAGACACCCGCATCGAGCGCGTGCGCACGCGGGTCGTGCTCACCGCCGAAGGCTAAGCCACAGGCTCGGCGTCTACGAGCGGGAGCACGACGACCCAAGTGCTGTCCGACGGCTCATAGTGCAGCTCGTGACCTAGCTTTTGATGAAGTGACCGCATGCCAACGTTGGACGCCGGGAACTTGGCGCGCAGGCCCGAAACGCCGCGCTCCTTCGCGTAGGCGCCCAAGCGCTCGATGAGCGCCGCGGCGATGCCGACGCGACGCCAGCTCTCGCTCACGACGATCGCGAGGTCGGCGACGTTGGTGCGCGCGTTGAGGTCGTAGCGCCCGATGGCCACGAAGCGCTCCGCAGGCCCTTCGCCCTCGAACACGCCGAAGGCCATGCGGTTTCGGTAGTCGACCCGGCACAATCGCGCGGCCTCTTCGTGGCCGAGCTCGCGCTTGAGGTGCAGGTAGCGACCGTAGAGGGTGGCCTCGGAGTGGCTGTAGAAGAACTCCTGCAGGGCGCGCTCGTCGGTGGAGCGCACCGGGCGCACCGAGAGGGTGGCGTCGCCGAAGCGCTGACGCCGCTGCCAAGTGGCGGGGTACGGGTGAACGACCGCGTCCCAGTCGGCCTCGGCGCGATGGACGTAGTGCCGCTGCTGAATGACCCGCAGCAGCTCCGCGCGAAAGTCCGGGTGGGCGACGTCCACCAGCGCGAGCGCGCGCTCGCGGATCGTGCGACCGTGCAGGTAGGCCACGCCCCACTCGGTCACGACGTAGTGCACATCGCCGCGGCTCGTGACGACGCCAGCGCCCTCGTCCAGCGTCGCGACGATGCGGCTCACGGTGCCGCCCTTGGCGGTGCTGGGCAGCGCGATGATGGGCTTGCCACCTCGACTCATGGCGGCGCCGCGAATGAAGTCAACCTGCCCGCCAATGCCGCTGTAGAAGCGGTAACCGAGGCTGTCCGCGCACACCTGGCCCGTGAGGTCCACCTGAAGCGCGGAGTTCACCGCGACGACCTGATCGTTCTGGCTGATGATGCGCGGGTCGTTGACGTAGTCCGAGGCGTAGAAGCTCACGGAGGGGTTGTCGTCGATGTAGTCGTAGAGCGCGCTTGAGCCCATGCAGAAGCTCGTGACTGTCTTGCCCTGGTGCAGACGCTTGCGCGAGTTGTCGACGTTGCCGTCGCGCAGCAGCGGCAGCACGCCGTCGCTAAACATCTCCGAGTGAATGCCCAGGTGTCGCTTGTCGCCGAGCAGCGCGAGCACGGCGTTCGGGATGTTGCCGATGCCGAGCTGCAAGCAGGAGCCGTCGTCGATGAGGCGCGCGACGTGGCTGCCGATCTCGAGGCTCACGGCGTCGATGGTCCGGGGCGCCGCGAGCTCGAGCAGCGGCGTGGAGGTGTGCACGATGGCGTGAATCCGCGACAGGTGGACGTTGGTGTCGCCAAAGGTGCGCGGCACGTTCGGGTTGATCTCCGCGAGCACAACGCGCGCGCTCTGCAGGGCCGCCTGTTGGATGTCGACGTGGTGCCCCATGGAGCAGTAGCCGTGCCGGTCGGGTGGCGAGAGCTGCAACAGGACGGCGTCGACCCGGCGTTGGCCCGAGCGAATCAGCTCCGGGATCTCCGACAAGAAGATGGGCGTATAGTCCGCGCGCCCCTCGCTCACCGCCGCCCGCACGTTCGGGCCGATGAAGAAGGCGTTGTGCCGAAAGTGATCGTGCAGCCCCTCCTCTACGTAGTCGGCGATGCCCAGCGTGAGCAGGTGCACGACCTCCACATCCCGCAGCGCGTGCCTCGCGTTGACCAGCGCCCGCACCAGCGACTGCGGCTCCGCGCACCCCGACCCCACAAGCACCCGCCAGCCTGACCGGAGCAACGCGACCGCAGCCTCTGGCGTGCAGGTCTTCGCTTCCAGCTCATGCGCCCACGACATGCGGACCTCCTCTCACTCGCCCAATCCCCTATCGGCCCGCGCGTGCGTAGGCTTCACGGTTGCTGAAGGACTCAGACCGTGCGCCAAAGCGGTTCCCCGGGAGAGTTCCCTCATGCGTTGGGAATCTACGCGCGCGCGGGATACCCGGCGCCGATGGACACTACGACCCCCCCCAGTTTTCTCGGCCTCGGCCTCGACCCCCGCCTCGAACAAGCTGTCGCGGACCTCGGCTACGATGAGCCGACGCCGATTCAGCTCGCCACCCTCAAGCCTCTGTTGGAAGGGAAGGACCTCATCGGCCAAGCCCGCACCGGCTCTGGCAAGACCGCGGCCTTCGGCTTGCCGCTGCTTCAGCGCATCGCCAACGGCGGCAACAAGCCTCGCGCCCTCGTGCTCGCCCCCACCCGCGAGCTCGCGATGCAGGTGTCCGAGGCGATTCGCACGCTGAGCACCCACATGCCCGACGTGCGCGGCGTGACCGTCTACGGCGGCGCCCCGTACGAGAAGCAGCTCCGTGCCCTCGACCGCGGCGTGTCCGTCGTCATCGGCACTCCGGGCCGCATCATCGACCTCGTGGAGCGAGGCGCCCTCGACCTCTCAGCGATTGAGATGCTCGTCTTGGACGAAGGCGACGAGATGCTGCGCATGGGCTTCATCGACGCCGTCGAGTTCGTGCTGGAGCGCCTCCCGGAGGAGCGCCAGATCGTGCTCTTCTCGGCCACGATGCCCGACCGCATCCGCCACATCGCGCAGCGCCACATGCGCTCGCCCGTGCACGTGCAGGTCGAAGAAGAGGAGCTCTCTGTCGGCCACATCCAGCAGTACTGGATGAACGTGCCGCAGCGCCACAAGCTCGACGCCATCGAGCGCGTGCTCGCGGGCGTGAAGCGCGACACCACCCTCGTCTTCGCCCGCACGCGCGCCTCCTGCGCCGAGACCGCCGACGCCCTCGCCCGCCGCGGCATCGCCGTTGACGCCCTGCACGGTGACCTCAACCAGGCCGCTCGCGAGCGCGTCCTCCAGCGCTTGCGCTCGCGCAGCCTCGAGGTCGTCATCGCCACCGACGTCGCGTCGCGCGGCATCGACGTGGAGCACATCACCCACGTCATCAACCTCGACCTCCCCCTCGACACCGAGACCTATGTGCACCGCATCGGCCGCACGGGCCGCGCGGGTCGCGAGGGCACGGCGATCACCTTCGTCACCCCCGCCGAGCGCCGCCGCATTCGCTTCTTGCAGCGCGACCTCGGCCTGCGCATGGAGGAGATGGACGTCCCGTCGGACGCGAACATCTCCAAGATGCGCCGCGCCAACCTGCTCGGCGACCTCAGCGCCACCCTCGCGGCGGACGACTTCCAGGTCGCCGTCGACTGGGTGAACGAGATCATCGAGGAGCACGACATCGACCCGGTGCGCCTCGCTGCCGCCACGCTCTTCCGCCTTGCCGCGGCCCAAGGCACGCCCCTCACCGCCCCCGCCGAAGCCGCGCAACCCCAGTGGTCCGTGCCCTTCGACGAGCGCCCCGCGCCCGACGAGAACGAGGACCCCAACGAGGTGGAGCTCTTCTTCTCGGTCGGCCGAAACCGCGGCGTGCGCGCTGGCGACTTCGTGGGCGCCATCGCGAACGACCTCGGCGTGCCGGGCAATCGCATCGGCCGCGTCTCGATCTTCGACAACAAGACCTTCGTCGGCTTGCCGCGCTACATCGCCGAGCAGGTCCTGCGCGAGCACAGCAGCGTCGATATTCGCGGCGTGCCCACGCATATGACCCTCGCGCACCCGCGCCAGAACATCACGCCGCACGCCACTGGACCGCGCCCCGCGTCCGCCGAGCACGGCAACTTCGCGCCCGACCGCGGCGGACCGCGCGCGTTTAAGCCCGGCGGAAACGGCCCTACAAAGGGCGCTTGGGCGCGCAAGGGCCAGCGCCACAAGTGATGCTTCGCGGCTGCTCGTGAAGGGCAGGCCACACGAGCGACACAGAGCAGGACGGAGGGTCTCCATGAGGTCAATCGTTTGGGCCATCGCGCTCGCGGCGTGCAACAGCGGCGCCATCACCGAAACTGACACGCCCCTAGACCCGGGCTCGGAGACCTCGTCAGATACCGGGTCCGACACCGCGTCGGACACGGGCTCGGACACCAGCTCCGACACGGACTCGGACACCTCGGCGCCCGTTCGCTGGTACGACCCAGGCTTGCCCTACCGCGTCTCGCTGGAGCTCCACCACGACGCAGCGCTCGCCCACCAAGTAGCGACGCCGTTCGTGGACTTCCGCGCCACGCTCGACGCGTTCGGCGAGCCCGCAGCCCTCGACCCCGGCAGCCTGCGCGCCGTGTATTGGGCGGACCCGACCACGCCCGTCGTGCTGCCGAGCCAGTTCTTGGACGGGCACACCGACCTGTTCGCGCCCCTGCCCGACAGCGACGTGCTCGGCGACGACCGCGGCGTCGTGGCGTTGGTCTTGGCGGCGCTCCCAAACACCACGGACGCGACCGTCGAGCTCTACTTCAACACTGGCGCACCTACGGTCCCACCCGCGCCCGCGTTCCCCGCGACCGCGACGGCGGGCACCCTCGCGACCGGCGACCTGCTCGCCGAGTTCGACGACCAGCGGGGCGGCTTGCTCTCCGCGCTCTACCTCGCTGACTCGCCCAGCCTGACCTCCCAAGCCGACTCGCTCTATGGCAATGGCTTGAACAGCAAGGCGCCGCCGAACGCCTGGAAGATCACGCCCCAAGGCGCGCCGGGTCAGCTCACGCCGCTCGCATCGGGCCCTGTCGTCGCCGGCCTCTCAGCGACGGGCGCGCGCGCCGATGACCAGAGCGCCTACAGCTACCGCTTCGACTACTGGGTGTTCGCGGACCAGCCCATCCTGTGGATGAAGGTCGTGCAACAGGCCACCCAGGACTCGCTCGAGGAGCACATCGACGACTTCACGCGCGGCATCCGACCCTGGCAGTCGCGCCAAGACGCCATCGTCGATGGGGGGAGCGTGCGCCGCACAACCGCACCCGATGGGCGCTGGGTCTCCGTCGACAACGCGACCTGGGGCTTGGGCGTCGCGTGGCTGCAGCCGCCGGCCTACCCGACCGCCACGCTCAACGTGGAGGACACCGGCGTCGGACAAGCGCACTACTACTTCGCGTTCCTCGCCAACGACTACGCGGCGTCCACAGGGCAAACCCCCGGCACGATCCCACAGGGCACGCGTTTCTTGGATCACGACATCGCCGCCATCGTGCCCTACGTGCCCTCAGCCGACCCCAGCGCACAGCTTGAGCCGATGCTCGCCCCGGTCACGGTCGTCGTCGGCGCCGCCGAAGCGCTCTAGCAGCCCCATCGCGTGCGCTACACTCCCCCGGTAGGAGCGTAGCGCCGCATGGAAGCCCTGACCCCCGAGCAGCTCACCGAGTACCGCGAGCGCGGCTTCTTGCGCATCGAGCACGCCTTCACGCCAGACGAGGTGCGCGCGCTGCTCGACGAGCTCCTCGCCATCTGCCGGGGTGAGCGAGGCAGCTTTCAGGGTCGCACGCTGCTGCCGCGAGGAACCCCACCCGACGAGCTGCTGCGCCACTTCTTGTGCGTGCACTTCCCCCACAAGCTCTCGCCAGCGATTCGCGCCTTCGCTCGACACCCGGTCCTCGTCGAGGCCCTCACCGCGCTCATCGGCCCGAACGTGAAGTGCGTGCAGAGCATGTTCTTCGTGCGCCCCGCCGGTCGCCCAGGCCAGGCGTGGCACCAGGACGAGTTCTACGTGCCAACACGCGACCGCAGCCTCACCAGCGCTTGGGTCGCCCTGGACGACGCGACAGCGCAGAACGGCTGCTTGTGGGTCATCCCAGGCTCCCACAAGCGGGGAATCCTCTGGCCGCACGAGGCCCACGACGACCCGCGCTTCGACCCCGTCGGCGAAGCCCGCCATCACCCGTACACAGAGGCCGACGCAGTCCCGCTGGAGATCGAGGCCGGTGGCCTGCTGCTCTTCAACGGCTACTTGCTGCACCGCTCCCTCAACAACGCGGCTCCGAGCGGCTTTCGGCGCTCCCTCGCGCTCCACTCCGCGAGCGCAGAGACGCTGCTTCCGTGGCTCGGAGCAGAGCGCGAGGGCCCGATCGGCGGTGCTGACTGCCGCGACATCGTCATGGTCGCTGGCGAGGACCCCTACGCGGCGTTCAAGAGCACCGAAGACCGCTGCCACCCGTGGTCGCGGCCGGACCGCATCGGGTAGGTGCGCTCGGCGAACGCCGACCGCAAGGAACGAAAAAACCCCGGGGAGCGCTGTGAGGCGCTCGACCCGGGGTTTAAGGGATGCCGGCGGTGACTTACTCTCCCACAGGGTGGCCCCTGCAGTACCATCAGCGTGAAGAGGCTTAACTTCCGAGTTCGGGATGGGATCGGGTGGG
>Ga0100377_1000250_pt1 | contig 43979 bp, 37 predicted proteins | sample CryGeymeta201501_FD_83664 | JGI IMG/M metagenome (GOLD analysis project Ga0100377, IMG submission 83664) | Groundwater microbial communities from Crystal Geyser aquifers in Utah, USA - Crystal Geyser metaG 2015-01 | ecosystem: Environmental > Aquatic > Deep subsurface > Groundwater | place: USA... | reverse complement strand
CTCCTCCGGTCCTCCTCGGTCCTCCTCCGGTCCTCCTCCGGTCCTCCTCCGGTCCTCCTCCGGTCCTCCTCCGGTCCTCCTCCGGTCCTCCTCCGGTCCTCCTCCGGTCCTCCTCCGGTCCTCTTGCGGTCCCCTACCGGGGCAGCTCAGGTCGGGGGCGAGGCCCCACCCTTGCCGCCCCTGGGACCCCGCCGCAGGGCTCGGAGCTGCTCCTCGGTGGCGCCGAAGGCGCGGGCCCGGGCGACGGCGTTTCCGGCCTCCTCCCGCTCGCCGGCGAAGCCGAGCTGGGCGGCCGCCTCCAGGTTGATGCGGACGAGGTGGGCCAGGGCTTCCCGCCGCAGCGCCTCGGCCTCCTCTCCCGCGACCCCTTCCAGATCCAGGCGGGCGTCGTTGTAGTCCTTGGTTGCCATCAACTTGCGTGCTCTTGCGACCCGGCGCGCGCTGCGCTTGGCTTCGTCTTCGCGGAACCACATATGTCTTGCCTGGGGGTCGGGCCGTGCCGCGCCGCCCGGGGACCATCCCGGTGCCGGGCACGAGAGCGCCGCCGGTTGGCGTCCGGCGGAGGCCTGTCGGGCCCACCGCCCTTCTCCCTGGATCCGCGCCGTGTCGGCGACAAGGGGGGGCTCGAAGATATCCGCTGGGAGGTCTCCCCCGCGCGCTGCCGCCTACTCCGCCACCAGCACCCGGCTGTTTCGCGGCCCGACCTCGACGGTGATCTGGTCGCCGGCTGCGTCGATGACCTGGCCGCTGACCACGTCCCGCCAGCTCCCGCCGGTGGGCAGGCCGGCGAAGGACAGGCCGTTGCTCAGCCAGCGGTCATTGTCGCTGGGGTTGAGGATCACCAGCGCGGCGTCGTCCCCGCTGACCCGGCCCCAGGCCAGGATGTCGTCGTCGATCCACCACTGGGTCTCAACGCCACTGTACAGGGCCGGGTGCTCCCGGCGGGCCCGGCCGATGCCGGCGACGGTCTGCACCAGGGCGGCCCGGTCGGCGTCGAGCTGGGCGGCGACGCCGTCGACGCTGGCCTCGGCCGGGATGCCGCCGGTGAGCCACCACCAGGGCTGGCGGTTGTCGGGGTCGCCGTAGCCGGGCATGGCCAGCTCATCGCCGTAGTAGATGAGCGGCACGTCGGGGCGGGTCAGCAGGAAGGCGAAGGCCACGGCCTGCCGCTGGTCGGCCCAGCCGCTGCTGTCGGGGATGCCGGCCTGGGCCAGGGGATCACCGTCGCAGATGTCCCGCCCGCCCTCGACCACCTCGGTGAAGAAGCGGGTGACGTCGTGGTTGCCCAGAAACGAGCTCATCAGGGCGTCGCCGTAGCGGCCGGCGCTGTCGTTCATGCTGCCGGAGAGATCGGACAAGCTGCCGGCGCGGGTGCCCAAGGCGTCGCGGACCGCGTAGTACAGCGGGAAGTCGAATTGCCCGTCCAGCTCGTCGGGGCCCACGTAGGCGGCGATGCGGTCAGCGCTGTCGAAGGTCTCCCCGACGGTCCAGAACTGCTCGTCGCCGCCGGCCGCGCGGTGCTCGATCTCGCGGGCGATGCGCCGGTTCAGGTCGTACTGGACCGAGTGGGGCATGTGCTTGGCGGCGTCGACCCGCAGTCCGTCCAGGTCAAAGGTCTGCGCCCACCACATGGCGTCGTCGAGCATGGTCTCCATGACGTCGGTGCGGCTGTAGTCCAGGTCCGGCAGGTAGGGCGCGAACGAGCAGGTCTCGGGGATGGCGGTCCAGTTCTGCTCGCTGCCGGTGGTGTCCTCACACAGCGCCTGGGGGTTGAACCACTCGGGGTGCTCGGTGGCGTAGGGGTGGTCCTGGTGGACGTGGTTGCCGACCCAGTCCATGACGACGCGCATGCCGCGGGTGTGGGCCGCGTCCACCAGGGCCTGTAGCTCCTCGGGCGTGCCGAAGTGGGGCTCGACCTCGCGGGACGCGACGGGCCAGTAGGCGTGGTAGCCGGCGTAGACGGCCTCACAGCTGCCGTCCCAGGCGCCGTCGGCGTTGTCCTGGGGGTTGCTGATCCACAAGGTCCGCACGCCCAGGTCGTCCAGGTAGGGCAGCAGGGCCAGGGTCCCGACCCAGTCGCCGCCCATGTAGTCGGCCAGGGCCGTGGTCCCGCCCTCGGTGCCGTCGTTGCCGGGATCGCCGTCGGCCAGCCGGTCGGTGAAGGCGTAGTACATGCTGCCGGCCCGCCAGCCCTGGTCGGGATCGGTCTCGTCGGTCCAGAAGGGGATCCAGGCCGGGGGCGAGCTGTGGCCTTCTACGTCGGTCACGGCCAGGCGCAGCGTGTGGCGACCGGGCGAGAGTGAGCTTTGTTCCACGTGGAACGCGCTTCCGTCCCAGGCGTCCACCGCCAGGCCGTCCAAGGTGGCGCTGGCCGAGGCGATGGCGGCCTGATCCAGGGCCAGGGTGGTCTCGACCTGGGCCGAGACGCTGCCGGCCGCGCGGTTGATGGACAGCGCGCTGACCGTGAGCTGCGGCAGGCCGCAGTCGGGCACGACCAGGACGCCCAGGCACAGGGGATCGGGCTGGTCGCAGGCGTAGCCGCCCTGGGACTCCCAGGTGCTGGCCTGGCCCTCGGGGCAGATCACCTGGTCGGCCTGGGGGTCGCACCAGGCCTGGTCCTGTGTGTCCTGGGAGCTCTGGATCGTCTCGACGAAGCCGTAGCTGGCCGCACCCGGCGGCAGCTCGACGTCCAGGGTCCAGCTGCCGTCGCCGCCGTCGACCAGGCTCGGGCTGCCGCCGCTGGCGACGACGGCGTCCGCGGCCTCGCCGGAGAGCTGCACCGCCGTCGTGGTGGCGCCCCCGCGGGCGCTCCACTCCAGGTGGACCGGGCAGGAGCCGGCGACCGGGCCGTCCCCGGTGCCCACGTGCACGGCCAGCGAGGCGCTGTCCGAGCGACCCTGGCGGTCCTCGACCACCAGGTCGATGGTCGTGTCGCCGCGGTAGCCGAGCAGGGGGTGCAGCGACAGGCGGCCGCCGTAGACCTGGGCCAGGACCCCGGCGCTGCCCTGGGCCGTGATGAAGGGGTGGCCGTCGCCGTCGTCGGCCAGCCAGGCCGCGGCGTCGAGCACCTGGCCGGGGCCGTCGGGCTCCAGGGTGACCGCGGGCAGCGCTCCCCATTGTGGCGCCGAGGCCCCGGTGCAGGCGGCGAGGAGGGCGACCAGGGCGAGGGGGGGCTGCGCGAGCATCGGGCCAGGCTATCGCACCGTGCTGCAACCCGGCCCGCCTCGCGGAATCGAGGGTCGGGCGGATCCCCCGCAGCCTGTCCCTCCTGGAGTCCACATGTCCCCTGATGATCTCGCGCGCCTCGCGCTGGCCGGCCTGTTCAGCGCCACCCTCGCCACCCCGGCCCTCGCGGGCGACGCCCCCGCCTCCTCGGGCGCCTCGACCGACGCAGGCGCTGCGACGGCCCACGACTGCTCGGGCAAGGACTCCTGCAAGGGCATGAGCGGCTGCGAGGGCAAGACGACCACCGACACCACCGCCTCCTCGGCTGCCGCGGCCCTGGACACGGCCATCCAGGCCGCCGAGGCCGAGGGCTTCTCCAAGGTCCACGACTGCGCTGGCCACAACGTCTGCAAGGGCCTGGGCGCCTGCAAGGTCGACGCGGCCAAGGCCGCCATGCTGGCCCCCAAGGTCGGCGCCGACCCGGCCAAGGCGGTGCACGACTGCGCGGGCATGAACTCCTGCAAGGGCCTGGGCGGCTGCAAGACCACCCAGGAGCGCTACGACACGCTCAAGGCCAAGGCGCTGGCCGCCTGAGCCGGCCCGGGCCGGACCTGGGTGTGGGGGTGGGCCTGCGGGTCCCCCACCTGCCCTACATCTTCGAGCACACGCCCGCCGTGGACTTCTTCGAGCTCATCTCGGAGAACTTCATGGTGGACGGGGGCCCGCCCCTGCGCACGCTGGGGCGGATCTGCGAGCGCTACCCCGTCGTGCTGCACGGGGTGTCCATGGGCCTGGGCTCGGCGCAGGACCTGGACGCGGCGCACCTGGAGCGGCTCGTCGCCCTGGCGCGGCGCACCCGGGCGCCCTGGGTGAGTGAGCACCTGTGTTGGACCCGGCACGGCGACGCCCACCTGCACGACCTGCTGCCGCTTCCCTACACCGACGCGGTGGCGCGCTTCGTGGCCGACAAGGCCGCCCGGGTCCAGGGCGCCCTGGGCGTGCCTTTCGCCATCGAGAACCTGTCCAGCTACGTCGGCTTCCAGGGCTCCCAGATGCCCGAGTGGGCCTTCTACCGCCAGGTCGTGGAGCAGGCGGACTGCTTCATGATGCTGGACGTGAACAACATCTGGGTCTCCAGCGTGAACCACGGCTTCGACCCGTGGGAGTACCTGGCGGCCATGCCCTGGGAGCGGGTGATCCAGGTGCACGTGGCGGGTCACACGGTGCGACCTGACGGCACCCTGCTGGACACCCACGATCACCCGGTGCGCGACGAGGTCTGGGCACTGTACGCGTATGCCTGTCAACAGACCGGCGGCGTCAGCACCATCCTGGAGTGGGACGACGCCTTCCTGAGCTTCCCCGAGACCCTGGCCGAGGCGGACAAGGCCCGCCGCTTTCGCGGGCCCGCCGGGGGAGGTGCGCCCGTTCACAGCCCGCCGCCTGGACCGCCGGCACCCCCGCCGCCCCCTTCGCCGCCATCCACACTGGCCCGGCTGCAAGGCGGCTTCGCCCGCAGCATCCGGGTGCCCCTGCGCATCGAGGACGACGGCTACCGCTACCAGGTCGAGCGCTACGACCCTGAAGTGGTGGCCCAGATGGTGCCGGGGCCGACGCTGGGGCCGGTGGAGCGCCTGTCGGTCTACAACCAGCAGTACTGGTTCCGCCTGCTCACCCTGGCCCAGGAGGAGCTGCCCCTGGTGCGGGCCCTGCTGGGCCTGCCCGAGCTGAACCGCCTGGCCACGGCCTACCTGGACACCTTCCCCTCGGCGCAGCCCGAGCTGCACCACCTGCTGGAGCGCCTGCCGGCCTTCCTGGCGGCGGGGGGCCCCTGGAGCACGCCGCTGCTGCGCCAGGCGGTGGACCTGGACCTGGCCTGGCAGGGGGCCTTCTTCGCCGCCCGGCACCAGGATCTGGACCCGGCGGCCGAGGACCCGGCCGTGCTGTTGGGGGCCCCGCTGGCCTTCCAGGGGGGCCTGTCCCTGCTGGCCCAGGGCTGGCCCCTGGTGGCCTTGCGCCGGGCGCTGCTCGCGCGCCCGCAGGCCGAGCAGGACGCGCCGGTGCCGCCGCCTGCACCTGCGCCGGGCTGGTGGGCCGTCTACCGCAGCCGCCGGGACGCCGTCGCCGCCGAGCCCCTCACCCAGCTCCAGCACGGTCTGCTGCGGTCCTTGCAGGCGGGCGAGACCCTGACCGAGGCCCTGGCCGCGGTGCTCCGTCCCGACACGGCCGAGGAGCTGGCCGGCGGCCTGCAGGCCTGGTTCGCGCGCTGGGCCGGGCTGGGCTGGTTCAGGGCAGGAGGACCGCTGGGAGTGCCGGGGGCGGCGGGCACGGCAGGCGCGCCCGGCGGCCGCTGAAGGCTGCCGCATGGCCTCCGGTGCGGCTATGGTCGGCGCCATGCTGATCTCCCTGCTCCTGTTCGCCTGCTCGCCTACCAAGACCGAGCCGCTTGCCGAAGTCACGCCCCGCGAGCCGGGCGCGCGCACTCCGGTCACCCGCACCTGTGACGACCAGGACGATGTGCGGTGCCTGCTGCCCTTCCCCAGCAGCGCCTTCCTGCAGGCGGACGCGGCGACCGAGACCGGGCTGCGGGTCGACGTGCAGGCCTCGGCCCTGGTCGTGCAGGACGATCCCACCTTCATGGACCAGGCCGACGGCTTCTCGCGCCTGAGCCCCGTGATGACGGCCATCTCGGGCACGCTGTCGGGCCAGGGCCTGGCGCCCTACCCGGCCTGGACCACCGACGCGGCCATCCGGATCTACGACGCGGAGCCCACCGACCCCGGCTACGGCCAGTCCGTGCCGCTGTGGACTGACGTCTTCACCGGCGGGGCCGAGCTGCACCCCGACAACCTGGTCATCGGCTTCCCCCGGGTGCCGCTGGCTCCCAACGCCGAGCACGTCGTCGTCGTCACCGATGACCTGAGCCTGGCCGACGGCAGCCGCCCCGAGGTCTCCCACGAGACGCGCGTCATCCTGGGCCTGGAGGACCCGCTGACCGACCAGGAGGCGGCGCTCTACGCCTACCACGCCCCCACCCGGGCCCTGCTCGACACCGTCGGCCTGGACCCGGCGCACATCGTGCGGGTGTGGGACTTCACCACCCGCAGCCAGGCCGATCCCACGCGGCGCCTGGCCAGCATGGTCGGGCAGACCGGGAGCCTGGCCGGCGACCTGGGCGTGGCCGTCGACGCGGTCGGCACCTCCAGCAACACCGACATCGGGGCCATCGTCCTGGGGCGGGTCACGGGCGTGCCCGAGTTCCGCGACGCCGACGGCCGCCTGGTGCTGGACGCGCAGGGCGACCCCATCATCCAGGGCCAGACCGAGGCGCCCTTCCGCATCCTGGTGCCCTCGGGCGAGGGACCTTACCGCGTCACCCTCTACGGTCACGGCACCGGCGGCAACGTCAGCGACGACTCCTTCGACGCCGAGTTCGCCAGCTTCGACATCGCCAAGGCCGGCACCCGCTTCATCGGCTGGAACGGCGACGACCTGTTCAACCTCTTCGCCTCGCTGGACCAGTTCCAGCTCGGCATCGAGCGCTCCACCGTCGGCCTGATGCAGTCCGTGGTCAACACCCAGGCCATCCTGCTGGCCCTGGAGCCCGGCGGGCCCCTGGCCACCACCCTGTCCGCCGACACCCTGTCCGCCGACACCCTGGACGGGGAGCCCAACCCCGTCGCCGGCCGCACCCCCGACGTCAGCGAGCCCTTCTGGATGGGCGGCTCCCTGGGGGGCGCCATGGGCAGCCTGATCTCGGCCAGCTTCGACCAGATCCACTACAGCGTCTGCAACGTCCCCAACGGCGCCTGGAGCCACACCATCCCGCGCTCGGTCATGTACGAGACCGTGCTCGATCCGGTGCTGTCCAACGTCTACGGCGACAGCCTGGACGTCGCCCACCAGATGCTCATGAGCCAGACCACCTGGGACGACGTGGACGGTGCCGCCTGGGCCGACGCCGCCCTGGCCAAGGGCACCGTCTTCCTGCTCCAGGACAGCATCGACGACCCCGTCGTGCCCAACGCCGGGTCGGACATCCTGGCCTACGCCCTGGGTGCGAAGCTGGTCGGGCCGCCCCTGGTGGACGTGCCCGGACTGGAGAAGGTGGACGAGACCACCAACCAGTCCGGCTTCACCCAGTTCCACGTCCCCGACACCGGCAAGTACGACGTCCACGGCTTCGCCGCCCGCAGCACCCCCGCTGGCGAGGCCGCCTTCGAGCAGATCATCAGCTTCGTCAACAGCGTCTGGATCGACGGCGCGCCGAAGATCACCTTCCCCAGCGGGTGTGCGGATGTGACGCCGAACGGGGACTGTGACTTCACGCAGGTGATGGCGAAGGAGGACTAGCGGCTGCTCGCGGCTGGTGGGGCAGGCGAGGATCGGCGCTCCCGCCCCCACCTCCCCCACCTCGCCTCGCCCTCGGCTACCCTGCTGCCCTCCTCGGAGCTGTCATGCCGCGCCGCCCTACCTCGTCCCGGGTCCTCTCCTCCCTCCCGCTCCCGCTCCCGCTCCTGCTGCCGCTGGTGCTGGTCCTGGCCTGTGGCGACAAGGGGGGGCCGGGCACGACGGGGGACGGGGGTGCGGATGGGGGTACGGACGGGGGCGCCCTGGACGGGGGCGCGGACGGGGGCGGCGACACGGCACCGCCGGCCGATGACTGCGATGGGCATGCGGGCGAGGTGATCTGCGTCGATGCGGTGGCGACGGTCTGCGACGAGGCCGGGGACGTAGCGGAGACCGAGACCTGCGGGGTCGAGGAGCTGTGCCAGGAGGGCGACGGCTGCCTGTCCTGCGCGGTGAGCGTGGAGGCCGGCCTGGGCCCGGACGCGACCGAGGCCGCGCTGGTGCGGCTGGACCCGGCCCCGGTAGAGGCGGGGGACTGGGCGCTGCGCCGGCTGTCGATGCGGCCGGTGCAGGTGGCGGTGGATCCGCTGCTGCGCACCGGGAGCGTGACGGTGGAGCGGGCGGGGGAGGGAGTGGCGGCCTGGAGCGAGGAAGGCGAGGCGCTGTCGCTGCCGCTGGTGGTCGACGCGACCGCGCTGCCGCTCACGGTGCTGGTCCAGGGCCTGGAGGACGGGGCGACGGCGACGCTGACGGCGAGCACAGAGGGCTGCGGGGCGGCGCCGATGTCCGTGGAGCTGCGCGTAGCGCCCTGGACGGCGCTGGCCGGGCAGGCCCTGGTGGGCTTCCCGTGGTTCGAGAAGGTGCGCGCCTTCACGGGTCGGCAGAGTCCCCAGGTGGCGCTGGATCCGGCCCTGCACGGGGACCTGGCGGGGCGGAAGGCGACGGCCTGGGTGGTGGCGCACCGCAGCCCCGTGGAGTGGGCCGCGGACCCGGTGCTGGTGGACGACGGGGACGGTGCGGAGACGGTGGCCATCGGTGGGGAGACGCTGGTTGCGAACACCTGGACGGTCTGGGCCACGGACGTCGCGGTGCGGCCGGGCGTGTTGTCGGACTCGTACGATGTGGTGCTGGACCTGGACGGAGACGGGAGCCTTTCGCCGGGTGATCTGTTCCAGGGGCCGGGTGAGGCGGAGCCGGCCTTCTACCTGCTGTCGGACCTGAGCCGGGCCGGGCCGCACAAGGCGCTGTCGACCTTGTACTCGGGCGGCTTGTGGCTGGGGGAGGAGGCCTACTACCCATCCGACATCGCCGACCTGGTGGCGGCGCAGGGGCCGCGGCCCCTGGTGGTGATCAGCCACGGAAACGGTCACGACTACCGATGGTACGACTACCTGGGTGACCACCTGGCGAGCTGGGGCTTCGTGGTGATGACCCACCAGAACGACACGGGGCCGGGCATCGAGACGGCCTCGGAGACGACGCTGAGCAACACGGACTACTTCCTGACGCACCTGGCGGAAGTCGACGGCGGCGTGCTCGATGGGATGATCGACGGTCACCGGATCGCGTGGATCGGGCACAGTCGCGGTGGCGAGGGCGTGGCCCGGGCCTACGATCGACTGGTGACTGGTGACTACGTTCCAGAGGCCTACACGGCGGACGACATCGTGCTGATCAGCTCCATCGCGCCGACCGTCTTCCTGGGGACCGGCCAGAGCAACCCGCACGATCGGTGGTACCACCTGATCGCCGGGACGGCGGACGGAGACGTGACGGGCGGACCGGACTCGGGCATCGTGCAGTACCTGCGCATCGCCGAGGTCGCGCAGGAGGACATGGCCGTGACCCTGGTCCACGGTGCAGCCCACAACGACTTCAACTGCTGCGGCTTCTCGGACGGGGTGGGCCCGGACCGCATCGGCCGGGACGAGGCGCAGATCGTGGCCCGGGCGGTCTACCTGGCCCTGCTGGAGTGGGTGGTGGAGGGAGACCCGGCCCCCGCCGACCTGCTGCGGCGCCAGTTCGGGAGCTTCCACAACGCGGGGACGCCCGCCGACGTGGTGGTGGCCAACCAGTACCGGCCGGGCCCGGCGCGGGGCCGCCTGGTATTGGACGACTTCCAGGACGGGCCGGAGCTCGAGGTGGCGAGCACGGGCGAGGCCGTGAGCGCCACGGTGGAGGACCTGGCGGAGGGGCGGCTGGACGACGCGGACAGCAGCTTCGCCTGGACGGGCACGGACCCGATGAACGGCATGACCCTGGCCGAGGACAGTGACGAGGACACGCGCGGCGCGGTCTTCGACTGGTCGGTGGGCAGTGACGAGGCCTGGCGGGTGGCGGTGCCTGCCGATGCCCAGGACCTGCGCGCCTGGACCTGGCTGTCGCTGCGGGCCTGCCAGGGCTCCCGGCACCCGGACACGGTGCTGTTGGACGGACCGCTGGACTTCGCCGTGACCCTGATCGACGCCCTGGGCCAGGAGAGCACGATCCGCATGGACGACGCGGGTCTGTCCCTGACCGAGCCCTACCAGCGCACCAGCTACGGACCAGGGGCCGGCTGGGCCAACGAGTGGAGCACGGTCCGCCTGCGGCTGGCCGACTTCCAGGCCGAGGGCACCGCCCTGGACTTGTCACATGTGGTGGCCGTGGAGCTGCGCTTCGGCGAGGCCTGGGGCGCGCCCGAGGGTCGGATCGGCCTGGATGACCTGATGCTGCTCAGCGACGAGGTGACCCCGTGATCTCCCTCCTCCTGCTCCTCGCCGGGCCTGCCCTGGCCTCCCCCAGCCCCGTGCAGGGCCTGGTCTCCGTGACCCCCTTCCACCTCGACGCGCCCCTGTCCTACCGCTGGTGCGCCGAGCGTCCGGACATCGACGAGGGCCTCATCCTGGTGCTCAGGGTCGATCCTGCGGTGGCACGCCCGCTCCAGGGCCCCGAAGCGGAGCTGTACGTGGGTGACCGGCCCGCCCAGCGCCTGTCCTGGAGCGCCACGGCCTCGGCCTTGGTGGTGCTGGTGCCGGGGCCCGTCGACCTGGCCCGGGTGCCGGTCTACTGGGGGCCCCAGACCCTGCCGGAGCAGGTGGACCTGGCGGCGGGCACCGCGGCCCTCGCCTCGGCCCGGGCCGCTGGCATCCAGCCCTTCGGCGCCGCCCAGATCGCCGCCGTCCAGCAGCCGCCCCTGGACCTGGCCGACCCGGTGGCCTTGATGGCCGCCGTGCAGCCCCTGGTCCAGCAGTGGGCGCCGCTGCCGATGCCCTGAGGGGGTCGATCGGACCCCTCCGATCGGGTGTCAGTCGGATCGGATCGGGTGTCAGGCGATGCGGTATGCGTTTTCAAGTGCGCCTGTCTGCCAGCCCGGCGCGCCGTCGGCCTGGGTGGGGGGCTGAGATCGGGTCTCAGGCGATGCGGTATGCGTTTTCAAGTGCGCCTGTCTGCCAGCCCGGCGCGCCGTCGGCCTGGGTGGGGGGCTGGACCGCAACTCGTGGCCCGGACGCTGCGGACGACGGCGATCCGGTGCCGCCCATGCTGGCCTTGTCAGCAGGGAGTTCCGGGCCGGACCGAGCGGCGCACCTTGGCCCGCTGGGGAGCGCCGGCGGCGGCAACAACTGCCCAGGCGAGCCCTCGCCTGCCGAGTTGCTGCCGGTTCTGCCTCCGCCTCGACCAGGGTCGCGAGCGGGCCTCGGGACCACCGTCCGCGCTGGGTTGGTAGCCGATGTGCCGATGGGCAAGCCCTTCCGCTCGGCGACCAGGCTCGTTGGGCACGGCTACCGGGAGGGAAAACGCATACCGCATCGCCTGACACCCAATTTCAATTTCCCAATTGGACACCCAATTGGTGCCCGCCCGCCCGCCCGCCCGCCCGCCCGCCCGCCCGCCCGCCCGCCCGCCCGCCCGCCCGCCCGCCCCGCCGCGCCTAGGTCGCCGGCGCAGCGCCCTCGGGCAGGTGGGTGGCGTCGGGGCAGGCGGCGAGGATGGCCTCCTCGCAGGCGCGGGCCAGGGCGGGGTCGTCGATGGGCAGGGCGAAGTGCTCGCCGGTGTCCAGGCCCACGTGCAGCACGGCGCGGTCTGCGTTGCCCAGGGGGCTGGGCTGGATCTGCCGGTGGACCCAGCGCACGGAGCCCGGGTCGTCCCGCACGGCGCGGATCAGCGGGTGCTGGTGGGGGTCCCGGCCGCGGGCCCACAAGACCAGGAAGACCAGGCCCGCCAGCGCGGTCAGCATGCCGAAGAAGCGCCAGATCTCCGAGGTCTCCACGACGATCAGGGCTGCCCCCGCCGCGAGGGCGACGAGGCAGACCGGCAGCAGGAACTGGTGTCCTTGCTGAACCGCGGTGCGAAGCGGGCGAAGGCTCTCGTTCATGGGACCGGCCTCAGGGTACCCCGGGGACCCTCGACCAGCATGTCAGGGTCCATCGCCCCCGCTGGCCTGGGCGCGGATCTCGGCCGCGGTCGCCCGGCGCTCGGCCGTGCTGGCGTGCAGCCCGTCGAGGAGCTCGATGGCGCCTGCGTTGTCGCCGGCCTCCTGGCGCATCAGGGCGTGCATCAGGCGGGCCACCTCGTTCATGGCGGCCGGGTCGCCCAGGGCGGCCGCGGCCCGGTCGGCTGCCGTCCACAGGCCGGCGTTGACGGCGCAGGCGTGCCACAAGCGCAGCACGGTGACGCGATCGGCGGGGGTGGGTGGGGGGGAGCTGGCGTCCATGGTGGAGGCGGCGCCCTCGGCCTGGGCCGCGCAGCTGCCCTGGTGTCCCTGGCGACCGGCGGCGACCGCCAGGTGGTATCGGGCGCGCCAATCGGTCGCAGCCTGCAGCCGGGCCTGGACCGCGGCGGGCACGCGGACCGGGTCACGAGCCGCAAGCTCGGCGGCGAGCAGGGTGAGGTCGGGATCCTCGGGCCACTGGGAGAGCCCGCCCAGGAGCACGGCCCAGGCGTCGTCGAGCCGGTCCTGGGCGCCTCGCAGGCGCACCGCGCCCGCCGTGAGGGCGGGGCCCATGCCCAGGCGGCGGCTGGCCTTGAGCAGGGCGGCCTCGGCGTCGTCCAGGCGCCCGGCGTCCACGAGCAACGAGACCAGCAGGCCGGCCCCCTGGCGCACGCTGTCCTCCAGGGCTGCCTCGTCGCTGGCGGTCAGCACCCCGCTCATCTCGCCGGTCGGGTGGACCTGCACCCAGGAGTCGGCGGCGAAGACCTGCTCCAGGTCGGCCAGCGCGCCGTCCTCGTCCTGGGTGCGGGCCCGGACCAGGGCGCGGAGGATGCGGGCGTCGATGCGCCGGGGCTCGGTGGCCAGGGCCGCGTCGAGAAGGGGCAGGGCCTGGGCGTCCTGGCCGTGCTGGTGGTGGCGCAGGGCCTGGGCGACCTGCTCGACGGTGGTGGCGCCGGCCCGGCCCGCGGCGGCCCCGGTGGCGGCGAGCTGGCCGGCCTGGACCGACAGGCGGGCCTGGACGGTGCTGGCCAGGCCGGGGTGGGCCGCCTGCTGGCAGTAGGCGGCGGCGGTGGTGCCGGGGGTCTGGTCGCCCTCCAGGTCGATGAGGATCTCCAGGCAGCCGCGCTCGGGGCCGGGCAGGGTGGCCTGGGCCAGGGCGGCGCGGGCCTGCTCGGGCTCGCCCAGCCGCAGCAGGACCTGCTGCAGACCGACCTGGGCGTCGACGCTGGCGGGGTCCAGCCGGGAGGCCAGCCGGGCCTGCTCCAGGGCGGAAGGGAAGTCCTGGGCGGCGAAGGCGGCGCCCGCCAGGGCGGTGTGCAGCTCGGCGCGGTCGGGGAAGCTGCTGGCCGCCTGGGAGAGGATGCGGCGGGCCTCGTCCAGGCGCTCCTGGCGGACCAGGGCGATGCCCAGGCCCTGGGCGGCCCGCCCGCAGTCGGGGCTGTGCGCCAGGACCTGGCGGAAGGCGATCTCGGCGTCGGCGGGCTTTCCGTCCTGGAGCGCCAGGATGCCGGCGTTGAAGGGCGCGGCCTGGGCCTCGGGCGGGTCCCAGCTCGCCGCGAAGGCGCCGCCGATGAGCAGCAGCAGGGTGATCACGAGGCGAGATCCTGGGCCATGACGACCTTGCCGATCAGGGCGCGGTCTTCGAGCAAGGCGTGGGCCTGCCCCAGCTCGGACATGGGCAGCACCCGGTCCAAGACGGGCTGGATGGCGCCGTCGCTCACGGCCTGCCAGGCGTCGAACATCTCCCCCATGCCGCCCATGGTGCTGCCCAGGATCGAGAGCTGCTTGAAGAAGACGGCCCGCATGTCCAGGGCGAGCTGGTGGCCGGTGGTGGCGCCGCAGCTGACATAGGTGCCACCCCAGCGCAGCAGCCGCTGGGACAGCGGCCAGGTGGCGGCGCCGACGTGGTCGACGACGATGTCGACGCCGGCCTTGTCGGTCCAGGCGCGGGCGGCGTCGGCGGCTTCCTCGTAGGACCAGGCCTGGTCGGCCCCCAGGCGCAGGCAGGCGGCCCGCTTGTCGGGAGTGGAGGCGGTGGCGGCGACCCGCGCCCCGCACAGGCGCGCCACCTGGATGGCCAGGCTGCCGACCCCGCTGGCGCCGGCCTGGACCACGACCCGGTCGCCGGGGCGGGCCCGGGCCCGGGTGCGTAGCATGTGCCATGCGGTGAGCAGGGCCAGGGGCAGGGCGGCGGCCTGCTCGGGGGCCAGGCCGGGCGGCAGCGGCAGGACCTGGGCCCGGGGGACGACGACGAGCTCGGCCATGCCGCCGTCGCAGCGCTCGCCGCGGATCATGTAGCTTCGGCACAGATCGTGGCGGCCCGACAGGCAGGCGGCGCAGCCCATGCAGCCGAAGCCCGGGTGCAGGGCGACGGGGGCGTCGAGCTCGACGCAGTGGCCGACGACGTCGCTGCCCGGCACCAGCGGCAGGGGGAAGCGGTGGCCGGGCACGCCCCGGCGGACCCACAGGTCCAGGTGGTTCAGGCCCACGTGGCTGACGCGTACCGTGACCTGGTCGGGTCCGGCGACGGGGGCGGGCAGGGAGACCCGCTGCAGGACCTCGGGCCCGCCGTGGCGGTCGATGCGGATGGCGAACACGGCGGTGCTCCTGGACGCGGAGGGGGCGTCCGTGGGCTACACGAGACCACGGCGGGCAGCGGAGGTTCGCCCGCGCCTCCCGGGCCTCTATCGGCGCCGGGCCCGCCTCACCTCCCCTTCCCTCGACCCCTCCCTCGACCCCTCCCTCGACAGGTCCATGGCCGGCAGCCCTCGCTCGCTCCTCCTCCGCCTCCTCAGCCGGCTCCTGGCTCCGGGTCGCGGTGAGGTGCGCGCCATGGAGGACGCGCTGCACGTCGAGAGCGTGCTGCGCTTCGCGACCATCTTCGCCGGCACGGTGGTGGTGCCGGCCCTGCTGCTGGGCTGGATCGGCATCCGCTCCATCCGCAGCGAGGAGCTGGATGTCCAGGCCGAGGCCCGCCGCACCGCCCAGGCCGCGACCCGCACCTTCACGGACTCGCTGGACCGCGAGTTCCAGGGTTTCCAGGACGCGGTGCAGACCCGGCTGGAGTCGGGGCGCAGCACGCTGGAGTCGCCCAAGGAGCTGCACCCGGACCTGGTGGTCGCCCTGCGCTTCGATCGCGACCTGCGGCTGGAGGCGCCCTTCCAGGTCGAGGAGCGCGCCTCGGCGGCCCACAGCGCGGGCGGGCCCCTGTCGATGGCCGCCTGGCGCAGCGCGGACCGCTACGCGCGCCGGGGCGGGGATCCCGAGAGAGCCGCCGCCCGCTTCGCCCAGGCGGCGTCCCACCTGGATCGCCCCGAAGAGGCGGCGCGGGCCCAGTTCGACCGCGGTCGCATGCTCATCGAGGCCGGCAAGGTCCGCGAGGGCACGGCCGCGTTGCAGGTGGTGGCCGCCGACGAGGGCAGCCTGCGGGATCCCTGGGGCTTCCGCTGCGGGGACCTGGTCGCCTTGGAGCTGGCTGAGGGGCAGCTGTCCCAGGACCCCGACGGCGGCGCCGCCCGCCTGCGCGCCCTGGTGGAGCGGCTGCTGACCGACCCTTGGACCGTGGGCCGCGGCGGCGAGGGGGCGGTGGCCCGCCGGGCCTTGTCCCTGGCCGAGCCCCTGCTGGAGCCGGACTGGGTGGCCGGCGCCCGGGGCCGCATCGCCCGCCGCAGCGCGATGTTGTACTGGGCCGAGCAGCTGCTGCCCGAGCTGGATCCGGCCATGGCCTGGGCCGAGGCCGAGGGGGTGAAGCCCGGCGTGGTGCGCTGGCGGACCGGCTCCCACGCATTGTGGGCGACGACCCGCTGGGAGGACGACCTCTACACCTACGCCTTCGACCTGGACTCGCTGACCAGCCGGCTGAAGGCCGACGTGCGCGGCGTGGTCACCCGTGAGGCCCCGGTCACCGTCTTCCTCATCGGCCCCGATGAGGCCGAGCCCTCCGAGGTCATCGAGCGCCGCCCCCTGGCGCCCTACCTGTCGGGCTGGTCGGTGGCGGTCGCGCTGCGCGACCCCGCGGCCCTGCGCTCCGACCAGGCCTGGCGCCGCACGCTGCGCTTCGGGATCGTCATGATCTCGGTCGGCATGATCGCCCTGGGCTTCATGACCTCGGTCCGGCTCATCGGGCGCGAGCTGGACGTGGCGCGCATGAAGGCCGACTTCGCGGCCAGCGTCAGCCACGAGCTGCGCTCGCCCATCACCCACATCCGGCTGCAGGGCGAGAGCCTGCTGCTGGGCCTGGCCGACACCGACGAGGAGCGGGACGCCGCCTACCAGGCCATCGTGCGGGAGAGCGAGCGCCTGAGCCGGCTGGTCGACAATGTGCTGGACTTCGCGGCCATCGAGCGCGGCGCCAAGCGCTACGCCCTGCGCCCCGGCGACCTGTGCGAGAGCGTCCGGCGGGCGCTGGTCAGCATGGAGTCCTCGCTGGAGTTCAAGGACATGACGCTGGAGATCGTCCTGCCCGACGACCTGCCCGCCGTGCACCACGACGCGGACGCCGTCGCGCAGTGCGTGATCAACCTCGTGAGCAACGCCGCGAAGTACTCTCCCGATGGCGCTACCCTGCAGATCCAGGCGAAGGTCGGCGAGGGTGAGCTGGGCGGCCGCGTCCAGCCCGTCATCGAGGTCTCGGTCGTCGACCACGGCATCGGCATCGCCGCCCATGATCTGCGCCAGATCTTCGAGCCCTTCTACCGATCACGCGACTCCCAGGCCCGCCGCCGCAAGGGCACGGGCATCGGCCTCACGATCACGCGGTACATCATGGAAGCCCACGGCGGAGACATCCAGGTGCAGTCCAAGCTCGGCAAGGGCAGCACCTTCATCCTCCGCTTCCCCCTGGAGCCACCGGTCGACACCGACCGGGGTACTCGATTCCTCGCATCGTCCGGTCGTCACCGGGCGGGCACCGGAGCCTGACCATGCCCCGCATCCTCTTCGTCGAGGACGAGCCTGAGGTCCTCGCGACCCTCATCAAGTTCTTCGAGCGCCAGGGCTACACGGTCCACGGCGCTCGAACCGGGGCCGAGGCCATCGACATCGCCGACCGCAACCCGCTGGACATCGCCGTCCTCGACGTGATGTTGCAAGAGGGCCCGGCCGGGGTCGAGGGCATGGACGGCTTCGAGATCTGCCGCAGCCTGCGCGAGAACGCCTTCGACCGCCCGGTCATCTTCCTGACCGCCCGCGCCACCGAGCAGGACAAGCTGCTGGGCTTCGAGCTGGGGGCCGACGACTACCTGACCAAGCCCTTCTCGCTGCTCGAGCTCAAGGCGCGGGTAGAGGCGAACCTGCGGCGGGCCGGCGGCGCCAAGAGCGTGTACCGCTTCGGCGACGTCGAGGTGGACCTGGACGCCTACGAGATCCGCCACCCCGACGGGCCCGAGCGCCTGAGCAACCGCGAGCGCGACCTGCTGCGCTACTTCATCGAGCACGCCGGCAAGATCATCCCACGGGAGGAGCTGCTGAAGCGGGTCTGGGAGTACAAGAGCGGCGTCGCCACGCGGACTGTCGACACCCACGTCCTGACCGTGCGCAAGAAGCTGCGGGACGACGCCGGCGCCCCGCGCTTCATCCAGACCCTGCACGGGGTCGGCTACCAGTTCATCGCCCGAGAGGGGGACTGAGAGTGGGCCTGCTGGCCCTGTGCGCGCTGCTCGCGCTGGCCAGCCCGGCCCGGGCGGGGGGCCCCGAGATCTGGGCCGCCCTGAATGACGCCCGGCTGGCCGAGGCCGAGGACCGGGATCCGGGCGCGGCCATCGCCATCTACGAGACCGTCCTGCACCACCTGCCGGACGATGATCCGCTCTACGGCGAGCTGCTGCTCCAGCTCGCCCGGGCCCGCTTCGATCAGGACGACCTGGTCGGCGCCCGCAAGGCCCTGACCGACGCCAGCGAGGACCCCCAGGTGGGTGCCCGGGCCCGGGCCTGGCTGGTGCAGCTCGGCGCCTATTCGGCGCGGGTCCAGGGCCTGCCGCTGGAGACCAGCTTCGAGGCGGGCAGCACGCCCTTCGTGCTCGGCTGGAGCGCGGCGCCCGAGGCCAGCCTGCAGACGGGGGACCGGGGCCTGGTCTGGACGAACCTGGTGCGGGACGGGCGCGACGACTACCTGCTGGCCGCCATCGACGAGGAGGCAGGCCCGGTGCGGGGTGTGCGCCTGGCGGTCGAGGCGACCGAGCTGACGGCCCACATGCGCCTGATCCTGGAAGACGACGGGGGGCGGCGCTGGACCGCGCCGGTGGTCCAGGTTCCGCCGGGCAGGATCACGGAGCTGTCCCTCGCGACCAGCGAGCTGCTGCCGGCCCAGGGCAGCGGGCTGGACCTGGCCGACCCGTCGCGGATCCGCGTGATCATGCTCCAGGACGTGACGGCCTTCCACTCGACCGAGCGGGGCCTGGATCACCTGGTGCTGCACAGGCTCGAGCTGCGCTGAGCCCGGCAGGCTCGGCTGCGGTTCGGCGCCCAGCGGGCGCGGCGGAAACGCGGCTCAGGGCAGGACCACCGCCGGCCAGTGCTCCAGGCGGTGGAAGTCCGGGCTCGGACCCGGCATGGGGGTCCAGGCCAGGTAGCGGCGGGTCTGGCCCAGGCCGTGGCAGGCGGTGGCGTTGACCCGGTGCGGCCCGGGCGGCAGCAGGGCGGCGGGCAGGTGGGCGGAGGCGGTCCAGCGGGCGCCGGTGACGGTGGCCTGGACCTCCAGGGGCAGCAGGCGCCGGGTGATGTTGCGCACGCCGTGCAGCAGCAGGACCAGGTAGTGGCCGTTGGGGCCCAGCTCGACCTCGAGGTAGTGGTCGTCGGCGCCGAGCAGGAACAGCTCGACGACCTCGTGCTCCCACAAGGCCCAGGTGGGGCCGGGGGCGCAGGCGGGGCTGGGGTCGCCGTGGAAGGGGGCCTCGACCTCCAGGCGCAGCCCGCTCCCGTCGCGCTGCAAGCGGACGGTGGCCTGCTCCTCGGGCGCCGCGGGGGCGCCGTCCCAGCTCCGGTCGATCCGCAGGGCGAGGGCCGGTGCCAGGGCCGGTGCCAGGGCCGGCGCGGGAGGAGGTCCGGGGGGCGGGGCGAGGGGCATGAGGGGCGGTTACCTCGGGGGCATCATGGGTCCCGACACCCCCATCGTAGTCCAGAAGTACGGCGGCTCCTCGGTCGCCGATGTGGCTGGGCTGCGCGCCGTGGCCGCGCGGGTCGTGCAGACGGTCCGGGCCGGCCACCAGGTGGTGGTGGTCGTGTCCGCCATGGGCAACACGACCAACGAGCTGCTGGCCCTGGCGCGCGAGGTCAGCCCTCGCCCCGGCCGCCGCGAGCTGGACCTGCTCGTCAGCGTGGGCGAGCGGGTGAGCATGACCCTGCTGGCCATGGCCATCGAGGACCTGGGCGTGGCGGCGGCCAGCTTCACGGGCAGCCAGTCCGGCATCATCACCGACGACCAGCACGTCAGCGCCCAGGTGCTGGAGGTGCGCCCCTACCGGATCCAGCGGGCCCTGGACCAGGGGCAGGTGGCCATCGTGGCGGGCTTCCAGGGCGTGAGCCGGGGCGGCGAGGTCACGACCCTGGGCCGGGGGGGCTCGGACACGACGGCGGTGGTCCTGGCCGCGGCCCTGGGCGCCGCCTGGTGCGAGATCTGCTCGGATGTGGATGGCGTCTACACCGCCGACCCGCGGGTGGTGCCGGGGGCGCGCCGCCTGGACACCCTGCCGCTGGACGCCGCGGCGGCCCTGGCCCAGGCCGGCAGCAAGGTGCTGGCCGCCGACGCCGTGGAGCAGGCCCGCCGCTGGGGCGTGCAGCTCGTGGCCTCGGACACCCGCAAGCCCGCCGGCTCGGGCACCCACCTGCCGCCGGGGCCGGTGCCCGAGGAGATCGTGGGCGTCGCCTCGGACGCGCTGTTGGTCCGGCTCGATGGGCTGGGTCCTGCCGCGCTGTCGGGCCTGGAGGGGGCCGTGCGCGCCTGGTTGCCCGGCGACCTGGCCCTGGTGGACACGCGCAACCTGCACGAGCGGGAGCTGGGCCAGCCCGTGGCCGTCGTGACTGCCGTGGGCCGCCGGCTGGTGCGCCACCCCGCCGTGACGGCCCGCGCCCTGACCGCGGTGGCCGGCCTCTCGGTCGACCGCTGGTGGGCCAGCGGCGAGGCCCTGTCGCTGCTGCTGCCCCGGGAACAAGCCGATGAGGCCCAGCGCCGGCTGCATCGGGTCCTGGTCGAGGGCGGCGGGGCCTGAAGGGACGGCGGGGCTGTGACGGGACCTTTCGTCGCAGTTTCGCAATGGTTGTGCCCGATGCCTTGCGGTCGCGCGCTGCGTCCTCTACTTTTGGAGCCCCACGTTCCAGGACCCTCCCGCAGCGGGGAGCCCGATGCTCAAGCACTTCCTCAACCCGCCCAACTGGTTCACCTCAGCCAGCATGTTCTGCGGGCTGTACAGCATCTTGCTGGCCACGGGCGTGGACGGCGAGCCGAACTTCTACCGGGCCGCCTGGATGCTGGTCTTCGCCGGCGTCTTCGACATGCTCGACGGCCGCGTGGCGCGCCTGACCGGCACCGGCAGCGCCTTTGGGATCCAGCTCGACTCCCTGGCCGACGTCGTGTCCTTCGGCATCGCGCCGGCGATCCTGCTCTACGCCTGGGGTCTGCACGACCTGGGCCCCGTGGGCCTGGCCGTCGCTTTCTTCTTCTTCCTCTGTGGCACCTTCCGGCTGGCCCGCTTCAACGTGGGCGCCGACGGCAGCAAGGCCAGCCACTCCGAGGGCCTGACCATCACCATGGCCGGCGGCACGGTGGCCAGCCTGGTCATGGCCCACGCGGCCAACGACCTGGGCGCCGTCGAGCACCAGGGCTCGGTGGCCCTGCTGACCTTCGCCCTGTCCATCCTGATGATCAGCCGCCTGCGCTTCTTCGGCTGGTCGGCCCTGAAGCTCCAGCCCCTGCACGTCGTGGGCGTCGCCCTGGGCCTGGCCCTGGTGCTGGTCGTCTCGCTGCGCTTCCGTTGGGCCAGCGCCTTCCTGGCCTTCGCCGGCATCTACCTGACGGCGGGGGTCTTCGAGAACCTGATGGCGGTGCTGCGGCGTGAGCCCGGCGCCCACACCGAAGACCCGCTGGGCTTGGACCTGAGCGAAGACGATCTGGACGAGGTCGAGCTGGCCCGTGTCCCCGGGCGGCACCACGACCGACGCTGAGCCCGTGCGGATGCAGGCCACGCGCCTGTTGGATCGCTTCGCCGCGGTGGCCCGTCCGGGTCCGTGGAAGGCGCCCATGGTCCATCACCACGTGGGCGGCCGGCACGGCTTCCGCCTGGTCGTGGGCGTCTGCGTGCATGGCGACGAGGTGGGCCCGCTGCCCGCCGCCGTCGAGCTGGTCGAGGAGCTGCGCGCCGGGACGGAAGACTACGGCGGCATCCTGACCATCTTCGTCGGCAACCCCGCGGCCGTGCAGGCCGGGCGCCGCCTGATGGACAGCGACCTCAACCGTGTCTTCCTGCCCTCGCCCCCCGACGACCGGGAGGGCCGGCGGGCCCTGGCGCTGCAGCCGATCCTCGCCCAGGCCGACCTCTTCCTCGACCTGCACCAGACGGGCACGCCGACGGCCGAGGCCTTCTACACCCTGCCCTGGCGCGAGCTGGACGGGGCCTGGGCCCGCGCCCTGGCCGGGGCCCGGCTGTGGATGACCCGCCCCTGGGGCCAGGTCTTCAGCACCGGCACCTGCTGCGCGGACGAGTATGTTCGGGCCCTGGGGCCGCCAGCGCTCACCCTGGAGCTGAGCGAGAAGGGGCTGCGCCCCGAGACCGAGGCCGAGGCCAGCCGGGTGCTGCGTCGCCTGCTGCGGCTGGCCGAGGACCACGCCTCCGGCCGGCGGGACATCCACCAGGCCGCCCGCGAGCAGCCCGAGCTGGAGTTCATGCACGAGGTGCTCCGCGAGCCCTTCGGCGACCCCCGGCGCGCCCTGCGGCCCGGCCTGTCGAACCTGGCCTCGGTGCGGGCCGGCGATCTGCTGTCGCCGCCGGGTGCGATCGAGGTCCGCAGCCCCATCGACGGCCTGCTGGTCTTCCCCAAGTACCCCTCGCGGGACAGCCACGGGCGCGCCCGGTCCCCCGTGCCGGCCGAGATCTTCCGCATCGCGACGCCGCTGCCGGACCACCCGCGCACCTTGTGGGGCGAGGGCGGCTTGGCGGCCGACCTGGCCGAGGGGGGGGCAGCAGAGCCGGCCAACGGGGCCGAGGCCGCGCGCGCGCCCTAGCCGGTCACCGGTCCGGACAGCAGCAGCCGGGACCAGGCGAGGAAGGCGAGGGCGGAGCCTGCCAGGCCGATGGTCTGCACGACCCGCACCGCGACCAGGACCAGGGCCGCGTGGGTGAGGGGCAGGCCGGCAGCCATGGACAGCACGCCGCCGAAGCTGGCGTCCCAGGCGCCCAGGCCGCCGGGCAGGATCACGAGCGCCGCAGAGGCGACGACGCTGGCCGTGTGGGCCACGAGCGCGGCGAGCGGCGAAACGGACTCGCCGACCGCGGCCGCGCAGCAGAGCACGGCCAGGGCGAAGCTGCCGTGGGACAGCGCGCTCCAACCCAGGGCGCGCAGCCAGGGCCCGGGCCCCAGGCGCAGGCCGCCGGCCAGGTCGTGGGCCAGGCGGTCGATGCCCTGGGCCAGGCGGCCCAGCAGCTGCCCGGCGCGTCCGGGCAGGCGTCGCGACAGGGCGGCCGGCCCCGCCCTGGCCACGGCCGCCAGCAGGTCGGGGCGCAGCGCGATGGCCCCGGCGGCCAGGCCGGCCAGGCCGAGCAGGCCGCCCACGGTCCACAACATGGGCAGGACCTCTGGCGGCACCTGGACCAGGGGCAGCAGGGCCAGCAGCAGCAGCCCGCTCGAGGCCAGGCCGGCCAGGCGCCCCTGGAGCGAGGCGGCCAGGGCGGTGGAGGCCGGCACGCCGTAGCGGCGCTGGACGGCGGCGGCGATGGCCACCTCGCCCACGGGACCGGGGAAGGACAGGTTGAGCACCGTGGAGCCCAGCAGCAGCGTCCCGGCCGCCAGCGGACCCGGGCGCCGCCAGGGACCCGCCGGCAGCAAGGCCAGGAAGCGCGGGCCGGCCAGCAGCAGGCCGAGCATCATCAGGGCCAGGGCGCCGCCCAGCCAGCCGGGCCGCATGCGCGCCAGGTGCTCCCGCAGGGCCCCCGGCCCGCCCAGGCTGGCCACGCCGAGGCCCACGGCCAGCGTCACCAGGAGCAGCGACAGGCCCAGCACTCCAGCGCGCAGCAGGACCTGCCGGCGGGCGTTCAGCTCGGCTCCCCGGCCGGGCGGCGCGGCTCCTGGAGCAGCCAGGGCAGGCGCAGGGCCAGCCGCTCGGCCACCGGGATCAGGCGTCGGCTGCGGTCCCCCCCGGACAGGATGGCGCCCAGGATGAAGGGCAGGCGGGGGCGGACGGCGGGGCAGCGCCCGCAGACGCTGTCCTGCGGCACGGCCCGGGCGTGGTGGGCGGCGCGCAGGGCCTGCAGCTCGGGGTGGTCCCACAGCTCGCCCAGGCTCTGCTCGCGCAGGTTGCCCAGGGGGAGGCCCAACCCGGCGAAGTTGTAGCAGGCGAAGACCTCGCCGGTGTACCGGACCAACAGCGGGCCGCGCCACAGCAGGTGGCAGGGGTTGTCGCGCCGCCAGCCGTCGGGGGCGTACAGGGCGTGCTCAGGCAGGCCGATGTCCTCGTCCTTGATCCGCACGCGGTCGATGCCCGGCACGTCCTGCCACTGGGCCCGGAAGGCCTCCTGCTCCGCGCGGTTGCCCGCCAGGCGCACGAACTGCACGACCAGGGTCGTGGGCGCATTGCGGGCGGCCTTCTCCCGGGCCAGCTCGCGGACCTGGGTGACGGTGCGGTCGAAGTCGCCGCCGGGGCGGAAGCGGGCGTAGGTCTCGGTAGAGGCGGCGTCCAAGCTTACGATGAGGTGGTCGCAGCCAGCGTCGAGCAGGGCGCGGCGGTGGGGCGGGTCGAGCAGGGTGCCGTTGGTCGACAGGATCGTGCTCAGACCCAGGGCCCGGCAGCGGCGCAGGATGTCGAAGATCCGTGGATCCAGCAGGGGCTCGCCCAGGCCGTAGAGGTAGACGTGGTCCCCCCCACGGGCCGCGTGCTCTTCCAGCAGGGGCCACAGCAGCGCGTCGGGCAGGTCGGCCGCCGGGTAGTCACCGCCGGTGCGAGGGCACATCGGGCAGCGCAGGTTGCAGCGCACCGTGGTCTCGACCATCAGCGCCAGGGGGCCAGGGACCTGCCGCCTGCTGCCACGGGCATAGGCGGCGGCGAGGCGGGAGCGCCGCAGCAGGGTGCCGAGGGCGCCGGAGGTCGGGGGTGTGGGCATGGTGTAGGGTCCCTCGTAGCATGCCCCGCTCCGCCGCCGAAGGGACGGTCCCTTGCACCGCAGCTCCGTCCCGCCCTGGCGCCGTCTCCGGCCCGGCGGCGGCGCTCGGCCGGTGGGCCCTGGTGGCGCTGGCAGTGGTCTGCTGGCTGCTCGGCTTGTGGCTGCTGGTCCGCAAGTGGCAGGGCGTGGACGTCGCGGTCTTCGAGGCCGACACCTACGCCCAGGGGATCCGCCACAGCCTGCACCTGGGGCGCGCCTGGCCCTGGGACCTGACCGGGCGCTTCTGGCCCTTCCTGCTCATGGCGCCGGCCGTCTACCTGCACCTGCCGCTGCTGGCCCCGCTGCCTGGCGGCCTGCCCCCCCTGGTCCTCCAGGCGCTGGCCGTGGGCGCGGCCGCCTGGCTGCTGGCGGCCCTGGCGCGCGACGCGGGGGCGGGGCCGCGGGTGGCGGCCGGGCTGGCCCTGGCCTTCCTGGTCCACCCCGTGACCGGCGTCGCCATGGCCTGGGGCTGGAGCCCCTACGTCAGCGGCGCGCCCCTGCTGGTCGGCGGGATCCTGGCCTTGCGGACCGGGCGGCGGCGGGTCGGCGTGGCCCTGCTGCTGCTGGCCGGCGCGACCAAGGTGGACGCGGCGCTGATGGTGGCGGGCCTGGGCGTCTGGGCCTGGCTGAGCCCCTGGCGCACGGGGCTGGGACCGTCGCGGCTGGGGCGGAACCTCGCCCTCGCGGCGCTGGCCTGGACGGGCCTGGTCGGCGGGCTCTTCGCCTGGTCGACCTGGTGCGCCGGCACCCTGGCCCAGGACATCAACCTGGCCGGCAAGGACCCGCCCACGGCGGGCGGGCTGTGGACCGTGGCCCTGGCCCTGCTGCCCGCCCTGCCCCTGCTGGGCCGGCGCAGCCTGCTGCTGGTCGCCCTCGCGGTGGGGGTAGAGGTCGACTACACGCTCTTCGTCAACCCGGCCAACTCGGGCCTGGTGGCGGCCGTCGCCCTGGTGTTGGCGGCGGGAGCCCTGGACCTGCCCCGCCTGGCCCGCCCCGGCCTGCGCGTGGGCATGGCGGTGCTCCTGGGCCTGCTGGCGCAGCAGCTCTACCAGCCGCCCCGCGTCTCGCCTCTGCCGCTCACGTGGGCGGGCCTGCGTTACCGCCCCGACCCGCGGGGCGCCGTGCAGCGCGCCTGGGTGCGAGCGCTGCCCGCCGACGCCTGGCTGCTGACTCTGGAGCCGGCCAGCGGCGCGGTGGGCCCCCACCCCGGCCGGGTGTTGGCGCCCTGGGAGTGGGACGGCCGCACCCAGGTTTCCGTGCTCCTGCCGGCCGAGGAGGCGCTTCGCGAAGGCCTGGCGGACTGCACCCAGGAGCTGGTTCCTGTCTCTTCGCGGGGACCGGCTATTCGCGCTGGTAGCTGCGGGGATATAGGGCGGGACCCGACCTGGCGGGCCGTGCCCGCGCTGGAGTGCCTGGATGGAGTGGAGCTGGATCGACCGTGAGGCCGAGGTGGGTCCTGTGCTGCGCGTCGGCCCGGACGTCTACGAGCGCGACCAGCCGGGTGGCCGGGTGCTGCGCCTGACGACGACCTACGCGCCGGGCGTGGACTACGTGGAGCCGGCCGTAGCCGCCTTCCGCGCCGTGGCAGAGGCCTGGGGTGCCCCGGTCCTCTTCGTGTTGGAGCCCGACGTCAAGAAGCCGCCTGCGGTGCGCTTCCTCTACGAGTGGAGCCGCACCGCCTGGGAGAACGGCTCGGTCGAGCGCAGCTGGTTCCTGATGCACAACCCCCTCAGCCGGGTCGTGGGCAACGTGGTGGCGCGCGCCTTCTGCGCCGGGGGCATGCCCTTCGACGCCGTCGCCAGCCGCGCCGAGCTGGACGGGGTCCTGCGCCGCCTCGACCTGAGCGGCGGCCGCCCGGACTTCCAGCTCGCTGCCCCTCCCACGACCGCCCTCACCAGCCAGCGCCGCCTGGGGGAGGGCGCCTACGGCCAGCTCGTCACGCGCCTGCTGCGCCGCATCCGGGGCTGAGCCGGGGCGGGACTAGTCGTCGTACCAGGCGGGCTTCCAGAGCTGGTTGACGCCGGCGAAGCCCTCGAAGTGGCGATGCCCGCGCAGGGACTCAGCCGCCTGCACGGCCATGGCCCGGCTCACCGCGAAGGCGAACCAGCGGTGCAGGTCGCGGCGGTTCTTGTAGGGGCTGAACATGCGCTTGAGGTAGCGCAGCGGCTTGTGGCCCACGAAGTCGCGGTAGTTGGCGGCCGTGAGCTGGGCGACCTCCTCGCGGGAGAGGTGCTCGGTGGCCATCACCGGGTAGAACATGTCGTACTTGTCGAAGTCCAGCTCCTCCAGCCACCCGTTGGCCTTGGCCTGCTCGAAGAGCGGCGTGCCGGGGAAGGGCGTGATGGGGTGGAAGGCGGCGAAGTCCAGGTCGGCCTCGTGGGCCAGGTCCAGCAGCCCGCGGATGTCCTGGGCCGTGTCGGAGCGCAGGCCCGTGATGAAGGTCGCCTGGCGGAAGACCTGCGGGTAGCGGTCCCGCAGCAGGTGGAAGGCCGCGACGGTCTTCTCACGCGTGTAGCGGTGCTTGTTCAGCCAGTCGTAGGCGTCGCTGTCCGCGCGCTCGACCCCGACCAGGACGTGCCGCAGGCCTGCCTGGACCATCAGGGCCAGGGTGCCGTCCTCCTCCTGCTTGAGCAGGTTGTCGATGCGCGTGAAGGCCCACCAGCCCAGGTCGTACTTGCGGCGGATGAGCTCGGTGCAGAACTCGCGCAGCCACCGGTTGTCGACGTTCCAGGTGGCGTCCGTCCAGAACAGGTAGCGGACCCCGTAGCGCTCGTAGAGCAGCTCGATCTCCTGGACCATGCGGCCGACGGACTTGCTGCGGTAGCCGGCCTTGACCTGGACGGTGCCGTCCTCGGCCAGGCTCGGGCGCCCCTCCTGCACGATCCACGAGCAGAAGTTGCAGGTGTCCACGCAGCCGCGGGCCCGCTGGACGGTGACGGCCTTGGGCCACAGGCGCCCGAAGGGCGAGTAGCGGGACAAGTCAACCAGGTCGTAGGCGGGGATCGGCAGGGTGTCCAGGTCCTCGATGACCGGTCGCGGCGCGGTCTGGCGCACCTGCCCGTCCTGGCGGTACACGATGCCCAGGACCGTGGACGGGTCCCGCCCCTCGCGCAGGGCCTCCAGCAGGTCGCGCAGGGTCTCCTCGCCCTCGAAGCGCACCACGAAGTCGATGGCCGGGCACTGCTCCAGGGTCCACTCGGGCAGCGCGCTGAACAGGTGGCCGCCCGCCACCAGGACCGCGTCGGGGCAGGCCTGGCGGGCGACGTTGAAGGCCTTGAAGCCCTCGTGGCCGTAGACGACCTTCTCGCCGATGCAGACCACGTGCGGGGCCTTGCGGGCGATGACGCCGCCCAGGCTCTTCCAGCCGATGCCCTCCAGGCAGGCGTCGAGGATCTCGACCTGGACGTTGCTCATGCGCTGGCGCAGGTAGGCGGCCAGGGCGGGGTAGCCCAGGGGTAGCAGGAAGTTGTCGCTCTCGTTGAGGATGGGCCAGTAGTGCCGGCCCGACCGCACGAAGAGCACGCGCAGGGGGTGGGCACCGGTGTCGAGGCGGGGGCGGGCATCGGGGGTCATGGAGCTACCGGGAGGAGGCGCGGGGCGAGAAGAGGGCGAGGGCCTGGCGGGCGATGTGCACGGCCTCGGCCGGGCGGCGCAGGCGCTGGAGCTGGCGCAGGACCGTGCGAGGGTGAGTGTAGAAGCCTCGCATGGTGGTGGCCTGGAGGGTGGCGGCGCGCGCGGGTGAGAGGAAGCCACCCGCCGCCCGGAAGGGGGCGCCGGGGCGGGGCGCGGCGACGTTGAAGCTGGCGTAGTCGCAGCCCAGCGACAGCGCATAGCGGAGCACGCGCTCGGCGTCCTGTCGGGCGTCCCGGTCGGCGTCCCCAGCCATGGATGGCTCGCCCACCGAGAGGCCGGGCACACCCAGCAGGAAGTGGCCGCAGACGGCGATGCCGGCCTCGTGCGCCCAGCCGATGGCGCGGGCCACGCGGTCGGCGTGCAGGGGCTTGTGCAGGGCGCGCAGGCGCTCGGCCTCGGGCAGCTCCAGGCCGAGCTGGAGCACCCGGCAGCCGGCCCGGGCCATGCGCTGCAGGTCCTGCTGACCGTGCAGGTCGATGCGGGTGAAGGTGTTCCAGGTCAGGGGGCGGGGCAGGGCGAGGAGGCCGTCCAGCACGGCGTCGCGGTGGGCCCGATCCACGCCGAAGGTGGCGTCGCGGATGTAGGCGTGGCGGACGCAGCGCTCCCCCAACCAGCGCAGCTCGGCCAGCAGGTCGTCGACCTCGCGCACCTTCCAGGACACCTGGGAGGTGTTGCAGAAGCGGCAGGGGAAGGGGCAGCCGAAGCTGGCCAGCGGGCTGCCGATGCGGCCGGGGCGGTAGGGCAGCCGGTAGTTGCGCTCGGGGAAGGCGGCGTAGTCGGGCAGGCCGTAGCGGAACCGGCCGCCTTGTCGGGCCCGGGCCGGGCGGGGTGTGCCCCGGTGCCAGGTCGCGCTGCCGCCGCCGTCCAGGGTCGCCAGCAGGTCGGGGGCCGTGAAGTCCAGCAGGGCGGCGTCCGCGGCGGGGAAGCGGTCCAGGCCGTCCGCCTCGAACTGCGGAAGGTCGCCGGAGATGACGATGCGCGTGTCGGGGAGCGCGTCTCGGATCCGGCCCAGAAAGGCGGCGTCCTCACCGGCGCTGGTCGACCCGACCAGGGACAACACCAGGTCGGGGCGGGCGGCGGTCACCGCCCGCAGGGCGGCGGGCCCGTCCAGGTCGGCGCCGATGGCCTCCACCACGGTGATGCGGGCCTGGTCCCGCAGCAGGCCGCTTTGGACCAGCAGGTCCATGGGGTGGAAGCGGGTGGAGCGCCGGCCCTCCAGGCTGCAGTAGCCGTCGCGCAGCCAGGGACGGCTGCCGGGGGGGTTCAGCAGGACGACAGAGGGGAGCATGAAACCGAATCTACCCGCGCGCGGCGGTGCGTCAGGCGCCGTGCGGGATACGCGCGGAAAGATGCGTGTCGTCCTGGTCAACCCGGGTTCGCTGCTGCGCGCGGTGGGTGGCCTCCTCGCACGGTTCGTGACCCCCATCCCTCCCCTGGGTCTCGCCCAGCTCGCGGCGACCTTGGAGGCGGCGGGGCACCACGTCGACATCATCGACCAGTACTGCGATCAGCAGGACGCCACGGCCCTCGCCGCGCAGATCATCGCCTTGCAGCCCGGCCTGGTCGGCTTCTCCTGCCTGACGCCCAACATGGGCGCCGTGCTCGACGCCGTCGGCGCCCTGCGGCGGGCCAGCCCCGGCCTGCCCGTGGTGTTCGGCAACACCCACGCCGCGGTCTTCGCCGACCGGATCCTGCGCCGGGACGAGGCCGACTTCGTCGTCCTGGCCGAGGGCGAGGTGCCGCTGCTGGGCCTGGTCGCGGCGCTGGAGCGCGGGGAGCGGCCCCAGGGGGTGCCGGGGGTGGGCTACCGCGACGCGGCGGGCGAGCCGGTGATCCAGCCGGCGGCCCGCCCGAGCGCGTCCATGGACGAGCTGCCGTGGGCGGACTGGTCCAAGCTCGACCTCAGCCGGTACCGCTCCCACCCGATGATCGCCATGGAGGGCATCACGGTGCCGATCCAGGGCAGCCGGGGTTGCGCCTACTCGTGCAGCTTCTGCGCCCAGGACACCGTCTTCCACGGCGTCCGGCTGCGCTCCCCGGCCAACATCTGCGACGAGATCGAGCACCACATCGAGCGCTACGGCGTCACCCGCTTCGGCTTCATCGACGCCTACTGGCCCCTGTCGGTGCGCAAGGGGCACGCCTTCCTGGACGACCTGGAGCGGCGCGGCCTGCACCGGCGCATCACCTGGGTGACCGAGACCCGGGTCGACAAGGTCGATGAGGGCCTGCTGCGCCGCATGGCAGCGGACGGCTGCCGGCTCATCATGTACGGCATCGAGTTCGGCACCGATGAGGCCCTGGCCGCCACCGGCAAGCACGCCCGCACCAGCCAGGCCGAGGACGCCATCCGCTGGACCCACGCGGCCGGGATCCTGACCCTGGGCCTGTACGTCATCGGCATGCCCGGCGAGACGCCGGCCAGCGTCCGCCAGACCCTGGCCTTTGCTCGCCGCCTGGGCACGGACATCGCCAAGTTCAACATCGCGGTCCCGCTGCCGGGCTCGGCCTTCTTCGACGAGGTCATGGGCGATCAGCGGGACGCGCTGGACTACGACGCCTTCCACTCCTGGTTCAACCCCTTCGCCGCCGGGCGCGGGCTGGTCTGGACCCCCGAGGGCCTGGACGGCGACACGCTGGTCCGCCTGCAGCGCATGGGCATGCTCCGCTACTACCTGCGGCCTCGCCACATCCGGCAGGTGCTGCGACGGGGCGCCATCCGACCCCGGGACATGCTGCTGGGCGGCGCGGCCCTGGTCGGGGACGGGGCGCAGATCCTGATCGGGAGGCTGCGAGACCGTGCCACGCCGCATGCGTGATCGCGTAGGGGTCGCTCGGGCCTGGCTGCAAGGCCGGGTGACCGGCGTACCGGGACCGTCGGTGCTCGCCATCGAGACCACCGTGCGCTGCAACCTGCGCTGCCCCATGTGCCCGCGGTCCCAGGCAGCCTACCCCGTCGAGGACATGCCCTCGGAGCTGCTCTTCGACCTGCTCGACCAGCACGCATCCATGGGGGGCGACCTGGTGTGGCTCAACGGGCTGGGCGAGCCCTTCCTGGACGACCGGATCTTCGAGATCCTGGCCCGCTGTCGGGCCCTGGGCCTGGGCAGCGTCGTGGCCACCAACGGCACCCGCCTGGACGCCGCGCGCCGTCGCCGCCTGCTGGAGGTCGGCTGCGACCAGCTCATCGTGAGCATCGACGGCGTGACCGAGGAGACCTACAGCCGGCACCGGCCGGGGGGGCGGCTGGCCGTGGTCGAGCAGGGGCTGCGCGCGCTCGCGGCCGAGAAGCGGGCCGCCGGCAGCTCCATGGTGCTGGCGGTGCAGATGGTGCGCATGCCCGGCACCATCCCCGAGGAAGACGCCTTCCTGGCGCGGTGGCGGGCCGTGCCCGGCATCGACCTGGTGCGGCTCAAGGACGAAGAATTCGGCGCCCAGGGCTTCGCGCTGGCCCCGACCGACGCGCCCCAGCGGCGCACGCCCTGCCGGATCCTGTGGACGGGGCCCCTGATCGTCCGCTGGAACGGGGACGTGGCGGCCTGTCACCCGCGCGGCGCGCGCCGGGAGCACCTGGGCAACCTGCACCAGCTCTCACTGGCCGAGCTGTGGGCGGGGCCCGAGCTGCAGCGGCTGCGGGGCCTGCACGCCCAGGACCGGGCGGACGAGGACCCGCAGTGCGCCGCCTGCCCGGTCTCGCGGCCCCGGCGGCCCTATGTGCTGGCCGGCATGGCCGTGCGCGCCAGCACCATGCAGCGAGCGATCCCCCTGGCCGAGCGCGCGGCGCGGCGGTGGGGGCTGCCCTTCCTGGAGAACCGGCGGCCCTGAGGTTGGCGGGTCGGCTGGCTGGCCCGTGGGCTGGCGGTCGGCCGGCTGGCTAGTCGGCGGTGGCCGTCATGGTGCCGGTGTAGTCGATCGTCATGCCGCCGCCGTCGACGGTGCCCGAGTAGCTCAGGGCCACGTCGGTCGCGGTGGCGGTGCCGCTCATCTCGGCGATCAGGGGCGAGGGGTTGGTGTTCCAGATCGCCGTGACGTTGCCCTTGGTGTCGATGGTCCCGTCGATGGGACCGCTGGCCTCTCCGAAGGAGGCGAAGGGGCCGGCGAAGGTGCACGAGGCGGTGCCGGTCACGGCGGGCGGGGCGACCACCAAGCTCACGGTGCCCGTGCAGGTGTCCGAGGTGCCCGAGGTGCGGTCCGCGGCGTCCAGGCCGACGGTGCCCGAGTAGCTGGTGCCGTCGGCGTCGGTGTCGGTGTCGGTGTCGGTGTCGGTGTCGGTGTCGGTGTCGGTGTCGGTGTCCGTGTCCGTGTCCGTGTCGGTGTCGGTGTCGGTGTCGGTGTCCGTGTCGCCGCCGGCGCTGTCGTCGGTGGTCTTGTTGCCGCAGGCCAGCAGGCCGCTCAGGGCAAGGGTCGCCAGGGTGATCATCGCGTTCCTCCTCGGGGGCGAAGGCTATCGCGCCGCCGAGGTGCTAGTGTGCCTCGATGCAGCGCCAACGTCGTCCCCTCCCGGCAGTCGGACTGCGGCGCGGCCCCCTGGTCGGCCGTCCGAGCGACGCGGCCTGGTTGTGGGCGCCCTTGCCGCTGCTGGCGGTGCTCGCCTTCCTCCTCCGGGATCTGGCCCCCCAGGTCGGCACCGGTGGCCTGCTCGCCCTCAACTTCATGCACCTGGGCGCGACCTGGACGCGCCTGTACGGCGACGCGCGGCGCGAACACCCGCTGGGGGCCTTCCTCCTCCCGGTCCTGCTCCTGGCCTTCGCCGCGGTGACGGTCGCGGCGGGGCGCACGCCCCTGCTGCTGTTGCTCGTCTTCATGTCCAACGTGCCCCACATCGGCCTGCAGAACTTCGGCTTCATCCGCGCCGCCGAGCGGGCCCGCGGCATCGTCACCACGCGTTTGGATCGCTGGTTGGACCAGTACTGCCAGGGGCTGGTCCCCACCGGCCTGGCCCTGTGGTTCGTGACCCGCCCCGGGGCCGAGCTCTTCGACAGCCGGGCCATCGGCCTGGACCGCCTGCCGCCGCAGCTGCTGGCCGCGGTCGGCGCGGTGGTGGGCCTGCTGGCCCTGGTCACCTGGCTGCGCATGGGCTGGCTGGCGATCCGGGGGCAGCGGGTCTGCCCCGAGCGCTTCTGGTTGCACCTGGGCTGGGGTCCGGCGGCGCTGGCCTGCTTCGCCCTGCTGCCACCCGAGCTGGCGGCCATCCCCCTGGCCGGCACGCACTACGTCCAGTACCTCGTCATCGTGCGGCGCTTCCACCAGCGCGGCCGCGACGGCCACGTGGGCGTGTGGGGCCGCGTGCCGGGCCTGGCCTGGGTCCTGATGGTCGCCCTGCTGGCGCCGGGCATCCCGGTGCTGGTCCACATGCTGCTGGCGACCCGGCTGCCCGGGGTCGACGTCGTGATCGGCTCGGCGGCCAGCCTGCACCACTTCCTGGTCGATGGCCGGATCTGGAAGCTGCGCGAGTCCGGCGTGGCCCGGGTGATGCTGGGCTCCCGGGCGGGGGCCTCGGGACCTACCGCCTGAGCGTCATCGGGCCGGGGGGCAGGTTCGAGGCGGTCGTCGTCTCGCCATCCGGCCAGGTCACCCGCAGCGAGTCGACCTGGTCGGCCTCGCCCAGCCCCAGGACGATCTCCGGCGCGCTGCTGCTGAAGCTGCCCTGGCTGCTGGGCTGCATCCAGCGTGTCAGGTGGCGGTCGCCGATCCGGGCGTCGACCCGGGCGCCCAGGCCGAAGCGGTTGGCCGCTCCGGCGTCCAGGCGCAGGAGGACGGCCTGGGCCTGGGCCTGGGCCTGGGCCTGGGTGGGGCCGGGATCCCAGACCTCCAGGAAGTCCAGGCCGGCACGGACGATCTCGGGCTGGGGGTCGCCATCCAGCTCTCCCGACGCGATGGCCTTGGTCACGCCCTCCTCGGCGAAGCCCGCCGTGGCGGCCTCATCGGCGAAGCCCTCGGCCCCCAGGTTGTGGAGCAGCACATCGGGCTGCGCCGCGGCGTTCTCGAAGCTCACGTCGTCGTGCTTGGCCAGCCAGTCGGCCATCTGGGTGCCCGGGGCGTTGAGCTGGCCGTAGGCGATGGCCAGGTCCTCGTGCCCGTCCAGGTCGACGTCGACGAAGATGGCGCCCCAGGAGGAGTCGTGGACCGCGTCGTCGGGCACGGTGAGGCCCGTGGCCAGCCCGGCCTGGAAGAAGCTGCCGTCGCCGGCGTTCTGCAGGTAGACCGGCGGCCCGAGGTTGGTGACGAAGAGGTCCGGGTCGCCGTCTTCGTCGGGGTCGCCGACGGCCACCCCCATGGAGAACTGGGCCAGGCCGCAGGTGCAGGCCTCGGTGGCGTCGTGGAGCTGGCCGCCGTCGTTGCGCAGCAGGCGGTTGGGCGTGGCCGTCGCGCCGAAGTCGTTGGCGATGTACAGGTCCATGTCGCCGTCCAGGTCGACGTCGACCCAGGCGCCATGGAAGCTCAGTCCGTCCCGGGCCGCCGGGTCGAGCTGGCCCTCATCGGGCAGCAACCCACCCTGTCCGTCGCCGAGCAGCACCTCGTTGCCGTCGCCCACGCCGCCCTGGTCGAGGATCACGGCCCCGTTCAGGCTGGCGACGTAGCGGGCCAGGAAGAGGTCCAGGTCGCCATCGCCGTCCAGGTCCGTCCAGCTGGCCGAGTGGGTGAAGCGCGTGTCCCCGGCGACCAGGGCGCGGGCCTGGAAGCCGCCCGCGCCGTCGTTGAGCAGCAGCTGGTCCTCGCCCGCACCGACGACCAGCAGGTCCAGGTCGCCGTCGCCGTCGGGGTCCGCCGCGCTCACGCCGATGCCGCCCGGCAGGGAGCCGGAGACCTCGAAGTGGCCGCTGCCGTCGTTGTCCAGCAGCAGGCCCCAGCCGCGGGGGCTGACCCATGCCAGGTCCGCGTCGCCGTCGCCGTCCCAGTCCCCCACCGCCACCCCCGGACCGCCGAAGCCCACGGGCCAGGAGGTGTCCAGGCCCAGCTCGGCGGCGTCCAGGCGCCAGCTGCTGCCGGCCGGCAGGGCGGCCACCGGGGGCTCCGGCGCGGCCGAGTCGGCGCCCTTTCGCGTGCAGGCCCCGGCGAGCAGGAGGGCAGGTAGAGTGAGGTGCATTGCGGCAGCATAGCCGCGCCCTCCTCGCCCAGGCCCCTCGTGCCGCCGCGCCCCCGCCGCTCCGCATTGCTCCCGGAGCTGCTGCTCCCGAAGCTGCTGCTCCCAGCAGCGCTGCTGGCGGCGCTGGGGCTGGCCGGCGCGCGCTGGTCCACGGCGACCCGCCTGGCCACCGAGCCGGGGCCGGCCTGGCCCCTGGCGACCCTGGGCCCGGCGACCCTGGGCCCGGCGACCCTGGGCCCGGCGACCCTGGGCCCGGCGACCCTGGGCCCGGCTTCCGGTGCGGATCCCTTCGCCATGAGCCGCGGGCAGCCCCTGCTGAGCCGGGCCTGGGCCTGGGATCCGGAGCGAGCGCTGGACGCGCAGTCCGTAGAGGCCTTCGCGGGCACGGGCGGGCTGCCGCGACGCCTGGTGGTGCGGGTCGCCCAGGACCTGGCGGTGGAGCCCGACGTGGCCGCCCTGGTGCTGGTGCCCGGCGCCCTGGCGCGCGTGCAGGCGGCCTGCCCTGCGGTCTCCGACCACGTGGCCGCGCTGTGCCAGGCCGAGACCGTCGCCCGGCTGGAGGCCCAGGTCCCGGCCAGCCTGGCGGCCGCCGTCCAGGACACGAGCCTGGCCGAGCCGGCCGCCGCCCTGGCCTGCAGCCGCGCCCCCGCCCCGGTCGCCTCCGCGCTGCGGGCCCTGCCCTCACCCTCGCCCCAAGATCAGGCCCTCGCCCTCTTCCTGGACGGCTGCGCCTCGGGTCGGCCCGACGCGGCCCGGGCGGCCCTGGCCTCGCCCCCGCCCTTGCGCTGGATGGCGCTGCTCGAGCTGGCGCGCCTGCCCGGGGGCCGGTCGGAGCTGGCCTCGGTCGCCGCTGGGGAGCCCGCCACCGTGGCCGGCGCCCTGGCCCGCTACGGCCTGGCCGGCTCGACCGAGAGCAGCACGACCGCGGTGCCATCGGTGCCGTAGGCGCCCACCGGCCGCAGGTGCAGCCCGGCCGGGACCCAGGGCGGAGCGGGGAGCCAGTCGCCGTCGGCCGGGGTCAGGATGGCCATCGCCGGCCCGGTCTGTGGGTCGGGCCAGCGCCAGGGCTCCCAGGGGGAGGGCCAGGGGACCCAGCGCATGCCGGCCATGTGGACCAGGGGGGAGGCCTCGAAGGAGGCGACGACCGGGCTGCCGGGCGGCAGGGCGAGGGCGAGGGCAGAGGCGGCGGCGCGGCCGCTGTCGGCGTTCTCGGGGGTGTCGGGGAAGTCCAGGCGCGGACCCGTGAGGGCGAGGAGGCCGGCCACCAGGCCCAGGCTGGCCAGGGCCAGGGGCGGTCCGGCCGGGGAGGGCAGGCGCTCGGCCGCCCGCCCTGCCAGGCGCGCCAGGGCCGCGGCCCCCAGGACCAGGGCGGCGACCACCACGGGCAGCAGGCTGGCCAGGGGCAGCAGGGCCACGCGGCCCCGGCTGGAGGCGACCGCGGCCACCCCGGGGGTCGCCAGGGCCAGCAGGGCCAGGGCGGCGCGCCCGCGTCGGTCGACCAGGGCCAGGACCAGCCCCGCCAGGGCCAGCAGCCAGATCCAGGCGGGCACCAGGTCCGTCGCCTGGTCCGCGAGCCACACCAGGCCGGCCAGGGGCTGCGGGTGCAGGGTGGCCCCGACATCGGCGGGCCAGGGGCCGGCGGCCACGGCGCGGCGCAGGGGCAGCAGCCAGGCGCCCTCGCCGACCAGCTGTCGGGCCCAGCGCTCGGGGATCACCGAGACCAGCGCCAGCCCGATGGCCTGGCCGCTGCGGGGCAGCAGGGTCGGGCGACCGCTGGCCCAGGAGAGGGCCAGCCAGGAGGGCAGCAGGGGCAGCAGCGCAGCGCCCAGGGTGCGCGCCGCGGGCCGGAGCCCGCCGGTGGCGGAGAGCAGGGTGACGGCGCCGACCAGGACCACGTGCTCGGGCCGGGCGAGGGCGGCCAGGCCCGCCAGCAGGCCGGCTCCCGCCGCCCGCCAGGGGCTCGCCGCGGGGCGGGCGCCGTCGACCGCCAGGGCCGCCGCCCAGGCGCCGAGCGCCAGTCCCAGGCCGCGCGAGTCGGCCAGCATCGCGTAGGCCGCGACCCCCGGCGTCAGGCCGACCAGCAGCGCCGCCGCCCAGGCCCCTCGGTCGTCGGTCAGCCGCTGGCCCAGCGCCCCGGCGCCCAGCACCAGGCCCACCCAGGCCGCCAGGGCCACCAGGCCGCCGGCCACCGGCAGGGGCAACAGCACCGACAGTGCGCCGGCCAGCAGCGGGAAGAGGGGGGACCAGAAGGTGCCGGCGAGATCGGCGCAGGGGGGCGCCGCCGAGTGAAGGCCGAGCATGCAGCGCCCGGTGCTCAACATCTCCAGGCTCTCGGGCAGCATCCGCGGCGGCTGCCAGGCCGCCACGACCAGGGCCAGGACCGCCGCGCCCAGCAGCCGGGCCCAGGTCGACCCCAGGACCGCGGCCTCGGCCTGGGCCCAGCGGCGGCGGCCGGTGCGCGGACCGGGGCGGGCGGGGCGCGCGCTCATCGGGCCCACGCCGCCCAGGCCTGGGCAGGGTCTGCGCCGGGCATCACGGGGATCTGGTAGGCCAGCACCAGCTCCCCGCCGTCGGTCGAGCGGGCCGGGGCCGGGTCGATTCGGGCCAGCCCCTCCTCCAGGGCCTGGCGGTCCGCCTCGGCGAAGAAGTCCGCGTGCAGGACCAGGGTCGAGAAGCCCAAGGCGCCCAGGCGCGCGCCCACCTCCTGGTCCTGCCCCTCCAGGAGCTGGCCGTTCACCCACTGCCCCAGGCGGACCCGGGGGCTGACCAGGGTGGGGCTGGCGATGCAGAGGTCGGTGATCGGCCGGCCGTGGCGGGCCTGGTAGAAGCAGTCGGTGTTCGTGGTCCGCAGCTCCCAGGAGGGCGCCGTCGACACCTCCTCGGGCCACAGGTCCAGGACCGGGCCGCGGGCGGCGGCGTAGGCCGAGGGCGCCTGGTCCAGGGCCACCTGCTGTCGCCAGGGCATGCGCAGGATCCCGAATGCGTCGACCAGGGCCATGAGCAGCAGCGGCCAGGGCGGGCGCGCCGCGCGGGCGGCCAGCTCGGTGGCCACCAGGGCGCCGACGGCGCCGGCGCACAGCAGGAAGGACCAGCCCAGCCGGTCGGGAAAGCGCAGCAGCGAGGCGCCCAGCACCGAGATCGCCTTGGCCAGCCCGTGGGGATCCGGGTCCACGATCATCGACGGGATCAGGGCGGGGGTCAGCGAGGCGGCCAGGGCCAGCAGGCCGGTCAGGGCCACGCCGCGCCAGCCCTGGCGCTCGCGCAGGACCACCGGCGCCGCCATGGTCAGGACCAGGGCCACCGCGGGCAGGGTGTTGGCCTGGCTGTTGCCGCCCACGTCCACGGTGGACAGCGGCCCGGCCAGGCTGACCACCCCCCACAGGAAGGGGCGCGAGGGGTTGCCGGCCAGGTCCAGCCGATCCTGCCCCCCGCCCCCGCCGGCCAGGAAGAGGGCCAGGTACAAGGCGGCGGGCAGGAGCACCGTGAGGCCGGCCGCCACGATGGGCCCCGGCCGGGTGGCGCGCCCCTGGCGCAGCAGGCCCGCCACGAGCAGCCCCACCACCAGGGGCAAGGCGGCCAGGCCCAGCCAGGCCGTGGTCAGCAGGCAGAGCACGAACATCAGGCCGGCGACGACGCCGTGCAGCGCGGTGCCACCGGGGCGGGTGGCCCGGTACCAGGACCAGGCCAGCAGCGGCAGCCAGGGGTCGAAGAGGTGGTAGACGTAGCCCTCGAGCAGGGCCGTGCTGGCCAGGCCGGACATCGCGAAGGCCGTGCCGGCCAGCAGGGACCAGGGCGGGCGGGCCCCCAGGGCGCGGGCGAAGGCCTCGGCGGCCCAGGCCGACAGGACCACGCCGACCAGGGCCACCAGCGAGTGGGCCCGGGCCGGGTCGAGGGGCTGGAGCAGGGCGCCCAGGCCCAGGAGCACGAAGCTGTCGGTGCGCCCGTAGTGGACGTCGAGGGGCCAGCCCGTGAGCGGGTCGTGCAGGCCGTGCAGCAGGCGAGGTGCGGCCGAGATGAACCAGGCGGTGCCGGCCGCGTCGGGCTTGCGGCCCAGCAGGCCGGGGGCGGTCAGGGCCGGCCAGGTCCAGGCCACGGCCAGCACCAGGAAGACCACCGGCGTCAGGGCCGCCGGCCAGCGCAGGCCCTGATCGGCGCCCCTCACCGGCGCCGCCGGCCGGCTCACCGGCGCCGCCGGGGCACCAGGCGCTGGACCAGCCAGGTCACGTAGATGAAGACCAGGGCGATCCAGCCCAGGGCCGCGAGCTCGGCGGCGGTGTCCGCGACCTCCATGGGCGCGTCGGGCAGGGCCAGGGCCACCTTGCGCGCGTAGACGTGGCCGTCGTTCTCCAGGGACCAGGCCAGGCGGCTGCTGCCCAGGTCCACCACCTGGTTCGAGCCCACCAGCTCGGTGCGCGGCAGGTCGGGGGCCGAGGCGTAGATGTGCAGGGGCAGCATCCGCGGCGGCGCACCCATCCACAGCCCGCTGTAGACCCCGTCGCCGGGGTGGTCCTCGGGCACGGTGCCGTCGTCCTTCAGCTCCATGCTGCGCGCCTGCCCCAGCCAGACGGTCTCGGCCTCCAGGCGCAGCCCGGCCGGCTTCCAGGCCGCCGAGACCTCGATGCGCACGGTCTGCGTGTCCGCGCCCTCACAAGGGCCGCCCAGCAGCGCCAGGATCAGCAGCATCGGCGGACGCTACCATGCGCTCGCGCCTGCCCTCACCCGGGCCCGGATTCCGGTTACAAGCCGGGCCCACCGCCCGGGAGGAGCCCATGCAGGGTGACGGCGCCGACATCGTCCAGCACTTCACCGCCCGCGCCGAGCGCTATGACCGCTCCAGCCGCTGGTGTACCGATCCGGCCCTCCTGGACCTCATCTTCCACGCCAGCGCCGTCGGCCCCGACAGCCGCGTGCTCGACCTCGCCTGCGGGACCGGCCTGGTCTCGGCCCGCTTTCACGGCCACGTCGCGCACCTCGTCGGCGTCGACATCACCCCGGCCATGGCGGCCCGGGCGCGCCCCCACCTCGACGCCTTCGTCCAGGCCGACGCCGGCGCCCTGCCCTTCGCCGACGGGGACACCGAGGGCTTCGGCTTCGACGCCATCGTCTGCCGCCAGGGCCTGCAGTTCATGGACCTGGACCGGGTCCTTCCGGAGCTGCTCCGGGTCCTGCGCCCCGGGGGCCGACTGGTGAGCGCCGATCTCCACGCCTACGGGCCCGAGGACCGGGACGAGTACTTCGAGATCCTCCGCCTGCGGAACCCGGCCCGCCGCAACTTCTTCGTCGCCGGGGACATGGCCCGGCAGCTCCAGGCCGCCGGCTTCCAGCAGGTCGCGGTCACCCCCTACGTCTCGGTCGAGGACGTCGACGTCTGGACCGACAACGGCGCCATCGCCGAGGCCCGCCGACAGGCCGTGCGGGCCATCTACCGCGATGCCACGCCGGCCTTCCGGGCCCTGCACGCCGTCGAGGTGGGGGGCGCGCCGGGCGCTGTGGTCCGCAATGGCCGGCTCGTCGACCACATGCGCTTCGAGCTCACGGTCGGCCGACGCTGAGGGGCGGGGCCGGGCGGCTCCACGCGGCCAGGGTGTCGATGCAGGTGGGGCCGGTGTGGCCAGCGTGTCCCAGCGCAGGCCGGCCGGGTTTGTGCATCCGGAGGACCTCGACCAGGCGGGGCTTCAATCTGAGAAGCCGACGACGGCGACCGCCTGACCATGGACTCGGTCCGCCCTCGACGTGGCACCTCGCAGGCGCGCCAATGTCAAGAAGATGTCAACCCCCCCGCCCAGCGAGGGTGCCGCCCATGTCTCCCTGCACTATGACTCTCACCGAGCCCGGGGGAGGACCTGGCTCGCTGGTTCACACACCCGTCCAATGAGGACAATCATGGCTGGATACTTCCGCTTGCAGGATCTGTTCAAGGCATCCGGGTCAGAGGTGCAGGACAAGCGCGACGCCATCGACATCGGCGCATACCGACACGTCGTGGTCCAGGTGCGCGTACCCGTCAACGCTTCCACGGCGGGTACCTTGTACTTGCAGCACGCGGCGGTGAGGGAGGACGAGGCATTTCTCGACTACGACCCGAACAACGTCAGCGTCGACCTGGCCGTGGACACCAACGTGACGCTGCTGGTCACGGATGGCCTGCGGTTCTTGCGCTGGCGCACGGCGAGTGTCAGCACCGAGGCGAAGTTCTTGATCGACTCGATCGGGCGCTAAACGTGGGCTGCACCTGTGGCGAGGGCGGGAGCGTTCCCCGTGCGACCGAGACGCGCGTGGAGCGCATCGGCCCGTTGCTCCCGAACGGTGCTACCCTGAGCGACATGGTGCATCGCCTTCGCCAACCGCCCGCCTCGGGACCGCAGGATGGAGTCGCGTCGACGGCGGACGACTCTTTGCTCGGTCCGTGGAGCCAGGCCCAGGGCACGTACCTGCCACCGGGCGGCCAGTGGCTGGCCGAGCACGGCGAGACCATCGCGCCCGCTCGGGAGAGCTGCGGGGCCGCCATCCTGGCGACACACCTGACGCCCGCACAGGCCGTTGCCTTGTTGCAGGAGGACCGGGACGGCCGCGAGCCCAGCCGCCCGTGGATCAGCCCGGTGCTGCGCCGACCCTGCTGCGTCCCGCAGGTCACGGCCGGCGGGCGTCCCGTACCGCGGTTGGTACGGTCGGACGGCGCGCCAGGGCCGGACTTCGCCCAGATGGCGCTGGTGCGCGGCCGCCGGTGGGAGTCGGGCGACGGAGTGGGTCTGTCGGCGGACACGCTGCGGCTTTCGCACGACAAGCCGGGTGAAGGGCCGACGCTTTCCGGTGGTGGACGGCCGGGGGTGGGTGGAACCGTCGATGCCCCGTGTCCGCCTCGGTCACTGGGTTCACCATCTGACCTAGTGGTGAGCTTCGGGCCGAACGGGATCGCGGACCAGGCGAAGCGGGAGTGGATCTCGCTTGGGCCGGATCCCTATGGCGTCCCGATGCGGGCCACAGTGCCGGCCGACTTCAAGGCGCTGTACGCCAAGGAGATGATGCTGGAAGCGTACATTCCAGACTGGTTGGACCGGTGTGCACCAAGCGGTGGATCGGACTTTTCCATGGCAAAGCGCTGCATCCATTATACCTCTGACAGGAACCTCGGCGACGTGCCTGGACTCGTCCCGCGCTCCGAAGCTGAAACGCCGGTAATCAAGGAATGCCACCGAAAGACTAGGGCGCACGATCCTTATCGGTGAGGGGATCGACAACCAGGGCCAGCAGTGATGTGCTCCTGGCATGCGCACACCTCGCCCCACCACGTCGTCTCCTTCGGCCCTGACCTCCCTGACTCGCAGGCTCCAGGCGAGCCTGCCACCGGAGCGTTGGGCTGAGATGGAAGCTCGCGCACATGAATGAGTCCGCATCCTGGCTGGCGCGGAGGAGGCTCATGCAGGCGGGCTGAGTCGACGGAACGCCCTGGCGGCCGTTGCCCCCGACGTGCCCTGGCCAACCTACCTGCACTGGTGCCGGCGTGCGGCGGATCGGGACGGTGCTGCGTGGGAGCGCCAGCTCGACGGCCGGGTGCCGCCCGAGCCGGAGCGCGTGCCCGGTGACCTGGTGGTCGCTGCCTGCATGCTGCGGCGGCTGTCGCCCACGATCACGTGCGAAGAGGCGAGCAAGCTGCTGGTTGCCCAGTTTGGTGCCGAGCGCGGTGCCATCAGCGCTACGAGCCTGAAGCGGATCTGGAAAGAGGCGGGTCTGGAGCAACCGCGCGGTGGTCATCGAGGGGGTGCACCGCGCGAGGATGTCGAGCAGTTGTCCGGCGGCGGCGGCCTGGCCCTGATCGCGGCGGCGGCCGTGGAGACCGGAATCATCGAAGAGCTGGGGGCTGCCGCGGTGGCGCAGGCCGAGCTGGCGGCGTCCAGGCAGCCGAGGGTCGAGGCCCACCGTCCTGATGCTCATCGAATTCGTGCTCAAGGAGTACTTCGGCGGTCTACGTATCGAGCCACGAACCTTCATCGAGCTCTTTGTCGCCGTGCCCCTCACCATTCGCGAGACGCGGCTCGAGCTGATCTACGAGCTGAAGGCCAACCCACGCAGCCCACTCAACACACAGCGCTTGCGCGACGCGTGCGCCGAGGTCACCCGGCGCCGCCTGGTGAAGGGAGGCAAGCGCATGCGTCTCGAGGTCGTGGATGTACAGACTGGTTCATAACGACGGATCGAGCGGATTTTCCCCGCCGAGGATCCTGTCTGATAGCGCTCCCCTACCGATCCGCGTCGCATGGGGAGGAGGGGGGCGACGGAGGCGACGAGTGCGCTGAGTTCCGGGGGAAGCGGGTCGGGCTGGGGCATGAGAACCTCCTCCGGCGATAGTCGCCGGAGGCCAGATGAAGCGCCACAGTGGATCGGTCGGCGACTTCACGAACCTGGCGTGCACCCGGCCTCGTCGAAGCGCTTGCATGAGGCCGCAATGCCGGTCAAGATGGAGGCGCTCCCACATCCCAGGGAGAACCTGGAGGTCGTGATGGGCTCGTGTGGATTGGAGAAGGCGTCGGGGGGGGGGCGTAGCCTTCCAGGAGGGGTGCAGTGGCTCGACCTGCTCGATGGCGAGAGGGTCATCGCCGTCACGGTGAGCAACGCCGCCTGGGTCGAGCGGGTGCTGGACTGCCCCGAGCTGGAATACCTGGGCCCGGCGCTGGAGGAAATCATCCTCCACGCCGAGATGCTGGGCCGGACGGGCGCCTTCGAGTGGCAGGTCAGCATCCAGTACAAGTACCAGGATGGCCCCTGGAGCGTCATCACCGCCCCAGGAGACACCGTGATGTCGGGCATGAACACCGACGGCTACGTGCCATCGCCGCCCTTCAACGACCGCAGCCGGCTGGGGCGGCGGCGGATCCGCCTGGTCCTGGAATACCGGGCCAACCAGACCGGCGGCGGCGCGGTCGGCGACAGCGCCATGCTGCGGCTGGGCCTCGCCTGCCGCCCCTTCTGCTGCTGAGGGCCGCGACCATGG
>Ga0100377_1000247_pt1 | contig 44201 bp, 30 predicted proteins | sample CryGeymeta201501_FD_83664 | JGI IMG/M metagenome (GOLD analysis project Ga0100377, IMG submission 83664) | Groundwater microbial communities from Crystal Geyser aquifers in Utah, USA - Crystal Geyser metaG 2015-01 | ecosystem: Environmental > Aquatic > Deep subsurface > Groundwater | place: USA... | reverse complement strand
GTGACGCGGCGTCCGAGGAAGGCGTCGTGGTCGGTGAGGCAGGCGAAGTCGAGGCCGTAGCGGTCGCGGCAGCGCAGGTAGCCCTCCTCGATGGTGCCGACGCCGTCGGAGGCGGCGCTGTGGTAGTGGATGTCACCGAACCAGGCGAACCCGTCCTCGAGGCCGCGTTCCCAGCGGGGGCGCACGGTGGTGAGGCGGTGGGGTGGGGTGAGCGCGTCGGGCGGGGTGTGGAGGGCGACGGCGTCGGGGTCGGGGGCCTGCCAGGGCTCGACGGCGAGCGTGCGGACGGTGACGCCCTTGCGGTCGTGGCCGACGACGACGACGTGGCCGTCGGGGCGGGTGAGGGCGGTGAGGCGGACGCCGCGGCAGCCCCACAGGACGGAGGACAGGGGGAGCGGCTCGCTCCAGGTCGTCTCGGCGTCCGGTGGCGTGCCGAAGCGCTGGACGCGGAAGTTGTGGGAGGCGCGGGCGGCGATGAAGACGTCGCCCGCCCCGCCGACGCACAGCGCCGGAAACTCCAGGGACTGATCCTCGCCGCTGGCGTCCAGGTCCATGCCGCGCGGGTGCTGGCGGGTGGGGTGGACGGTGGCGCCGGTGTCGGTGAGGCGGACCTCGGCGAGCTGGGTCCAGCGGGGGAGGTGGGGCGGCGGCCCGAGCGGGACGTCGCTGCTCCAGGCCAGCCAGATGCGGCCGTCGGGGCCGACGGAGAGCGCGGGGGCCTGGAGGAAGCCGTCGGCCGTGACCAGGCGCTCCATGGGGGTGACGTTGCCGGGACGCTCGATGAGGGCGCCGTCGAGGCGGATGTGCCCGGCCCCGTGCTGCTCCCAGACGACGAGCGCGCGGCCGTCGGGCAGCAGCGCGGCGGTGGGGCGTCGGACGAGGGCGCTGACGCGGCCGCCGAGGTCGTGGACGTTGTTGTGGGTGTGGGTGGGGTCGACGAAGGCGGCCTTGAGGCGGTGCCGGTTGTGGTCGTCGCGGGCGGCCCAGGCGAGGAAGAGCGCGCCGCCGCGGGCGACGAGCGTGGGGTGGATGATGTTGGGGGCGAAGATGTGGAATACGTCGCGGGTGGGGTCACTCAACCGCCGGAGGTGGAGTGAGGTCAGGCCCATGTCGTCAGGAGGGATGTCGACGAACGCGACGAAGGTGCCGAACGAGGTGTCCACCACCGTGGGCCAGGACGACGCATGCGGTGTGTGGAATACGGTCGTGGAGCTCGGTTCGCCGAAGCCGTCGGCCGTGGGGGGCAGTCGCCGGACGACGATCTGCTCCTGGCCCGCGGCGTTGCGCTCGGCGGTGGCGAGCAGCAGGTCGCCCCCGGCGGACAGCGCCGCGTGCGGCTCGGTGGCGTAGTGGGGCGTCTGGAGGAGGCGCTCGTCGATCACGTGCATGGCGTCACCGCGGGGCTCGGGGGGGGGCGGTCTCAGTAGAGGCGCTCGAGGGTGACGCCCTGGTAGTAGTGGGTGAGGATGTCGCTGTAGGACTTGCCGGCGTGGGCCATCATCATGGCGCCGGTCTGGCACATGCCGGCGCCGTGCCCGAAGCCGCCGCCGACGAAGGCGAAGCGGCGCGGATTGCCCTGGCTGTCCCGGTCGATGGTCATCGTGAAGAGGGAGGAGCGCAGGCCGTCGAAGGCGCGGCGGATGGACAGCTCGCGGTCGAGCACCACCGTGCCCTTGTCGCCGACGAAGGTCATCTTGATGACGCGGCCGGAGACGCCGCGCTTGTCGATCCGGGCGTCGGTGATCCGGCCCACGCGGAAGTGGCGGTCGAAGTAGGCCTGGAGGGTGTCGGCGTCCACGGTCTTCGTCCAGCGGAAGGTCTTGGCGCCGCCGTACCTGCTGGTGTTGCACCACGCCTTGACGTCGGTGCCGAGCCAGTCCTTGACGTTGGCGTCGGTGACGCCGTGGTCGAAGGAGGCTCCGAGCGAGCTGTCGGCGTCCTGGCCACCGCGGAGGTAGGACTGCGGCAGGTCGCCCCAGACCTTGTCGTTGTCCTCGGTGTGGCCGCCGCAGCTCGAGCTGTACCGGGCGTCGGCGATGTGGGCGGAGCGTGCGGCGCTGCCGGGTTCCAGCATCAGCACGCCGCGGGTCTCGTCGACGGCCTGGTTGGTGCGGGCGGTCTCGCGGCTGAGGCCCTCGTACATCTGGCAGTGCACGTCGCTGCACAGCAGGTAGGGGTCGCCGAGGTGGCGCACGCCGATGGCGCTGAGCAGGGTCCCCCGAGCGGCCACAGCCTGCGCCTTGAGCGACTCGATGGGGGCGCTGGCGTAGACCTCGCTCGGGACCACGCCCTTGAGGAAGGTCTCGGTGGGGACGGCGTTGACCACGGACAGGTGGCCGGCGGCGTCGGCGGTGAAGACCAGGGCGCCCTTGTAGCGTCGGTCGCCGCGGGAGGTCTCCAGCGTGAGCTCCTGGTCCTGGCTGGCCGGGGCGACCCACAGCAGATCGGCCTGCCGCACCTTGCCCTTGAGGCCCTTGCCGGTCAGGACGAGGTTGCCGCCGGGGAAGGTCAGGATCTCGCTGTGGAGCTCGGTCTCGATGCCGTAGCGCGCGGTGAGGCGCTCGGCCAGGTTGATGGCCTCGTCCCGGTCATCATAGCCGCCGACGCCGACGAGGACGGCGCGGCTGTCGAAGCGTCGGCTGCCGATGGCGAACAGGCCGCCGACCTCGATGGTCGTGGGCAGGTAGCCGCGCTCGACCCAGGCGTCGACGCTGGCGTCGCGGCGGTCCACCTGGCTGTACGGGATGCGGTCGACCACGACCCAGTGCCGGTAGGTGCCGGGACGGCCCTCCTCGATCTTCACGGTGTGCGTCCCGGCGACGTCCACGCTGATCTCCGTGGCGCCCTCCCCGATCGGCACGATGCGCAGGGGGCCGTCGGAGCTGAACCGCACCTCGTCGACGCCGCTGAGGACGCCGGCGTGGATGAGCGGTTCGCCGTCGCGGGTGAAGTTGAACTGCGTCGAGTAGAGCAGGGCGAGGCGGTCGCGGGTGCTCTTGAGCGGGTTGGCCGCCGGCCCCGGCCCGCTGCCCGACCAGCCGAGCACGAGCCCGGTCACGAGGGCGAAGACCAGGGTCAGGGTGGTCCGGGTTCGGGAAGAGGGGCTGCTGGCCATACATCGCTCCGCGGTCGCCGCGCGTCCCGGTCCTGTCGTGGCGTCGAGGCCAGGAGGGCGGGCACGTCGCCGCCCCCTCCCATGCGCGTCGCCAGGACCGAAGCGCGCAAGAAATGGACGTCACGAGCGTACATGAGCCGTCGAGGTGCGCAAGAAAGCGGCGAGCCGCGGTGGGGCACGGTGCATGGAGGCGAACGGTGGGGAGGGGGCCAGACCGCCTACGGCGTGACGCCGTACTCTGGCTTGAGCTGGGCCATCTTCTGGCGGAACCGCTCGTTGTCCTGCAGCCGCGCCTGGACGACGTCGCAGGCCTGGGCGATGGTCGTGCCGGGGGCCAGGACGATGGGGTCTGGGCGAGAGCGGTCGTCCACGACGGTGTCCGTCATCGAGTACAGGTTGCCGAACTCCTCGCGGGGGAGCTTCACGAGGTCGATCTTCTCGGCCACCAGCGCCCGGAACAGCGCCTCCGGCTGCGAGAAGATGTCGTTCGTCGAGCGCGACGCGACGTTCCGCCGCATCAGCGTCGGGCCCTCGCCGGCCATCACGGCCAGATCGGGCTTGATCTTGTAGCCGTCGGGCACGCGGAAGCAGAAGTGGCCGTCTGCGTCCGTCACCGCCTCCAAGATCCTCGGCTCGATGACCTCGCCGTGCGCATCGACGCGGACCAGGCGGACGGTGACGCCCGCCATCGCCTTCTCGGTGGCCATGGGGTGTGCTGCGGCGGGCGAGGAGACGAGGTCGAGGCCGCGCTCCATCCAGCGTTGCCAGTCGGGGCGGTGGTCGGGAGCGCGCAGGGCGTACTTGCCGAAGGGGGCCCACACCGTGCCGCGGATCTTCTGCGGGTGGAAGGGCTTGCTGTCGCCGTCTCCCGTCTCGCCTACGCAGGCCACCTTGCGGATGCCTGCCTCGGGGTTCTCGGCCTTGTCGAAGACCTTGTTGGGGTCGAAGAAGTCGGCGCCGCCAGCGTCGGAGGCGGCCGGAGCGGCCGTGGGAGCAGGCGCGAGAGGCGCGGCGCCCTGGAGCTTCGGGGGCCCGCAGGAGTCGGCGCAGGCCGGCAGGAGCAGGAGGGCGAGGAGGGGAAGGGCGAGCGATCTGGACAAAGAACGTGCCATTACTTGCAGATACAGCCGGTTTCCGCGTCTGTGGCGATGTCGAACGGGTCGCACGTCGCCGTGCCGGTGTCGCACGTCAGCAGCGTCGTGCAGTAGAGCTGCACGGGCGTGCCCTCGCAGGTGCCCTGCGCCGTGCAGGCGTCGGAGGTGGTGCAGGAGGCGCCGTCGTTGCAGGTGCTGCCGGCGTCGACGTAGGCGTCGATGATGGGCTCGCAGACAAAGCCGTTGCTCGGGTCGCAGCGGAACTGCTGGCAGGTGCCCGCCATCGCGCGGCAGTCCTCGGGGTCACGGCACTGGCAGCCGCGGGGGTCCTGGGTGATGGAGCCGGTGTTGGCCGTGGCCCCCTCGACGCAGGCGGCGATGGTGCAGCCGATGCTGTCGTCGAAGGCGGGGAGGCTGGAGGGCGGCGTGCCAGCGACGCAGCCGGTGACCGGGTTGGCCGAGGCGTTGTCGGGGGCGCAGAGCTCGTCGCCGTTGCAGAAGCTGCCGTCCTGACAGACCGAGTCGTCCAGGGTGGCGTTGGCGGGCAGCACGCAGGCGCCGGTCATGCAGACCGTGCCGGTGGTGCAGGCGATGCCGTCGTCGCAGGGGGTGTCGTCGGCCTTGACGTCGGAGAAGTCGCACGTCCAGGTCCCCTCGTCGCAGCGAGGGGTGACGCAGGGATCGTCGTTGAGCGCAGAGCAGATCGCGTCGCCCTGGCAGGGGCAGCCGGAGGCGTCGTTGATCACCTTCCGGCTGGCCGGCAGGGACTCGTCGCACAGGTCGATGGTGCAAGCGACGCCGTCGTCGATGAGGGCCTGCGGATCGCCGGGGAGGCAGCCGAAGACGTCGGCGTTCTCATCGGCGGGATCGCAGGTCTCCAGGCCGTTGCAGAAGAACCCGTCGGCCTCCTGGCAGTCGGCGTCGGTCGCGCACATCGGGGCGCCGATCTGCTGGCAGTACTGGCGTACACACATCCAGTCGTCGCCAAACCGCGTGGTGCAGGCCGAGTTGTTTGAGCAACGCCGGTCGTTGAGGGTGTTCTCGAAGGTGCAGCCCGCCATCCCGAGCAGGATGGTCGTGCCCATCAGACACACACCGAACGCCACGAGGCGCCGGAGCTGCGTGCTGTTGGGGTACGTCGCGGAACTGGACGTCGGTTCCAGGTGAGCCATGTCCCTCCCTACGGGTGAAGACCCTTCCCATGAAGACGGTCGCTATTGAAATGACACGAAAACGGGTTCGGATGCAACCGTCGGGAACGCCGGGTCGCCCAGAACCTGCCAGTAACACCGGATCTCATGCCGGCCGGCCTCGTTCGCCTTGACGGTGACGGCGTGCTGCCGGGTGCCGTCCCACGACGGGAGCGTGGTCGAGCGCACGAACGCCTGATCGAGGTTGCTGAAGAAGAAATACAGGCTGTCGAGGGTGAGCCGGGCGCTCTGGTTGGTGAGCCCGGTGTTGCTGAACCGCAGCCGCGTGGCGGCCAGCGTCTTGGCCTCCTCCGGCAGGATGAGGGCCCACTTGGAGTTCGTGTTGGCGTACGCCGCCGGCAGCCCGTTGAACGGCAGGACGCTGGCGAGGCGATGGTAGTCGACCCCGTTGGCGGTGTACTCGGCGTGGGCGAGGTCGTGGGCGCCGAAGGCGGCCGAGGCGTTGAGCTCGGCGTGGAAGTAGAAGGCCAGCGGCCAGGTCCGGAGCTCGGCGAGGTTGGCGGGGGCGGCGCTGGGGGGCGGGAGCTCCAGCCAGGCGGCGCGGGCGGTCGCCTCGTTGGCGGGGGCGTGTGAGCGCCACTCGGCGGCGCGGCTGTTGCGATCGCCGCCGGTGGCGGGCAAACCCGTCTGGTGGTCGGCGGCGGGATCGGTGTCGAAGAAGGTGTCGAAGAAGACGGCGGTGCGGCTGTTGAAGCCCTCGGAGGAGGGCACATCGGCGCCGTCCACGAACCATTGGGGCCGGGTGAACTGGGTGTCGACCAGCGTGCTGCGCGTCGTGCGGTAGAGGCGCACCGCGCGCACGAAACCGCACTGATTATTGGCGTTTCCGCTCGTGGCCAGGACCTCGAAGCGCAGGACGATGTTGGCCTGGTTGCCGTAGTGCAGCAGCTCGAAGGTGCGCAGCGTGCGGTCGGTGCCGTTGCCGACGGCCACGAGTGGGGTGAACCCGGTCAGCGTGGTGCTCTTGAGGCTGGCCAGCAGGTAGACGCCCGCGCCGAGGGACTGCTGGGGGGCGTTGGCCATCTCGATGGCGACCTCGTAGGTGCCGCCGCCCTCGGGGAAGCCGGCGGGGATGGGGCCGATCTCGACGCCGTAGCCGCTGCACACCTTGACGCCGAGCGGGGAGGTGGGGTCGGTGTCGTCGAAGCGGACGCCCCGGCGGACGTTGGCGGCGGCCATGTTGCCGCCGAAGGTCTGGACCTCGAAGCCGGCGTCGGTGGCGGTGGTGAGCCAGTCGCCGTTGGTGGCGGACAGGTCGTGCACCAGCGGCTTGCCGACGCAGTACAGGTTGCGATCCTGGCCGGTGACGACGCCCTGACCGTCGTTGGGGGTCACGGTGATGGCGGCGCCTGCCTCGGCAAACCCGACGGTGGCAGTGGCCGGCGCGGCGACGGTGAGGTCAGTGGGCTCGTGGCAGTCGGCGTCGGAGGTGTCGACGAGGCCGTCGCAGTCGTTGTCGATGATGTCGGCGCAGGCGGCTGAGCCGGTGGGGCCCTCCGGGACGACGCGACAGTCGTTGTCGAAGCACTGGCCGGGCACGGGCAGGCTGTTGTTGGCGCAGATGCGGTTGCAGGCCGCGCCTTCGGCCTTCCAGGTGACGGCGCAGACGCCGCCGTTGCAGGTGGCGGTGGCCGAGCAGGAGGAGGCGCAGTCGGCGTCGACAGCGCACTCGCACATGCCGGGGATCTCGCGGACGGTGTCGCTGGCCTCGTTGCAGGCCAGCTCGATGCAGGCGCTCAGGTCGGGGTGGTCGCGGCGGTAGATGTCGAGCGGGTCCTCGCCGGGCTGGCAGTCGAGGGTGCGGCTGCACACCTCGGCGCCGTTGCAGAAGCTGGTGTCCTGACAGAGCGCGCTGTTGGTGACGCCTCCGGTGCAGCTCTGGTTGGCGTCGCAGGTCGAGCCGGTGGTGCAGCTGATGCCGTCTTCGCAGGCGGCCCCCATGGCCAGGGGGACGGGCGTGCACTGGAAGGTCTGCAGGTTGCACGTGGCGCTGATGCAGGGCTGGCCGATCTGGGCGATGCAGTCGTCGTCGTTGGTGCAGTCGCAGCCGTTGGGGATGTGGGTGATGCGGCCGCTGAGGCCCTGGACGCAGGTGGGTTCCTGGATGTCGTCGCACTCGAGGCAGGCGTCGGTCGTGCAGGCGACGCCGTCGCTCTGGGGCTGCGGGGTGCCCGGGCGGCAGCCCTGGGCGTCGCGCTGCGGGTGGGTGGGCCGGCAGGTCTCGACGCCGTTGCACCATGCGAGGTCGTTGCAGACGTCGTCATCGGGCGCGCCGCCGCAGCGGCCGGCGTCGTCGCAGACGTCGTTGGTGGTGCAGCTCAGGCCGTCGTCGCAGGCGGTGTTGGCGGGCATCGAGGTGATGCTGCACTGGGCGTTGACGCAGGCGTAGGCCAGGCAGGGGTTGGGGGTCGCGGCCATGCAGTCGGCGTCGACGTTGCAGGCGCAGGCGGCGGTGGGCTCGAAGCGGAAGGAGTCGGTGTCTTCGTCGCAGATGTCGTCGGTGCAGGGCAGCCCATCGGACTCGCTCGGGGGCGTGCCGGGGATGCAGCCGGTGGTCGCGTTGGCGCTGGCGTGGGTCGGGTCGCAGAGCTCCTGGCCATCGCAGAAGAGGTCGTTGTGGCAGACGGCGTCGTCGGTGGTGCCGAGGCAGTGCCCGGAGGCGTCGCAGGCGTCGCCGGAGGTGCAGGTGAAGCCGTCGTTGCAGGTCGTGTTGGCCGGCTTGGAGCGCGGCTCGCAGCTGAAAGCGAGCGAACAGGTGAAGACGACGCAGTCGTTCGGGTCGGGGTCGTTGCAGGGCTCCCCCGGCGCATCGCAGCCGCAGCGGTCGGTCGGGGCCTGGGCGACGCTCTGCGAGGCCTCGTCGCAGACGCTGTCCGTGCACGCGATGCCGTCGTCGTCGGCCATGGGCGCCGGACCGGCGACGCAGCCGTCGTCGTCGGCGTTCGGGTTGTTGGGGGCGCACATCTCGACGCCGTCGCAGAAGAGGTCGTCGTCGCAGCGGGCGTGGTTCGGCGTGCCGATGCACTCCCCGCTCGGCGAGCAGGCGGTGTCCGTCACGCAGCTCGCTGCAGGCGCGCACGCCGTGCCGACCGGCGCGTTGCTGAACGCGCAGATCGCGCCCACGCACTCGGCCCTCTTGCAGGCGGCGTCATCGAGCATCGCCAGGCAGTCCGCGGACGTCTCGCAGGCGCAGGCGGCTGTCTCGATGTGCTGGACGGTGTTCGTCTCCTCGTTGCAGACGTCCTCCGTGCACGCGATGTTGTCGTCGAGTCCCGCCGGAGGCGCCCCCGTCAGGCAGCCCCGGGCGTCGGCGCTGCCCGATCGCGGGTCGCACGTCTCCTCGCCGTTGCAATACAGCGCGTCGTCGCAGTCGGCGTCGACCCGGCACGAGGCGAGCTGGCAGAAGCCCTGCAGGCACGACTCGCCGTCGCCCGTGCAGTCGGCTTCCGTCCGGCACTGCCTCGATTCGAGCCCGCCACCATCGAAGGTGCAGCCGGCGACGACGACCAGGCCGAGCGCGAAGGCGAAGAGCGCCGCAGGGACGCGGCGTCGGGAGGGGCGGGTGTAGTGCGGAGTCGGCATGGGCTTCTTCTTTGTGCATCGGGGCATCTATTCGCCGCCGCACCAGTCTAGCGGCGCCTTGGGATGGATGCGAATCTGTCTGGAGCGCCCCGCAGGGCTTCGATCGGTCGGAGGTCGAGGCCGCGCCATCCGGCGGCGGCCCACGGTGCACAGCCAGGGGTGGCGTCGGGACGTGTGCGATCACGGCTGGCCGTCAACCGCGCCACCATAACGCAGGCGAGGGCGCGCGGCAAACGCGGGGGAGCCCGGACCGCCCGAACGCGCCACCGATATGCTATCCCTTTGAATTCAAAGCTCTTTTGGCTCAAGCCCTGCCAGCTCCAGCACCCACCGCCCCACCGCGTGCGTGGTGTGCCGCGCCACCAGGGCGTCGCGGAGCGAGGAGGCCGGTGCGTCGGCGGCGTTCAGGGCGAGGGCGATGGCCTCGGTCCACAGGGCGGGGGAGCGGTCGCTGAGGACGGTGAGGCCGTCTTCGTCGGTGGGGACGCTCAGGAGGGAGGGCATGGGGGTGCAGACGACGCGGCAGCGGGCGGCGAGCGCCTCGAGCGGGGCCAGGCCGAACGACTCGCGCTCGGTGGGCAGGACGAAGACGCGGGCGCCGGACAGGAGGTCGGCCACGGCGGCGCGGGTCTGCTCGCCGAGGAAGTGCACGTTGTCGAGGCCGAGCTCGGCGGCGCGGGCGGCGTAGGCGGGCTGCATCGGGCCGCGGCCGATCACCTGGAGGCGGGCGTGGCGGAGAGCCGGGTCGGCGCTCATCGCCTCCAGCACGAGGGGGAGGCCCTTGCGGTCGTCCTGGAGGTGTCCGACGAAGACGAGGCCCTCGCGGGCGCTCCAGGGCAGGCGCTCAGCGGCGTCGAAGAAGGTGTTGGAGACGACGTTGGGGATGACCGCGGTGCGGGCGGCGTGGATGGGGAGCAGCTCGAGGCACTGGGCCAGGTGGGGCTCGCTCACGGCGCCCCAGACGTCCGCGGCGCGGGTCATCAGGCTGTACACGGCGCGGTTGCGGGGGCGATCGGCGATGAACTCGGGGCGTGAGATGTGCTCCACCATCACGAACGGGACGCCCCCGAGCACCTGCGCGCAGAAGGCCGCGGCGAGTCCCGAGGGCATCGGCGAGTTGGCCACGATGAGCGCGGGCGCCTGACGGCGGCGGATCGTGCGGGCGAGCACCTTCACGATCTGGAAGGCGACGCTCTCGAGGTGGCCGCGCGCCGGCCGCTCCGTGCGCCACTCCACGATGCCCGGCCCGACCCGCCAGCCCTCGGGCGCAGGGTGGGCGTAGAACACCTCGACGTCGTAGCCCTGGGAGGCGAGGGCGGCGTTCTGGTCGTTGACGAAGATGCCGTTCGTGGTCAGCGCGCGCGTTGGGTACCACGAGGGTAGGACGGCGATCCAGGCGCGGTGGGCCGGGGTTGGGGGCATGGCCTGCGCTCCGCGTGAAGGGGGCGGTGGGACGAGCGGCGCGCAGGGCGGGGCCGAGGGGCTCGGTCTGCAGCGCCAGGCAGGGCGGACGATGCCTCATTGAGTCGTGTCTGTCCAGACGGGGGCGCGGCGGCGTCTGTCCACACGCCCGGCAGCTCCCCGCACGCACCGACTCTTGTCCAGACCTCGGTGGGCACCGTGGCGGTGGTGTGCGGTGGGCATGATGGAGAGCAGGCCGTGCCAGGACCTCATGCGTGCATCACGTCGTGGTGTCCTGGCAGGTCCCGAGTGGCTGCGCGCATGCCGCTGTGTGGGGACATCGTGCCCCACCTGACATGCTTGCATCACGTCGTGGGGTGTTGAGGCGCGCAACGGGTGATGCGCGCAGCGCTCGTTGGGGACAGTTGACTCCAGAGCGGTGCTGCGGCCATGACTCGACGGAGTGTCGAGGCCCGAGAAGGTCATGCGCGCATCACCCGTTGGGGACAGTTGACTCCAGAGAAGTCCTGTGCGCACGACTCCGTGGGGTGTTGAGGCGCGCAACGGGTGATGCGCGCAGCGCTCGTTGGGGACAGTTGACTCCAGAGCGGTGCTGCGGCCATGACTCGACGGCGTGTTGAGGCCCGCGAAGGTCATGCGCGCATCACCCGTGGGAGCCGTTGACCCCGGAGAAGTGCTGCGCCCATGACCTTGGGGCACGCCGGCGGTGATGACGCTCGATGACCTGTCTTGAGGGCACCGTCAGGGTGGGATGCGCAGCTGCGGTGCGGAGGGAGAGCCACGGTGGGACGGTGTCTCGGTCACGACCGCCGCCGGGGCGTGAGCGCGAGGCAGTGCATCGTGGAGGCCGGTGCGGTGGCTGGCCAGGGGCCGCTCCGAAGCGTCGTCGAACGTTATCAGCGAGTTGCGCGTTACATGCCTGCGGCGCTACCGTGCACGCCACTCAGGCGTACGCGAGCCGTGTGGCGCCGCGCTTGTCCTCGCACCCGATCCATGGAGCCATAGCGATGTTGCACCCCTGGGATCAAGCTGGACCCTCGCGCCGGATCGCGGCGCTCCTCGTCGCGTGTGCGGTCTTCGGCCTCAGCGCCGTGGCGGCGGCGCAGGAGCCGCCCTGCCAGGCGGCCGTCGACGCGCGCGCCCGCGTGCTGGCTCCGGACCTGCCGGTGCTCCTCGGTCGTCTCGACGCCAGTCAGCGGGCCAGCGTGCTGCGGTGGGTGGACTGCGAGCGCACCCACTACGATCTGCCGGAGGTGTTCGAGCAGGCCGTGCGCGCGGTGGGGGCGCCGAGCGGCGAGGGCGCGCGATTGTTCGTGTCGGCCTCGCAGACGATCGAGGTGCCGCAGGTCGGGGGTGACTTCCAGCGCAGCGCGCTGGTGCCGCGGCTCAAGCGGGTCGAACTCGCCCGGCCGTGGGTCGAGCGGCTGGCCCAGCCGCCCGCGGGGGAGCTCGGCTGGCTCGCCGTGCTCGGTGACCTGAACGCCGAGACGCACGGCCTCGAGGCCTGGACCCGCGCCCTGGCCGACGCGTCTGACCCGCCGCTGGTGCGCCCTCGCGACGACCTCGCCGCGTCCATGCTCGTGCTGGTGACGTGGCTCGACTACGCGCGGGCCGAGCAGCCGGCCTTCCTGGACGCGCTGGCGGCCAGCCCCGCCGCCGTCGACGCCGTGGGCATCCTGTGGAAGCGCGCCGAGGACGCCTTGATCGCCGCGCCTGCGGGCCTGGGCCGGGACGATCGGGCGCTGCTGGAGGCCGCCTATGCGCAGCTCCCGGCGCTGGAGGGGGTGTTCGCGCGGGCCGGTCGGCCGGCGCCGCGGCTGCGCAAGGACGAGGTGCTGCGTCCGGTCGTCGCCGATGCCGCGCCGGACGCCGGGGCTGCCGCGCCGGACGTCGCGGTGGCGGCGCTGCCAGATGTGGCCGCCGCCGTGCCTGACGCGGCGGTCGCCGCCGCGCCGGACGCCGCCGCGGAGCCGCTCGACGCTGCCGTCGCCGACACGCCCGACGCCGCCACCGCCGTGCCTGACGCCGCTGTCGCCGCGACCGGGGACGTCGGCGCCGACGCTGGCACCGCCGCTGCCACAGGTCCATCGGCGACGCCGGCCGACGGCCCGTGGAGCATCGTGCGCCTCGTCCTGTTCGGGCTTGGGGCGTTGTTGCCGTGGCTGCTGGTGGGCGTGGTGGCGCTGGTGCGTCGCCGCCGGCCAGCGGTGTGGCCGCCGCTGGCCAATCGGGTGCTGGCGGCCTCGACCTTCCTGCTGCTGCTGGAGGTCATCCTCGTCGGCCTGCTGCTGTCGCTGTTCGACAGCGGGCTGCCGCTCCTCGGCTGGGACGGGCTGTTCCTGTTGATCCCGCCCTACAACTTCGCGGTGTTGCTGGTCATGCTCGGCCGGCTGGACACGGAGTCGGCGCTGGCGTCGCGGGAGCTGATCCGGGGCTGGGCGAAGTGGGGCGGCATCACGTTGGCCGTGCTGCTCGTGCTCAACATCATCCTGGCGATCTTCTCGGGGCTGCTGTCCGTCGCAGGCCTTGCCCTGTCGGTCATCACCATCCCCGCCTCTATCCTGATCGTCGGCGTGATGGCGTCGGTCTTCATGGTCAAGCTGTGGCGCACGGGCAACGTCGCGGCCGACGGGGCCCCCGCCGACCCGAAAGCCCCCGCCGACCCGAAGGCCCCCGCCGATCCGAAGGCTCCGGCCGATCCGAAGCCGGCAGACGCCAAAGGCCCAAAGCCCACCCCGAAGCCCGACAAGCCTGCCCCCGAGCCCACCGCGCCCACCGCGGGCGCGCCGAAGCCTGCCCCGAAGGCCCCCGAGCCCACCCCCGCCCCGAAGCCGTCGAAGCCCGCTGATCCGCCGAAGGCCAGCAAACCCACCGCCGAGCCCGCGAAGCCCGCGGCCGCGAAGCCCGCGGCGGCGAAGGGCGATGTCTCGCAGATGTCCGATGAGGAGCTGGCCGCGCTGTTCGAGGCCATGGGGGACGGCGGCGAGTCCGAGGAGGTCCCGGAGGATCGCAAGGAGCTCTACGCCCTGCTGGGCGGAGGTCCAGACAAGAAGTGACCGCGAGGGTCGGTCACTGCCCCGGCATGGGCATCGGCATGGGCATCGGCGGCTCGGCCGGCTGCGTCAGGTCGGTGACCTTCGGCAGCAGCTTCTCGGCGCTCCAGCTCGCCAGGGTGAAGATCAGGCCGTCGGCGCCGACCCGCACGAACCGCTCCTTGCCATCCTCGCCTGTGGTGTTGCCCACATACAGGGTGGTCGTGGCGCCGCCCTGGAGGGTGACCTCGATGCTGGCTGGCGCGGGGTCGGCGCCGAGGCCGGCCACGGTCGGGTCGATGTCGGGCAGGTCCTTGGCGCGGAGCCTGGTGATCGTGCGCAGCGCGCCCTCCACCGTCGGCGTGCTCAGCGCCTGCGGCTCCGGCGACTCCAGCTTCCAGCCCTCGCCGTCGCGCGCGACCACGATGGGCTTGCCGCCGGGCACCTCGGGCGGGAAGCTGACCCGCGCCACCTCCTTGAGGTCCAGCGTCAGCATCTCCTTGTTGCGCAGCGCGCCGAGGTGCTGATCGAAGCTGTCGGCGGTGAACGCCTTGACCACGTAGATCCAGTCGGCGCCGCCCAGCTTGATGTAGCGGTCGGGCGAGGTCGGCGCCCCGCCGGGCGCCGCAGGGTCGGCCGGGGCCGCGCCGCCGAGCATGAGGACCACGGGCTCCTTGTCCTTGAGCTTGAAGGTCAAGGTCGTCGTCGGCTTGTCGAGGCCGGTCTCCTCGAGCTTCTTGCCGTCGGCGAAGGAGGCCACGCGCAGGCGCCCGGCGCCCGAGGCCAGCCGCTTGACCGCCGGCCCGTCGATGGCGATGCCCGTGGGCTCCGTCAGGGTCCAGTCGCCCGCATCGGAGCGCGCAAAGACGAGCTTCTGCCCCTCGTACGCGATCTCCATGCCCGTCATGTCGGGCTCCTCGAAGTTCGTGATCCGCTTCTCGCGCCAGTCGTCGAGCTTCTTGATCAGGTCGGTCCGAAGGCCGGCCTGGGCCCGGTAGACCTTGTCCTGGCCCTCGGGCTTGATCCACGTGCGCTTGACGTAGGTCTCCTTGACGACCTGCTCCTTGCCCACGGCGAAGCTCGCGGTCTTTTCCGTCCCGCTGTACAGGGTCACCGTCGGCGCGGTCGCGCCGAGGTCGAGGCTCTCGGCCTGGGTCGCGGCGCCGGAGTCGTCGGTGCCAAAGCCCTTGGTGAGCAGGTCGCCGAGGGCCTTGGCGGCCAGCTCGGACATGGGCGCCTTGACGGGCTCGGTGAGCTGCCAGGTCTCGCCCGCCTTCTCCATCACGATGGTCGAGGGGCCGTCCTTGATCTCCACTTTGGTGACCGTCGCCAGCTTCGGGACCGTCCAGCCCTGCTCCTTCGGCGCGCGGGACGGCAGGTTGAGCATGACGAGCAGCACGACGACCAGGGCTCCCAGCACCCCGACAGCGATCAGAGTGTTCTTCTTCATGGTGTTCTCCTGCGCCTCACAGCTTGAGGGCGTTGCGGCGCTGACGCCGGGCAAACCAGACAAGGATCCCCAGCAGCCCGAACAGCGCCGGCACGCCGACGATGTTGCCGATCTGGTAGGTGCTGTGTTCCTCGGTCTCCACCTCGGTGATGACGCGGGGGATACCCTTGGAGCGGATGGAGATGAGGTCCTCGTCCTGGACGAGCCAGTCCACCATGTTGAGCAGGAACAGGGCGCCGAGCGACGGGTACTGGTTGCCGTAGCCCGTCTGCCGGTTCGGGAACATGAAGTCACCGTTGCCGACCACGACGATGCGCGCCGCCGTCTCGGCCTTCTCCCTGCGAGCGGGGGCCTCGACCCCGGCCGGGACCTCCTGACCTGTGAAGGCGCTGGCCATCGGGCCCTGGAGGGAGGCGGCCATCAGCCACGCGCCCTTCGTCTCGCCGTCCTGGGGCTCGGCGACCTTGTCGTAGTCGACGCTGGCCACGTTCTCCCAGCGCACCGCCTCGGGCTCGGCCTTGACGAGCTCGACCACCTTGATGTCCGCGTTCTCCAGAGCGGGCGCCGTCACCGAGATGCTGCTCGACAGGGGGAAGGAGAGCATCTGGATGTCGCGGGTGATGACCGACTCGCGGTCGATGTCGGTGAAGATCGGCATGGTCGGGTTGCTCACCTGGGCGAGCCCGCGCTGGGTGAACACCAGCCCTACGATGTTGTTCTTGCGGTCGAGGATCAGGTCGTCGTGCAGCTCCAGGCCATAGGCCTTGAACTGGCCGTTGAGGCCGGTGACGACGGGCTGACGCATCGGCAGCATGGGCATCTGGGGGTTGGGCGCCATGGTGGTCTGCAGCCAGGCCACGCCCTTGCCGCTCATCAGGAACTGGTCGATCCGGAACCGGGCGACGTCGCTGACCGGCTGGTTCGGCGCCAGGATCACCAGCGCGTCCACGTCCGGCGGGATCTCGCCGTCGGCGGGCTTGACCGCCGTCGCCGTCAGGAGGTTGCCGTAGATCTGCTCGAACGCCTGGTTGATGCCCTGCACGAACTCCGGGCTGTCCGCCGGACCGCCGAAGCCCTGGACGAAGCCCACCTTGTGCCGGGCCTCCTCAGGCACCGTCAAGAGCTTGATCCGCTTGGAGATCTCGTATTCGAGGTTGTCGGTGCCCTTGACCTCCTTGATGACCTCGGTGCGGTCGCCGGCCAGCATCGCCAGGCCCTTGTAGACCAGCCGCAGGCCGACCTGGTCGTCGCCGCGCACGCCCACAGGGATCTTCTGGATGCCGAAGCCCTTGGGCCCCTCCTCCGAAGGGTCGTCCCTCGGCTCCTCCGTCGCTCCGTCCGCCGCCGCCGGCTTGTCCTCGCCGGTGCCCTCGTCGCGGGCCTTCTCGGCCTCCTCGCTGGCCTCCGGGTGGATGATCTCGAAGGTGAAGCGGCCGTTGGAGTTCGCCTCGTACTCGGACAGGAGGTCCGCCACGCGCTGCTCCAGGTTGTGATCGGGGTACTGCAGGTTCTCCGAGACGAAGAACTTGACCTTCACGTCCTCGGTCAACCCCCCGACCATGCCCTTGCTGGCGTCGGACAGCGTGTACAGCCCGTCCTCCGTCAGGTCGTAGCGCAGCGACGGCGTGTTCGGCAGCGCCAGGATGATGTTCAGCACCACCACGCTCGCGATCACGATCAAGAGGAACAGTGAAGAGTCAAAGATATTAGAGGCCTTTTTGTTTGTATTATCTGCCATGTGCCGGCCCTCCTCGTTGGCCTACCAACGCCGTGCTGCGAGCGTCACGCGAGCCGCCGTCAGGCAGATCGTGGTGACGCTCAGGTAGTAGACGACGTCCGAGACCTCGATGACGCCACGGGCGATGTTCTGGAAGTGGTAGTTGCTGCTCAGATACTCGAAGGTCTGCGCCACCACGCCGCTCTGATTGCTGAACATCCGGTCCATGATGAACAGCGTGAAACAGAAGAAGAATCCGAGCAGAATGGCGACGATCTGGTCCTTCGTCCACGAAGACACCATGATCCCCACCGCCACGTAGGTCGACCCCAGCAGCACCAGCCCCGCGTACCCCCCGATCACCGGGCCCCAGTCGAGGTCCCCCATGGTCGAGATCGACAGCGCGTACGGCAGCGTCAGCGCAAACGTCACCAGCAGCAGCGTCACCGCCGCGAAGAACTTGCCCAGGACGACCTGGGTGTCGCTCACCGGCATCGTCATCAGCAGCTCGAGCGTGCCCGAGCGCTTCTCCTCAGCCACCAGCCCCATGGTGATCGCCGGCGCAAAGAACGCCAGGAACATCGGGGCGTCGGCGAACAGACGACGCATGCTCAGCTCCGGGAAGCCCTGGAAGAAGTCCAGCCAGAACATCCCGCCCGTCATCAGCAGAAACAGAATCACGACAATGTACGCCGTCAGAGAGCCGAAGTAGTTCGACAGCTCCCTGCGGGCAATCCATGTGACCGCTCCCATCGTGCACCCTCCTGTCAACCGGCTTTCCTGGCGTCGCCTTTGGCCTTGGCCGGGGCTTCGTCGGGGTCGTTGTCCGCTGCGTCGCCAGACGCGTCCGCGTCGTCGCCCTTGTCCTCGCTCGCCGCGCCCACCGGGCCGTACTTGTCGGCCTCGGTCAGCGTGACCCCGTCGCCCGACAGCAGCCGGAGCGCGCGGCGACGGCGCTCGGCCGCCACCTGTTCGGCGTCGCCAGTCAGCGTGCGGAAGATGTCCTCGAGCGTCAGGCTGTCACGGCGGAGCTCCACCAGCTCGAGGCCGAGCTCGGTGGCGATCTTCGCCAGCGCCGAGCCGATGTTGGCGCCCGGGCTGCACGACACCGTCACCGTCGACTGCTTGCCCTGGCTGTCCACCACGTCGGCCTGCTTCGCTCCCTTGAGCTTGAGCGCGTGCTGGGCGAACTTGCGCATCTCCGCCTCGCCCTTGCCGGCCAGGACCACGTTGAAGAAGTCCTCCTTGCGCACCCGCGCCTCCAGCTCCTGCACGGTGCCATCGGCCACCAGCTTGCCCTGGTTGACGATGATGATCCGGTCACAGACCGCCGCCACCTCCGACAGGATGTGCGTCGAGAAGATGATCGTCTTCTCCCTGCCGATGTCCTTGATCAGGTCCCGGATCTCCACGATCTGGTTCGGGTCCAGGCCGCTCGTCGGCTCGTCCAGGATCACCACCTCGGGCTTGTGGATCAGCGCCTGGGCCAGCCCCACGCGCTGCCGGTAGCCCTTGGACAGCTCCCGGATGTACGAGTTGATCCGGTGAGTCAGCCCGCAGACCTTCGCCGTGTCCCGGATGTGGGACTCGATCTTGTCCGCTGGCACCTGCCGCATCCGCGCGATGAACGCCAGGTAGTCGTAGACCAACATGTCCGGGTACAGCGGCACGGTCTCGGGCAGGTAGCCCACCCGCTTGCGCACCTCCATGCTCTGCTCGGCCACGTCGAAGCCTGCCACGCGGGCCTGCCCGCTGCTGGCCCCCATGAAGCACGTCAGGATCTTCATGGCCGTGGTCTTGCCCGCGCCGTTCGGGCCGAGAAAGCCGACGATCTCACCGGCGTGAACCTCGAAGCTCACGTTGTCGAGCGCGACGAAGTCACCGTACTTCCGCGTGAGGTTCTTGACCTCCACGCTGACGGGCCGCGTCGACCCCTTGTTGGGTTTGCTGGCACTCATGGGTCACCATCCATCCTCGTTTTGCAGGAGACGAAATGGCGCGCAGGGGTGAGGGCGAGGAGGGAGTTGATGGGACGGTCCTCACGGCTGGCGCCGGAATCAGGCCGAACCGCGGCAGGCGCCGCGGGAGAAACGGGGGGAGGCATCGACGTCGGCTCCCCAGGGTAAAAAGCGCTGCGCAATGTGGGCACGCGCTCCGGTGCGTCAAGACGCCTCCGCAGAAATTGCACACATGACCCTACCTCGCCCCTGCTGTTCAGGCGGTGTGGGGTACGGTGGGTGTACGTGTTCAGTTGGCGGATGTAGGACAACCACCGTGCGCACGGTGGTTGGGGGCTCCGCACACGTTTTCAACAAGGCCAGGATTTGTCCACACGGTTTTCCACAGGCCCGGAACAACGGGCTTCGTGGCCCCCTCGCGAGGGCGGTTCAGTGCTGGGTTCACGTTCAGCCTCTTGCTGGTAAGTCATTGATATAAATCAGGATCATGATCGTTGGCTCGCGCGCGGTCCCGCGCCGCCCACACCCTGGGGTAATCCGGGGTGGACCTGTGGAAAAGCTGCGCGCAAGCCCCTGTCAGGCCCGGTTTTCAACAGGGGGTGTGGACAAGATCCCGGCGCCCCCGTTGACCACGGCCCCCGTCGCGATCCTGAATGGACCGGCAGGTGTGGACGCCGTGTGGACCGAGCGCGATCCGCCAGAGCGCAAGAAAAAAGGCGCCCTGAAAACAGGGCGCCTGGGGGGCGTGAAGGGGGCACGCCGCGCGCTGAGGGCGTGGCGCTCAGCGCGCGATCAGCGGTTGGCTCGCGCCTCGTTCTCGTCGGTGATGAGCGGGGCGCCGTTGGCGTCCAGCAGCTCCTCGATCACGCACCCGTCAGGCCCGAACGTGACGTCCGCGACCTTCCAGAAGACGTCGCTCACGGTCAGGACGACCGGCCCGAACGTGCGCTCCAGGCGGCCGTTGCAGTAGATGTTCACGTAGGTCTCCGCCGGCCCCTGGCCGTGGTCAGAGTAGTAGTGCAGACCCACGCGGTAGGGCGCGCCCTGCATCGGGTGCAGGATGTCGGTGTTCTCTGGACCGCGGCCCGTCGTGTCGTCGATGTCGAGCGTCGGGTCGTTGTCGCTGTTGCCGTCGTCCGGCGGGCTGCCGAACTGCGAGGTGCCGCCGGTGTCGCCCCAGAACAGGGTGCTGACGCCCTCGTTGGCCGTGCAGTTGCTGTAGTAGCAGTCGAGCGTGTTGTCGAACCAGGCGGTCGCCGCCGGATGCAGCACGTGCATGTCGACGTCGGTGCTGGGGTACGGATCGAGATCCACGTCCCAGACCATCTCCACGCGGAAGTCGTCGATGACCGTGGCGTCGATGGTGAACTGGCAGGCCGACTGCTGGCCAGCGTCGTCGGTGGCGACGAAGCGGATGAGGTAGGCCCCCGGCAGCGTGAAGGCCATCAGGTCCACGTCGGTGCCCAGCGCCGGGCTGGTGGCGAAGGTCGCCGTGGAGCCGATCGGGCCCGCGTCCACGAACCACTCCGTGCGCACGACCATGCCGTCGTCGGTCGCCGCGCCGCTGAGCGGCAGCAGGGCGTCCTCGGACTCGAAGACCGCCATGGAGAAGTCCGCCGGGCAGGTGATCTCCGGCGGCGTGTTGCACGACGCGTCCTCGTCGATGATGCCGTCGCCGTCGGAGTCCACGCCCTCAGGGCAGTCGAGCGGGTCGAGGTGCGTGAGGGAGGTCTCGCAGGAGATCGTGTTGCCGAGGCCGTCAACGACGGTGTGCCGCAGGACGTAGTCGCCGAACGGGCCGGGCGTGAAGCGCGTCTCGTTGGCGTCGTTCGGGTCGGTGGTGGCGAAGGAGCCATCGGGGGTCAGCAGCACGTCCCACCACTCGGAGCGGACGCCGTTGATGGCGTCGATCGTCGTGCTGAACGTGGCCGTGTTGTAGGCCGGGACCAGGAACGGCGCCGGACAGGTGACCGTCGGCGGGTCGACGCAGAACATCGCGTCCTCGTCAATCTCCAGATCGTTGTCGTTGTCGAAGCCGTCCGCGCAGTCGATGGCCGGCTGGCAGGCGTCGCCGTACTCGTCGCCGTTCTGGTTGGCCTGGCTCTCGTTCGTGTCGAACGGGCAGTTGTCGCAGGCGTTGCCCAGCGTGTCGGCGTCGCTGTTCGTCTGATCGGTGTTGGGCGTCATCAGGCAGTTGTCGCAGACATCGCCCACTCCGTCCATGTCGCCGTCGAGCTGATCGGGGTTGGGCACCGTCGGGCAGTTGTCCTCGACGTCGAGGAGGCCGTCGTCGTCGCTGTCGGTGTCGCAGGCGTCGCCGAACGCGTCGGTGTCGCTGTTGAGCTGGTCGGGGTTGTAGGTGTCCGGGCAGTTGTCACAGATGCTGCCGACGTCGTCGAAGTCCGGGTCGGCCTGATCCATGTTGGCCAGGTCGCGGCAGTTGTCGTTGGCGTCGACCGTGCCGTCCATGTCGGAGTCGTCGCAGGCGTCGCCCACCCCGTTGCTGTTGAAGTCGAGCTGCTCGAAGTTGAACGTCGTCGGGCAGTTGTCGTCGTCGTTGAGGATCGTGTCGCCGTCCACATCGCTGTCGCAGACGTCGCCCATGTTGTCGAAGTCCTGGTTCTCCTGCCCCGGGTTGAAGATGGCGGGGCAGTTGTCCTGGCTGTCGATGACCATGTCCTCGTCCGCGTCGCCGCAGGCGTCGCCGATGCCGTCCTCGTTGAAGTCCGCCTGGCCCGGGTTGTAGTTCAACGGGCAGTTGTCGAGGTCGTTGACGATGGTGTCGCCGTCGAGGTCGATGTCGCAGACGTCGCCGAAGGCGTCGCCGTCGAGGTTGGCCTGGTCCTCGTTGGGGATCTGCGGGCAGTTGTCGTTCGCATCGGAGATGCCGTCCATGTCGAAGTCGTCGCACGCGTCGCCCATGCCGTCGCCATCGAGGTCGGCCTGACTCGGATTGAAGGTGTCGAGGCAGTTGTCACAGAGGTCGCCAGCGCCGTCGAAGTCGACGTCCTCCTGGCCCTCGTTGGCGTCGGCGGGGCAGTTGTCCTCGACGTCGAGGAAGCCGTCCATGTCCGAGTCCTGACAGACATCGCCGATGCCGTCGGCGTTGAAGTCCGCCTGATCGGCGTTCGGGTCCACCGGGCAGTTGTCTTCGCTGTTCAGGACACCATCGCCGTCGACGTCGTCGTCGCAGACATCGCCGAAGAGGTCGCCGTCGAGGTTGGCCTGGTCCTCGTTGGCGAGCTCGGCGCAGTTGTCGCAGAGGTCGCCGAAGCCGTCCTGGTCGCCGTCGAGCTGGTCGGGGTCCTCGACGTAGGGGCATATGTCGCAGGCGTCGCCGAAGCCGTCGCCAGCGGCGACGCCCGTGGTGAAGCGGGTGCCATCGTTGGTCATGCTGAAGCTGGTCGCGTTGCGGCCCGCGATGAACGCCGCCACGGTCCCGTCGGGAGACTCGACGCCCTGGGTGTGCGTCCTGCCGTTGGTCGGAGCGGTCGCGACCTGGACCTCGATGACGTTGGAGCCCTCGTGCAGGACCACCTGCGCGTTGAGCGCGTTGCCGCCGGTGAGGTGGTTGACCCCGTTGAACGCGACCACGAACTCACGGTTCGGTGCGTTGCCCAGCACCTGCGTGACGATCTGGCCGGAGCTGGCGCTGAGATCGGCCCAGTAGACCGAGATCACGCCGTTCGGCGCAGACGGCTCCGGCAGGAGCTGACCGCTGCAGCACCCCGAGCCCGGGTTCGGACCGAACGCCAGGAAGCCGTTGGTCGACACCCACACCTGATTGTACACCTCGCCGAAGAACCGCACATCGAAGCCGATGTCGACCGCCGCCACGTTGTCGTCCCCGACCGCGTTCGTGGGCGTCGGGTTCGGGAGGGTGCGGTAGACGAAGTCGGTGGGGACGGCGGTGGCGTAGAGCCCGTCACCGTCGCTGTCGGCCTGGTCCGGGTTGAAGGTGTCGGCGCAGTTGTCGCAGACGTCCCCGAACGTGTCCATGTCAACGTCGGCCTGGTCGGTGTTGGCCGTCACCGGGCAGTTGTCGCCGTCGTTCGGGATGGTGTCGCCGTCGATGTCGTCGTCGCAGACGTCGCCGAACGCGTCACCGTCGAGGTTGGCCTGGTCGGCGTTGGCGATGTCGACGCAGTTGTCGCAGAGGTCGCCGACGCTGTCGTTGTCGACGTCGCTCTGGTCCTCGTTGGGGATCTCCACGCAGTTGTCGAAGGCATCGAACGTGCCGTCCACATCGCTGTCCTGACAGACGTCACCGAAGCCGTCAGCGTTGAAGTCAGCCTGATCCGGGTTGTAGTCCAGCGGGCAGTTGTCGCACGCGTCGCCGATGCCGTCGCCGACCTCGATGTCGGTGTCGAGCTGGTCGGCGTTGCTGATCTCGGGGCAGTTGTCGGCCACGTCGGGGATGCCGTCGAAGTCGTTGTCCTCGCAGACATCGCCGATCCCGTCGCCGTCGGCGTCAGCCTGATCGCTGTTGTTGATGTCGGGGCAGTTGTCGCAGAGGTCGCCGATGCCGTCCTCGTCGAGGTCGGACTGGTCGTCGTTGGCGTCGTCGATGCAGTTGTCGCAGGCATCACCGTAGGCGTCGCCATCCACGTTCTCCTGGCCCGGATCGTACTCGAAGGGACACACGTCGCAGGCGTCACCCACGCCGTCCCCTGGGCCTTCGCCGAAGCCCTCCGAGTCGAGCTGATCGGGGTTGTCGGCGAGCGGGCAGTTGTCCTGGCCGTCGGGGAGGTTGTCGTTGTCGTCGTCGTCGTCGCAGAGGTCGCCGTTGGGGTCGCCGTCGAGGTTGGCCTGGTCGGTGTTGGCGACGGTGTCGCAGTTGTCGTCCGTGTTCGAGACGGTGTCGCCGTCGATGTCGTCGTCGCAGAGGTCGCCGTTGGGGTCACCGTCGAGGTTGGCCTGGTCGGTGTTGGCGACGGTGTCGCAGTTGTCGTCTGTATTCGGGATCGTATCGCCGTCGATGTCGTCGTCGCAGGCGTCGCCGGAGGTGTCGGTGTCGAGGTCGTTCTGGTCGGTGTTGGCGACGGTGGCGCAGTTGTCGTCTGTATTCGGGATCGTATCGCCGTCGATGTCGTCGTCGCAGGCGTCGCCGCTGGGGTCGCCGTCGAGGTTGGCCTGATCGGTGTTGGCGACGGTGTCGCAGTTGTCGTCCGTGTTGGGGACGGTGTCACCGTCGATGTCGTCGTCGCAGGCGTCGCCCGAGGTGTCGGTGTCGAGGTCGGCCTGCTCGGTGTTGGCGGCCTCGGGGCAGTTGTCCTGATCGTTCAGGACGGTGTCGCCGTCGATGTCGTCGTCGCAGACATCGCCGGAGGTGTCGGTGTCGAGGTCGTTCTGGTCGGTGTTGGCGACGTCGGGGCAGTTGTCCTGATCGTTGAGGACGGTGTCGCCGTCGATGTCGTCGTCGCAGGCGTCACCGCTGTTGTCGGTGTCGAGGTCGGCCTGCTCGGTGTTGGGGGTGTTGGGACAGTTGTCCTGGGCGTTGAGGACGGTGTCTCCGTCGATGTCGTCGTCGCAGGTGTCGCCCTCGGCGTCGCCGTCGAGGTTGGCCTGGTCGTCGTTGGCGATGGTGGGGCAGTTGTCGTCGTCGTTGAGGATGGTGTCGCCGTCGAGGTCGGCATCGCAGGCGTCGCCGGACTCGTCGGCGTCGAGGTTGGCCTGGTCGGCGTTGGCCAGGTCGGCGCAGTTGTCGTCCTCGTTGACGACGCCGTCGCCGTCGCGGTCGTCGTCGCAGGTGTCGCCGAGGTTGTCGGTGTCGAGGTCGGCCTGGTCGGCGTTGGAGGTGTCGGGGCAGTTGTCGACGTCGTCGAGGACGCCGTCACCGTCCCGGTCGCTGCCGGTGTTGTTCTCGCCGTTGTTGGTGGCGTTGTTGGTGTCGCCGTTGGGGGTCGGGTCGCAGGCGTCACCGAGCCCGTCGTCGTCCGTATCCGTCTGGTCCGGGTTGGCGTCGTCGGGGCAGTTGTCTTCGCGGTCCTCGATGGTGTCCTGGTCGGTGTCGACCACGACGCCGCCCGCGGAGTCCTTGTTGTCGTCACAGCCCAATCCGACGGCTGCGCTCGCGAGCAAGCTGCTCACGAGGAGGAGGTAGAAGAGATTTCGTTTCATGTCACCAGCCAGGCGCGCGCCCTGCCTGTCGGCCTCGTGCTTGTCACGCGCCGCACCGCAGGACGATGAGTGTCGTCGCGCCAGAATACGGACCGAGGCAGGGAGGCGCAAGCGTGACGGCTCGCAGGCCACGGAAACCGTGCTGTCGGGGCTGGAGACGGTGGGGGGAGCGGAGGAGGGCAGGGAGGCAGCGCGCTACTCGACGTAGCCGAGCGCCTTGAGCGCCTCGAGCTCCTCTGCCGAGGGCTCGTCGCTGGCCTCGTCCGCCGCCTTGTCGCTGGCCTTGGGGGCCTTGGTTTTTGAGGCGCTGGCCGTGGATTTCTGTCCCTTGGCGTCGGCCCCCTTCCCCGTCGGCGCGGCGTCGTCGGCCTCCTTGGGGGTGGCTTTGGGGGCTGGCGTGTCGTTTGCAGACTGGGCGAGGCCGGCGCAGTCAACGGGATCGGCGGCCGCAGGTTCAGCGAGGGTGCTGGCCGCGGCCAGTGAGGCGAAGGCGGTGGTGCAGGTGACGATGAGGCTGAAGAGGGCGATCCTGGTCATGCCGGCTCCGGGCGGTGAAGGGCTGTACGCGAGGCGACGTGCAGCGCGTGACACGTCGGTGGTCCACCGGTGTTGTAGCACAGAGCTTTCGGTGGGCAATCAAACGAACCGGGCTATGATGCGGGGCGATGTCACATCGCCGCCGAGACGACTCTACGGCAGGGATGTGACGGGCGCCTGTTGAAGGCGTCTCGGCGATGACACGCTCGCGGGTGAGAACGACGATGCGACGATGGACACGGTCAGTTGCCCTGGTGATGACGACGTGGATGCTGTGGGCGGCCTCGGCCGGCTGTGAGCATGCCGAGGCGGAGCCTGTGGACATGGAGCCGACGCTCACCAACGTCCAGAACCAGGTGTTTGACGAGTGCTGCGCGACCTCGGGGTGTCATGACGACCAGACCCAGGCGGGTGACCTGAACCTGTCGAGCGCAGAGATGAGCTATCTGGCGCTGGTGGAGCAGCCGGCGACCAACCGGGTGGCGCGGGAGAACCGCTGGATGCTGGTCAAGCCGGGGGAGCCCGACCTGAGCTTCGTGGTGCGGAAGATCGAGCAGCCGGGGCTCGGCGAGGGCGCGGCGATGCCGGTGGGTCCGAAGGGGCTCAACGGGCCATATCTGGAGATGGTGCGGGCGTGGGTGGCCGGGGGCGCGGCGCGATGAAGAGGCTGCTTGGGGCGATGTTGGCGCTGGGGCTCGTGGCGGTGGCGGCCTGCGGCGAGGAGCCGGTGGAGCCGGCGCAGCCGGACTTGTTGGTCGACCGCGACTTCAAGGTGTTGGCCTTTGACGATCCGCACGACAAGTGCGCCGAGTGCCACGCGCAGCACGTGGCGGAGTGGGAGCTGTCGAACCACGCTTACGCCGCGGTGGACCCGGTGTTTCTGGCCATGTTGCGGGTGGGGCAGGAGGCGACGAAGGGCAAGCTCGGCCAGTTCTGCATCCAGTGCCACACGCCGCCCGGCATGGCGATGGGGCAGACGGTGGTGACCTTCGACGCGATCAAGGTGGTGTGGCGTCAGGATCTGGCCGAGTTGTCGGTGACGGCGCGCAAGGGAGTGTCCTGCGATGTCTGCCACTCGGTGACCGAGGTGCTCGAGCCGGTCAACGCCCGTGCGGTCCTGACGCCGGACGGGACGCGGCGAGGGACGATCAAGGACCCGGTGGCGACGACGGCGCATGGGTCGGCGTACAGCGAGTTGCATGGGACGTCGGAGGTCTGCGGGATGTGTCACGCGGTGACGAACCCGAAGGGCTCGCTGGTGGAGGAGACGTTCCCGGAGTGGGCTGAGAGCTCGGCGGCGAGCGAGGGCAAGAACTGTCAGAGCTGCCACATGCCTGCCTATGCCGGCAAGGCCGCTCCCGACGGGCCCGAGCGCACGCTGCACCGCCACACCTTCGTGGGGGTGGACGTCTCGCTGCTGCCGCCCGAGGCGTTCCCCGGCTATGAGGAGCTGCGGGAGCTGACGGGGCAGCTGCTCCAGGCCTCGGCGAGGCTCGAGGCGTCGGTGGACCCGGAGACGGCGAACCTGGAGCTGACGATCGAGAACCTGGCGGGGCATGCGCTGCCGAGCGGCGCGACGGCGGAGCGTCAGCTGTGGGTCGAGGTGATCGTCACCGACCAGGCCGGCGAGGTCGTCTTCGAGTCCGGGACGGTGGACGGCAACGGGGATCTGCGGACGGGGCTGGCGGCGCAGACCGAGGCGCCGGGCACCGACCCGCAGCTCGTGTCCTACGGCCAGCTGCTGGTGAACGTGCCGGGGCTGGAGCGGGTGAGTCCGCACGCGCAGACCAGCATCCGCGTCGCGGCCGAGCGGGACTGTCTGCCCATGGGGCTCGGGGGGCTGAACCCGCGCAACGGGATCGAGCCGGTGGACTTCCCCTGGGAGGCCAACTGGCAGTGCAACCACATGCTCCGCCCGGACGCCGTGGACCACCCGGTCTACGCGCTGGGCCCGCTGGCCCGCGGCAAGTACGTCGCCCACGTCCGGCTGTTGTTCCGCTCGCTGCCGCCGTACTTCCTGCGCAAGCTGGAGAAGCTCGGCGGCCTCGACCCTGCGGTCAAGACGCGGGTGCCGACGGTGGTGATGGCCGAGCGGCGGGTGCCGTTCACGGTGGCCCTGTCCCCTGTGCCGTGAGCCTGAAAAGTTCATCCAGTACAGCAGGTTGCAGGGTCTTGCCTGGCTTGCGGAGGTGCGCCGCGCGGCTGTACGATGGCTGCGGACCCAGGGTCAGGAGGCGCGATGTTCTGTTTCAACTGTGGCCAGACGATGCAGATCCAGAACCGGCACGGCGTGGTGTTTGAGCACTGCTACGGCTGCGGCTCGTACTGGTTCGATGGGGGCGAGCTCGAGACGGTGCTCAAGGCGTCGGGCATCTCGCTGGACGAGCGGCTGATCGGGGCGAGCCCGCGGCTGCCCCAGTCGTGTCGCTGGTGCGGTGAGACCTACGGCCCCGATGTCTCCGAGTGCCCCGACTGCAAGCGCCCGCTCGGCTACAACTGCCCCCGCGACCAGACGCCGATGGCCATCATCGAGGAGTATGGCATCGAGTTCGACCACTGCACGCAGTGCCGCGGGCTCTGGTTCGATGGCCGCGAGCTCAAGGCGTTCACCGAGGCCGCCCGGGCGCACCAGCCGGTGGATTGGAGCGACGCCAACGCACACGTCGCCGAGGGGTGTCAGGTGTGCGGCGCGGCCGCGCCACCTTCGACGCTGCTCATGGCAGGTGGCCTGCTCCGCTGCATCCAGTGCCGGAGGGAGGACTCGGACGCCGAGGCCGATGCCGCCGCCTCGGAGCGGATCAAGCAGGAGTACTACCGCCACTGGCGCCACGAGGCCCGCGCGGAGCGGCGGCTGGAGGGGCTCGGCGACGAGTTGAACGAGCCGCTGCGCCACTCCTGGCTGACCGGCTACAACCACGGGTTCCTGCGCTTCTTCGGGCTGTTCTTCCGGTAGGTCGCAGCCCTCGCCTGGTACGCAACCCACTGATATTCAATCAGTATTGCGGCTACGGTACGATCGCTGAGAGGACCGGCACATGCCAGACGGCATAGCCGTCCGGGTTGTCGATGCAGCGGATCATGTCCTCGAAGTGTTCGAGGACCTCGTCGCGGGTCAGAGAGCTGTGGTCGGCGATGAAGTCGGTGTAGCCGTCGCGCCAGGTCCGCCAGATGCCGCTGAACACCGCGCGTGGCACGCGCGTGGTGTCGACCACGACGTGATCGACGGTGATGTCGAGCAAGCGCCGGGCTCGCAGCATGGCGAAGGCCTTGCGCCCGATGCGCAGGTCGGTGCCGGTGGCGTCACCGACGGCGAAGGCGCCGAGCTGCCAGAACCGGTCGGTGTCGTAGGCGGTGGGGTGGAAGTGCATCATGCCGTAGTCTTCGGCCAGGATGTGGAGGCGACCGCCGGGGCGGGTGACCCGGATCATCTCGTCGATGACGCGCCCGGCCTCGGGCACGGCCTGCAGCAGATGTCGGCAGAGGGTGAGGTCAAAGGAGTGGTCGGCGAAGTCGAGGTTGAAGGCGTCCCCCTCGAGCACCTTGACCCGGTCCTCGAAGGACAGCAGCCGCTGCCGTGCCACCGCGAGGTGGGCAGGCTCGACGTCGACACCGGTGACGAGGGCGTCCGGGAACATGTTGGCGATGCGGTCGAGCAGCTCGCCGGTGCCGCAGCCGACGTCGAGCAGGTCGAGGTGACCGGTCAGGCCGTAGCGCGCGATGATCTCGCGCTCCTGCGGCCAGATGGCCCGCGCCTGGAAGTCGAGGGTGCGGACCATGGACGGATCGGCCATGGGCTGCTTCTGCGGGTTGCGGGGATCGGGCGTCATGGAGGCGTCTCCTGTCCAGGGCGCGCGAGGCGCCGCGTGAGGCTGTCGAGGTCGTGGAGCTCACCCAGGAACACGGACCGGGTGTCTTTGAAGGCGTCGAGGTTCATGGGCCGTTGCGGGGCCAGGATCGGTGGCCAGGGTGGTGGCGGGTGCTGCCATCCGCCGTCCGGTGAGCGCATGTGGCTGCGGTCGGAGCTGAAGGCCGCCACGAAGGCCGCCGCCGGCACCATCCTGAAGCGCGGCGCGAACTCCGCCGGCACGTGCGCCGTGCCCCAGAAGGTCCACGCCAGCCACGCCCCCGCCTCCATCGGCAGCTCCAGCCGTGTGTCGAGATCCCAGACCCGCCAGCAGTCGCCGTCGTCGCTGAGCACCACGACATGATAGTCCCAGACGATCGGCGCCCGCGGCGCCGCGGCCCGCTGGTGCCACAGCGCGCAGGTGTGGTGGTCGTTGGAGATGAACAGCACCCACCGCGCGACGCCGTCGCCGAGGGCGTCGGACTGGCAGAGGTGCCAGGCGTTCTCCTCGCAGTAGAAGGGCGTGTAGGGCTGTGTTCGGCGGTCGAGCATGGTCGTGAAGTTCTATGGGGTTGGCTTGTCACATCGGTGGGGGGGTGTCTCTAGCGTTTTGAGCGCACGTGGCCTGTCGCCGTGAGAGCACCGGACGCAAGATCTTCGATCTGGCGTCGCGGGCTCGGACAGTGTTGTCTCCGCGACCTTCAGGCATTCGGATGGCAGGCTGCATGCGCCCCTCACCCCCCGACCCCCTCTCCCGTATGACGGTAGAGGGGGAGGCCCTCACCCCCCGGCCCCCTCTCCCGTATGACGGTAGAGGGGGAGGCCCTCACCCCCCAACCCCCTCTCCCCTATGAGGGTAGAGGGGGGGTAGAACAGGGTTTTTGCTTATATAGCAAGAACTTACTGTCCGGCTCCCCCTCTACCGTCATACGGTAGAGGGGGCTGGGGGGTGAGGGCCTCCCCCTCTCCCGTCATACGGGAGAGGGGGCTGGGGGGTGAGGGCCGTTGCGCCGACCTCCATCGACCACGTAGAGTATGTGGAGGCACTGAGGCAGGCAACGGTCAAGATGGGGCAGGTGTGTCATCGCCAGCATCACGATAGCGGAACATGTGGCGTGGATCCGGGGGCCGGGGCGGCTGTTGGTGTGCTCGGATCTGCATGGGAACGTGGAGGACTTCCGGGCGGTGGTGAGGCGGTTCGAGGCGGAGGCGGACGCGTGTCTGCTGCTGCTGGGGGACCTGCTGCATGGGCCGGAGCTCGAGGCGGAGGTGTGGGCGGAGGAGTATCGGTATCTTGGGGAGCACTATGTGGACGCTTCGGAGGTGCTGTGGCGGGAGTTTGTGGCGCTGCGGGGGCGGTATCCGGGGCGGGTGGCGTCGCTGATGGGGAACCATGATCACGCGCACATCGGGGGGCCGGTGGTGTCGAAGTTCTTTGAGGATGAGGCGGCGCACGTGGAGTCGAAGATGACGGCTGAGGAGGTGGTGGCGCTGAGGGAGGGGCTGCGGGGGTTGCCGTATCTGGGGGTGTCGTCGTGCGGGGTGGCGTTCACGCATGGGGCGCCGCCGGAGCGGCCGTTCACGCTGGAGACGCTGGCGATGGTGGAGGTGTCGCGGTATCGTGGGATCCCGCTGTGGGGGATGTACGACGTGGACTGGTTCGGGGAGCTGCTGTGGCGGCGCGGGTCGTCGGCGGAGGGGCCTGGGCGGTTTCTGGAGTATCTGGAGGCGTCGATCCCGGAGCTGCCGTGCGAGGTGGTGGTGCATGGGCACGAGATCGCGCGGGAGGGTTTCGCGATCGATCACCCGGTGACGTTCAACCTGTCGTCGAGCTTCGGGATGGAGCGGGGGCGGAAGGTGGTGCTGCGGCTGGAGCTTGAGGGGCGGTATCGTTCGGCGGCGGAGCTGCGGGTGGAGCTGTTGCCGTTGTATGGGTGATCAGGGCTCGCGCTCCTCGCAGATGGCGCCCATGAGGGTCTCGCAGGGGATGTCGTTCCAGGTGGGCTCGGCCTCCCAGAAGTGGCCGCAGTCCTCGTTGCCGCCGGCGTTGTTGGGCTCGCCGTCGACCCAGGCGGTGAAGGTGGTGGGGAGGGTGCCGTCGACCCAGGTGAACAGTCCCTCGGTGGTCTGGTCGTCGAGGCCGATCCAGTAGAGCTGGCGCCGGGTGCTCTGGGCCTCGAGCCAGAGGGCGTCGTTCTCGTCGCGGGAGTCGATGATGGCGAGGTCGACGGCGTCGCCGAGGGTGGCGCATTGGGCGCGGGCGTCGGCCCGGTTGCGGGGGCGTGGGCAGATCCAGGTGCGGTGGGGGGTGGTGGGGAGCTCGATGCAGTCGGGGCACTCGGGGGCGTCGTCTGCCCAGCCGTTGCAGTCCTGATCGATGCGGTCGCCGCAGAGGTCGGGGGCTCCGGGGTGGATGGTGGGGTCTTCGGGTCCGCAGTCCTGGTCGCAGATGAAGCCGTCCATGTCGGGGTCCTCGGCGTGTTCCAGACAGGTGATGAGGTCGGAGACTGCGGCGAGTCGTTGCTGGAGGTAGTCGATGGTGTGGGCCTGCCAGGCATCGATGGCGTCCAGGCCGTATTCTCGGCGGACGTCGGCCTCGTTCCAGGGGCGGAGGGTTGCGGCGAGTTCGGGGATGCGGGTGAGGAGGTCGCTGTCGCGGATCGTGGTGACGACGCGGATGAGGGTCTGGTCGTAGGCGGCGCGGCAGGGGACGCTGCGCATGCAGCGCTCAAAGAGACGGCCGCCGCCGCTGTGGAGGTCGAGCCACCGATCGAAGGTCTAGTCGGTGCCCCAGGGCAGGAGGCGGGCGACGCCGAGGTCGTCGAAGTGGAGGTAGTAGTTGTTGCGGGTGGGGGCGTAGCCGTCCCAGTGGCCGATGAGGATCTCGACGGCCATCATGGCGAGCACCTCGGTCCAGTCGACGCTGGCGGCGAGCGCGTCGAAGAAGAGGTCGTCCTCGGTCCATTCGACGAGGGCGATGAGGTCGCGGAGGTCGCGGCGGTCGACGGCGGAGCCCTCGTCGTTCTCGAGGTTGTAGAGGTGCTCCCAGGTGAGGTCCTGGCCGTAGGAGCCCTCGTAGAGGTGGGAGGTGCCGTTGAGGTCGTCGGCGAGCGCGATGGCGTCGACGGTCTCGACGTTGGCGTAGAGGCCGTAGTCCTCGCCGTTGACGCGGACCCAGGTGTAGCCGAGGCGGGGGGCGGGCACCCCTGCGGCGCGGAAGATGGTGTAGGCGGTCCACTCGTGGAGGGTGGAGGGGTCCTGAACCATGTTGTTGAGGGTCATGCGGCGGAGGCCGCGGAAGGAGTCGACCTCGGCGGTGGGCCAGTTGAACCGGACCTTGAAGGCGGACTTGCCGACGAGCGGACGGAAGCTGCCGTAGCGGCCCTTGATGCGGAGGCCGACCTGTTGGGGCGGGGCGGGCACGCCGTCGGCGTCGGTGAACTGCATGGTGGCCTCGACGTACTCCTGGGGGAAGGCGTCGAGGAGGGCGTAGTCGAGCTCGGAGAGGGTGAACTCGACGGTGGTGAGGTGCATCGGGTCGAACAGGGCGTCGCGGGGGTCGATCCAGGCTCGGTTGGGGGCGCGGGGCGTGGGCTGGCCGGCGGTCCAGGGGCCGTCTGCGTCCGGGAGGCGGGCCAGGGTGGCGTCGCCGGGGAGGGCGCCGTCGAGCGGGACGCTGTCGCGGAGGGCGCCGAGCGGGTCGAGCAGGGAGACGGTCTCGTTGTCGCAGTCGAGCTTGAAGGCGAAGCCGGGCGCGTCGCCCTCGGCGGCGATGAGGGCGAAGGCGCCGGGGTCGAGTTGGCCGGAGAGGGTGTGGTGGTGCTCGGGGTCGTCGGCGCGGTCGCTGACGACCCAGCCGTCGAGGGTCGCGGTGAAGTCGGAGCGGTTGAGGACCTCGATCCACTCGTCGCCGCTGCACTGGACCTCGTTGAGGACGAGGTCGGGCAGGGGGGCAGGGGGGACGTCGGGGGGCGTGTCCTCGGCGATGTCGGGGGCGTCGGCGTCGGGGGTGTCGGCGTCGGGGGAGGGGGTGTCTGTGGGGTCGGCGTCGGGGGCGTCGGCGCCGGGTGGGGCTGCGTCGGGCTCGGGGGCCGCGTCGTGGGTGTCGTCGCTGGCGTCGGCGTGGGGGGTGGCGTCGAGGCGGGTGGTCGGGGCGGGGTCGGTGCAGGCCGCGGTGAGGACGAGGACGGCGGTGGCCAGGAGCGCCCAGGCGGCCGGTGAGGTCGGGATGCGCCGGAGGCGATGGGCTGGGGGCGCAGGGGAGGCGACGGGCTGGGGGGCAGGGTCGCGACAGTCTCTCATGTTCGACCTCACGCAGGGTTCAAGAGTGTCTGTGTGCATCATGACGGGGGCTGCACGGGATTGCCAGCGGCAGGGCCGCGGTCAGACGTCGAGTCCGAACCTCTTGATCTTCTTGATCAATCCGCGACGGGTGATGCCGAGGAGGTCCGCGGCGTGAGTGCGGTTGCCGTCGGTCTCTGTGAGGGCGCGGCGGATCATCTCGATCTCGCTCTCCTCGAGGGTCTTGATGGGGACGGCCTCGGCAGGGGGCTCGACGGGGACGTGGGTGCGGATGGCGGGGGGGAGGTGCTCGGGCAGGATGATGTCGCCGCGGGACAGGAGGGTGGTGCGGGTGATGGCGTTGGCGAGCTCGCGGATGTTGCCGGGCCAGGGCCAGGCCTCGAGGAGGCGGCGGGCGGCGCTGGAGATGCGCTTGTCGGGGGTGCCGGCCAGGGCGAGGAAGTGGCGGGCGAGGGGGAGGATGTCGTCGGGGCGGTCGCGCAGGGGCGGGATGGGGATGGCGATGACGTTGAGGCGATAGAACAGGTCCTCGCGGAAGGTGCCGTCGGCGACGGCGCCAGCGAGGTCGACGTGGGTGGCGGCGATGAGGCGGACGTCGACGGGGACGGGGCGGTCGCTGCCGACGGGGGTGACCTCGCGGTTCTCGATGGCGCGCAGGAGCATGGGCTGGAGCTCGGTGGGCATGTCACCGATCTCGTCGAGGAAGAGGGTGCCGGTCTGGGCCTCGCGGAAGCGTCCGTTGCGCTGGGCGACGGCGCCGGAGAAGGCGCCGCGGGTGTGGCCGAAGAGCTCGCTGGCCAGGAGGTTGGCGGGGAGGGCGGCGCAGTTGACGGCGATGAAGGGGCGGCCGGCGCGGGCGCTGTTGGCGTGGATGAAGCTGGCGACCACGTCCTTGCCCGAGCCGCTCTCGCCGGTGAGGAGGACGGTGGCGTCGGAGCGGGCGACGCGCCAGGCGTCGAGGAGGGTGGCGCGCATGGCGTGGCTCTCGGCCACGATGCCTTCGGTGGCGTGGCGAGGGATCTCGGCCAGGACGCCAGCGTCGCGGAGGCCGAGGGTGTCCTTGACGGCGGCGATGAGCTCGTCGAGGTCGACGGGCTTGGAGAGGTAGTCGATGGCGCGGAGCTTGAGGGAGAGCACGGCGTCGCGGACGTCGGCGTACGCGGTGACGAGCAGGAAGGGGAGCTCGGGGTGGTCGACGCGGACGGCCTGGAGCAGCTCGATGCCGCTGCCGCCGGGCATGCGGACGTCGCTGATGACCATGTCTGGGAGGGCGCGGGCGATGAGGGCGCGGGCCTCGGCGGCGGAGGTGGCCGTGCGGGTGTCGAGGCCGGCCTCGGCGAGGACCTGGGCGTAGATCTGACCGAACTGCGGCTCGTCGTCGACGATGAGGACGCTGGGCTTCATGCGTTGCTCCGGGCTTCGGAGCCGGGGTCGGCGCGAAGGAGGCCGGCGATGGTGATGGTGGTGCCTGCGTTCGGGGCGGTCTGGAGGTCGATGGTCCAGCCGTGCTCGTCGGCGACGCGCTGGACGATGGCGAGGCCGAGGCCGTTGCCCGACTCGGTGCCGGTGACGTAGGGCTTGAAGACGTGCTCGACGAGGTCGGCGGGGATGCCGCAGCCCTCGTCGCGGACGCGGAGGGCGACCGCGCTGTTCGAGGCGTCGAGGTCGACGGTGACGGTGTCGCCGGGGCTCGAGGCGGTGAGGCTGTTGAGGAGGAGGTTGACGACGACCTGTCGGAGCATCTCCTCGTCGGCCTTGAGTCGGGCGGGCTGGATGTGGGTGACGAGCTTCACCTGGGCTCCATCGAAGTCGTATTGCAGGATCTCGAGGATGTCGCCGAGCAGCTTCTCGCCGTCCACGTCGGCGAGCTTCGGAGCGCCGAGCCGGGCGAAGTGGAGGAACTCGCCGAGGCGCTCGGCGGCGCGGTCGGCGGCGTCGATGATCTGCTCGGCGAGCCGTGCGCTGGTGGGGTCGACGCCCTCGCGGGCCTCGATGCGTTGGGCGAGGCCTCGGATGAGGCCGAGGGGGTTCTTGGTTTCGTGGGCGAGGCCAGCGGCGGCGAAGCGGAGCTCCTCGAGGTGGTTGAGACGGGTGCGTTCGAGCGCGAGATCGGCGGCGAACCGTCGGTTTCGGATGCCCTGGGCCCAGGCGCCGATCATGAAGATGATGGCGAGCAGGGCGAGGGCGCCTTTGGCGAGCATACTCCTGACGCGCTGATCGGTGAAGCCCGAGGTGGAGTCCATGTCGAGGGCGACGATGACGAGGGGCGAGGTGGCGTCGGAGGCGCGTCGGACGAGGGGCGGGGGGCCGTTGCGCTCGACGCGGGGCGGGGGCAGTCGGAGCTCCTCGGTGGCGGTGCGCCGGATGCGGCGCCAGACGACGAGCTGTTGGCCGACCTGCACCTCTCCCTCGATCGTGTTCATGCGGAGCTCGGGCAGCGGGTCGCCGACGGCGGCGACGACCTTGCCGTCGACCTCGAAGGCGGCAGACCGCATGGAGGGGGCGCGGTCGGCCAGGACGTGCAGGAGGCTCTGGGCACGCTCGGGGTCTTCGATGGCGCCGTCACCCTGGTGGATGCTCGCGTCGAAGAACATCGCGAAGCCCTCGCCGAACCGCTGGAGCATGTCGGTGCGCCAACGCTGGATCTCGAACCACTCGTTGACGCCCCAGGCGACGAGCAGCGCGAGCACGACGACGCCAGCGGCGGCGGGGGCGAGGTAGCTCCGGGAGAGACCCCAGGCCGGCTTCGAGGGGACCGGCTCGGGGCGGGGCGTGTGCTTGAGGGCCGAGGGCATCATGGCTGGCTCGCAGGGGGGCTGCGCAGGTCGGCGCGGGCCAGGAGCTGGCCGCTGAGGTCGTCGATGGCGACGTGGGCGAGCAGGATGTCGACGCGGGCGCGGGCGACGCGGAGCTCGGCTTCGTTCTGACGTTGTAGCACAGCCACGACGTCGAGGGCGGTGGTGGTGCCGGCGGCGAAGCGTCGCTGCTCGGCCTCGGTGGAGGCGCGGGCGAGGGTGAGGGTCTGCTCGGCGAGGTCGAGTCGCTCGACGGCGGCGTCGAGGATGGTGAGCTGCTGGCGGACGGAGGCGCGGAGGCGCTCGCGCTCGGCCTCGAGGTCGAGCTCGGCGCTGCCGACGGCCATGCGGGCGCGTCGGCTCTCGGCGTCGTTGTAGGTGCCGTCGAAGGGGCCGCTGAGGCGGATGCCGACGTAGCCGCTGACGCCGTCGAAGGAGCCGAAGCTTCCGGCGACGCTTCCGGCGTCGAGGCCGAGGCCGGAGACCTGGAGCCAGGCGAAGGTGTCGAGCTGGACCTGCTCGTTGTCGTCGGCGAGGAGGACGTCGAGCTTGCGGGTCTCGACGGCGACCTGGAGGCGGGCGAGGTCGAGGGACTGGGCCTCGGCGAGCTCGACGACGGTGTCGAGGTCGGGCACGGCGCGGGTGGCCGGTGCCTGATCGCTGACGGTGAGGTGTTCGTTGGCGCCGGTGCCGTCGAGGAGTCTCGAGAGGGCGATGGAGCGGGTGCGCACGCTGGCGCTGGCGGCCGAGAGGCTCTCGGCGAGGGAGGCGATCTCGGTGCGCAGGGGCAGGAGGTCGGTCTCGGCGATGGTGCCAGCGTCGACGCGGAGCTGGCCCTGGGCGAGCTCGGCGCGGGCGAGGTCGAGGGCGGCCTTGCGGAGGGTGACGGCGCGCTGGGCGTACCAGAGCTCCCAGTAGGCGTCGAGGGTCTCCTTGACGAGTGCGCTGGCCTCGCGGTCGCGGCTCTGGTTGGAGGCGTCGACGTCGTATCGGGCGCGGTAGTAGCTGGCGTCGAGGATCTTGTCGCCTGCGCCGCGGAGCCAGGGCTGGGAGACATCGAGGCGCGCGTCGACGCCGTAGGTGGCGCCCTGGTTGCCGAAGACGGTGGAGTCCTGGATGCGTCGGTCGAAGGAGACGCTGCCGGTCAGGGTGGTGCCGGTGGCGAACTGCTGGTCGATGGCGGCGGTGCCGGACAGGGTGTCGCGGGCGATGCCGGTGACGGTGCCGTCGCGGCCGAGGCTCGGGGTGGAGCCGGTCTGGAGTCCGGCCTCGACGCGGTAGTTGGGCCGGAAGCGGTGGTCTTCGCGCTCGACGGAGATGCGGGCGCGCTCGATGTCGATGGCGGCGGACTTGAGCGAGGGGTTGCGATCGAGGGCGTCACGGACGGCCTGATCGGGGGTTATGGTGACGTCCTGGGCGCGGGCGGCCAGCGGGGCGCTGAGGGCGGCGCAGGCGGCCAGGGCGAGAAAGGTCTTATGGTACAGGGTGTTATTCATGGCGCAGTGAGTCGATCGGGTTGAGGTGAGCTGCTTTACGGGCGGGCACATACCCGAACACGATGCCGATGAGGGCGGAGAAGCCGAACGCCACGAGCAGCGTCGGCGTGGACAGCACCAGGGGGCCTCCCATCTGCGAGGTCATCAGCCAGGTGGCCGTGATGCCGATGGCCACGCCGATGGCGCCGCCGAGGCAGGACAGCACGATGGCCTCGACGAGGAACTGGGTCATGACGTCGCGGGCGAGGGCGCCGATGGCCAGCCGGATGCCGATCTCCCGGGTGCGCTCGGTGACCGAGACGAGCATGATGTTCATGATGCCGATGCCGCCGACGAGGAGGCTGACGGCGGCGATGGCGCCGAGCAGCCAGGTGAGGGTGGCGGTGGTGGACTCGAGGGTCTGGGCGATCTCGGCCATGTCGCGGACCTGGAAGTCGTCGTCCTGGTCGTCGCGCAGGCGGCGGCGCTGTCGGAGGACCTTCTCGACGTCGGCCTGGACGCGCGGGGTGGAGCCGTCTTCGAGGGCGGAGATGTAGATGGTGTCGACGTCGAACCGGCCGAGGAGGTGTCGCTGGACGGCCTTGATGGGCATCAGGACGACCTCGTCCTGGTCGGAGCCCATGCCCTCACCCTTGGCCTCGAGGGTGCCGATGACGGTGCAGGCGGAGGAGCCGACGCGGAGGGCGGTGCCGAGGGGGTTCTGGCCGAGGTAGACGTCTCGGATGATGGACTGGCCGAGGATGCAGACGGCGGCGCCGCTGCGCAGCTCGGTGGCCTCGAACTGGCGGCCTTCGGCCAGGGCGTGATTGCGGACCTCGAAGTAGTAGTTGTCGACGCCGGTGACCGAGGTGGACAGGTTGGCGTTGCCGTAGACGACGGTGGCGCGGGTGCCGGAGGTGGGCGCGACGCGGGCGCCGCTGACCTCGCGCTGGAGGGCCTCGGCGTCGGCGGTGTCGAAGGGGCTGGAGCTGCTGCTGACGCCGCCGGGGCCGCGCTGGCGTCCGACGCGGACGATGAGGAGGTTGGAGCCCATGGAGGAGATCTGGGCGGTGACGTTGCGGCTGGCGGCCTGTCCGAGGTGGACCATGGCGATGACGCTGGCGACGCCGATGACGATGCCGAGGGCGGTGAGGACGGACCGCACCTTGTTCCTGGAGATGGCCCGCAGGGCCATGAGGATGGTATCCCAGCCGTTCATGTGAGCACCTCCTGCGGGGTGCCGTCGCGCTCGAGCTTGCCGTCGCGGAAGACGAGGACGCGCTTGGCGAACGCCGCGGTTTCGGTCTCGTGGGTGACCATGACGACGGTGATGTCGAGCTCGGTGTTGAGCTGCTGCATCAGGTGCATGATCTCCTCGCTGGTGGCGGTGTCGAGGTTGCCCGTGGGCTCGTCGGCCAGCAGGAGGGCGGGCCGGGTGACGAGGGCGCGGGCGATGGCGACGCGCTGCTGCTGCCCGCCAGAGAGCTGCGCGGGGGTGTGGTCGGCGCGGGCGCTGAGACCGACCTGCTCGAGGGCCTCCAGGGCGAGGCGCCGCCGCTCGGCGCGCTTGACGCCCTTGTAGATGAGCGGGAGCTCGACGTTCTCCAGGGCGCTGGTGCGGGCCAGGAGGTTGAAGCTCTGGAAGACGAAGCCGATGTAGTGGCGTCGAAGCCGGGCGAGCTCGTCGTGGTTGAGGTTCTCGACCTCCATCCCATAGAAGCGGTAGCTGCCGCGGGTCGGCACGTCGAGGCAGCCGAGGATGTTCATGGCGGTGGACTTGCCGGAGCCGGACGGGCCCATGACGGCGACGAACTCTCCCTCGCGGATGGTGAGGTCGACGCCGTTGAGGGCGCGCACCTCGGTCTCACCGCTGCCGTAGATCTTGAAGATGCTCGAAATGTCGATGATCTTGTCCGCAATGCGGAGGTCGTGCGCCGTGCTCATCACATCCCTCCCATGGGGCCGCTGGGGGCGCCGCCCTGTCCGCCCTGTCCGCCCTGTCCGCTCGTCCGCTTCGCGCCGCTCGACTTCGCCGGAGCCGGGCTGTTCGGGTCATCCTCACCGGTGATGACCTTGTCGCCTTCGGTGAGCTCGCCCTCGAGGACCTCGGTGAAGCGTCCGTCGGTGCGGCCGAGCTTGACGGCGATGCGTTGCGGTTGGCCGTCGCGCAGCACCCACAGCGTGGAGCCGGGGCCACCGGCGCGCCGGCTGTTCTGGCCGCCGCCGCCGCCGCGGGGCCGGGTGGGGATGAGGCTGAAGCCGGCGCTCTGCTCGGCCCTGGCGGGCTGGTAGCGCAGGGCGGCCGAGGGGACGCGGAGGACGTCGGAGCGGGTGTCGGTGGTGATGGTGGCCAGGGCGGTCATGCCGGGGCGCAGGAGTTCGCGGGAGTTGTCGACGGTCAGGACGGCGGTGTAGGTGACGACGTTGCCGGCGACAGTGGGGGAGAGGTGGATGATCTCGACGGTGGCGGGGAAGGTCTCCTCGGGCCAGGCGTCGACGGTGAAGGTGGCCTTCTGCCCGGCCTGGACCTGGCCCACGTCGGCCTCGTCAATGGCGATGTGGAGCTCCATTTTGGACAGATCCTCGGCGACCACGAACAGCTCGGGACTCTGGAGGCTGGCGGCGACGGTGTTGCCCGGCTCGACCTTGCGCTCGAGCACGACGCCGTTGACCGGCGAGGTGATGACGGCTTTGTCGCGGTCATTGCGGGCGTTCTCGACCTTGGCCTCGGCGAGGTGGAGGTTGGCGCGCGAGCGGTAGACGTCGGCGGAGGCTCGGAGGGTGGCTGCGCGGGCGCCAGTGAGCTGGCTCCTGGAGGCGGCGCCGCCGGCGGCGAGCTGCTTGAGGCGGGCCTCGTCGGCCCTGGCCTCCTCGTAGGTGGCGTTGGCGCGCTGGACATCGGCCTTTGCGGCGTCGAGGGAGAGACCGGCCTGCTTGACGGCGTTGTCGAGGTCTTCTGTCTCAAAGCGGGCGAGCACCTGGCCCTGCGTCACCTTTGCGTTGAAGTCGACCTCGACGCTCTGGATGCGCCCCGAGACCTCAGCGCCGATGGCGATCTGGCTGCCCGGCTGGAGGTTGCCGGTGGCGGTGGCGGTGGTGACGATGTCGCCGCGGTCCACGCCGGCGGTGCGCCAGGACTTCGGGGCTTCTTTGCTGCCCCACAGGAACCAGGCGGCGGCGGCCGCGCCGAGGGCGAGGACGACGGTGCTGATGAGGATCCACTTGCGACGGCCATGGGTGCCCTTGACGGCGGCCCTGACCTCTTGTGTCTTCTTTGTCGCGGGGCTCTCGAGGCTATCGACTGTGGCTTGGGCTTGCATCGTTGATCTCCGGAACGGGCGAGGTGCGACGTGACGCCTCGGGTTGGCTGTCAGGAGGTAACGCAAGGCGTGTGCCAGGAGGTGAGGTTGGCTCTGGAGGGCGTGTGGGGCGGGGTCGGGCGCTTCGGGGTGGGGGTGTTGTGCTGGAGCGCTGCGGGTCAGGTGAGAACGATGTTCTCAGCGGCGTGACCGCTGTTCGCGGTGGGGCGTGGGCTCGGGGCGATCTCGTGGGTGTGTTGGTTGGGGGGGCGGAAAGGGCGAGTGGGTCGTGGTATGCTAGAGCGCTGATCGGTTTGACTCCCGTCGGCTGAGCTTCGCCCCGTGCCCACCGAGGTTCCCGGCCTCGTCGCCTGTGCTAACAGCACAGGCTCCTCGGCCGGGAACCCCGGTGAACACGGGGCTCGCTCATCCTCGGTCCGTCAAACCGATCAGCGCTCTAGCGAGGATCGTTGGAGGCGAGGTCGTCACAGGCGCGCAGGGTCGCGCGAGGAGGTGCTCATGACGCGTTCGGGTTTCGGGAAGGTGGCCGCCATCACGGGGGCGGGGAGCGGGCTGGGCGGTGCGTTGGCGCTGGCGCTGGCGTCGCACGGCTGGAACGTGGCGGTGTCGGACATCAACATGGTCGGCGCCCAGGAGACGGTCGACGCGCTGCATGGCGTGGGCGTCGAGGCATTCGCGCGGTCGGTGGACGTGACGCGACCGGAGGACTTCGAGGCGTGGGCCGAGGCGATCCAGGCGAAGTGGGGCCGGTGCGACCTTCTGGTGAACAACGCCGGCGTAGCCGCCGTGGGGGAGATCGGGGAGGTGTCGCTGGAGGACTGGCGGTGGTGCGTGGACGTGGACCTGTTCGGGGTCGTGCACGGGTGCCACGTGTTCGTGCCTCGGATGAAGGCGCAGGGCTCGGGGCATGTCGTGAACATCTCCTCGGTGGCGGCCTACGCGATGTCGGCCCACATGGGGCCGTACAATGTGGCGAAGGCGGGGGTGGTGGCGCTGTCGGAGACGCTGCGGGGGGAGGTGAAGGACGCGGGGATCGGGGTGACGGTGGTGTGCCCGGCGTTCTTCCGGACGCGGCTGGCCGAGACGATGCGGTCGAGCAACGACAAGATCGGCGGGATCGCGCGCAAGCTGGTCGAGTCGGCGGGGATGTCGGCGGACACGGTGGCGGAGCGGATTGTGGATGCGGTGATCCACAATAAGCCGTACGTTGTCGAGCCGTCGGTGGCGCAGTTTATGTTCGTCCTGCGGCGGCTGTTCCCGGCGAAGGCGAGCGTGGCGATCGGGGCGATGACGAAGCTGGCCAAGCGGTTCGGCTGAGGCGGCGCGGGTGCCTGGCACCGCGGCGCAGGGGTCACGGCAGATTGGAGACCCGGAGGTCGAAGAAGGCCACGCCGCCGTCGCTGTCGTAGCTGAACAGCCCGATCCGCCCGAGCGCGATCGGCGCCTGGAGGGTGGCGTAGAGGATGACGGCGCTGTCGAGGGCGGCGGTGAGGCCGAGGCCGTCGACGGTGACGGCGAGCCGATGGTTGGAGGCGGCGCGGACCGGTTCGAGGTCGCCTGCGGCGCTCTCGGCCAGGCTCTGGCAGCTGGCCCATTGGCAGCGCTGCAGGCGAAGGGTGGGCGGGGCGTGTCCCTCGCGGGTGGGCTCGGTCCACTCGACGAGGAGGTAGTCGCTGGGGCCGTGGTAGTCGAGGATGACGCCGCAGCCGTTCGTCGAGGCGTTGTTGACGGCCATGGGTCGGATGGTGACCTCGACGCTGAAGCGGTCGAGGTCGCCGAGGTCGGGGAAGATGGCGCCCGCGCGGCTGGCGCCCGCGTCCTCGACGAGGCCGTCGCCCTCGTTGTGCCAGGCGGGCTGCTCGGGGCCGCCGAGGTCGACGAACTCGATGGCGGCCGTCCGGGTCAGGTCGGGGGTGAAGAGGGTCTCGTCGGCGCAGTTGGGGATGCCGTCGCCGTCGCTGTCTTCGGCGCCGGGCTCGGGGAGGCGGTCGCAGTCGTTGTCGACGCCGTCGCAGAGCTCGGGCGCGCCGGGGTGGGTGGCGGGGTCGGCGTCGTTGCAGTCGGTGTTGTCTTCGGCGTGGGCGGGGGGCGGTGCGCAGGCGGAGGTGGGGGGCTGGGTGGGGTCGCCGAAGCCGTCGTGGTCGAGGTCGAGGTAGTAGGTGTGGGGGTCGGGGAGGTTGCAGACGAGGGAGCCGGCCTGGCAGGCGAAGGTGCCGCAGGGGCCGCAGGGCTGGCCGGGCTGGCCCTCGAGCCCGGAGCAGCCACCGCAGGCGTCCGGGGTGGCGCAGGGGGAGCCGTCGGGGGCGCGGAGGCCGTCTCCGGCGTCGCTGGTGCGGCCGGTGTCCCCGGCGCGCCCCGCGTCCTCGGTGGAGACGGGCCGCCCGAGGTTGGAGATGGTGTCCACGGCGCACGCCGGGCCGAGGGCGATGAGGGCCAGGGACAGGGCTGTGGCGGTGCGGCGTGGCATCGTCGGGTGTACTCGTTGCGAGGGTCGCTTCGTGTCCAGACGGCAGGATAGCACAACGTTGAGGGAGGGTTCGAGGGTGGAGATGGAGAGCGCGGATCGGGCGTCGCTGGCCCGTGTGCAGGGGGCGGCGTGGGCGTTGTATGGCGTGGCGGCGGTTGTGGCGACGGGGCCGGCGTCGCCGGTGGCCCGTTTCGAGGCGCAGACGCTGGTGAAGGCGGCTCGCGACGTGGCTCATCACGGGGCGCAGCTCACCGGCTACTTCGAGGGCTTCGCGGCGCGGGCCCGCATGGGCGCGTGGCTGGACGAGGTGCTGGCCGGTCCGTCGCTCGACCGGGCCACGGCGCGGCAGCTCGGCGAGCTGCACCGGGTGGCGAGTCAGGCGCTGGCGGAGGCGTGCGGGGATCTGCTGGCGAGGCCGTCGCTGGAGCTGGCCGTGGAGGGGCCGAAGCGGCCGGGCGTGGCGCGGACCTGCGCGTGGGCGGTGGAGCACCTGGGGACGGTGGAGGGGATGCTGAGGACGGTGGGGGGGATGCTGGGGACGGTGGGGGGTGGGAGGCTCGCGGGCGGCGGAGACCCCTCGTGAACGAGGGGTGCTCGGGCTCTCTCTCGGTCGGTGGGCTGAGGTTCATGTATCGAACGGTGGGGTCGGTGGTTCGGGCAAGCTCCCCCTCCGCCGCATCCGCGGAGCAGAGCTCCGCGGGCGGCGGAGACCCCTCGTGAACGAGGGGTGCTCGGGCTCTCATGAGGTCTGTGACTTCTC
>Ga0100377_1000246_pt1 | contig 44235 bp, 34 predicted proteins | sample CryGeymeta201501_FD_83664 | JGI IMG/M metagenome (GOLD analysis project Ga0100377, IMG submission 83664) | Groundwater microbial communities from Crystal Geyser aquifers in Utah, USA - Crystal Geyser metaG 2015-01 | ecosystem: Environmental > Aquatic > Deep subsurface > Groundwater | place: USA... | reverse complement strand
GGTTCTCCTGGCTTTCCGGGAAATGGTGTTTATGAATATGTGCCATCAACTCAAACTGTGGTTCCTATTTTGGTAAACAATGTTATTCCTGTTAATTCAACAACAGGGAGTTTAGTGAAAGTGAATGCTATTGGAGCAAGAGGAAATAGACTTTATTTAGGGCTAAAACAAGGAACTGGTTTAGTATATGCTGACCCTGATGGTTCTGGAAATTATCCTTCCACCCTTACTGGATGGACCAACCCTGTAATAATTCCGAACAGCCCTAATTTACCAGAAAATAGCGAAGTTCAGGATATTGATGTAGCTACTGATGGTTCTATGTTGGTTTGTTATTCTGGAAAAATTTACACATCACCTGATGGTTCTCCTAATTCATTTTCAAGAACACTTGTTAATGGTGGAAATAGAATTTCTGGAGCCATAGCTCCTTCTGATCCTAACGTGATGTATATTGTTTCTACTAATGCTGCACAAGTATTAAATATAGGAACTACTTCAAACCCTAGAGGTTTAGAAGTAAGTTTAGACAAAGGTGCAACATGGACAACAGTTGTACCAGGTGGTGTACCTTCTATCGACCCTTTTGTGCAATTGAGCGGAACAGGTGGTCAAGGTGGCTGGGATCAAGCTATAGGTGTTGACCCTTCAAATCCTGATAGAGTTTTAATTGGCGGTATTCAGTTTTATGAATTTCAATTGAATCGTTCGCAATCTCCATTGGGCGGCAACTGGTTTAGAGCTGCTGTTTTAAATGAATTTGCAACTCCTTTTTATATACATGCTGATAATCATTCCATGTTTTGGAAAGACGCAAATACTGTTTTTGTAATTGGTGATGGTGGCGTTTTTCGATCTACCGATGGTGGAGCTAGTTGGCTTCACATGAATTTAGGATTTAATGTTACTACTTTCTTCCACGTTGCTACCGCTAGTAACGGTATGTTTATGGGGGGAGCTCAAGACAATGGAACGCAATTGTTCGATTTTGGACAAATGGGTAGCATAAGCCCTAAAGGAACTGTTGAAATTCAAGGTGGTGATGGCTTTGCTGTTGAATTCTCTGACTTTGGTGGTGGTATAGCATTTGCATCTTCTCAAAACGGTGCTGTTATGAGATACTCTGCACAAAATCCTGGTCAAGGTGGTGGGCAATTTTTTGATTCTTTCTTAAATGGTTGGACTCAATTTCCTTTTAACACTAAATTTAGATTATGGGAATCAGTAAATGACCCTTTATCTATTGATAGCATTAGTATTACTTTTCAGGATACAACAACCCTGCCTGCTGGAACAGCAATCGTTTATCAAAGTTTATCCAATAGTGAAGATTTGTATTACACACCAACTGTTACAACAACCTACTTCCCTGGTGATACACTGAAATTACAAGATTATTACCAATCGAGATTTGCTTTTTACATTGGAGGCGGATTTGTTCATTTAACAAAAGATGCTACACGATTAAATGCTATCAATAATGATTGGCACAGGGTTGCTGAAAATATTGGGACGGCTGTGGCTTTAGAGTTTTCACCTGATGGAAATCATTTATATATAGGAAATGCTTCTGGACAAATCTACAGAGTTAGTGGATTAGCTTTAGGAAATACTGATGATGAATTGGATGTGGCTAATACTACAACATTAGTTACAACAAAAACATTAATTGCATCTGGTTTAGGTGGTGTTGTTACTGGAATTTCTATTGACCCAAACAATGGCGAAAACATGATAGCAACAGTTGGTAATTATGGTGTTACTAATCACGTTTACAGAAGCACTACTGCAGAAAGTGCTACAAGCACAGGTGGTGTTACTGCAATACAAGGACCTACAAGTTCTACTGCACAAGGTTTCTTACCTCGTATGCCTGTTTATGATGCAGAAATTGATATGAACGATCCTAACATTGTTTTAATTGGTACTGACTTTGGCGTTTGGGCAACAAGCAATGCGTTCTCTGCTGCATCTGGTAATCTAGTAGAATGGTACAGTGAAAATGCAAATGGTATGGCTCACGTTCCTACTTTTGAAATTAAACAACAATATAAAAGACTAGGTACAGCATTTGGACATGCCACAAACTCTCAAATGTATTATTTAGGAACGCATGGAAGAGGATTTTATCGTTCTGGATCAAGAATAATAAATACCGTTGGTGTAGATGAGATTAAAACAAATATGAATCAATTTGATGCTACACTGGGCTTATACCCAAACCCTATTAGCAACAATGGAACTATTGATATTAACCTAAATAGCCAAACAAAAGCTGTAATTAAAGTTTACAACTTAAGTGGTGCAATAGTAAAAATCATTGATTTAGGAACTTTAGTTAAAGGAAAACATAAAATTGCTTTTAATGCTGCTGAGCTTAGCACAGGAACTTACATTATGGCTTTAGATGCTGGTAATGTTCAAAAAGTAACTAAGTTTATTGTAAATAGATAAAATAAAATCACACATTAAAAAAGCGGTTAACTGAGTTTAGTTAACCGCTTTTTTAATTTCATTTAATAACTATGATAGCTTTTCCAAATGCTAAAATAAATATTGGGTTAAATATTGTTGAAAAAAGAAAAGACGGTTTTCATACTATTGAAAGTATTTTTTATCCAATTTTTGATTTAGTAGATATTTTAGAAATCATAGAATTGAAAGATAAATCAATTACTCAATTTTCAAGTTCTGGAATTTCCATTCCAGGAGAAGCAACTTCTAACCTTTGTTTAAAAGCCTATAACTTATTAAAAAAGGAATACGCTATACCAACTGTTGCCATTCATCTTCATAAAGTTATTCCAATTGGAGCTGGTTTAGGAGGCGGTTCTGCTGATGCTGCTTTTACACTTAAATTACTGAATAATTTATTCAAATTAAATTTATCAGATGACATACTTATTGAATATGCTAGAAAAATAGGTAGTGATTGTGCTTTTTTTATTAAAAACAAACCTGTTTTTGCCTTTGGAAAAGGGGATGAATTTGAAGATATAAACTTAAATCTTTCTAATTATAAAATAAAAATTGAGTACCCAAGTATCCACATAGGAACAGCTGAAGCATACAGTGGCGCTATCCCTTTTAAATCAAATTTACAATTAAAAGAAATTATCAATCAGCCGATAAATTCATGGAAAAAATCAATTAAAAATGATTTTGAGTCTTCCATATTTTTAAATTACCCTGAAATTGAACAATTGAAATTAAGATTTTATGAAGAAGGTGCTATTTATGCTTCCATGACAGGAAGTGGTTCTGCTGTGTATGGCATTTTTGAAAAATAGGTTATCGATAATTTTATAATTAAGTTTAATTTAAAACCTTTACTGTTTATACAATTTAGTAAATTTGACATCTTATTTTATATAAAAATAGAGAACTATGTCAGTATATTTAGATTTTGAAGAACCCATACAAATTTTAGAAGAGCAACTTGCCGAACACATAAAACTTCAAGAAGAAAAAGGCGTTGATACTTCTAAAATAATCAAAGAAATTGAGAAAAAAATCAAAGAAACTCGTAAGGAAATTTACAGTAATCTAACTCCTTGGCAACGCGTTCAAGTTTCTCGTCATCCAGACAGACCTTATACGTTGGCTTATATCAAACATATTTCCGATAATACCTTTTTGGAATTGCATGGAGACAGAACTGTTAAGGACGACAAAGCAATGGTTGGTGGTTTTGGGTTTATTGATGGTCAATCAGTAATGTTTATTGGGCAACAAAAGGGAATAAACACCAAAATGCGTCAGTACAGAAATTTTGGAATGCCTAATCCTGAAGGGTACAGAAAAGCACTTCGATTAATGAAAATGGCTGAAAAATTCAATAAGCCAGTAATTTGTTTAATTGACACCCCTGGTGCTTTTCCTGGTTTAGAAGCCGAAGAAAGAGGGCAAGGAGAAGCAATAGCTAGAAATTTATTTGAAATGGCTCAATTAACTGTTCCAATTATTGCAATTATTATTGGTGAAGGTGCCTCTGGAGGTGCTTTGGGAATTGCTATTGGGGATAAAGTATTAATGTTAGAAAACACTTGGTATTCTGTAATTTCACCAGAATCTTGTTCTTCTATTTTATGGAGAAGTTGGGATTTTAAAGAGCAAGCCGCTGCTGCCTTAAAACTTACTTCAACCGATATGTTAGAAAATAAATTGGTAGATGGTGTAATAAAAGAACCTTGTGGTGGAGCTCACGCCTATCCAAATGAAACTTTTGAAATTGTAAAAAAAGAAATTTTAAAGCATTTACCTAAATTAATGGAAATGGATAAAGAGAAATTGGTGAACAAACGGATTGATAAGTTTTGTAATATGGGTGTTGTGGTTGAAGGGTAGAGTTTGATTCAGAATGTCCGAGTTCTTCGTTATTCTCAATCTTTAAACCAGAATAACGAAGAAGTTGGACTCTAACAGGCAGACTCTAATTAAGCCAACACTTCTTTTACTTTTTGTGCTGCCTCTTTCAACAATACTGCTGAATGTACTTTAAGTCCTGAATCATCAATTAGTTTTTTAGCTTCTATGGCATTCGTTCCTTGTAAACGAACAATAATTGGCACGTTAATATCTCCAATATTTTTATAAGCGTCAACAACACCTTGAGCAACTCTATCGCAACGCACAATACCACCAAAAATATTTACTAAAATAGCTTCTACTTTTTCATCTTTCAAAATCATTCTAAATGCTTTCTCCACTCTTTCTGCATCAGCAGTACCTCCAACATCAAGGAAATTTGCTGGTTCTCCTCCAGAAAGTTTAATTATATCCATAGTTGCCATTGCCAAACCAGCTCCATTTACCATACAACCTACATTTCCATCTAAATTAACATAATTTAAACCTGCTGCTTTTGCTTCAACTTCAATAGGGTCTTCTTCAGATATATCTCTCATTTCAATAATATCTTTATGACGAAATAAACCACTTTCATCCAAACTTACTTTAGAATCAACTGCAATAATTTTATTATCTGAAGTTTTTAATACTGGATTAATTTCAAACATAGAAGCATCAATACCTTCGTAAGCGGCATATAATGCAAAAACAAATTTTGTCATTTGCTTAAATGCTTCTCCTGATAATCCTAAATTGAAAGCTATTCGTCTGGCTTGAAAACCTTGCAAACCAACGGTTGGATTAATTTCTTCTTTAAAAATTAAATGAGGTGTTTTTTCAGCAACTGTTTCTATATCCATCCCTCCTTCTGTAGAATACATAATGATATTTCTACTTGTTTCTCTATTCAACAAAACAGACATATAAAATTCAGACGGTTCTGATTCGCCAGGGTAATAAACATCTTGTGCAATTAACACTTTGCTTACTTTTTTACCTCCTGCTTTTGTTTGTTTGGTAACCAAATGACCTCCTAAGATTCCTTTTGCAATATCCTGAACTTTATCTAATCCTTTTGCTAAAACCACCCCATGAGAACCTGTTTCGGTTATCACACCTTTACCTCTGCCTCCAGCATGAATTTGTGCTTTTACAACAAACCATTCTGAACCCGTTAAACGATTTACTTCTTTAGCTGCTTCAACAGCTTGTTCTGGCGTGTCGGCAACAACACCTTCTTGAATGGCTACGCCATATTTTTTAAGTAATAACTTACCTTGATACTCGTGAATATTCATAATTTATAATTTTTCAAATTGAACACCAAAAGTAACAGTTTTAATTGATTTAAAAATGTCTTTTTATGAACAATTTACGCACCATTCACATCACATCCACATCTATACTAATTCTCACCGATTTATACTTGCTAAACGCTTCAAATTGATTTTTTGCTGCTAAAATAAGTGTTCTTGTTTTTGAAATGGATAGGTTTCTCTCCACCTTCAACAGGCAATTTTTATGGTATTTGTTTTTAATTCTCGAAATGGAAGGGAAATCTGGACCTAACAACCGATTGCCAAAACTTTGCTTGAGTGCGGTTGAAAATTCATCTGCACCAGCATTCAATATATTTTTATCTTTATGCGAAAGTGAAAAGTGAATTAACCTAAAAAACGGAGGGTAAGCAAATTTTTTGCGTTGCACCAGTTCTTCATTATACATTCCTATAAAATCGGTGTCAATAACCTGCCTAATTATGGGGTGATAAGGTTCGTAGGTTTGAATAATTACTTTGCCACGTTTCGTTCTTCCAGCTCTTCCACTCACTTGGCTCATGAGTTGAAAAGACCGCTCAAAAGAACGAAAATCGGGAAAATTGAGCATTGTATCTGCATTTAGCACACCAACCAACGATACATTATTAAAATCCAATCCTTTCGTAACCATTTGTGTTCCAACCAACACGTCTATATTTCTATCTTCAAACTCAATAATTAGTTTGTGATAGGAATTTTTGGTTCGAGTAGTATCCGCATCCATTCTTGCCACACGAATAGTTGGAAAATAAATAGCTAATTCCTCTTCTATTTGCTCTGTTCCGAAGCCTTTTAAGGTTATTCTGGCACTTCCACAAGCCGGGCAAGTGGAAGGCATTTTTTTTGATGCCCCACAATAATGACATTTTAATAAATGGGTATATTTATGATAGGTTAACGAAACATCACAATGGTTGCATTGTGGCACATGCCCACAATCCTCGCAAATCATAAAAGGAGCATAACCTCTTCTGTTTTGAAACAAAATTACTTGTTCTTTGTTTTTAAAAGCCTCTTCCATTGCTTCAATAAGCAATGGAGAAAAATGTTGTTTCATTAATTTTTTACGTGTTGCTTCTTTAATATCGGCACACAAAATTTCAGGCAATAGCACTCCTCCATGTCGCTCGGTTAAGGTTACCAATCCATATTTTTCTTGCTGAGCATTCCAATACGTCTCTATAGATGGAGTTGCCGAACCTAACAAAACTTTTGCTTGATGAAAATTGGCTAATACAATAGATGTATCTCTAGCATGATAGCGTGGTGCGGGATCGAATTGTTTAAACGTATTTTCATGTTCTTCATCAATAATTATTAATCCCAACTTGCTAAATGGCAAATACATAGATGACCTTGCCCCCATCACAATTTGAAAGCGTTGAGGTGTTTTTTGTGCTAAATTTTCATTGAAATTCAATACTTCGTTCCAAACTTCCACCCGTTCGTTTTCGTTGAATTTAGAATGATAAACACCAATTGTGTCGCCAAAAACTTTTTGCAAACGCACAATAAGTTGGGTGGTTAAGGCTATTTCGGGCAACAAATACAACACTTGTTCACCTTTTTCTAGTGCTTCTTTTATTAGTTTAATGTAAATTTCTGTTTTCCCTGAACCCGTAACACCGTGCAGTAAAACCACATCTTTAGTCTCAAATTTTTGTTTTATTGCTGTAAATGCTTGTTGCTGATGTTCGTTGAGTGTTGCATCTGTAATTAAGGCATTAGCATAATCATCAAACCTGTTTTTTTGCTGTTCGTACACTTCAAAAATGCCTTTTTCAACTAATTTGTTAATGATAGCAGCACTCACATTGGCTGTTTTTTGTAGCACTATTTTTTCTACAGGTTGTTGATTTTTTTGGTATCGATTAGAAAGTTGTACAAAAGCCATCAACGCACTGAGTTGTTTTTTTGAGTTGGAAACCTCATCGAATAGAAGCTTTAAATTTTCTTCCTTGGCTGCAAAAGCAGTAAGTTTAAGGTATGCAACCATTTTGGGTTTAAACTTATCTTTCACTTCTTCATAAACCACAATTACTTGCTTTTGAATGAGCGATTGAATGAATGTATGCACATTTTTAACACTCAATACTTCTGAAACTTCGAGCAATGTTAGTGTGTTTCTGACTTCAAGAGCCTCTACAACAAGATATTCTTTATCGGATAATGTTGAATAATCTATTTTTTTATCGGGATACAACACCAATTTGGTTTCTCCAGCCAACTTTAATGCTCCGGGCAAGGCTGCATTAAAAACATCTCCTGGATTAGCCATGTAATATTCAGCAATCCAATCCCATAATTTGAGTTGAAAATTATTTACAATGGGTCTATCATCTAAGAGTGCATCAATGTATTTCGATTCATATTCTTTGGGTGGTTGATTGTGAATTTTTTTTATAAGAGCAGTGTATAATTTCCCTCCTTTTCCAAACGGAACAATTACACGTTGCCCAATCATTAGTTGCTTGTTCAACGCTAGTGGAACTCTGTACGTAAAAAAATTTGGGACAGGTAAGGGCAATATTACATCAACAAAAAAAGTATCCTCAACCATAAATTGTTAGAAATTTCAGTTGGTAAAGATAAGAAAGGAAAAGAAGAAGTTAACTTATTTTAAGAATCTTAAAATGATTAAGACTCTAATTGCAATTTTTTTCGGCAGTCCAAGTACTAATAAAAACTTCTTTTAGTGTAATATCACCCATTTTTTTTTCAAAAGTTTCTACCTTTCCGGGAATAAGGTAATAAAAACCGTACATATTTTTATAAAACCGAAGTGTTAGCAATTTACAGCTCAAACTAGCACCTCTGGCAGTCATAATCTTAACACTTGCTTCTCGTTTAGTAATAGAAACAATTTGATAGTCCGTTAAAGGCATTTTTTTTTCCGTGAGTTTCTTTTCTTCTATCATATCCAGTTCATCTTTATGCACAAAACCTATTGTTTTCTTTCCCTCTTTTAAGTATTCCATATACATCGTAATTAAAAGCGTTTCATCATTTAGCTTGGGTATAAAAACAGTGTTATCTTTAAATTTATGTTGCGAAGGTAAAATTGTATCTTGAGCAAAAACAGCTAATGCACAAAAAAAGAAAAAGATTAAACTTATGGAAAAAATGAAATCCTTCATAATTGAATTAATTGAAATCAAATAATGGCTTATTTTTTAAAAACAAAAGTCTGCAATTATATTACATCTTTATTTTAATTAGCTACATTTGTCGTCTTTTTTTAGATGAATTATATATTACATTAGCTCAACAAAAATTAAACTATGAAATTTATCAAACACATTCTTATATTATCTATTGTTCTTTTAACACTCGTAACAAATCTTTATTCTCAAACAGGAACAATTAGAGGGTTTATTTACAATGAAAAAACTGGTGAATCTGAAATTGGAGCTACTGCCTTTTTAAAAGGAACAACTATGGGAGCAGCTTCAGATGTGAATGGTTTTTATTCTATCACAAAAATACCACCTGGGAACTATACATTAATGGTTACCTCGTTAGGATTCGATACGGTTGTGATAAAACTTTCTGTTAAAGCAAATGAAATTATTAATCAAAAAATTAATTTAAAAGAAGGAGCAGTAATGCTAAATGCTTTTACCATGTCGGCTGAAAAACAAGAAGCAAAAACAGAGGTTAAAATGTCTGTTGCTAAAGTAACTCCTAAAGAAATTAAATCCATACCATCTATTGGTGGAGAACCCGATTTAGCTCAATACTTACAAGTTCTTCCAGGCGTAACTTTTACAGGAGATCAAGGTGGGCAATTATTTATACGAGGTGGTTCACCTGTTCAAAATAAAGTATTATTAGATGGGATGATTGTTTACAACCCTTTCCACTCCATTGGTTTATTTTCTGTTTTTGATACTGATATATTAAAAAGTGCTGATATTTATACAGGAGGTTTTAATGCCGAATATGGTGGCAGAATTTCTTCTGTTATGGATATTACCACCCGAGATGGAGATAAAAATAGATTAAGAGGGAAAGTTTCAGCAAGTTCATTCAGTTCTAAATTAACATTAGAAGGTCCTATTGCAAAACCCAAAGAAAATGGAGGAAGCACCACTTTTGTTTTATCAGCAAAACATTCTTATTTGGAACAATCTTCAAGTTTATATGAACCTTATTTCAAAGCGTTGGGTTCTGATAATACTAAAGGAATAGACACAGCTGGATTACCTTATGGTTTCACAGACTTTTATGGAAAAGTAACATTAAGTGCTAAAGAAGGAAGTAAATTAAGTTTGTTTGGATTTAACTTTAGAGACAAAGTAAATTTTCCTGGAGTTTCAGGTTTAGAGTGGAACTCTACAGGTGGTGGCGGTAATTTCGTATTAATTCCTTCTTCAACAAGAACATTAATTGAAGGTGTGGTTGCTCTTTCAAGCTATTCCATAGTATTAACAGAAGCAGATAACAACCCAAGAAAAAGTGATGTGAATGGATTTAATGTGGGTATGAATTTCACAAGTTTTGCAGGCGACAATCAATTCAAATATGGTTTTGAAGTAAATGGGTTTAAAACCAATTTTGAATTTACAAACCCAGTAGGACGCATCATTAAACAAGAAGAAAACACAACTGAATTAGCAGGATTTTTAATGTATAGATGGAATGTTGGTAAAATGGTAATTGAGCCTGGATTTAGGGTTCAGCACTATGCTTCTTTAAGTAACACTTCTTTTGAGCCAAGATTAGGATATAAATACAACATAACAAACAAATTACGATTTAAAACTGCTGCAGGAATGTACTCCCAAAATCTTATAAGTGCAAATTCCGACAGAGATGTTGTAAATCTATTCTCTGGATTTTTGTCTGGTCCAGACAACCTACCTACAACATTTACAGATAAAGACGGAAATACGAAAGAAATTACTCATAAGCTACAAAAAGCCAATCATTTAATTACTGGTTTTGAAGTTGATTTCACCAAAAATATTAGCTTAAATGTGGAGGGATACTACAAATGGTTTACACAACTTACCAACACCAACAGAAATCAAGTGTTTAATGAAAATGACCCTTCTGCGGCAGATAAACCAGATGTATTTAAAAAAGAATTTATTATTGAAACTGGCGATGCTTATGGAGTTGACTTCAACTTAAAATATAGTTCTTATAGATTAAATATTTGGGCAATTTATTCATTGAGTAAAGTTACTCGTTGGGACGGAATTATTGAATACGCTCCAGTTTTCGATAGAAGACACAATGTTAATTTAGTTGCAACCTATATTTTTGGAAAAGATTTGAATTGGGAATTTAGTTCACGATGGAATTTAGGTTCTGGTTTCCCTTTCACTCAAACGCAAGGTTTTTATGAAGGCGTTTCATTTAATGGAAATCAAGACTACACTACAACAAATGGAGATTTAAACCTTCAATTGGCTGGATTAAATGAAGGTAGATTACCCTATTATCACCGATTGGATTTGAATTTAAAACGAAAGTTCATGATAGGAAAAAATTCAATTTTAGAAGCAAATGTTAGTGTAACTAATGTGTACAATAGAAACAATATCTTTTTTGTAAATAGAGTAACAGCAGACGAAGTATATCAATTGCCTTTATTACCAAGCTTTGGACTTAATTTAACCTTTTAAGAATTATTCCTTTTAGTAAAGAAATTTACTAGCAAAAAAATAGTTGATTTTTATTGTAAGTTTAAAAAAAAACAATAAATTTGCAGCCCTTTAAAAATTAAAATAATATATATGTATGCAATCGTAGAAATAGCAGGGCAGCAATTTAAAGTTCAAAAAGACCAACAGATTTTTGTGCATCGTTTAGAAAACAAAGAAGGAGATAAAGTATCTTTCGACAATGTTCTTTTAATCGATAACAACGGAAAAGTTAATGTTGGCGCCCCAGCTATAACAGGTGCAAGTGTAACTGTAAAAGTACTTGAACACCTAAAAGGAGACAAAGTAACTGTTTTCAAAAAGAAAAGAAGAAAAGGATATAAAGTTAAAAACGGACACCGTCAGTATTTAACAAAAATCCAAATTGAAGCAATTGCCGAAAGTGGTGCTACAAAAAAAGTAGAAACTGCTAAAGCTGAAAAAACTGAAGATGCTCCTGCAAAAGAAGTAAAAGAAGTTAAAAAAACAGTTCCAAAAGCTGCTGCACCAAAGGCTTCAACAGAAAAAACAACAACTAAAAAAGCTGCACCTAAAAAAGCTGCTGCTAAAGAAGATAAAGAAAAGTAACTAACTAAGTTCAATATTTGAGGTTCAATGTTAATGAACTTCGAACCTCAAATATTGAACCTAAAACTAAGAAGAAATGGCACATAAAAAAGGAGCCGGTAGCTCAAAAAATGGTAGAGAATCTCATAGTAAACGATTAGGCGTTAAAATTTTTGGTGGGCAAGCTGCTATTGCAGGAAACATCATTGTACGTCAAAGAGGAACTAAACACAATCCAGGTGAAAATGTTGGCTTAGGTAAAGATCATACCTTATTTGCTTTAACTGATGGACTTGTTTCTTTCAGAAAAAAGAAAGACAACAAATCTTATGTTTCTGTAGACCCTATTAAAGAATAAATTTTTAATTCTTTTCATACCTAAACTCCTGTATTTATATTAATAAATATAGGAGTTTTTATTTATTAGAAATAGTAATTTTGCAACAAAGAAAACATTAACATTATGCTTCAAACCACATTTATAAGAGAAAATGAAACCTTAATCATAGAACGATTAAAGAAAAGAAACTTTGATGCAACAACCATCATCCGTCAAATTATTGAGTTGGATGATAACCGAAAAAAAACACAGCAAGATTTAGATGCTCTTTTATCTGAAAGTAACCAATTAGCAAAACAAATTGGCGATTTATTTAAACAAGGAAAACAACAAGAAGCAGCCTTACTTAAAGAAAAAACAGCGTTGTTGAAAGATAAATCTACTTTTTTAAAAGAACAGCAAACAAGCATTAATGATGATTTGTTAAAACTACTTTATCAAGTTCCAAATATTCCTAACGAAATTGTTCCAACAGGTAAAAGTGATGCTGATAATGAAATTGTTTTTGAAAATAAAAAACAAATTACCTTAACTAGCAAGAAACTTCCGCATTGGGAATTAGCCAAAAAATACAACCTCATTGATTTTGAATTAGGTGTAAAAATTACAGGAGCAGGTTTTCCTGTTTACAGAGGTAAAGGAGCAAAATTACAACGAGCATTGATTAGTTTTTTTATTGACGAAGCCGAAAAAAGTGGTTACGAAGAAATTATGCCTCCTTTAATGGTGAATGAAGCATCGGGGTATGGAACAGGACAATTGCCTGATAAGGAAGGACAAATGTATTATATGCCAGCAGATGATTTGTATATGATACCAACTGCCGAGGTTCCTATTACCAACATTTATCGCGATGTAATTTTAAAAGAAGAAGATTTCCCCATAAAAAACGTAGGCTACACACCATGTTTTAGAAGAGAAGCCGGTTCTTATGGCAAAGATGTGAGAGGATTAAACCGCTTGCATCAATTCGATAAGGTAGAAATTGTTCAAATTCAACATCCAAGTAAATCGTATGAAACGCTAGATTTGATGGTTGAACACGTGAAAGGATTGTTGGAAAAATTAGAATTACCTTACCGAATTGCTCGTTTGTGTGGCGGTGATTTGGGTTTTACCTCTGCGTTGACTTACGATATGGAAGTATTTTCTGCCGCTCAAGAAAAATGGTTGGAAGTTAGCTCAATTTCAAACTTTGAAGCTTTTCAAGCCAATCGATTGAAATGTAGATTCAAAAATAAAGAAGGGAAAATAGAACTCGTGCATACACTCAATGGTAGTGCATTGGCACTACCTCGAATTTTAGCTGCTTTGCTAGAAAATAATCAAACAGAAAATGGAATAAGAATTCCTGAAGCCTTAGTTCCTTTTACTGGATTTAACCTAATAAATTAATTTATTATGCTTAAAAATATTACATTAATAACACTTGTTACTTTTTCTTCAATATGGTTATGCTCTTGCAATGAGGATTATACGAATGAAATCGGACATGTAAATGGTTTAATAAAAATACTCGATTCTTCGGAAGAAGTGCTACACGATGTAGATACTACTACACTATTTGAAATGACTATTTTTATTAAGCAATCTATTAAGAAAATTCAATCTAAAAATGATACCTTGACTAAAGAAGCTGCATTAGAAGCCGATCAGTTCGTTGGTAGGCTAAAGTCACTTTACAATTTATCAAATAATTATAAAAAATATCAAAAAGAAATAGATTTAATACGAACCCAATTAAATAATTTAAAGCAAGATTTAAACAACGGAATAATCTCTAAAGAAAAATTTCCTGCTTATTATGAAAACGAACAAGGTGCGGTAATTACTATAAATGAAAATATTAACCACGCTACAAACGGAATAAGTGAAAGGTTTAAAAAAATGAAAGAAAATAAAGCCGCTTTTGAAAAATTAATTGACGACCCAAAATCTTATATGAGTTATTATAAAAATAACAATAATGCTTCAAATTGAAATTAGTAATTTTATGCATTAACTTTTCGTTATAGGTTTATGCAAAACTATTTTTCTTCATACTTACTTTCCATTTATTTAATTGCAGCTACATTAATTCCTACCCTTTTGTCTGCTCAAAATTCTATGGGAACCGATGAGCAACTAGCCGACCAATATTATAATAACAACGAATTTGACAAAGCAGTTGTTTACTACGAAAAACTCTTTAACAAAACCAATGAGCCCATTTTTTACGACCGTTTGCTCGATTGTTTTTTGAAATTAGAAAACAGTAAAGAAGCCGAAAAACTCACCAAAAAACAAGCAAAAAGATTTCCTAATCAATTATATTATTTAGTTGATATTGGTTGGGTTTATGAAAATTCCAAAGAGAGTAACAAAGCAAAAAAAGCGTACGAAGATGCTATAAAAACAATGAACAGCAAGGGGTTTGGGCTATCCATGAATAATCAACAAGTAATTGAATTAGCCAATCGTTTTATGAAGTATAAAGCATCTGATTACGCAATTACTACGTATTTAAATGCTCGTAAAATTTTTAAAGGAAGGTATAATTTTAATTTTGAATTGGCACAAGTTTATCATCAACAAAACAAAATTGAATTGATGCTAAACGAATATTTAGAAGCCCTCAACGAACAACCAGCCTACATTCAAAATATACAGAATATCTTACAAACGAATTTAGAACCTGATGATAACGGAGAAAAAAAAGAGCTGTTGAAAGCTATGTTAATAAAACAAACGCAAAAAAATCAAGAACAAGTTGTGTTTGCTGAAATGTTAATTTGGTTATATGTGCAAGAACGAAACTTTAAAGGTGCATTAATTCAGGCAAAAGCCCTCGACAAGCGTTTTAATGAATCGGGCAAACGAATTGTAGAGCTTGCTAAATTAAGTTTAGCCAACAAAGATTATGATGCTGCTATTGCTTGCCACGAATATGTAATTGGTTTAGGAAAAAATAATTTTTATTATTTCGAAAGCAAAATAGACATCTTGGTTGTTTACAATGAAAAAATTACAAAATCAGCTACTTATACCAATGAAGACCTACTAACCTTAGAAAAAAAATACGAAACTACATTAAACGAAATTGGAAAAACTGCCAATGCTCATACGCTAATTAGAGATTTAGCCCATTTAAAAGCCTTTTACCTCAACAAACCAACAGACGCACTCGAATTACTTAATGATTTTATGGAAACACCTCGATTGGAAGCAAAAAACCAAGCGTATTTAAAACTAGAATTGGCAAATATTTATCTTTTTACTGGAGATATTTGGGAAGCCTCCCTACTCTACTCTCAGGTAGATAAAGCATTTAAACAAGATCAATTAGGTGAAACCGCTAAATTTTTTAATGCTAAAATTTCGTTCTACACAGGCGATTTTGATTGGGCAAAAGCACAATTAGACGTACTAAAAGCATCAACCTCCAAACTCATTGCCAATGATGCCATGAAACTCTCCATTACCATTACTGACAACATTGGAATTGATACCACCAAAGCACCACTGCTAATTTTTGCTCAAGCAGATTTATATGCTTACCAAAACAAAACGCAAGAAGCACTTGCTTTGCTCGATTCGTTAGAAAAAACATTTCCTTTTCATGTTATTTTAGATGATGTACTTTTTAAAAAATATGAAATTTACTACAAGCAACAAAATATTCCTAAAGCCATTACCTATTTGGAACAAATAGAAAAAAATTATGCGTACGACATTTTGATTGATGATGCTTTATATAACTTAGCGTTGATTTATGATTACGACCTAAAAAACAAAGAAAAAGCAGCTGAATATTACAAAAAAATTATGTTTGAGCATCAAGGAAGTATTTTTACGGTTGATGCACGAAAACGATACAGAGAAATTCAACAATCAAATTCGCCAACAAATACCATTTTTGAAAACAATACCAATTAGATGCGTTTAATTCATTGGTTAGAACAACATTTACTTGATTGTCCCTATAAAAAATATTTAGGTATGGATTGTATGGGCTGCGGAATGCAACGAGCATTTATTGCTCTGCTCAAAGGAAATTTAGTTGAAAGTTTTTTGCTTTATCCTCCTTTAATAACGCTAATTTTAATGTTTATTCTACTCCCGCTTCATCTTATTTTTAAATTTAAACACGGAGCAGCTTGGCTCAAATATTTGTTTATTTTTAATCTTAGCGTTGTTGTTATTAATTTTATAGTCAAACTATTATAAGAACTTACCCCATGAAAATACTTACCGCAGCACAAATACGTGAAGCAGATGCTTACACCATTAAAAACGAACCCATTTCGTCAATAAAATTAATGGATAGAGCTGCCGATGAGTTAGTAAATTGGTTGATTGTTCATATTAAAATCTTTACTCGATTTGAATATACTTTTTTCTGTGGCGTAGGAAACAATGGTGGCGATGCACTTGTTATGGCTCGTATTTTTAAAGAAAGGAAGTTTCGTGCTAAAATTTATATTGTTGAATCTTCTAAAAATTACTCACCTGAATTTGAATTTAATTTGAAAAGATTGGAAGAAGTAAATATTACGCCCATTTTTTTAACAGAAGAGAATACCAACTTTGAATTACATGAAAATACAGTAATAATTGATGCTATTTTTGGAACAGGATTATCAAAGCCAGTAACTGGTTTTGTTGCAGAAATTATTAAAAAAATTAATACCAAAGAACAAGAAATCATCTCCATTGATATACCTTCAGGTTTATATGCCGACAGTAATATCCAAAACAAATCAGAAGCAATTATAAGGGCGACACGAACATTATCGTTGCAACAACCGAAACTTGCTTTTTTTTATCCAGAAAACCATCAGTTTGTTGGTGATTTCAACATTATCGACATCCGCTTACATCCAGCATTTTTAAAAGAAGTTTCTACAAATTATTTTTATACAACCTACTCTGAAATAAGGTATTTGGTGAAAAGACGCTCAAAATTTGCACACAAAGGAACTTTTGGACACGCCTTACTTATTTGTGGTAGCAAAGGCAAAATGGGAGCTGCTGTGTTGGCAGCAAAAAGCTGTATGAAAACAGGAACAGGGCTAACCACTGCGTTAATTCCAGAAATTGGATTAAATGTGCTTCAAATAGCAGTTCCAGAAGTAATGTGCATTGCAACAACAACAAAAGATTACATCAATGAATTACCAACTTTATCATCCTTTAGTGCCGTAGGAATTGGACCAGGAATAGGAACTGAAAAGCAAACACAAAATGTGTTAAAACTACTTATTCAAAATAGTAAATCACCTTTAGTTATTGATGCTGATGCGTTAAACATACTTTCTGAAAACAAAACATGGTTAGCATTTTTACCTCCAAACTCTATCTTAACCCCTCATCCAAAAGAATTTGAACGATTGGTTGGCAAATGGAATAATGATGAAGAGCGATTGACCCTTCAAAAAGAATTGGCTCAAAAACATCAACTTTATGTGGTATTAAAAGGAGCAAATACAGCTATTGCTTGTCCTGACGGAAAAGTATTTTTTAATTCAACAGGAAACCCTGGCATGGCAACAGCAGGGAGTGGTGACGTGCTAACTGGTATAATTACAGGTCTTTTGGCTCAAGGTTATGAACCAAAAATCGCTGCTATTTTAGGCGTTTATTTGCATGGTTTTGCAGGAGATGAAGCACTAAAAAAAGTGGGGGAAGTTGCTCTCAATGCTACTGATATTATTGAAAACATACACTGTTTCTTTCAACAAATTGACAAACAATATAAAGATTATTTTTAAATAAAATTAACTGTAACACTAATTTTATTACATTTGTTCCCTATTAAAAATTAACTATGGATTTAAAATCAATTATTTCAATTACTGGAAAGCCAGGATTACACAAAGTCATTTCTCAAACAAAAAATGGGCTAATAGCAGAATCTATTGAAGACGGAAAAAGATTTCCTGTGTATGCTTCTGAAAAAGTAAGTGCTATAGAAGATATTAGTATTTACACAACTACCGAAGATGTTCCTTTAACAGATGTCTATGAAAAATTGTTTGTAAAAACAGAAGGTAAAGCAGCTATTGATCATAAATCTAACCCAGAAGAATTAAAAAAATTCATAAAACAAGTGGTTGATTTTGATGAAGAAAGAGTTTATAACTCCGATTTAAAAAAAATGATTCAATGGTTCAATATTCTTGTAAATGCAGGTTTATTAAAAATTGAAGTCAAAAAAGAGAAAAAAACTACAGCAAAAGCCCCGATAGCTATCGGGGACGAAAAAGCAGCTGATAAAAAGAAAGTTGCTACCAAAACTACAGCTAAAAAATCTACTCCAACTAAAGCAGTTCCAAAACCATCGAAAGCAAAAGGTGGAGCTAAAACAGTTACTTCAGCAAAAAGAGGAGCATAATATTTAAATTAAACATCATTTTAATCCTAACAAGTTATAAAAACCTGTTAGGATTTTTTTTTCAATGTTTTCGCAACTTGTCCTGAGTCTCGGTATGGATTCATTGCTACATTGATACATTTTCAAATTGACACATTGATAAATATCCTTACTTTTGCAACCTCTATGAAACGATTCTTTTTAGAAATAGCATACAACGGAACTCCTTATCACGGCTGGCAAATTCAAAAAAATGCAAACAGCGTTCAGGCAACCATTCAACAAGCATTGTCAACTGTTTTAAAAGAAGAAATAGCTATTACAGGAGCTGGAAGAACCGATACTGGCGTGCATGCCAAACAACTTTTTGCCCATTTTGAAACAACACAAGAAATTGATACCGAAAAGCTAAAATTTAAACTCAACTCATTGTTGCCCGACTCCATTGCTTGTACATCTGTTTTTGAAGTAGCAATTGATATGCATGCTCGGTTTAGTGCAACATCCCGAACTTATGAGTATAAAATTTCCATGCAAAAAAACCCATTTTTAACCCAATTTGCCTATTATTTCCCCTATTATTTAGATGTTGATTTGATGAATAAAGCCGCAAATCAACTTATTCAAGAAACAGATTTTTCATGCTTTAGCAAAAGTAAAACCGATACCTTCACCAATAATTGTAACATTACCGAAGCTCATTGGAAAACAGAAAATGATATTTTAATTTTCACCATTACTGCCAATCGGTTTTTACGCAATATGGTAAGAGCTATTGTTGGGACTTTGCTTGATGTTGGGCAAAAAAAAATAACCATTGATGCAATACCTAACATTATTGTCTCAAAAAACAGAAGTGAAGCTGGACAATCCGTTCCAGCTCACGGATTATATTTAACTAGAATTGTATATCCTTTTTTGAAAAAAATTAATGATTAATCGTTAATTGTTAATCGGATATCCATTCACTAATAACCAATAACAATAACTAATAACTAATAACCAAAATGGAAAGCGTTAGCGGAAAAGCTTTTGATTATAGCCTTTTGAAAAGAATTTTGAAGTACATTACTCCCTACAAAGTAATGTTTTATTCAACAGCTTTTTTGAGCATTTTATTGGCATCAATATCTGTTGTCCGCCCAATTTTAATTCAAAAGGCAGTAAATAACAACATCGCAAACAAAGACAGTTTGGGTTTGTATGAAATAACCATTTGGTTAGTTGTTGCACTTATAATTGAAACACTTTTGCAATATGTCTTTACCTATTATGGCAATTTAATAGGTCAAAACATCATTAAAGACATACGAAATGAAGTTTTTAAACGCGTTTTAAGTTTTAAATTAAAATATTACGATCAAACTCCCATTGGGAGATTGGTTACCCGTACAGTTTCTGACATTGAAACCATTGCCGAAATGTTTTCAGATGGTATTTTGGTAATCCTAGGTGATTTACTTAAAATTTTTGCAGCAGTGCTATGTATGTTTTATATCAACTGGGACTTAGCACTCATCACACTCCTTCCTATTCCGTTACTGATGATAGGAACTTCTATTTTTAAACGAGTTATAAAAAATGCCTTTCAAGATGTTAGAAATCAGGTTTCGTTGCTCAATACTTTTGTGCAAGAACACGTTACAGGAATGTCTATTGTACAAATTTTTAATCGTGAAAAAATTGAAAGTGAGCTTTTTTCCGATATAAACAAAAAGCACAGAGATGCACATATTAAAACAGTTTGGGCTTACTCCGTGTTTTTTCCGTTAGTTGAAATTTTATCCGCTCTTTCCGTTGCTCTTTTAGTTTGGTATGGATTTAAAGAAATATCATTAGAAATTGCAAGTCCTGGCGAAATTTTTTCCTTCACGTTTTTTATTCACATGCTCTACCGCCCTATCAGGCAATTGGCAGACAGATTTAACTCGTTGCAAATGGGCATGGTAAGCTCTGAGCGTGTTTTTAAGGTGCTAGACACCAACTACAACATAGCCAACGAAGGAACACAAACCATTGAAAATTTGAATGGAGATATTACCTTTAAAAATGTGTGGTTTGCCTACAACGAAGAAGATTGGGTGCTAAAAGACATTTCATTTACCATAAAAAAAGGACAAACATTGGCATTGGTTGGGGCAACAGGTGCTGGCAAATCTTCTATGATAAATTTATTAGGAAGGTATTATGAAATTAATAAAGGCGAAATTTTTATCGACAACATAAATGTTACTGATTTTGAACTTAACCACCTCCGAAAATCGATGGCGGTGGTACTGCAAGATGTGTTTTTGTTTTCAGATACCGTATTCAATAACATTACACTTTTTAGTGATGAAATTAGTGAAGAACGTGTGATTGAAGCCGCAAAAAAAATAGGTGCCCACGATTTTATTACAAAACTTCCGGGAGGTTATCAATACAATGTGAAAGAACGAGGAGCGTTACTTTCTGTTGGTCAGCGGCAATTAATTTCGTTTATCCGAGCCTACGTACACAATCCTCGAATTTTAATTTTAGATGAAGCCACTTCGTCTATCGACAGTGAATCGGAAGCATTGATAAAACACGCTACAGAAATTTTAACCCAAAACACAACATCCATTATTGTTGCCCACCGTTTATCCACCATACAAAATGCCGATAAAATTTTAGTAATAGACAAAGGTTGTGTGGTGGAAGAAGGCACTCACCAAGAGCTATTACAAAAAGAAGGCTACTACAAAAAACTCTACAACTACCAGTTTGAAGAAGTGATTTGATTTGTAAGGGATTTTTTGTATGTTTGGAGGGAAATAAACTTGATAAAAACTATATCTATCTGCCCATATTTTAAGTGATTTATAGATTGTTTAAAACTGTAATTTTTTATTTTTCGGTCTAAATAAATTGAAATTGAGTAAAATGGAAAAAAATAAATCCCAAATAATTATATATCAAACGGAAAACGGAAAAACAAAATTAGATGTTCGTATTCAGGATGAAACAGTTTGGCTTACTCAAAAACTGATGGCTGAGTTGTTTCAGACTTCGGTTCCCAATATCAATATGCACCTTAAAAACATATTTGAGGAAGGCGAATTGGAAGAAAATCGAACTATTAAGGAATTCTTAATAGTTCAACATGAAGGAAGCCGAGAAGTAAAACGAAAGCATATTTTTTATAATCTCGATGCTATAATATCAGTTGGTTACCGTATAAAATCGCACGTAGCCACGAAATTTAGACAATGGGCAATTACAGGACAAACTGTCGCTGAAATAATTAGTCAGAGAGCTGACAGTCCAAAAGAGAATATATAGAAATGAGAATTAAAAAATGGAAATAACTAAAAAGCTACTAATTGAATTACAAAACCGACTAAAAGTTGGTAGTAGAGCAGGTGTACATTTAAATGCTATTCCTGCACGTTCAAGATATAAATTTGACCTAACGAGACTTTCTCATATTGACAAACACCTACCTGAGAAATTTATTAATTCTTTATTATCTGAGCAACCTTTAAAATTCAAAATAAGTTGGAAAGATAATGTACCTGATTTAAATTCGCTTTTTGAAGAAGATCAAGTGCAGTTAGTAAAAATCACAAAATCTTTTGAAAACTTAATCAATCAAACAGCAGCAATAGAATCTGAAAAAGGAATCAATACCTTTGGATTTGGGTTTCCTTTACTTGTAAGACGTGACCAATCAGATAAAAAGCTTACAGTTGCTCCAATTCTTATTTGGTCATTACGAATAAAAAGAAGCAAAGAATTCAATACATGGGAAATACATAGAGATGAAGATGACCCAATCTACATCAATGAAGTTCTTATCAATCATTTGCAGAATGACTCAAAAATTGAGATCGAACAGTTGTCTTCTGATTTATTAGATGATGGCTTGATTAATAAAGACGAGCTTTTAGATATTTGCGTAAGAATTATCGAGACAATTAACAGTTCAACGCCAAATAATCTACGAGAAACATTAAATGATAAACTTGAAAATATTAAACCAATTGCAGATAAAAATCATTACGAAAAACTGCCATTAACCTCCAATAATTCATTCATTGAATTTGGTGGTTTATTTTCCATTTTTGAAGTTCAAAAGCAAAATATTATTCACGATTATGGCAATATACTTGACCTTAAAGGTGCTACAATTAATCTTGAAGATATGGAAGAGTACTCATTTCAACCAATATCATCAGTTGAGACAGATCCTTCACAACAAGGAATTTTACACTCTTTAGAAAATACACGCAACATACTAATTCAAGGGCCTCCAGGTACTGGGAAAAGTCAATCATTAACTGCAATTTTAGTTAATGCCCTAGAAAACCAAAAAAAAACAATTGTTGTTTGTGAAAAAAGAACAGCATTAGAAGTGTTGCACAATTCTTTGAATGAAAAAGGCTTAAACTATCAATGTATTTTAATCAAGGACATTATAAAAGACAGAAGAGCTGTTGTAAACTCTGTAAGAGATAGGATTGATATTTCTTCTTATCGAAGTTGCAGATACACTTATTCAAAAGAAAATCTTGATGGTATTTTATATAAAGCAAAATCACTAATTGATTCTATAAATAAAAAGCACATCAAGTTAGATACAAAATTAGTTGGAAGTAAAAACTGGATTCGTGTTGTAGGAGAATTATTGTCAGAACTTAAAGAAAATGAAGAAGAATATCATTTAGAAATTGAAAAAGGAGCTTTTAAATATAAATCAACTGAACTAAATAATTTTCTTGAAGTTATCAGAAAAGGTCAACTCTTATATGACGACTATAAGCCAAACAAGAATTATTCATTTTTAAATCCCTTAAAATTAATTGGCGATAATCCATTTGTAATTGAAGAACAATTAAAAAATGATTTTTTGGAGTACAAAATAGAATTGAAGTCTATCTTAGAAAAGATAGCGAATTACAAAAATGAATACTACCAGAAAAGACATTCTCAATTTAAAAATCAACTAAAGTCAATAAGTGATATTGACAATGAAATTCAATTACTTATCAATAAAAATAAAGAAAATGAAGATTTTTACCTCGAAACAAAGACAAACGGAATCTTTTATAAAACAATCTCTATATTTTCAAAAGAAAAAAAACAAACCCTATTTGACCAACAAAAAACTAATTCACTATTTTCTCAATTAAGTTCAATATCTGAAAATTGTAATGACATTATTTCTTTTTTTCTTCCAAGCACTCTTCAAGAAAAAGTAGAAACTCTAAATGAATTTAAAATCAAATTAGAAACAACTAAAACAGAATTTGATAATACTATTGAAATTGAATTTCAAAAATTGAATTTGCTCCAAGAAATAAATGAAGAGTATAACACTAAAACATTACAATCGGTACAATCTATAATCAATTCTTTAATAGAAAAAATATCTCTTAATTCATGGGGAACAACCCCATTAAACACTAAAAATGAATCTTTATTAATAAAAGGAGTTCAAGAATTAATTCAAAGCAAAGAAGAATACTTTTCTAATGACGATGATTTGTTTTCAACTGAATTTAATTGGTTTCAATTTTATAATTCAATTTCAGAATTGGAAAAAGTAATAATCGACCAATTATTAGAAAAGGAAAATTGGAAAAAAGTATTTCTATTACACTACTTGAATTCAATGTTAGTTAATTCTGCTAATACTGATTTACCAACAAATGATAATGACCATAAGGAACTAATCAACTCATTATCTACCCTTGAACAAGAACAATTAAAATATATTAAAGAGTATTGGTACTCTAAACAAATTGATGCAACAAGTGATTTTGATAATGAGCATCACAATTTAGCCGTAGAAAATCTGTATAATAAAAAATCAGGAACAAAACATAAAAGACTTTCTTTAAGACAAATAGTAGAATTTGACATCAATCTGTTTACCACATTTTTTCCAATAATTTTAACGACTCCTGATGTTTGCAGTAATCTTTTTAAGGGAATGAATAAATACTTTGATATAGTAATGTTTGATGAAGCAAGTCAATTAAAACTTGAAGACAATTTGCCTGCTTTATTAAAGGGAAAACAAGTAATAATTGCAGGAGATGAACATCAAATGCCTCCATCAAATTATTTTAGTAAAATTTTTGATGGTTCAATTGATGATGAAGATGAATTTGAAGATGAAACAGGTGAAAAAATATTTGAAAATGGATTACTCTCGGCTGATTCACTTTTAGAATTTGCAGAAGAATTAAATTTTGAAAAAAAATATCTAGATTTTCATTATCGCTCAAAACATCCATATTTGATTGATTTTTCAAACTATGCTTTTTATAATAAACGTCTAAAACCACTCCCTAATAGTTTTGAGTATACTCCAATTAAATACGTTCAAGTAAACGGTACATATTCAGACCATACAAATGAGACAGAAGCCGAAACTGTTTTATCAATCATAAATAATAACATTAATAGACTCCCAAATGGCAAATATCCGTCAGTCGGCATTGCAACATTTAATATTCATCAACGAAATCTTATATTAAGCAAAATAAACGAAAGACGTAAATTTGAAAATTATTCTGACTTTAATGAAAAAATATTAGAACTTGAGGAAGATGGCTTATTCGTTAAAAACTTAGAGAATATTCAAGGAGATGAAAGGGATGTAATAATATTAACAACTACTTATGGAACTGATAAAGAAGGAAAATTTGTACAGCGATTTGGGTCAATAAATCATCAGAAAGGCTACAAACTTCTTAATGTAATTATTACACGAGCTAAATATAAAGTTTATGTTTGCTCATCTGTTCCAGAAGAAGTATTTCTTAATTACAAAGAACATTTATCCTTGGAAGGCTCAAACAATAGACGAGCTGTTTTCTTTGCATATTTAGCTTATTCCAAAGCGGTAAGTGAAAATGATAGAGAACAAAGATTATCAATTTTAAATACACTTGCCGAAAACACAACACAAAGTTCATCAATTGATATTCTGAATGCTGACCTCGAATCTCCTTTTGAAGAAGAAGTTTATCAAGCTTTAATAAATCACTTTGAAATAAGTAAAATAATACCGCAATTACAATTTGCAGGTTTTAGAATAGATATTGTTTATGATTCAAAAATTACTGGAATTCCCAAAATTGCAATTGAATGTGATGGTGCTAATTACCATTCAAGTCAAGAAGCATATTTATATGATAATCATAGACAAAAAATTCTTGAAGAACACGGATTTGTGTTTCATAGAATTTGGAGTACAAATTGGTGGAGAAATCCAAAAAGAGAAATTAATAAATTAGTTAAGTTTATTAAATCTATCGAGAATAGAAGTCCTTCATTCTTTGAAGACAAATCAAAAATTGGTTTAGCCTTTACTGATGATATTAAACCAGTAAATACAGAGCTTAAAAAAGTTTCTTTAGTAACTCTAAAAGAAACAATTGAAACAATTGAAAAAGAATTAAAGCAATCGAGCCTACTTAAAGAATCTGTTACGGTTGGTAGTAAATTAAAAGTGAAATACTTGAATAATGGTAAGGATATCAAAGTTCAAATCGTTGATAAAGATATTATTAATGCTATAAAATCAAATGGAGCACAAATAATTAATGCAAAATCACCTTTAGCTATTGCTCTAATTGGAAAAAAAGTTGGAGAAACTGTTAGGGTTGGCGACCTAGACAACTATGTTGAGATTTTAGAAATTATAAACTAATAAATTCGCTATTCCACGACCCCGCTCCCGCCAGCGTCCACGCTGGTGGTTTATTAATGAAACACTAAATGAATAGAAAAAAAGTAAACGAGGGTTATAGTGACAAAACTTTGCTGAAAGGAATTGCCATAGCTATACTACCGTTTTTTCTTTTTATCGCTTATGTTTTATATCATTCAGAAAAATCTGTAGTACCATTAAGTATTTTTGTATTGTTAGCTGGTGTTTTTATAGAAAGCAAACGATTAAGTAAAAAATGGTCAACTGTATTTTATAAGTTTCTAGCAGCTTTAGTTATAAGTGTATTTTCATTTCTACCTTTTAGTGATGAAATCAACTACAACATTGAAAATCATATAACTATGTGGATCTATGTATTTTTATTAGCATTTTTACTTATTTCTTTAGCATTTCATCGAGAAAAAATTAAACTATTTTTATCCGAAGGCGTTACACTTAACTTATCTGTAGGTATAATTTATTGGTTAGTTGAAAACGAGTTTTATAATACTACTTCAGTGGTTATTAAATCTGCTGCTTCATTTTTTATAATAGTTGCTTTTTTCACCATTATAAATACATTTTCACGATTTAAACTCACACCAACAACAAGACTTTTATTAAGTATATGGAGTTCTATAGTTTTAATGTTTTTAGCCTTAGATAATATTTTGAATTTACTTAATTACCAAATTGAAGGTGCTTTTTTTCTAGTTGATAAAGCAGTAATTGTGATACAATACTTTTTCCTTGGGATTAGCAGCATCTATATTTTACTAAACATATTTATGCTGATGGAATTTCTTCCCGACCGTTCTGCAAAAACAAAAAAAGAACATATTGATAACTTTAATGCAATTAAATTGGAACATATTAATAGATATTCCGAAAATAAAACCAGCAAAAAATTAGCTTTAATTTGCTTAGTTGTTTCTATTGTATTCTATTCCTCAAACTATTTATTTCAATTTTTACCAACAAATGCAGCTATTTGGCTCATGCTCTTTTTCTTAAACAATTTAGTTTATTTTAATGAAAGCGACCAATCTCTTCCATACACTAAAAACGCTAAATTGTAAAGATGCACAAAGTATAGTTACATCTCTTAACAAACCCAATGGCAACAAACAATTTTCAACGTCATCAGCCTGAGGCAGACAAGTTCCTGAAATTTTTGAGGCACGGAAAAAAATATCAGGAATCTTAACAAATCCCCCCCTCCACACCTTGCCAAATAAGAACTAAAAAGCAGCTTGTCATTTTTAAACCAACCCCCACAAATTAATTCATGGGAGTTGGTTGGCATTACTAAACTATAGTTTTAAAATTGTTTATTAATTCTGCTTCATTATTTTTTTAGTTGTTATTGCTTTATCAGTTTTTATTCTTAAAAAGTATAAACCTGCTGTTAATTCCGACATATTTAACTGATGTATCTTACTATTTACTAGTTCTGATACAATCACTTTTCCGCTAATATCCAATAAATAAACTTCTTGTATTTCTAGGTCTGCATTAAGATGAACAATGTCCACTGTTGGATTAGGAAAAACATTTACATTGTGTTGTTCTAACATCTTTTCGTTTGATTCAATACCCGTAATAATAATGTTCCCTGTATTTTGAACTATTCTACCATCTTCCCAAACAGAAACATATGTTTCATCCGAAAAATAGTGCATTCCCTGAAGCCTATCGATAGAACCTCCTTGTTTATAAGGAACAATAGAATCTGTTATCCACGAAACTCCCCCATTAAAACTTTTATACACCACATTACTGCTTACTGATGCATTAGAAGTATTAAATCTATTGATATAAAGTGTATCTGGAGCAATAACATGTAATGCTAAATTCATAGCATAAGGGAAACTTGGAACCAGAGGGTTCGGTTCTACTGTTAATACAGAATTTAAGGTGCCTGTTTTTGTATATGTTGTCCAACCATCAGTTGTTCTAAAAATAACTGTAGTGGTATCTGTTGTATTTATCGCAATTACATACCCATTATTATCATCAATCATTTCTATCACATTTCCTTGAACATTAGGTTCAACAAATGTTTTAATAAGCGTAGTGCTTCCGTTTGATTTATTCATTTCTAAAATATTCGCTCCAGAAACTATTAAAACTTTTCCTAATGGAGTTACTGTACCATCAAAAGTTCCCCCAAGACTACCAAGTACATTCCATGTTAAACCTTGATTTGTTGATAGTACATTTTGTCCATTTCTAAACAATACTATTGTAGTTAAATCAGCTGAAGCTCTGAATTTTTTAGCTATGTAATTTAGTGAATTAGAATAGTTTTTATTCCAAGTTAATCCAGCGTCTTTAGATACCCAAATGTTACTTTTTCTGTCTCCTACCAACATTAAGGTATCATTAAAAACTTCACACGCTTTTAAATCTTCAGTTCCTAAAGTTGTAGAAACAATATTGTACGTTTTTCCTTTATCATGAGAATAACTGCACACCCCATTATCCCCTACAATTAACCCTTTATTACCTTTAAAACAAACATCATTATAATCCTCAGACACTACTCTTTTTTGTAATTGAGTCCAGGGCATACCTATTCCTTGAGAAAAAAATGTTGCATTTTGTCCGTTCCAACCAATTTGACTAACCAAATAATTTCCTACTTCATACATTCTTGAAGCAATATTTTCTGGCAACGGAATAGACGCTGGTTGCCATGTATTACCAGTATCTATACTCATGTTTAAGCCCGTTGAAGAAAAATTGGTATAGATAGTATCTAAGTTGGAAGCATAAATAAATGAAGCATTAGAAAAGCCAGGAAAAGTAGTCCAATTATCTCCTCCATCAGTAGTGTAATACCAAAGATTAGCACCAGCAATTCCAATTGCATTTAAAGTATCAAAAGGAATAAATTCACTTAAGTTAGTACTAGGAGGTCCGAAAGGTGTTTTATTAGTAAAAGTTAAACCTCCATCATAACTCACATGATAATTATTAGGCCTTGATGCTATCCATGTTTTCCCATCTTTTTCTACTATGTCTCCTTTTAAAGCATTTAGAACTAATGTCCAGGTATTTCCATTTGTAGAATGGTAATAATTTGCTGTTGATGAAGAAGTTGATGCTTTGCCTAAAAACCCAGAGTTAGTTCTTATAATTTTATCTAACTGCGTTGTGCTTTGTGCAAAACTTTGCCAATTATTATTTGTATAATACACATTATTAATTCCTGCAATTGCAACTCCTACATTACCAATCATATTAATATTACTTAATCTTAAACTCATACTATCATTTAGATAAGTATAAACTCCATTTGATAAATCATAATTTATAATATATGATTCCGAGTATTTCCCAGCAGATAAAATGATATTGCTTCCGTTTTTTTCACTCCATCCATACCCATCAAATGACTGTGGATGATTAACAATTTGTGCATTTCCTAATAAATAGGTTAATATAAAGGTGCCTAATAGTACTAATTTTTTCATCGGTTTAATTTAAAGTTTAGGAGGCAAAAGTAGCGGTCCTTTTAAAATAAGACAATACGGCATTTGCCGTATAAATTCAAATTCATTTTAATTCTTGTTTAATTGAAATTGCATCTTAACAACTCTTAACAAAATAATTGCTCGTAATTTTTTTTATAACAATAATAATTCTAAATTTGTAATCATTACAAAAATAAATTCATAACAAATGAATATTGCTCAACATTTATCTACACATGACATAAAACCTTCTTATCAAAGGATTAAGATTTATGAGTATTTATATGAAAAAATGAACCACCCTACGGTAGATGTTATTTATAAAAATTTGGTAGGAGAAATCCCAACTTTATCCAAATCAACTGTTTATAATACCTTAAAATTATTTATTGATAAAGGTATTACCTCAACCCTAACTATTGAAGATAATGAAGTAAGGTATGATGCTGCTATTGATAGCCATGGTCATTTTAAATGTACTTCATGCGGAGCAATATTCGACATCAAATATGATTTTAAAGATGTAGCCATGAACAAATTAAAAGGTTTTGAAATAAAAGAAACCCAAGTTCATGTAAAAGGAAAATGTAATCAATGTTTAACCAATAAAAATTAAAAAAAATGGGCGTATTAGTCGGAAAAAAAGCTCCTGGATTCTCAGCACAAGCTGTTATAAATGGAGGAGAAATTGTGAAAGATTTCACATTAGAACAATTTAAAGGAAAATATGTAGTGCTATTCTTTTATCCAAAAGATTTCACTTTTGTTTGTCCAACAGAATTATTTGCTTTTCAAGAAAAACTAGAAGAGTTTAAAAGTAGAAATGTAGAAGTAATTGCTGTATCAACAGATACGGAACAATCTCACTGGGGTTGGCTACAAATGCCAAAAAACGCAGGAGGAATTCAAGGTGTTAAATACCCTTTAGTAGCAGATACCAACAAAACTATTTCAATGAATTACGATGTGTTAGCAGGAGATTTTGATTGGAATGAAGAAGGCGAAATGATTGCTACAGGTGAATTAATTGCTTATAGAGGATTGTTTTTAATTGATAAAGAAGGAACTGTAAGACATCAATTAGTAAATGATTTACCATTAGGAAGAAATGTTGATGAAGCTATCAGAATGGTTGATGCACTACAATTTAACGAAGAAAATGGAGAAGCTTGTCCTGCTAATTGGAGCAAAGAAAAACAAGGGTTAAAAGCAACTCACGAGGGAATTGCTGAATACTTGTCAGCGAACTAGAGTTTGAGTCAGAATGTCCGATTTATTCGTTATTCTCGATCCTCAAACTAAATTATTAACACTTAAAAACAACTTATTATGGCTTTTGAATTACCTAAATTACCTTACGCTTATGATGCGTTAGCACCACATATTGATGCTAGAACAATGGAAATACACCATGGAAAACACCATGCTGGTTATACGAACAATTTAAACGCTGCTATTGAAGGTACTGATTTGGCAGGAAAATCTATTGAAGATATCCTAAAAAACCTAGACATGAACAACATGGCGGTTAGAAATAATGGTGGTGGATATTTTAACCATGATTTATTCTGGAAAGTAATGTCGCCTAATGGTGGCGGACAACCAACAGGTGCTTTAGCTGATGCTATTAACACTGCTTTTGGTTCTTACGAAGGTTTTAAAGATGCTTTTGCTAAAGCTGCTGCAACCCGATTTGGTTCTGGATGGGCTTGGCTTTGTAAAAAAGAGGGTAAATTGGAAATTTGCTCTACTGCCAACCAAGATAATCCTTTAATGCCAGGTGTTGCTTGTGAAGGAACTCCAATTTTAGCATTGGATGTTTGGGAACATGCCTATTACTTAAACTATCAAAACAGAAGACCTGATTACATTAACGCATTTTTTAATGTTATTAATTGGGATGAAGTAGCAAAAAGATTTGCTTAAATAACGACTAAACCTAGCAGGTTTCAGAAACCTGTTAGGTTTTATTCTGACACAAAAAAAGCAGCTAAAAAATTTAGCTGCTTTTTTTATCTTATTAATAATGTATCAATTATTTTTTTTCACTGTGCTGTTTAATCATGGCATCTACCCCTTCTTGAAATTTAGATGGACCACCCGCAACATAACCCGTTTTTCCCATCGCTTCAATACTGTATTGACCTTCATCAGATTTGGTTAAATTAAACACCCAAATGGTTGGATATGCTGTTACTCCAAATGCTTGTTGTAAACCGTAATTTTGTTGTTTAATTTCTTCTGGCAATTGAAACCTTCTTGGAAAATCTAATTCTAATAGAACCACATTATCTTTTGCCCAAGTTTTAAACTCATCTTTAATAAAAACTTCATTTTTTAGTTTAATGCACCATCCACACCAATCACTTCCTGTAAAGTTAGCTAAAATTGGTTTTCCTGTTTTTTTTGAAATTTCGTAGGCTTTGTTTACATCCACTTCCCAACCATCCATGGAGGCTTTGTAGGCAGGTTGTTCTTGTGCTTCTTGTTTGTTGTTGATAGAGGTTTTGTTTACAAACGACATAGCGACTAAACCAACAACTATTACTGAAAATACTATGGTTGTTTTATTGAATATTTTTTTCATGATATGGTTTTTTATAATTCTAGAAACTCGTTACAAAAGTGATACCACTTTATTTAACTCAAAATTAAACATAATTATTTTATTCCGTGCATCATCTTAGTTAGCTTACTATTGAATGCCAAAAGTATTAAAGCAATGAAAATAGGTAATGCAGCTATTATTAAAAAGAAAATTGACAGGGAATAAGCTTGTGAAATTTTATCAATATACGAACCTGTATATCCTGCCAATAAGTTGGCAATAAAAGAAGCGGTAAACCAAAGCCCGAAAATTAAACCTACAAATTTTGCTGGTGATAATTTTGAAACATAAGATAAACCTACCGGAGATAAACAAAGTTCTCCTGTTGTATGGAAAAAGTAAGCTAAAATTAACCACACCATACTTACAGCAGCCGTTTCTGCTCCTTGTGGAATTTCACTTGCTCCAAAAGCTAACGCTATAAATCCAACACCTACCAATATTAATCCCATAGCAAATTTAACAGGCCCTGATGGATTCCATATTTTCTCCCATAATTTAGAGAATGATGAGGCTAGTGTGATGATAAAAAAGGAATTTAATATTTGAAACCAAGAAACGGTAACTTCTGTTGCTTCAATAGAAAATTCTCTATTCACTTTCCAAATACATAATATCCACACCAAAACAAAAGAAAGTGATGTAAATAATATAGTGACAGGATATTTTTTATAAATTTTTACTGCAAGTGAATACAATACCCAAGTAACAATGGCAACAGGGAAAATAGTTAAAATGGCGTCAACCCATTTAAAGATAAGTCCTGAACTTCCATCCAATACCCGTTGGGTATAATTTTTTGCAAAAATGGTCATCGAACCACCTGCTTGTTCAAATGCAAAAAAGAAGAAAATACTCGAAACTATTAATACAGAAACAACAACTAATCTATCTCTAACTACATTTGCAGGCAACTCTTCTTCCTCCACTGCACTATTATCTTCTTTTACTTCTAAATTATATTTGATTAAGTTTTTTGGAGATAATCCAATTTTACCAAATATTTTTTGTCCGAAATAAAACTGAAGCATACCAAAAAACATAAAAATTCCAGCTAATCCGAAGCCATAGTGCCAATTGTATTTTTCGCCAATATAACCACACAACAACATTCCTAAAAATGCTCCTGCATTTATTCCCATATAAAAAATGGTATAACCAGCATCTTTTTTACTACTATTATTTGGATATAATTGTCCTACAATTGAGGAAATATTTGGCTTAAACATACCATTACCCATAATCATTAAACCCAATCCGGCAAAAAAGAATGCATCACTTATTCCTTCCAATGCCATAGAAGCATGCCCCATAGTCATTATTATTGCTCCAATGGTAACTGCCTTTCTGTAACCTGTTAATTTATCAGCAATTAAGCCACCAATTAATGGTGTTAAATATACCAATCCTGTGTACCAAGCATAAAGTTGCATTGCATCTTCATTAGACCATCCCCAACCACCTTTAGCAATTTCGGAAATTAAAAAAACTGTAAGTAACGCACGCATTCCATAGTAGCTAAAACGTTCCCACATTTCTGTAAAAAAAAGCACAAACAATCCTGCTGGATGTCCCATTACCATACTGCTGTCTATACCTTTATTAGTAAGATGCTTTGCTAATTGATTATCTTGTTGTTGATTCATAAGTTTAATGTGTTATATTAATTTTTATAAATTTTCTAAAATAAAGTTAGTCATTAATGTATATAAATGTAAACGAGTATTGCCGCCAAATATACCATGATTTTTATTAGGATAAGCCATTTGTGTAAATTGTTTATTGGCATTTACCAAGGAAATAGTCATTTCAGTAGTGTTTTGGTAATGTACATTGTCATCCGCTATTCCATGCACTAATAAATAGTTGCCTTTTAATTTTCCTGTGTGATTGATGGGTGAATTATCATCATATCCCGCTGCATTTTCTTGTGGGGTTTGCATATATCTTTCGGTATAAATACTATCGTAAAAACGCCAATTTGTAACAGGAGCAACCGCAATAGCCGTTTTAAAAACAGCTGCTCCTTTGGTAATACATAATGACGACATATAACCTCCATAACTCCATCCAAAAATTCCTATTCTACTGCCGTCAACATAAGGCAATGTGGCTAAATATTTTGCCGCTGCAATTTGATCTTCTACCTCATATTTTCCTAATTGCTTATAAGTAACTTTTTTGAAATCTGCCCCTCTGGCTCCTGTACCTCTGTTATCAACACAAACAACCATATAGCCCTTTTGTGCCAAGTGCTGAAACCAAAAATAATTTGAACTTCCCCAACTGTTTTCTACCATTTGTGAGCCTGGTCCGCCATACACAAACATAAAAACAGGGTATTTTTTTGTTTCATCAAAGTTGGATGGTTTAATTCTCCATGCATTTAATTGTTGGTCATTTACATTTATAGTAAAAAATTCCTTTTTGGAAAGATTTGTCTGATTCATTGTTTCTACCAATGTTGAATTATTTTGAAGTACGGTTTTTTCTTTTCCATTTCTGTCGTTAACGGTTACATAGAAAGGTGAATTGGCATCGGAATGTGTATTGATAAAATAATCGAATGTTGAACTAAAATCAGCTTCGTTGTGTCCTTTTTTGGTGGTTAACTGTTTTTTAGCACTTCCCGTTAAATTAATACTATATACTTGTCGCTCCAATGGTGATGTTTCTGCTGACTGGTAATAAACCAATCCTTTTTTCTCATCAACACCATAATAATCGGTAACATCCCAATTTCCTTGAGTAAGCTGTTTTAGCAATTTCCCATTGATGTCATACAAATAGATGTGATTATAACCATCTTTTTCACTTGTAATGATGAATTGGTTTTTGGTGGTAAGAAATTCTGTTTTGGGTACTTCTACATATTTTTCGTTTTTTTCATTTAAAATAACTTTTCCATTGCCAGAATTCACATCTGTAAGTTGTATATTCAACTCGTTTTGATGTCTGTTAAAAGTTTGAATAGCCAATTGTTTCGAATCGTTTGTCCAATTAATTCTAGAAATATATTCATACGGATTTTCGATATTCATTTTAATAATACTGTTATCTTCTAAATGATAAGCATGAACGCTTACGTTGGAATTTTCTTCACCCGCTTTTGGATATTTAAAGCGAACTTCTTCAGGATACAATCCTTCGTACATTTTCATGCTCCATTCTTTCACATTAGATTCATCAAAACGAAAAAAAGCAATTTTATTCCCATCGGGCGACCATTCAAAAGCACGAACCAATTCAAATTCTTCTTCATAAACCCAATCGGAAGCTCCATTAATTATTTCATTTTTCTTACCATCAAAAGTAATTTGTGTTTCTTGTCCGTTGGCTAAATCTGTATAGAACAAATTGTTATTTTTTACATAAGCAATTTTGTCAGCTTGTGGCGAAAATGTAGCATACATTACTTTTTCATCTATATTCAGAGGGGAGAGTTTTTTAGAAGTTAAATCATAAATATAATTAAGTGATTTTGAAGAATATCTATAAATAGACTCTACTTCCGTTCCAATTAAAATCTTTTTTTCATCGGAACTAAATTCATATTCTTCTAAAGCAATTTTATTCCCATCAAAAATCAAATCTGTAGCATCAATCAATGTTATTTTTGCTCCCGTTTCTTTGTATGAATTTTTTACTAAATTAATTCCTTCCTTACCTCTTTCTTGCGTAGTAAAATTTAATCCGTTACTCATTGAGCGTATTCCATTTATCGAACGGGCATAAAATTTATAGTTTTTCCATATATCTTCAAGGGAAATATCTTGGCTAGATTGAGCATTAGCAGTTGATATTACTAACAATAAGGCAACTAATTTTAAAAACTTCATTTTTTCTTCTTTTTAAGCCCACGAATTTAAAGAAATAGTTGGATAAAAAAGTTAGTGAAGCCGAAAGTTTTATGAAATCATTCATTTTAAAAGTAAGAAAATTACACATAAATAGTTTTAAAATAGTGCATATACAATTAGATACAAATATTTGAACACGTAAGAAGTAGCAAAACATTGTTTTATTTACAATTATTTCTGCCACAATTTTGGGGTATTATTAATCTCTAAAATAAAAAATTATGAATAAAATGCTAACGCCTCAAAAAAGTCCAGAATTTGGTTTATTGAAACAATTCAGTAAAAAATTATTGGCAATTCTGTTTTTAGTTTTAACATCAAGTATTGGTTTTTCGCAATGCACTGCATCATTCACAGCAGTAGATAACGGAAATGGAAATTATACTTTCACATCAACATCAACAGGGTTAACTTTAAACGCAGATTTTCAATGGTATAAAGACGGTTTTTTTATAGGTTCTGGATCACCATTTAATTTTACATTAACAAACGGAACTTACAACATAGCTTTGTTAGTTGTAGATTCATCTATTAGTTGTTCGAGTCAAGCAAATCAAACAATTACAGTAACATCAGGACAAGCTTGCAATATTACTGCAGGATTTACAGCAACAAATGGTTCTAATGGGCTTGTGAGCTTTACTTCTACACATACTGGGAATGTTTTATGGGAATATTGGAGCTTTGGTGATGGAAGCAACTTTACAGGAGCAAATCCAACTCATACCTACACTGCCAATGGTACTTATAGCGTTTACGTTATTGTATTTGATTCTAACACAATTTGTGGTGATACATTATTTACAACTATAACAATCACTAATGTTATTACGCCTCCATGCAATATTTCTGCTGGTTTTAGTTATACTGACAATGGAAATGGAAACTTTTCGTTTACCAATAATTCAATAAATGCAATACAATATAGTTGGAATTTTGGTGATGGTAATGGTTCGTCTTCAACTAATCCAAACCATACATTTGCAGCAAACGGGACTTTTACTGTTGTTTTACTCGCTTATGATAGTTCAATAAATTGCTTGGATTATAGCTTTCAAACAATAATAGTAACTGGAGTTGTTTCTGGTCCAAGCTGCAATGCTGGATATAGTATGTATTTAGATTCTAACACAAATAATGTTATAGTTGTAAATAGCTCCACAGGCACTAACTTATCTTATTTCTGGAGTTTTGGAGATGGAAATACATCAACACTTGCCTTTCCTTCATATACTTACACTACTCCTGGTCCTTTTTATTTATGTTTAACAGTTACTGATTCTGCCAATAATTGCACTAGTACTTATTGTGATTCCATTGGTTCTAACGGAATTGTGTTAAAACAAACTGGGTTTACTATTAATGTGCAAGCTCCAATTGCAACAAGCATAGATGAAGCAACTAAAAACATAATTTTAAATTGGAGTATTTATCCTAATCCTTTTAAAGAAAATGTAACTATTGAATTTGTTTTAAAAGACAATTCAGCTGTTGAAATTTTTGCAACTGATTTATTAGGAAATACGGTTGATGTTATTTCAAATGAAATGATGCAAAGTGGAATTAACAACGTGAAATGGAACGCAAATAAATTATCAAACGGTATTTATTTAGTAACTATTAAAACAGAAGCTTCTTTACAAGTTAAAAAAGTTGTGCTGAACAGGTAAGGAATTGAGACAAAATAACCATGAATAAAAAAAGGAGGATTTAATTTCCTCCTTTTTTAGTTTTAGATAGTAACCAAGCTGAATAATTAATAATATCAGCATCACTTGAAGCTTCGGTATTATAATTTTGTACAAATTCATCAACCTTTAGGGTTAGCTCTTTCACATCTAAATATTCTATTTTTTCAAGTAATTGAAGAAATGCATTATCTCTATCAGCTTCCTTTTTAGTTCTAAGAATTTCAAACTCTTTTTTAATTCTATTTAGTTGATAATCGAACAAATCAATATCGTTCAATTCAAAAACAATCATCAATTCTATGATGTTTATTTTGTAGCGAAGAAATTCATCTAAATTCTTAAACTTCTCATCCATTTTTAGTTTTACTAAAGCTGATTTTGATTTTGAAAATTGATTTAAATCAAAATGCAAAACAGCTAAGTTCAAGTAAATAAATAGGTTGAAAATTGATAATTGCTGAATCTCCTTTTTCGTTTTAGCTTCTTCAAGTATTGCAATTGCTTGTTGTTTGTCATTTACTTGATAATTAATAACCAGAGCATTGTAGTAGTAAAAAAGATATTTACCATACAAAAACCCATTAAATTCATTCATTGCGTGCAATAATTTTTTCGTATAACTAAGCGATTCTTCAATTTTCTCATTTTTAAATAATGAATTAACCAAATAAGTTAACATTTGCAGTTTAGTATCGTGGTTTGATTTATTGAAAATCTTGTTTTTTAAAAACTTAATGAATGTTGTTTTTAAATAGCCTTCCAGTCCAATATAATCATGTTTTTGCAACAAAATCCTACTAATAGAATTATATATTTTTAATTGAAGTTGAACACTATTACTAATTTTTGTATTGCTAACCAACTCAAAAAAAGCTTGTTGTTCCAAATCATTGTCTTTACTCCAATCATAATTCTGTGTAGTTTTAATTTTGTAGGTCAATTCTGCTAAAAAATCATCGATTTTATTTATTAAAAGTAGAATTTCTCTGTTCTTCTTTCTTTTTTCAATATATTCAGCTGGGTTAAACTGAACACTTTCTATAGCTAAATGAATAAAATCATTGTAAACCAAATCTAATAAATCATAAAATTCATTTTTAATTGATTTTGATTCAGCTTGTTTGAGGTAAAAAATAGTAAGATATTGATCTCCCTTTTCATACATTATTTTAGAAAGATGAATGCTATTTAATACAGCAAAATAATCGCTTCTATTGTAATGTAAAAATAAAAGACTTCTGTTTAAATCATTAAACAACCTGTTTTTTAAGCGATAGAATGTATTTTTGGATGAATCATCATTCTTGTCATATAATTTTTCAATAATAGAAGAATCGTCCTCTAAAAAATTATTTTTCCGTGCATAATTAAACAAACTAACATCTTTTCTTTCTGAAGAATTATTAGTTCGTGCTGAAAGAATATTAAAATTCCGACACTCTTCTTTTGAAAGAATTGAGATTATTTTATAAACTTGATTCAAATTTTAAACACGTAAGATTTTCGTAAAATTAATTATTATTTTTCATACTACTTATTTAACTTAGCATAAAAATTAGAATTATGAAAAAACTTCTCCTCTACTTCGCCTGTTGTTTTGCATTATCATTTACTGCAAAAGCCCAATTGTCAGTTGATTCTATTACAACTATTCAGAATATTTTAAATGATACTGTGCCACTAGGTAGTAATTTAAATTTCAATGTGGAAGTAAATTATTCAGACACAACTCCCTTCACAGGCACCATTTATTTAATGTGCGGTGTAGATAGCTCTGGCGGATTACTATCTATTGATACTGTTGGTTTTACTAATGTGAACAACATAACATCAAATGATTCTGTTTCAATTTTTTTAAGTGATACTGTTTTACAACAAAATGGTTATCGAATTGGTGGAAACATTGTTGTAGTATGGCCCATAGCAGACGGATTATTAACACTAGATACTTTTACAACAATAATTTACGTTACCCCTACTTCAACAAGTGTTAATGAGAACAAAGTATTGCATAATCAATTTAGTATTTATCCAAATCCAACTCAGAATTTTATTACAATCAAAAATTCTTCACCAAATAACACTGTTAAACACGTAAGAATATACGCTATAAATGGTACACTTTTATATCAATATTCAAACAATTTAAAAATTGACATTTCTCGCCTTACTAATGGTTCCTATTTATTAGAAATAGAATTAGAAAATAAAAAAAGATTAAGCTATAAACTACTCAAAATGTAGCCTAAAACCTAAATGAATAGGTGTTGAATAGCATATTTAACACCTATTCCTAAATTCTATTCTTTTTTATATGTTTTTATTTTTTTTATTAAAAGATATTTAGGTCTTTTATTATTTCGTCTAAAAAAAAATATACCTTTGCACAGAATTTAACCCATAAAACAAAGGTATAAAATGGAAAACATTGATAATAAAACAGTTGCTGAAATAGTTACTGAAAACATAAAAACCGCAGATGTTTTTAAAAAAAATGGCATCGATTTTTGTTGCGGAGGACATATAGCTGTTCAAGAAATTTGTACTAAAAAAGGAGTTGATTACGAAACCCTAAAAGAAGCATTATTACGTATAGACGAAATGCCAAAAAATGCACATGATTTTAATTCATGGGAGTTGGATTTTTTAACTGATTACATTCTAAACACACACCACAAATACGTTGTAGAAGCAAACATAATAATAGTACAATATGCTGAAAAAGTAGCTAAAGTACATGGACATCACTACACAGAAGTAATTGAAATAAACAATATATTTCAAGAAATTGCGGCAGAATTAAGCAACCACATATATAAAGAAGAAATGATTTTATTTCCATTTATAAAAGAATTGGCAAAAGCAAAAAAAGAAAATTACAAAGTAGCAAGACCTGCATTTGGTACTATCAAAAACCCAATAAACATGATGGAAGCAGAACATACCGATGTTGGCAATTTAATTAAAAAAATAGCTGAATTGAGCAATAATTTTACCCCTCCAGCAGAGGCTTGCAATACTTTTAAAGCTTTATATAATGCCTTAGAAGAATATCAAAACGACTTATTTCAACACATCCATTTGGAAAATAATATTTTATTTCCTAAAGCAATTTTATATGAAAATGAATTGTTATAAACAACCAATTTTATATTTTTGAATTTAAATTATGTTATCAAAATCTTGTGTATATGCTTTAAGAGCAATTGTCTATATTGGACATAACTGTTCGGATACCAAAAAAATTGGAATTAAAGAAATTGGTGAAGAATTAGAGTTGCCATTTCACTTCCTAAGTAAAATATTGCAACGCTTAGTTAAACACCACATTATTCAATCTACAAAAGGGCCACACGGTGGTTTCTATATTGGAGAAGAAGCAAAACAAGTAAATATATTAAAAATAATAGATATCATAGATGGATTAGCTTTTTTTGAAAAGTGTGGTTTAGGACTTAAAGAATGTTCTGAAACACATCCATGTCCTTTACACAATGATTTTAAAGTATTTAGAGATGGTTTATACCATCTGTTTTTAAAAAAAACAATTGCAGATTTAATCACAAAAATTGAAGATGGCAATGCATTTATAAGTAATTTACCACAAAATAAATAGTAATTTTAAACCTTAAAAAACCAAACAAAAAAAATGAAAAAAGTAACATTCCTTGCAATGAGCTTAGCAGTAATCATGGGAACATCATGCAGCTCATCAAATGAAGAAAAAACAGAACCAACAACAACTGACGAGGTTGCACCAGTTGAAGAAAAAACTGAAGTTGCAGAAGCAATTTCTGGTAAAGAATTATACACAGCAAAAGGTTGTGTAGCCTGTCACCAATTGGAAATTAAAACCGTTGGACCTTCCATAAAAGACATCGCTGCTGCTTATGAAGGCAACAAAGATGGCTTAATTGCTTTCTTAAAAGAAGAAGCTGAAGCAATTGTTGATCCTGCTCAAGCTGCTGTGATGAAACCACAACTAGCTGTAACAAAAGTCCTTCCTGCTGAAGAATTAAATGCAATAGTAGATTATATACTTGAAAGCAAATAATATCAAGACTAATTTATTCAATCTTAAAATAAACTAATTCCATAAAGTGAAATTAATTTCACTTTATGGAATTAGTTTTGCGCCTAAAATAATAAAATGAAGAAACTTGATATTTTATGTTCTGAATGCCAAAATAACAATTGTTTTATTAAAAAATACTGTTTAGAAACCGAGGCTTTAACAAAAGAAATTGCTGAGAACAAAAGTACCAATAGGTATTTTAAAGATCAGCACATTTTAATGGAAGGTAGTTTTGTAGATGGAATTAATTTTGTCCAATCAGGAAGAGTGAAAGTATTCAAAAATGGTCTTCAAGAAAAAAATCAAATCATACGATTAGTTGCCGAAGGTGGTATTTTAGGTCATAGAGGATTATCTAACAGAGAAACTTATTCTATCTCAGCCCAAGCTCTTTCTGAGGCAATAATTTGTTCTTTTGATAAATTATTTTTTCTTGAATTATTGAAAAAATCTCCCGACCTCACCTTTAATTTATTGCTTTTCTTTGCAAACGAATTAAATCATGTTGAATCAACATTAAGAGATTTAACTGTTTTTAATGTAAGAGAAAAAGTTGCTAAAGCTCTTCTTTCTTTGATTGATAGCTTTGGATTATCTAAATCTAATAATATTAATCATATAAGTGATTTAACAAGGCAAAACATAGCTGAAATTGTAGGTTTAAATTCCAATCAGATTTCAAAGGTGTTTGCTGAATTTAAAGAAGATAAAATCTTAGAAACGAAAGGCAAAAATATTAAGATTTTGAATATCAAAAAATTAGAGCAAATAATTCAATTATAATTAATTTACTCTTAACCTATAGTTATTTTAATATACTATCAATCAATATGTTTAAAAAAACATATTGAAATCATCTATAATGAATGACTTTGTATATCAAGTTCCTAGATTAATTTAGAAAAAATTATGTTGCTAATTAATAAATAAAACAATAAAAAGTATGATATTAATCATACTTTTACATTCCAAAAAACAGATTCAAAATTGATTATTATCAAACTAATTAACTGTAATCTTACTGTATTTTTGCAAATAAAAGACAATGATGTCTTTTATTAATTACTAACTAAAAAATAATAAAAATTATGTTAACAAAAAGTCAAGCAAAATTGTTCTTCCTAGCAGGAACCATTATCTTTTCGGTGTTGTTTCTTGGGCTGTCGTATGACACTCAAATGAACCACGTAGCCAATCAACCTTACGAAAAAACAATTACTCCAGCTGTTATTGCTGGCAAACATTTGTGGGAAGGAAACAACTGTATGGGATGCCATACTATATTTGGAGAAGGAGCGTACTATGCTCCAGAATTAACTAAAGTAATTGAAAGAAGAGGCGAAGGGTATGTAAAAGGATTGTTGATGTCGCCAACTCCTTGGGGAGAGCATACTAGCGGTCGAAAAATGGTTGCTTATGGCTTTTCAGAGGAAGATGCTCAGTATTTGGTAGAATACTTTAAGTGGATTGGAACTGTTGATTTGAATGGATTTCCAGCTAAACCTAAATATAAAATAGAAAAAAATAATTAATTAATAACCATAAAAAAAATAGTCATGAAATTCAAAACACAAAAAATAGCCTACTGGTTTTTCTTATCAGCATTAGGACTTTTAGCATTACAAATTATTTATGGTTTTTTCATGGGTTTTGCTCACATGGGCATGGACGGATTGCATGATTTTATACCTTTCAACACTGCAAGAGCGGTTCATACCAATTTATTAGTATTTTGGTTATTATTAGGCTTTATGGGTTCTGCTTATTACATTATTCCTGAAGAATCTCAAAATGAATTGTACTCACCAAAATTAGCTTACATACAACTTATAAGCTTTTTAGCTGTGGGTGTAACAGCCATAATTGCTTATCACTTCAACTGGTGGGAAGGTAGAAAATTCCTCGAAATTCCTCGACCATTAGATTACTTAGTTGTAGTTAATGTTTTAGCATTCTTATTTAATATTTTAATGACCTTATTTAAAGGCAAAAAACAAACAACAACAGCGTTGGTTTTGGCAATGGGATTATTATTTTCTGCCCTACTCTATTTACCAGGCATGATTTGGTTTGATAGTCAGACCTTAGATTCATTTTACAGATGGTATGTTGTTCACCTTTGGGTTGAAGGAGTTTGGGAGTTAATTATGGGTGGTATTTTAGCTTTCTTATTGATTAAAATTACGGGAGTTGACAGAGAAGTAATTGAAAAATGGTTGTATGTAATTGTTGGTTTAACATTCATTTCTGGTATTTTAG